>Ga0194131_10000335_pt1 | contig 77370 bp, 54 predicted proteins | sample TA2KigO120mmetaG_FD_148631 | JGI IMG/M metagenome (GOLD analysis project Ga0194131, IMG submission 148631) | Freshwater microbial communities from Lake Tanganyika, Tanzania - TA2015053 Kigoma Offshore 120m | ecosystem: Environmental > Aquatic > Freshwater > Lake | place: Tanzania: Lake... | reverse complement strand
CCAACAATGCCGCCGAGCAAGCGCTGCGGCACGCGGTCATCTGGCGGAAGCTCTCGTTCGGCACGCAATCAGCGTCCGGCAGTCAGTTCGTCGAGCGACTGCTGACTGTCATCGAAACCTGCCGCCGCCAATCCTGCAACGTCTTCGACTGGCTTGTCGAGGCAGTCCAAGCCCACCACAATCAACAAAGGGCAATATCTCTATTGCCCGCGCCGTGAACCAATACCTCTCGTGGGTCTGACCACCATCACGCTGTCCACTTACATGATCCTGTACTCGCATCGGTTGTACGATTCTTGCGTGCCGTTGCTGGGACTCTTCGAACGCCGCAAGCCGTATCGAGAAATGGCGCTGGAACAGGTGCCCGCCTCGGCACGCCGGGTGGATGTCATCCTCTTCGGTATGGGCCGCTTCGGCAGCAACATTGCCCGCGAACTGGCCTCGCGCGGCGCCAGGGTCCTGGGCGTGGACTTTGACCCCCAGCTGGTACGTCATGGCCACCGGGGCAAGGTTCCGATCGTGTACGGAGACGCCGACGATGCCGACTTTCTCGCCTCGCTACCGCTGCTCGAGGCACGCTGGCTGGTAAGTTCGATGCCGCTGCTCTCGGCGAATCTTACCTTGCTGCATGGACTGAAGCATCATGATTTTCGCGGAAGGACCGCGGTCACGGCGCACCACGATCGGGACATGCCGAAGCTTCGAGATGCCGGCGCGGACGTGGTGCTGCTGCCGTTTGTCGATGCCGCCAAGGAAGCGGCAGATGTCCTGCTGGCGAATGTCGCCAGCGAGGATCTGCAGCCGGAACGGGAGAAGTCGGCACAGGAGAGATGAGATCCGGCGCCAGCCCGCTGTGCTGCTGGCGGCTTTTTGTTCAACAATGGCCATTTTCCCCACGCCGAGTCACTTTTCAGCAGCGCCCTGACAGCCGGCGGCCGCACGTCTAGCTCCGTAGTAGCGGCGTTTCTCCCCGAATCAGCTGGATCCGCGAGTTCGCGTGGCCGGTTTGCGCATTTCAACAGCCGAGCAACGCTCTGGCACACCAAATGCGTATTTGGTTATCGCGTCGAAGGCTGGCTGCCTTGCTGTCGGAAGGAGTATCCCATGACACCGATCCGGACGATTCTGCATCCAACCGATTTTTCTCAGCATTCGGAGCACGCATTTCAGCTGGCGTGTTCCCTGGCACGCGACCACGGCAGCCGCCTGATCGTATTGCACACCCAGGAACGGCCGGTGATGGCGTACGCGGGAATCGCGATGGCACCGCCCGCGCCTCCGCCATCGGCGGATGAGCGCCAGGCGCTCAAAAAACAACTCCGTGGCATGCACTGCACCGATTCCGCGGTTCGCGTCGAACACCTCCTGGTGGACGGCGACCCGGCCACGGCCATTCTGGAAATCGCCCAGGAGCAGAAATGCGATTTGATCGTCCTGGGCACGCACGGCCGCACCGGACTCGGGCGTTTATTGATGGGCAGCGTCGCCGAGAAGGTGCTGCGCGAGGCAACATGCCCCGTGTTGACGGTGAAGGCGCCGCCTCCTGCCGGAGCGTCATCGCCCGTGCCCAATGAAGTGCTGCGCGCGCTGAAAACTCCGCAGGCATAGGTCGCAGTCCAGCGCCGTTGCCAGAGGAAGGATGTCCAGCCATGCAAAGACTTGCTGCTCTGTCGCTTACTGGATTGGTGCTTCTTCTAGCGAACTGCAACCTGCTGTTGGCCCAGCAGCCGAAGCCGACCGTGGATCAACCGGGTCGATCACTGGTGTTGCAGATCCGGCTGGAGAATGAAGCCATCACTCCCATCACCGCCCGTTTCATCGAGCGTGCCATCCAGCAAGCAGAACAGGTCCGGGCCGCCTGCCTGGTGATCGTCCTGGACACACCGGGCGGCCTGGTCGATTCCACGCGCACCATCGTCAAGAGCATGCTGCGCAGCCAGGTTCCGATCGTGGTCTATGTTGCTCCGTCGGACGCGCGCGCGGCGTCCGCCGGCGTATTCATCACCATGGCGGCACATGTGGCGGCAATGGCTCCAGGAACCAATATCGGAGCCGCTCACCCCGTTCAGATCGGTGGCTTGCCAGGTTCTCCCTCGCCCCAGGACGACAAGGGCAAGGCAGCACCGGGCAAGTCCGTGATGGAAGACAAGATTCTGAACGACACGGTGGCCTGGGCGCGGGCTCTCGCGCAACTACGCGGGCGCAACGTGGAATGGGTCACCCGCGCCGTCAGGGAGAGCGTGTCGGCCCCGGCTTCCGAAGCGGTTCAGGAAAGAGCGGTGGACCTCCAGGCGGAGGATTTGCATGACTTGTTGAACAAGATTCATGGGCGGGAAGTGTCTCTGCCGGACGGAGGCGTGCGGCTCAACACAGTCAACGCGGACATCCGCATGCTCGAGATGTGGTGGGGTGAGAGACTCCTGGCGCTCCTGGCCAATCCCAACCTGGCAATCCTGCTGCTGATCTTCGGCTTCTACGGCATCATGTTCGAGTTGTACTCTCCTGGGTGGGGAGTGGCCGGTACGCTGGGGATCATCTGCCTGGTGCTGGGCTTCCTGGCCATGGCCATCCTGCCCATCAACTACGTGGGCCTGGTGCTTATCCTGGTGGCGCTGGCGCTGTTCGTGGCCGAAGTGTTCGTGACCAGCTTTGGGGCGCTGACCCTGGGTGGCGTGGTCTGCCTGGTGCTGGGCGGCGTCATGCTGGTGGACTCGCCGATCGGCTTTGTCGGGATTTCCTTGAAAGTGCTGATTCCGGTCGCGCTGGGCACCGCGGTCATCACCTTCTTCCTGGTCGGCAGCATTGTCAAGGTCCACCGCGGCCGTGTGCAAACCGGAAGCGAGGGCATGGTGGGAAAGGAGGCGGTGGCCCAGGAGACCTTCGTTCTGGAAGGGGAACGGTACACCGGCATGGTGCGGGTGCACGGCGAATTGTGGAAGGCCGTCAGCGCCGCGCCCATCACCGACGGACAGGTACTGGAAATCCAGGAAAGCAAAGGGCTGACCTTGCGCGTGCGCGTCCCTGACCAGGGCAGCACGAACGTGACGGAAAAACCGATGGAAATTCACGGTACTCACTAAGGAGGAAACCATGCCGCCTATCTTCGAAACCGTGAACGTTGTCGGAATCGCCGGCATCGTTCTGGCGATCGTGGCTCTATACTTCCTGACCTGCATCCGCGTTCTCAATGAGTACGAACGCGGCGTGGTGTTCCGTCTCGGGCGAACCTTGCCTCAGCCGAAGGGACCGGGACTGATCATGGTCTTCTGGCCGGTCGATCGACTGGAGCGCGTCAGCCTGCGGACCCATGTCAAGGACGTGCCGCCCCAGGATGTGATCACGCGTGACAATGTCTCGGTCAAGGTCAACGCCGTCGTTTACTTCCGGGTGCTCGACCCGCTCAAGGCAATCCTCGAGGTCGAGAACTACCTCTATGCCACCAGCGAGCTATCGCAGACGACAATGCGCAGCATCGTGGGGCAAGCCGAACTCGATGAGCTGCTGTCTGGTCGCGACAAGGTCAACCGACGCCTTCAGGAAGGCATCGATCAACAGACCGATCCGTGGGGTATCAAGGTATCGATGGTGGAGGTCAAGCATGTCGATCTGCCTCAGCCGATGCAGCGGGCCATGGCTCGTCAGGCCGAGAGCGAGCGGGAGCGGCGTGCCAAGGTGATCCACTCCGAGGGTGAGGCCCAGGCCGCGACGAAGCTGCGGAATGCCGCCGAGACACTCGAGGGCCATCCCATGGCCATGCAGATGCGCTTCCTGCAAACCCTGGCGGATATCGGCACCGAAAACAGCACCACGATCGTCTTTCCCGTGCCGATCGATCTGTTCAGTGTGTTCCAGCAAGCGGTCTCAGCCAACGGCAAGCCCCGAACTGAGCCGCCGACCGAAACGCCGTATAGCCCCTTGCGGCGAACCTGACATGCTATTCGCCTTTAAACGCCTCTGAACGCCTCTGAAGAGAAGGGGCACAGCTGCTGGACTAACCCCGCCGCTGGCGACTCGCGATGACTGGGCAACATCCGGGAAGCTGGCGGCGGGCTATTTCCAGGCGATCATTGGCGTGTCGTTCGCTTCAAGATCCAGTCAGCGATTGCCTCCAGTACGACGGGGGCGATGGTTTCTTCGATAACGCCGTATTCCGAGACGGCTCCCGTCTTGCTTGTCTGAAAAAGATGATTGAGGTTGGGCAATTCGCGGATGGTGAAATCCTGGTTGCCGCCGGCCTTCAGCGCCGCCGCGATGGCTTGCAGATTCGCGCCGGCATCGACTTGCAGGTCCCTGGCGCCGTTCAGGGCCAGTACCGGGCAGGTCACCTTGCTCAGGGCTGGCCTTGGATCGTGGTCCAGGAAATGGCGAAACCACGGACTCAGGACCATCTGGATCTGGCCCTCGAGCAACGGCAGCGCTTCAACCAGTTCCTTGTTCGCATTCTTGCCATCCTTGGCGAGGTCTTTCAGCGCCGCCCGGATCTTTTTCTCGGCGCGGGCCATGTCATGCTCCTGGCGCAGGATCGCAAACATGCGTTCCTGGACGGCCTTTTGAAGGGCAAGACGTTCGGCATCGGCCCCCGCAACCTTGAGGATGGCGGCGCCCTGGAGATAGAGAATCTTTTCGCCCGGCAATCCGGTTCCCGCCAGCAGCACGATGAAGGCGATGTCCCGCGAACGGCTGGCCACGAGCGGCGCAATGATGCCGCCTTCGCTGTGTCCGATGAGACCGATCTGCGAGGCGTTGATGTCCTTGCGCGCCTTGAGGAAGTTCACGCCGGCGAGCACGTCGTCGGCGAAATCGGCCGATGTCGCCTGGTCAACCTTGCCGGAGGAGCCACCCACGCCGCGATCGTCCACGCGTAGCACGGCAATGCCGCGCCGCGTCAAGTAGTCCGCCAGGACCAGGAAGGGTTTATGACCCAGGATTGTCTCGTCGCGGTCCTGGGCGCCGGAACCGGTGATGAGCAGCGCTGCCGGAAACGGGCCCTTGCCGCGCGGCAACGTCAGGGCGCCGGCCAGCTTGATGCCGCCTTTCTTGTTCTCGTAGGCAACCTCGATCTCCTCATACGGATAAGGCTTTCTGGGCGTCTGCGGCCGTCGGACCTCCTTCAGCTTGGCCACTCTCTTGAGGTTCAGCGGGAACGATTGCCCCGCCTGCTTGAATTTCCCGGAGATTTCCTTGCCCGTACTGGCGACCTTCCCTTCGTAAACGATCCTGGCGCTCTTCAGTTCCAGGCGCAGCGTGTTTTCCTTGAACGAGACTTCATCCAGCGCGATGCCCTTCGCTCCCTGGTCCGGGCTGTCCATGGTGCCGGCATAGCTGCCATCCTTCTGCTTGAACAGATGAAACACCAGACGGATCCCCGTTTCTCCCAACTTCAATTTGCCCTCCCAGATTTCTTCCACTCCCGTGGGCGCCGGGCTCCGGAAGAACAGGCCGGTGATCTTACCTTCCATGTCGAAGACCACGCGGGCATCCATCTTCTTCCGGGTGAACTGGCAGGTCACGACGACAATCTCGTACTTGCCTGATTTTTCCAGCCGGCTCGCCAGGCACTTCTTGTAGCTGCCGGCATCCGCGAGGACTTTTTCCCAGGTCGTCTGCAGCTTGTCCGCAGGCAGGACCTTGAGCATGGTGGCATCGAAGTCACTGGTCGCCTTGGCGAACTCTTCCTTTCTCAGCAATTCGACAAATGCCCTGGCAGTCTCTTCCAGGGACTTTTTCGGTGGCTGCTTCTTGACCGGGCCTGCAAGGCTGGAACAGCAAATCAAACCCAGAACGGCAACAGACAGACAGTTCCACGATGAAACCACGGAAGGACTCCTTGTGCTGAACGATGGACCGGGATGCACGTGCGCACGTGCGCCACGGCCAGAGGGAGTTTTGCCAACGCCAAGTGCGTCCAAGAAATCAAACGACGGAATGAGCACGGACAGACAACACAAGAGTCATCCAACGCGACCATTTAAGCATTTAAGCATGACTTCAGTATGTTACGATCCCCATTGGATCCGTGGTTTCTTGCTTCATTTGGACGCCCTGATGATTTGGCTGCTGATATCATACCTGGAGGCCAGGTAACAAGCCAAACGAGTGTTCAAGAGCGCAACCGCCCAGAGTATCCCGATGAAAAGAAGCGTTGTCATGGCCGCGCTGCTGGCGGCTTCCGTTTGGTTGCCGTCTTTCGGCGCAGAAAGACCGTCTCGGAAGGCGGTGTCATTCATTCGGGATATCCGGCCCATCCTGACTCAGAAGTGTTTTCAGTGTCACGGCCCGGATGCGAAGTCCCGCAAAGCCCGGCTGCGTCTGGACGAACGCACGGCTGCGCTTGCCGATCGCGGCTGCTATGCCGCCATCGTGCCCGGCAAGGCGGCAGCGTCCGCAGTCATGGCACGCATCCTTTCGGAAAACACCCATGAGAAAATGCCGCCCGCCAGGCTGGAGAAGCCGCTGGCGAAGCACGAGATTGAGCTACTGCGCGACTGGATCGACCAAGGCGCGCTCTACCAGAAACACTGGGCATTCGAGCCCCTCGCGAAACCTCCGGTTCCGAAGTTGAAGGAGTTCCCCAACGCCATCGACGGTTTCGTGGCGGCAAACCTGCATGAGCATGGCCTCCGGCTAGCGCCCGAAGCAGCGACGGAAACGTTGCTGCGACGGGTGACTCTCGACCTCACCGGCCTGCCGCCCACCCCGACGGAGCTCGATGCTTTCCGCGCCGACCTTGGCAAGTCCGGCGCCGATGGCAACGCTTGCTATGAGCGTGTCGTCGATCGGCTGCTGCGCTCGCAACACTTCGGCGAGCACATGGCAGTCAGCTGGCTTGATGCGGCGCGCTATGCCGATTCGAACGGTTATTTCAGCGACCGCCCCCGACAGATGTGGCTGTGGCGTGACTGGGTGATCGACGCTTTCAATGCGAACATGCCCTTTGATCGCTTCACCATCGAGCAACTGGCGGGCGACCTGCTGCCCAAGCCCACCGTCCGTCAGCGCATCGCCACCGGTTTCAATCGCAACAACATGGCCAACAACGAGACCGGCATCATCGACGAGGAATTTCGCGTCGAGTATGTCGTCGATCGCGTGCATACGACCATGACGGTCTGGCAGGGTTTGACAGCGGGATGCGCCCAGTGCCACGATCACAAGTTCGATCCGATTTCACAGCGCGAGTTCTATCAACTGTTTGCCTTTTTCAACAATGTTCCCGAGACAGGACTCATCGTGGCCGACAATCCGCCGCCGCTCATCGAAGTGCCGTCGGAAAAGCAACAGCAACGCCTGGCCGAGTTGACAGCATCCGCAAGAGCCGCGGCAGAGGCGTTCGCTCCAGTACATGGAAAACTCAGCGCCGCCATCGCAACATGGGAGCGAGATGCACCCAGGACGTTGCCTCGACCTCCCGAGCAAGCGCTCGTCCTGCACGAAGCCTTCGATGGTCGCATCCGACGCGAGTCGGTTTCGCGCGGGACGACGCTGTCGTTTGATCGGGGAGTGCGCGGCCAGTCGGCGAAGTTCGACGCGACCCAGCATGTGGAAGCACCGCTGCCGAGCTTCCATCCGGACAGAGCATGGACCATCGGCATGTGGTTGCTCCCCGACGGTTCGCTCAGCAGTCCGTTATCGCTGATCGAGCCGACCGGAAATCGGCGCGGCATCGAGATGATCTGGGCCAAGGGACTCTTGAAGATTCATCTGGTGCATCGCTGGGGCGTGCGCCTCATCGAGGCATCCACGACACGGCCGATGAACGCAAGGCAATGGCATCATGTCGTGGTCAGCTACGACGGTTCGCACAGGGCCAAGGGGTTGCGGGTGTTTGTCGATGGCTTGCCGGCGAAGATCGACATACGCAGCGATACTCTCGAGGGCACCCTTGTCAATGCCCAGCCGCTGCGCATCGGCCGTCGCGACGACGGACTGGGTTTCTATGGTCGCATCGATGAAGTGCGGATCGTCCAGCAGGCGCTGGACGAAAAGGCCATCAGCGATTGGTTCTGGGGTGAGCGGATTCGCGGCATTCTCGAGCGCGACAAGGCAAGCCGCGACTCCCACGATGCCGACAGGCTGCTTGACTATTATGTGCCGCGCTTCGCTGATGCGGCGGCGCAAGCGGCGCGGCAGCGCGTGCAGGCCGCCACCAGGGCCCTCAACGAAGCGCGTGCCGCTATCCCCACCGCCCTGGTGATGCAGGAGATGGCCAAGCCGCGCATCACGCGTGTCCTTGAACGGGGCGAATACGACAAGCCGGGAGAGGTTGTCCGTGCGGGTGTGCCGTCGGCGATCGCACCATGGCTGCAATCGACGCCGCGCAATCGCCTCGGCCTGGCGAGGTGGCTGGTCTCGGCGGACAACCCGCTCACAGCCCGTGTCGCCGTGAATCGGTTCTGGCAGCAAATATTTGGCGAGGGGCTGGTACGGACCGTCGATGACTTTGGCGCCCAGGGCGAGTTGCCGACGCATCCCGATCTCCTCGACTGGCTGGCGGCATCCTTTCGAGACAGTGGCTGGAACGTGAAAGAACTGAAAGAACTGATCCGCTTGATGGTGACCTCGCGGACGTACCGGCAACGGTCGCACCACACGGTCAAGGACGGACAGGTGTTCGACCCGGACAATCGCTTGCTGGCCCGGGGCCCGAGTTGCCGCCTTTCGGCCGAGATGTTACGCGATCAGGCGCTCGCCGTCTCCGGATTGCTCGTGCCAAAGATCGGCGGGCCAAGCGTCAAGCCGTATCAACCGCCGGGACTCTGGGAAGCGGTCAGCTACAACGCCGAGGACAGCTATGTTCCGGATACCGGCGCCGGCCTCTGGCGACGAAGTCTGTACACCTACATCAAGCGTCAGGCCCCGCCGCCGGCGCTCTTGACCTTCGATGGACCGACGCGTGAGAAATGCACCATGCGCCGCGCGCGGACCAACACACCCCTCCAGGCACTGCTCTTGCTCAATGACCAGACCTTTACCGAAGCGGCGCGTGCCCTGGGAGTTCGGACCTTGAACACACCGGCTGGAGACGATGCCCGGTTGCAACGCTTGTGGCGCACCGTTCTTGTTCGTCCGGCGCAGGCGCCGGAACTCGACCTGCTCAAGGGATTGCTGCACCGACAGCGGGCACGCTTCGCCGCCGATCTCAAGGCTGCGCAGCATCTGCTGGCCGTGGGCGCTGCAAGAATCAACACCCGGCACGACCCCCGTGAACTCGCCGCATGGACGGTCGTCGCCCATACATTACTCAATCTCGACGAGGCAATCACCAAGCGATGAACGCAACCGGGCGCCGCCAGTTTCTGACGCAGACAGGCCTGAGCCTCGGCGCCATGGCCCTGGCCTCCCTCTCCGACAGCGCGAACGCCGGGCTCCACTTCGCGCCCAGGGCCAGACGAATCATCTATCTCTTCATGCACGGCGGTCCGTCGCACCTCGATCTGCTGGACTACAAGCCCGGCTTGAGAAGAATCCACGGCCAGGAACTGCCTCCCTCGGTCCGTGGCGACCAGCGGCTCACCGGCATGACGAGCGGCCAGAAGTCGTTTCCAGTAACGGCGTCGCTTTTCAATTTCCAGCGCCACGGCCAGGGCGGCGCCTGGATCAGTGAGTTGCTGCCGCACACCGGCACGATTGCGGATGAGCTGTGCATCATTCGTTCGCTGCACACCGAAGCGATCAATCACGATCCGGCCATCACCTTGCTGCAGACGGGACATCAGCAACCGGGCCGGCCCAGTTTTGGTTCGTGGTTGAGCTATGGACTCGGCGCCGCGAACCGCGACCTGCCGGCATTCGTGGTGTTGCTGTCGCACGGCAGCGCGGCGCGGCCGGCGGACCCGCTCCACGCGCGACTCTGGGAACCCGGCTTTCTGCCCTCGAACCATCAGGGCGTGGCGCTACGCAGCGGCGGCGATCCGGTGTTGTTTCTTTCCAATCCACCGGGCGTGAGTTCAGCAACGCGTCGTGACCAGCTGGACGTGATCGCCGCGCTCAACCGGCGGCAGCTGGCCAGTCATCGCGATCCGGAAATCGACACGCGCATCGAGCAATACGAGATGGCCTTCCGCATGCAGACCTCGGTGCCGGATCTGCTCGACACGCGTGACGAAGGCCGCGCGACCTTGCAAGCTTATGGCCCCGAGGTGCAACGGCCCGGGACCTTCGCCGCCAATTGCCTTCTCGCCCGACGCCTGGCGGAACGTGGCGTGCGCTTCATTCAGCTCTATCATCGCGGCTGGGATCAACATTACAATCTGCCCAGCGATCTGCGCCTGCAATGCCGCGATGTTGATCAACCCGCGGCCGCATTGATCCGCGACCTGAAGCAGCGCGGCCTGCTGGACGAGACACTGGTAGTGTGGGGCGGCGAATTCGGACGCACGACCTACAGTCAGGGCAAGCTGGAGCGGTCCAATTATGGTCGCGATCACCATGGTCGCTGTTTCACGATGTGGCTCGCCGGCGGCGGCATCAAGCCCGGCATTTGCTTTGGTGCAACCGACGATTTCGGCTACAACGTCGTGCGCAATCCGGTCCATGTTCATGACCTGAATGCGACACTGTTGCACCTGCTCGGTCTGAATCACGAAAGGCTCACCTTTCGCTTTCAGGGCCGAGACTATCGCCTCACCGATGTGCACGGTACGCTCGTCCGTGACATCCTGGCGTGAGACGTCAGGTCGCCCAGAAGAAGCCATGCTGCTGCAGCAGATTGTGTTACAGCGACATGATCACTTCCAGGTGCCAGAGGGGGAGCACGACCACATGAGTCGCAGCGATCCATTTGGTCACCTGCCCGCTGTCGATCGACCATACGCCAGCGCTTTCACGGCCCAGTTATTCATTCCCCCGACCATCCCACGGATACTCCATGTGCCTCGCCGTTTTCTCAGCGACCTCCTTGCCAAGAAATCTGGTGACCACATGGAGGCTCATGTCGATTCCCGCTGCAATTCCAGCTGAGCAAATCACTCGCCCGTTGTCCACGAAGCGACGGTCGGCACAAACCATCGTCTTTGGAGCCATTTCCCGCAACACGTCGATGGAGCCGTGGTGCGTGGTTGCTTTGAGGCCATCGAGTAGACCGGCTTTGGCTAGCAGCATCGCCCCAGTGCAAACCGACATGAACAGCTCCGCCATCTCCGATGCCTGCTTGATCCAGTCGATCAGCGCCGGGTTGTGCATTTCCTTGCGAGTGCCCTGGCCACCGGGAACGAGGAGCAGATTCGGGCTAGGGCAGTCAGCGAGACGGTGGTGCGGAGTTACGCTCAGACTGCCACGAGTAAGGATCGGCCCCGCCTTTCCCGCCACGGTGAATACGTTGAAAGCAGGCGAATCCGTGAACTGGTTGGCAACGGAAAAAACCTCGAAAGGTCCGCAGAAGTCCAAGACTTCTACCTCATCGAAGATCAGGATCGCTAGGTTTCTAGGCATGATGGTTTCCCAGGTGATCGGCACGGCCAGGTCACGTGCGCCGTTTTCCCATGCTGACTCGCTCTTCGACGGTGTATCCCAGCTTCTCGGAGAAGGCCACGACTTCCTTGTTCGAGGCCCGGACTTGGCGATTGACCTCGGCCATCATTGACCGACCAAAGCCCCTATTTCGACATTCAGTTCAAGTGCTAGCTTTGACGGGCGAGCCTTAATTGGCCTCCTTTAGAAAAGCAAGACCGGAGTGATGACAGGGCTGATCGAGTGAAAGAGGTGATTCTCAACCTTGGTAGCCAGGTTCCTGGTCAAGGATGGCGACCAACTGCGTCATCATTTCCCCGCACGTCCGCCAACGGTCCTGCGGGACGCGCGCAAGTGCCCGTCTGATTACAGGAATCTCCCCGCCCGACAAGATCGACAGGTCCGCTTCGGGCCGGAAATAGGACCGCCCGAACCGCGAAGGACTGCGCGGAAACGGCAGACGCCCGCTGCGTAGCTCGCAGTAAGTAACCGCCAGGGCAAATTGATCCGTCCAATCGCTCAACCGGCCCTCGAATACTTCGGGGGCGGCGTAGGCAGTCGTTCCGGCGCGGTAGTGGGCAACCACTGGTGCTGCGATTTTGGTAACCAAGCCGAAGTCACCAAGCTTGAGGCTGTCGCCGACTATCAGCAGGTTTCCTGGCTTGACATCGCAATGCTGGAAACCGACCGTGAGACCGCTCAGTTGGTGCTGGCGGGCGTTGAGGAAATCGAGAGCACGGGCTGCCTTCGTCAGATAGTGGCAGACGATGTCCATGGGAAGGCCATTTCCACGTTCGGCTCGACTGACTTCCAACAGGTCGGCAAGGCTGCCGTCCGCCAATTCCATGCTGACCACCAGATAGCCCTGGCCGGACCAGACTCGCTCGGTTCGCAGTAAGTTTGGGTGGTTCAGCTGACGGATGGCCAGGATGTTCCGCAACTCTTTGGGCGAGCTTACGGCGTCGTCGCAGCGCAGGAATTTCATGGCCACGGGCTCGCCGGTAGCAGTTACGGCCTCCCAGACCTGACCGAAGCCCCCTTTGCCGCGAAGGCGGCGCAAATGGTGCCCTTCCCAGAGGGTCTTGCCTCCCCAGAGCGAGAGTGTCTTCATATCTGACCTCTCCTGCCTTCGACTGAACGCCGCAATCAAATGCCGGCGTCAGCTAGCCTAGGTGCCTTACATCACCAGGCATCACCGAGCGGCAGGACAAGTCACGTTCCGCCATCACAGCGCATCGATACCGATACTACTTGACGCGCTGCCAGACGTGCATCCACTGGCCGCTGTTTGCAACCGTGGCAAATTGGGTCGGTCGTGGTTGCCCGGGCTGAGCAAAGACGACGCGGAGTACGTCTCCTTGAATCTCGTAGATGCCCGGGCACACCTTGCCTTTGTTGGGCCCAGTGGCATCCATGATGTCAATCGCCTTGGGAGCCTTGGTCGGATCCAGTTTTTGCTTACCCGTGATCACGCTATTGCCTGCCAGCATGACCCGGTATGGGTCGCCCTTGATTACCAGTTTGCCGTCTTTAAGAGCTCCATCCGCGAGTGCTTTGCCGTCGGCTTCCCCTGCGATCAACTTCCAGGTTCCCTGGGTAGAATTCTCGGCACTCGCCGCTGCGGCGCCGATGATCAGACTGATGGGCCAGCGCCATGATTAGATTCGTTTTCACAAGATGCCACATTAGAAAAGTTGAAAGTTGCAGGGGCGCACCGCAGACATCCGCTTCCACGTCGATGCCAAACACCACTCGCAATCCTAGCTCGGGTTTTGACACGGAGGCATTAGACTTTAGTGCAATACAGTAGAAATGGTGACAGACATCCGTCACGAGGGCTTCGGCAGTCGAAAGGACGGAGTCACATCGTTGTCCGATCCGATCTTATCCTGAGTCGGCGCAAGGGCACGACCTGGCGGCTGGATGCCGATTCGCGCCGCCAAGAGGGTCAATTCAGCTACGGACTCGGCCTGCATCTTGGTCATTACCCGCCCCCGGTGAACCTTGACGGTTCCTTCCGTCAGGCCCAGGCGGGTGGCAATCTGCTTGTTCAACAGACCCGCAACCACTAAGTTCAGGACCTCCAGCTCCCGCGGAGTGAGAGTCTCCACGCGAAGCTGGATTGCTGCACATTCAGCCCGATCTACTCGCGTCCGGTGATCAAGCGCCAGAGCTCGGTCGATGGCGTCAAGGAGATTTTGCGGCTGGCACGGCTTCTCCAGGAAATCCACGGCCCCGGCCTTCATTGCACGGGCGGTCATCGGCACGTCGCCTCGACCCGTAAGGAAGATGATCGGAATGTCGCGACCAACCCGACGCAGCTCGTCCTGGAGTTCAAGCCCGTTGAGTTTCGGCATCTCCACGTCTAAAACCAGGCAGGACAGGCCGTCCTGAGGTTTGTAATCCAGAAAGGCCTGCGCCGAAGAAAACGCCACCACCTCCATGCCAGCGGGGGTCACCAGGTGCGTCAGAAGCTTGCTAACCGACGGATCGTCGTCCACAACAAAGATGGTGCAGCCGGGAGTAGCCATGGTTATCTACCCTTCCCTTTACGAGGCGCCCGTGGCCATCGTAAACCGCTTGGTTACAAACCACCTCCACCGCCAGGACGCAGCCTCTTCGCATGGAAGGACGAAGGACAGTTTCCTCAGACTCATCAACGAACACCACTTCCCGAAAAGTATGAATGAGTTTAAAGTACCGCACGTTTTTCAGCAAGGGGACCGGCGAGCTCGCGTCTACTGCTGGTAGGCGTTCAAGCGTGAGCGTGTTCGGCTCCTTCGCTCCTTCTGGAAATACCTCCCGATATCGTGAACAGGTCGGACAGGCGAACGGCAACGCGTACCATTCCCGCTGAACCATTCGGCGCAGCCTGGCAACGTGCATCTGACAAACGGCGCATCGCGGAGACTCTGGATGAAGAAGACCGCTGCCCGACGATTACGTCTGGATCACGGTCTTCAATGCTTACGTCAACGACCTTGAGGGTAGAGGATTCGCGTTGTGGCATGATCTTCCGACCATGCCACTTGGGTGCGACCGAAGGTCTCAATGATCTTCACCCCTGACGAGCATACAGCGGCCCCACGCGCCGGGCATACTGGCCGTAGAAGTACTCGAGTTGATCCTCGACGCTGCGGCTGCCGACGAACTGGTGGCTGGGGAGAAATACCGGCTCGATGCCGCGATCGACCAGGCGCTGGGCGACCTCGCAACGCAGCATGTTCATGACCATGGCCCCGCCCAGCGTGCTGAACGGGCCGGTCTTGCTCGTCGATCCTTGCAACGGCAGGATGGTGTCGCCAGTGGGCGCACCGTTGTCCAGTACCACGTCGGCAAGCTCGATGAGTTTCCTGCCGGAGGGATGCGCCGGTTTGGCCTGATCGCAATGCGCTCGCCTGAGGAGAGCGATGACTTTCAGCCCGCGGCGGCGCGCATTCGGCCATTTCGACGATCACTTCGCGGATGCCGCTGGTCGAGATCACGATCAGCGCGTCGCGCGCGCCGAATGCGAAGTTGCGCAGGATCTGCTCGGCGTAGCCAAGCGTCTTCTCCAGGTGCAGGCTTTGTCGCAGGCCGTTGGGACCGACGATGAGGTTGTGGTACGTCAGGCCCAGTGCGACAATAGTGTGCCAGCCGACGAAGCAGCCCTGGCGCGGCGTCATCTCCTCGCACATCATCCGGCTGTGCCCGCAGCCGAAGAGGTGTACCAGTCCATCGGCAGCGATGGCGTCGGTGCACAGCGCGGCTGCCCGGTCGAGCGCGTCGCGCTGACTGTCCAGAAGCGGCCCAAGGCGCGTCATGGCTTCACGGTAAAATCGCTCGGCGGCCGCGAGCGGGGCTGTCGGCATGGCGTCGATCCTCCTATACGATTTAACCTATGGAAGCCGCGCGCGGCTTCGCGTCAGGAACACCGCCATGCTCGATGAACTTCTGGGACAGCGCGTCGTCGTCGATCTGCGCAGTCCGTTTGTCTGCCTGGGAATGCTGGCGCGCTTCGACGACCTCTATCTGGAACTGCACGACGCCGACCTGCACGACCTGCGCGACACGGCCACCTCGCGCGAGAACTACGTCGCCGCCTCCGTCAATACCGGCGTCAAGCGCAACCGCCAGCGCGTGCTGCTCGCCCGCGCCGAAGTCGCGGCCATTGCGCGGCTGGAGGACGTCGTGGATGAGTAGGTTCAGCGCGGGAACTCGTTCACCCTCGCTGACGCTGCGGGCTCGGTTCGAAACGCCGGTTTCACACGTCGTAAAGTTCGCCGAACTTGCCGCGCAGATAACGCATCAGGAACCCGTGATCCAGCGGCGACCCCGTCGCAGCTTCGAGCAAGTCATTGGCCGGTTGCACGTGGCCATGACGGTGGATGCGTTCGCGCAGCCAGCTGAGCAGCGGCGCGAAGTCGCCGCGTGCGAACATTTCTTCGAGTTCGCCGAGTTCGCCGGCGGCGCGGGCAAAGAGCTGGGCGGCCATGAGGTTGCCGAGCGTGTAGGTGGGGAAGTAGCCAATCAGGCCGGCCCCCCAGTGGCCGTCCTGCAAGCAGCCTTCGGCATCGTCGGCGGGCACGATGCCGAGATGACGGCGATAGCCTTCGTTCCAGGCGGCGGGTACGTCGGCCGGCTTGAGATCGCCGCTCATGAGCGCCCGCTCCAGTTCAAACCGCACAAGGATGTGCAGATTGTACGTTACCTCGTCGGCGCGCACGCGGTTCAGCGATGGCACGCACACGTTGATGGCGAAATGAAAATCTTCGAGAGACACATCCGCGAGGCTTGCCTGAAAGGTCTGCTGGGCGCGCGGCAGGAAGTGTCGCCAGAAAGCGCGGCTGCGGCCGACGGCGTTCTCCCACAGCCGGGCCTGTGACTCGTGCAGGCCTACCGCAGCGGCTTCGCCGGCGGGCGTGCCGTGCTGTTCCGGGTCCAGGCCGATCTCGTAAAAGGCATGACCCAGCTCGTGCAGAATGCCGAAGAAACCATCGCAAAAATCGTTGTCGCTGAAACGCGTCACGATGCGGCAATCGCCGGGACCGACGGCGCTGAAAAACGGATGCACCGTCGTGTCCAGCCGGCCGGCGTTGAAATCGAAACCCAGGGCCGCCGCCGTCTCCTCGCCGAACAACCGTTGCTGCTCGATGGGAAAGTTCCGCTTCAGGATGTCCGTTCGCGGCCAGCGTCGCGCGCCGGCGATCGTGTCGATCAGCGGCAACAGCTCGTCGCGCAGGCTGGCGAACATGCCGGCAAGCTGCGCCGCGCGAGCGCCCGGCTCGTAATCCTCGAGCAAGGCATCGTACGGCTCGGAGTCGTAGCCCTGGGCCTGCGCCTCCGCCTGCTTGAGGTGCACGACCTTTTCCAGCCAGGGCAGAAAGATGCGGAAGTCAGCGGCGGCGCGGGCGACGGCCCATTCCTGCTGCGCCAGCGAAACGACCCGGGCCTGTTCCTCGACCAGGGCTTGCGGCAGCCGGCGGGCACGGCTGTACGCCCGGCGAATGAGGCGAATGTTCGCCGCCGGAAGCGAAGCGGCGTCGCGCGTCAACTCCGAGCTTTCGACCACGTCGAGCAGGTCGCCCACTCGTGGATCGGTGGCCCGCTGGTGATGCAGGCCCGCCAGCAGCGCTTGCTGCCGACCGCGATGTTCCGCCCCCTCTTCCGGCATGTGCGTCAGTTCGTCCCACTCCAGCAGCTCGGCAATCGAGGACAGGAGCGATTCTTCGCGGCAGCGGCGCAGCAACTCCTCGTAGGCAGACGGCGCAGTCATGCGCCTATATTATCAAGCAGACGTTCTTCCCGCCAAGAAGATGGATAGAAGTTGGCCCGGAAAGGCTGCTGCGCGGGCTGCAAGCCGCCCGGACTTCCTCTGGCATCTTTTTCTGGTTCGCGCCATAATGCTCCCGCTTGATGAGGCATCGGCCTCCCATGTCCGCTGGCATCGCCGGCGGGGACCGGAACCCCCGCGGCGCATGTTCGAGAAGAGGTTCAAAATCGTGGCTCATCGTCCGCGCCGACCATTCTTGCTGGTCCCGTGCATCGCCGCGCTTGTGGCGCCTGGGCTGGCCCTCGTTGAGGGACACGGCTCGCGCTCCGGCTGGCTTTGGGACGGACCCGAGCGCATCGTATTCCTGGGTGGCAACCTCGATGATGAGGGCATCATCTCCTTCGGCGCCGCGCTCGCCGGCAGCAGGCATCCGGGCGTGTTCCTGCTCGACTCGCCGCGCTCGCGGCAATACACACAGGCGTTCTTGCGCGAGTTCGGACCGCGCTGCATCGTCCCGGTCGGTGCGTTCACCGAGAAGGAAAGCACGCTCGAGAAGAGCTACCAGGCCGAAGCGGTTGCAGCGCAGCCCTGGACCGGCCAGCCGGGCGACGAGCTGTGGAAGTCCCTCTTTCCGCGCGCGACCAGGCTGGTCGTCGCGCCGGCGACGCCGCGTAGCCTTCTCCTGCAGTCGGCCTGTCTTGCGGGCGTGCTGCATGCTCCGCTGCTCGTCGTGCACGATCGCGCCGAGGATCGCGACAGGCTGGATCGCTGCCGCAAGCAATGGGCGCTCAAGGAGATCGTGGCCGTGGGCGACGCCGCCGAGCCTTGCCGACACGTGGTCGATCTCCGCGTGCGTCGACTGCCCGATGAGGCCTCCGTTGTGACGGCTTGTCTCAAGGCGCGCAAGACGCCGGCGCGCACCCTGGTGCTGGCCAATCCCGCTGACAGGCAGCGCCACGGCATGTCGGTCCTGGCGCCCTGGATCGCCTGGCAGCGGCAGGCCCAGCTTCTCTGCACCAGCGAGGACGGGTCCAACGTCGAGACCGTCGTCGAGGAAGCCGTCGAACGGCCCGGATTGAAACAGGTGGACAGCGTGGTCCTGGCCGCCGATCTGCGGGCAATTCCGATGCAGCGCCGGCCGAATCCATTGCCCGGCGGCAAGGACGCTTTCATCGAGATGGAACCATTGACGCCGGCCAACGACGAGCCGTTCTCCTTCTCGGTCGGCCGGGTCTTTCACGACGATCTAAACGTGACGGCGCTGATGCTGGCTCGCCCCCGGCTGTGGGATGTCAATCCGGCGTCGGCGAACAAGGCCATCCTGGTCAGCAATCCCGGCGGCGGCCTACCCTTGCTCGAAACCTTCTCGCGTAATACCGCCCAGGAGCTGAAAAACGCCGGCTACCAGACAACGGCGCTTTTCGGCTCCAAGGCCAGCGAGGCCAGCCTGCGCAAGCTGCTGTCGCAGCAGACCATTTTCCTCTGGGAGGGGCATCACAGCACGCTGGTCCGCGAGTATGAAGTCCCGCAGTGGACGGAGCCGCTGCGCCCCTCGCTCGTCTTTCTGCAAAGCTGCCTGGCCCTGACCGAGGAGAAGGCGCATCCGTTCCTGCGCAAGGGAGCGATCGGCGTGATCGGCTCCTCGACGCGAACGTACTCCGCCTCCGGGGGCGCCTTCGCGCTGGCGTACTTCGACGCACTGCTCTACGATCGGCAATCGCTGGGCGGTTCGCTGCGGCAGGCCAAGAATTTCATGATGGCCTTCTCGCGTCTCAAGGACAAGCGGCTGGCGGAAAAGTCCAAGCTGCGCGGCGCCAGCACGCGTTCCGCCTGGGCGTTCACGCTCTGGGGCGATCCAACGCAAAGCCTGCCGCACCCGGCGGCGCCGAGCGCGAGCCTGCCGCGCATCCACGCCGAAGTGCACGGCAATGCCATCCGCATCGCCCTGCCGCCCGCCCGGCACGCCAAGTCCACGACGGGCCGATACGAGGCACAGATGTGGGCCAACGCCAGGCTTGGTGGTCTGCTGCGCGTGGGCGACGAGGACGGCCGCAGTCTTGTGCCGCTCGTGTTTGCCGAGGTGCCGCTCAAGGCCCGGCCGGGCAGGACGCCGCGCTTCACCAGCCGGCTGGCCGGCAAGCGCTGGGTTTCTTGCTACGATGCACGGCGCTCCTGTGTCTACATTCTGGCGGCTCCCAGGGCCGATCACCGCGACGAGCTGCGTTTTCACGTCTCCTGGAACTAGACACACGCAAGACGGCTCAGGAAAGCCGTCCTGCCAAATCGAGGATGGAAGCTCATGTCACGGACGACTCTTTGCGTGGTCACGGCCCTGTCGTTGATGCTAATATCGGCGAGCATCGCCGTTGTGCGTGTACAGGTGATGGGCCAGGAGACGCGCGTGCCGGCCGGCTCGGGGCACTTCAAGGTCACGCTGGTTACGCACGGCAAGAGCACCGGCGACGCCCGCCTGATCACTGCCTGTCCGCTGGACATGGGCCGCCAGCACATCTTCGGCGAGGACCACTCCAGCGACGAGCTGTATGCCAGGATCGTCGAGGGGCAGAAGCCAGGCCGCCGTTCGCTGCACTGGACGCAGCGCGTGGCGGCGCCCAAGGGCGCCTTTCAGGCACGCTATCAGTTCTTCTGCAACGTCCATGTGCATCGGCCCAGCACCTCGATGACGCAGATGCAAAAGGCGCTGTATGCACCGCCGCGACCCGGCGAGCATCTCAGCAAGACACCCGGCATCGACCCGAGCCATCCGGAGGTCACGCGCGTGGCCCTCGACATGACGGCCGGCATGTCGCCGCGGCTCGATCAGGTCCGCAAACTCTACGAGCATGTCGCCAAGGCGATCGACAAGGAGCCAAGCGCTGGGCAGGCCAACCGGACGGCGGCCATGTGCCTCGAGGCAGGTCGCGGCGACGCTCTCGCCAAGAGCCGCCTGCTGGTCGCCCTGTGTCGCAATCGCGGCATTCCGGCCCGGCTCGTCACCGGCGTCGCTCTCGGCAATCGCAACGAGCAGACTGCCCACGTCTGGGTGGAAGCCTGGGTCGGCGACTACTGGATGTCGATGTGCCCGTACTATCATTATTTTCTCAAGGTGCCGGCCACGTACCTGGTGTTCGGCTACGGTGACATGTCGCTGGTTCGCGGCCACAATGTCCGCAACCTTGACTACGCCTTTCTCGTCGAGCATTCCTCCGCGCTGGCCCAGGCCGCGCAGACCGAGGATGCCACCACCTGGGAGCAGTTTTTCCGCAAGATCTCGCTGTACTCGCTGCCGCCGGCGGAATGGCGGCTTGTCGAGTTTCTCTTGCTTCTACCCATCGCCGCTCTCATCATCTGCTTCTACCGCAATGTGATCGGGCTGCACTCCTTCGGCACCTTCGCCCCGGCCTTGATCGGCCTGGCGTTTCGCCACCTGGAGAGCATGCCCGGCATCCTGGTCTTCGTATCGATCGTGCTGATCGGCTGGGGCATGCGTCGCGTGCTGGATCGCTATCACCTGTTGCAGGTGCCGCGGACGGCGTTCATGCTGAGCCTGGTCGTGCTGGTATTGATCGGCTCGATCGTGGCCGCCAACTATCAGGACCTGGCCGTGACGCGCTACATCTCGCTATTCCCCATCATCATTCTGACGGGCATGATCGAACGCTTCTGGACGCTGGAGGCCGAGGACGGCACGGTCAGATCATTCAAGACGCTGCTCGGCACGCTGATCATCGCCGCCACCATTGCCCTGACAGCGAGCGCTCCGTTTGTTCTCAATCACATGGTCAACTTCCCGGAGACGCTCGGCATCATCATGGCCTGCCAGCTCCTCATCGGCCGTTACACGGGATACCGCTTGTCGGAGCTGTATCGTTTCCGCGATCTCGTGCGCACGTAGTGTTCAGTTTTCAGTGTTCAGTTTTCAGTGTTCAGTGTTCAGAAACAGACATTCTGCACTGAAAACTGAAAACTGAAAACTGCCCACTGGAGTTCTCATGTTCTGGCTATTCCGTGCCTCGCGCCGCCTGAAGGAGCTTGGCATCCTGGGGATGAACGCTCGCAATGCGGCGTTCATTCTCGATCACAATCCGCGGGCGCTGTTTCCCGTCGTGGATGACAAGCTGAAGATGCGCGACCTGTGCCTGAAGATGCGCGTGCCGACGCCGGACGTGTATCGGGTCATCGCCTATCCGTGGATGTTGCGGAAGCTGCCGGAGATGCTCGACGGCGTGGATGATTTCGTCGTCAAGCCGAATCGCGGCTCTGCGGGACGCGGCGTGCTCGTCATCGTCGGCCGCGACGGCGACGCCTTCATCCGCCACAACGGCGAACGGCTCTCGGCCGACCAGCTCCGGCAACATCTTTCCGACATTCTCTCCGGTATGTATTCGCTGGGCGGCCGACCCGACGAGGCCATCCTGCAGCAGCGCGTCCGCATGCATCCTGCCTTCCAGCCGGTCAGCTACAAGGGCATTCCCGACATCCGCGTGGTGCTGTACCGCAACGAGCCGGCGATGGCGATGCTGCGGCTGCCGACCAAGGCATCCAATGGCCGGGCCAATCTCCACCAGGGAGGCATCGGCACCGGCGTCGATCTCGACACCGGCATGACCAACCATGCCGTGCTCCGCAATCGCTCCGTCAGCGAACATCCCGACACCGGCGTGCCGGTGGTCGGCATGCAGGTTCCCTACTGGGAGCAGGTGCTCGACATGTCGTGCAAGGTGTCGCGGGCCGTGGGACTGGGCTACGTCGGCGTGGACATCGTCGTCGATGCCGATCACGGGCCGATGCTGCTGGAAGCCAACGCCCGCCCCGGCCTGGCCATCCAGATCGCCAACAACAAGGGCCTGCTGCATCGTCTCGCCGCGATTGAGAACGGCACGGCACACCCCGCGGCGCACGAGGTTGACGAACGGCCGGCCATCATCGGCCGCATCGGCCCCGACATTCAGCGTGGCCGCAGCGACCGCAAATCCGCGTGACGATGGGACTTAGCATCGGCTCCCGTAACTTCTCAATAACCCTGGGTAAACGTGGCGATGGATTACATTGCGCCTGCGGGTTTTGCACACGCGCACAGCTCTCGCTCCTCATCGGCATCGGCTTGATGTGCCTCTTCGATGCGTCGTGTCTCAGCCGTCATCCGTGTAGATGGGAGTCCGCTGCGGCTTCTTCTTCGTCGCCAGGCGCAGCAAGACGGCGACGATCCCGAACGCGACGCCGATGCCGATGCTCGCCAGTCCCGGCGGCAGCGGTCCGAGGGTCGGGATGCCGAGCGTTGGACCGAGCAAGGCGATCAGCGCCGCCGGCAAGGCCACCAGGCTCGCACGCCAGCCGCCGAAAAACACCGACACGATGAGGATCAGCCCGGCAATCCCCGGTCCCAGGCCGCGGAAGATGTCGCCAAGGAACGGCGGCAGCATGTCAAACGCTTGCCCGAGGCGGTCGATTCTCGCAAAGTCTCCCGCTTGCAGCGCCGCGGATAGTTCGTTCAGCAAGCGATCATCGTCGTTGTTCTGAAACAGCCAGAAGACGAAGATGCCGAGGAGCACGGCTCCGGCCAGGAAGCGCACCTTGGGCCCGAGCAAGCTACCCAGCAACGCCGCCGGCGTCAGGGTTGACGGCTGGCCCGGCATCTCGACGTTGTAGACGGTTTGGGGCTGCTGCGCTGTTTCGAGAAGCTGTCGCATCGGTGCGGGGGCGGCTTTTTCCTGAGCCGGACTCGGTTCCCTGGCTGCTTCCTTCTTGATCTCGGCGGCCTGGTGGACCATGACGTCGGCCACCTGGGCGGCCTTCTGCTTGGCCTCGGCCGCTTCCACGCCCTGCGCTTCGAGTGCCTTCGCCTCCACCGCCTGGAGGTGCTGGCGCTCGCGGGCCTCCTTGCGGGCCTGCTGGTTGGCGTCGATCCACTGGATGATGGGATCGCGCCAGGCGGCATACTTGCGGCGGCGCTGGGCCGCCTCGCCGCGCAGCCACTCGCGCGATTTCATCTTGGCCTCGTAGCCGAACAGCGCCTCGTATAGCTCCTCCCCGTCCTTGCCGTTGTACTTGCAGATGAACTGCCGTAGGGCGCCTTCCTCGAGCCCCTGCAGTCGCAGGCTACGCAGCAGTTTCTCGGCTTGCTCCAGAATCGTCTTGCGGACGCGAGCCAGCGGGCGGTCCACCATGATGACGAAGGTTACGGCAAAGGCGATCGCCATCACGCCCATTCCTGCCCACAGCCACAGCAGCCCGAACATGTGAAGAAACACGACGAGTAGTAATGCGCCGATGAAGCCGTAGATCAGGTCGCTCCGGCCGCCGCCCAGCAGCCATTCACGCACTTTCAGGAAGAGGTACGTCTTCTCCATCACGCCCTGGATGAGCAAGTAGATGATCGGCGTGAGCACCGCCAGCCCGAGAACGCCGCCGGCGAGCCGGTACCAGCCAAACAGTCCGAAGAAGAGCATGACCGCCAGGCACCCACCCAGGAAGCCGTTGATGATCTTGCCGCGCAGCCTGGCGCCCGGGCTGCCGTTGAAGCGCTTGACACATTGCTCCAGGACGATGGCGTGCTCTTCCCTGGGAGTGAAAGCGCCCGACTGCAGGATGCCGAGATACTTCTCCAGAGCGGCGATGACCTCGCCCATGTTGGCGTAACGGTCCTCCGGCCGCTTGGCCATCATCTTGACCAGGATGGCCGACAACGCTTTGGGCACGCGCTTGACGATCACGTCTGGCGGGACGATCGGGGCCGACGCATGCTTGGTGAGGACTTCGATGACGGTCTTGCCCTCGAACGGCGGCTTGCCGGTGAGCAGAATGTACAGCGTGCAACCGAGCGAGTCGATGTCGGCCCGGCAATCGACACCCGCGGCGTTCTTGGCTTGCTCCGGCGACATGTACGTGGGCGTGCCGACGGCCACACCGACGCGCGTCGCATGATGCGACGGCGCGGTCTCGCCGGGGTCCGCGCCGGCGTCTTCAGCAGCCAGGTCCTCCGAACCGGGCGTCAGCGGCACCTTGACCAGCCCAAGGTCGGCGACCTTGACAATGCCCTGATCGTTGATGAGCAGGTTGTCCGGCTTGACGTCGCGATGAACCATGCCCATGTCGTGGCCGAACTTGAGCCCCCGGGCCGCTTGCAGAACGTAGCCGACTGCAACCTCGGCGTCGAGCTTCTTCTCGCGGCGGAGCTGGTCCATGAGGGCCTCACCCTTGACGAACTCCATGCTGAAAAAGTGGGTGCCGCGCTCCTCGCCGATGTCATAGATCTGCACGACGTTGTGATGGACAAGCTGGGCGGCGGCGTAGGCCTCGCGCGTGAACCGGGCCACGAAGCCGGCATTTCTTGCCTTGTCCGGGTTCATGACCTTGAGCGCGACCAGGCGGTCGAGCGAATTCTGCCGGCCGAGGTAGACAGTCCCCATGCCGCCGCGGCCCAGCAGCTTGAGCACATCATAGCCGCCCAGCGACTTTGGCATGTCGTAGGGCAGCGCGGCATCAGCGCCATCATCGACGCGCGTGCGCCGCCCGGGCTCAACATCTTTTGACTCGTCGAACATCGACGTGGCGTCACTCTTTTCCCGGTTCTGGAAGCCGTCCTCCAGGGCCTGAGTACGGTCGGGAGCTTCCGGATCGGGCGTGAACTCACCGGTGACGTCCAGGTTGGACCGCGGCACTTCATTCGGCGCGGCCTTGTGCGCCGGCGCGTCGGCCTGCGTCTTGCCAAATGGAGCGGCGGCGTTGCTGGCGAACGGATCCGTTTCCGGTGCAGGCCGAGGTGCAGGCTCGGACGGCGGCGGCTTGGCCGGCAAGGTCGCCGTGCTTGCCGGTTCGTCCACCGCAAGGATCTCGTTGCACCTGGGACAGCGAATCCGCTTTCCCCGCGCCGTGTCCGGGACTCGCAGGGTGCGGCTGCAGCCCGGACAGCGTACTTCCATGGGCATGTGCCACCTCGAAAACCGTGGACGAAAAGATAGAAGAAGACGGGCATTTACACCTTATCTTTTACGAAGGCTCACGGAAATGGTTTACCGGCGCGAACCCGGCGCTCGCCGGCGCAAGTTCTCTTGTGAACGGCGTTCTTCCCGAGTTGCGTGCCGACACGCCTCCATGCGCCGACGCAAGCGGGCCCTCACTTCGTACCTGGGAGAAGTCTCATGCGAATCACTACGCTGGTCGGCACGGCAACATGCCTGCTGCTCTGTTCCATGCACGGCAGCTTCGCCCAAACAGGTGCAGTCCAGGACGAAGTGGAAGCCGTGCTCGCCCTGAATCGAGCCGGCGCGCTGGTCCTTTTCGACAAAGGGGGCGCAATTCATGTAAGCCTGTCCGGCATCAAGACTGCCAATCGGCTTCTGAGCCATGTCAAGATGCTGTCCAGTCTGGAGTCACTGGAACTGGCCGGGACGGAAGTCAATGACAAGAGCCTGTCGCAGATCAGCGGCCTGACCAAGCTCCGATCGCTCAATCTGACATCTTCCAGGGTCGGGGACAACGGTTTGCAGCATCTGCGGGGCATGACGAAGCTGACTTCCCTGAGCCTGCATGGCACGAAGGTCGGCGATGAGGGCCTGCGCCACTTGAAAACGCTCGGCATGCTGAAAACGCTCATCGTCAAGGATACCAAGGTGACGGCGGCAGGCGCGGGCAAGCTCCTGGAACTCCTGCCGAAGATCAGCATCATCGGCGTGAAGGAATGGGAAACCGGCTTCATTCGCGTGGAAATGGAAGGAACCCTCTCGAAACAGATCATCGACAGGAAGGAGCACTGGACGATCCAGGTGAAAACAGCTCGGCTCGGGGAGATCTCGTGGCCGCTCGACTTCCTCTCAAATCCACAAACCCAGCGAGCCGCGCAGCAACTCGACAACAAGACCGTTGTCATCACCGGCGAGATCGTTCGGGATCTTCATGTTCCGGGTATTGGAGGCGAGTCGTTCCTGATCCCGCCGCCAGGACCGATCGTGCTTGTTAGATCATTGCGTGCTGCCGAAATGTAGTGACGTCGGGTGAGGTGACCTCGGGCACGGCCCGTCCCTCGCCAACCAGCAGCCCTTCTCAATCGTCTTTTAATGTTGAGCGGCCTGGCGGGCGGCATGAGTGTCCCTCGCAGCAGGCGGCGACAATTCAACATCGGAGCGAATCATGATGCGTCTGGCCAACTGCTTGCAGGGCCTGGTGGTGGCCCTCATCTGCTTCTGTCTGACTTCCGCGGTGGTCCACGCCGAAGGCAAACCAGTGAAGCCCGTGAAAGAGTGGAAGGGGAAGTTTGCCGCCCAGGCAGATGAGCCGCTGATGAAGGAAGCACCCATGAGCGGCTACATCGCTACTGAAAAAGCCTGGGCCAAGCTCTGGAAAGCCTGGCGTGGCAAGGAAAAGCTTCCGAAGGTGGACTTCACAAAACAACTGGTTCTGGTCGGCACGGCTGCCTGTGCCGCCAACAGGATCCAGGCAAATTTCAGCCTCGACGACAAGGGAGACCTCAATGGCGGCTTTGTCGCAACGGAGATCGGCGGCCCCGGTTTCGTTTACATGATCCTTGTCGTCAATCGAGCGCACGTCAAGTCGTTCAACGGCAAGGCCATGGAAAAGGAGTCAGGTTCGCGCTGATCAAGGTCACCGGCGTCTAGCTCGTTAACGTCCCGATGGCTGCCTGATCTGGTTCCAGCGCCCGCCGAACCGCGGCGATGACTTCCATGGGCCGGAATGGCGTGGCTACGAATCCGGCCAGGTCGCCGGCTGCGAAGTGATCGGCAAGATCCGATTCGGGGTGGCCACTCATCAGCACGATCGCCATGTTTGGCTTCAGCTTGCGCAGCTCGCGCAGCGACTCATCGCCGTTCATGTGTGGCATGCTGAAATCGAGGAGGACGAGGACCAGGCGAACGTCGGCGGCGATGATCTGCAGGGCTTGCTTGCCGTCCGCCGCCTGAATGACCTCGAAGCCAGACATTTGCAGCGCCCGTGCCGCCAGGGTCCGAACGACTTCTTCGTCGTCAACGACCAGTATCGTGCCCTTGCCGCGCCAGGGCTCGGACGGGCGCGCTGCCGTTTCCGAGGAGGCGCTGGTCTGGTCGGTGCACGGAAACAGGACCCTGAAAGTGGTTCCCTTGCCCGGCTGGCTGTCGATCTTGATGGCGCCGTGATGCCCGCGGACGATTCCCAGGACAGCAGCCAGACCCAGGCCGCGGCCTGTGAACTTGGTCGAGAAGAATGGATCGAAGATCCGTTCCATGGTAGCAGCGTCCATGCCGCAACCGGTGTCGGCGACCTCCAGATAGGCGTAGTAATTCTCGACCAGATCTTGCGGCAAGTAGGTGGTGGAGAGGTAGTCGCGGTCGGCGAACATGATCCCCGTGCGCAGCTTGATGACGCCCGTGGACTCTGCCAGCGCGTCCGAGGCGTTGGTAATCAGATTCATGACTACCTGGCGAATCTGCGTGGCGTCGCCGGTGATGGACGGCACGTGTGCCGCGAAGTCAAAGCGGAGCACCGCTTTCTTGGAGATGACGGCTTGCAACAGATGCGCCATCTCCTCCACGATCCGCGACAGGCACAACGGCTGCACGATCAGTTGCCCCTTGCCGGAATAAGCGAGCATCTGCCGCACCAGTTCGGCGGCGCGCAAGGACGCCGTTTCAATTTCCTGGATGGTGGGCCGCGCCGGCGACTCGCGAGATAGTTGCATGAGGGCAATGCCGGCGTTGCCCAGGATGGCAGTGAGCAGATTGTTGAAGTCATGGGCGATGCCGCCGGTCAGGACGCCGAGGCTTTCGAGCTTCTGGCCATGCTGCACCTGGGCCATGAGTCGCTGCCGCTCCGCTTCAGCCCGCTTGCGCGTGGTGATGTCGTCGGCCAGTGCCATGATGCCCGTTTCGTTGCCATGGGCGTCGCGGATGAGAGCCGCGGACAGACTGACGTCAATGAGCCTGCCGTCCTTGCGAACACGCTTGGTCTCATGGTTGATGACGGTCTGTCCGGCGCGAAGCCGCTCGTGAAGACGCATCGCTTCTGCCCGGTGCTCGGGGTCTTGTACCATGGGCAAGTACTGGCCAATGACCTCGGCAGCCGCCCAGCCGAAGATGCTCTCGGCTGCTTGGTTCCACGAATGCACCTTGCTTTCCGGATCCAGCGTGTAGATCGCCAGTGGCGCGGCCTGGATAATCGCGTCCATGGCCTGGGTCGCGACCGTCAATTCTTGAGTTCGCTCGGCGACACGATGCTCGAGCATCTCGTTGGCAGTACGCAGTTCCGCCTCGACCTGCTTGCGCTGGCCGATGTCCGTGACGACCAGCGTAACGGCCACGACTTCGTCACCGCGCTTGATCGGGCCCACGCGAACCGAGTACCAGGCGAGCGAGCCGTGCGGCCCGGTCGCCCGCGTCTCGTATTGCAGCGCTTGCCCGCTGCCGAAAACCTGCGCAAGCGCGTCGCGCAAGCTCTGGTGATGCTCCGGAGGCAAGTATTCGAAGCCGCTCGTTCCCGTGACACCTTCCACCGTCAGGCCGGGCACGGTGCGGTTGATGAACAGAATCGTGCCCGCCCGGTCCATGGTAACGATGATGTCCGGAGCGCTCTCGACAATTTGCCGCCACTTGCTGTCCGCTTCGTGAAGCGATTGCGATACCCGCTTGCGTTCGATGGCCAGGCGCATGGACCGGATCAGCGAAGGCCGGCTCAGCTGGTTCAGGTCCAGACAGTCTTGCGCACCGTGCCGAAGCGCCCGGATGCTGATCTCACTGTCCTCACCCGCGGTGAGCGCAATCATCGGCAGGTGGGGCGCGTGCCTGGCTGCCGTGTCGAGAGCATCCAGGTCGGCGCTTGCTGCAAGATTGGGGTCGAGCCACGCCAGGCCGATTTCCGCGTCGCCTGTTAGCGCCATGCCCTCTGGCAGGTTGCCGGCGCAGGTCAGTGCAAATGGGGCAGAGTTGTCGCAGACCAGCAGGGCGCGGACCTTCTCCACCACGATCGCATCTTCAGTGATCAACAACACCTTCACCGGGCGAAGGTCCATCGTCTTGCTCCTCGGTGCACCCTGGACATGCGTGAATCGAAATGATGAACCAGGCGCAGCCAGATTCGGCCACGTGCGGCTGGGGACATCACGAATCTTCGACTGTGTGTGCTCGGCCTCGTGACGGGATCAAGGTGTTGCCATCATAGTGTTTTTCGTCGCGATGGCAGCCTCCACTTGGCGAATCCGCTTGACTTACTCGGTAAAAGAAATTGAATCAACTATGCCGGAGCAAGAGACCGCACGGCAAGGTAGACGAGCAAGGTTCGACGCTCGCCATAGCGTGGGCCGGGCTCTGCGGTTCCGAATTCTCCACTCGAGGTTGCCATGCATCCCTCCCGATACAAGATGGCCGCGGTCTTATTCCTCGTCACTGCATTCCTTGCGATTGCCTGCCTCGCGGGCAGCTTGTTCTTGTCCGCGGCGGTTGCCCAGGACGCGCCGCCACGTCCGCCTGTTCCTTCCAAGGAATCGCAAGCCAGGGCGCGTGCCTTGATTCTTGAGATCTTCAAGGCAGACCTGGCAGGCGCCACGGAGCCGGCAGCCCAGATCAAGCTTGCCGAATACCTGCTCCAGCAAGGCAAGGATAGCAAGGACGAACCGGGCAATCGCTTCGTGCTGTACACGTATGCCCGCGAACTGGCGGCTCGCGCCGGCGAGGCATCACTGGCCATGAGGGCCGTGGAAGAGCTGGCCCGCTCATTTGACATCGATGCTCTGCAAATGAAGGCGGTCACTTTCGCGGAAACGGTTGCCAACACCCAATCCAAGGAAGCGGGCAAGGCGATCGTGGACATGGTGCTGCCGCTGATCGCTGATGCCGTGGATGCCGACGATTATGAGATCGCCCTGAAGCTGGCCCACGTGGCCGAGGACGCCGCCAAGAAGGCCAAGAGCCTGGCCCTGGTGTCGGCGATCAAGAAGCGCCACGACGACATCAAAGCAGTGCAAGAGAAGTTTGCCGTCCTGAAACCATACATCGACCGCCTCAAGGCGGACCCCAAGGACGCCGAGGCAAACTATGAACTCGGCCGCTACTTCGGCATGCTCAAGGGCAAATGGGATCGCGCGTTGCCGCTGCTTGCCCTTGGCAGCAACGCGGGATTGAAGGCCGCGGCGGCCAAGGACGTGGCCCGTCCCCAGGAATTCAAGGACCAGCTGGCGCTTGCCGACGCCTGGTGGGACCTTGCCGCCAAGGAGAAGGACCCGGCCAAGATGAACATGCAGGTCCGGGCTCGCTTCTGGTACGAGAAATCGCTGCTCGGCCTCACCGGACTGAACCGTACCAAGGCCGCCCGACGCATCGAACTCATCAGTGCTCGTCTCGAGGGCACACCCGCCGAGGTACCGATTGGTCCTGTCGGTGAACTCAAAAAGCTGGAAGGGCAAATCGGCGAGATCAAGAGCGTGGCCCTGTCAGCAGACGGCAGGCACGTGGCCGCCGGCGGCAAGGACCAGACTGTCTATGTCTGGAACCTCGGCACCGGTAAGATCGAGGCGACCCTGAAAGGCCACACCAACGAGGTCTGGGGAGTGGCGTTCGTTCCGAACAATCGCCAGGTCGTCTCCGCGAGCTGGGATGGCGTCGCACGGCTGTGGGACATCAAGTCCGGCACCGAGATCAAAAGTTACAAGCATCCCAAGGACGTCAACAGCGTGGCCGTTTCCCGCGACGGCAATCAGCTGCTCGTCGGCTGCGACAATCGCCGTTTCTATCTCTGGGACATCACCTCGGGCAGGGAAATCAAGGCCTTCAATGGTTTCACGGATTTTGTGTACGCCGTGGCCTTCGCCCCTGACGGCAGGCATGTCGCGGCCGGCAGCAAGGACAATTCCATCCGCATCTACGATCTGGTCAACGGCAGTCAGGTTCGCGTCATCGACGGCCAGAACAACGCCGTGCACGCGCTTGCTTTCTCTCCCGATAGCCGGCATCTGTATTCCTGTGGCGACAGTTACGCCCATCAATGGGACGTCGCCACCGGCAAGGAGTCGCGCCGCTTCCAGGGGCATATCGGGCCGGTGCTCGGGCTGGCCCTTTCCGCTGACGGCCGTCGTCTGGTCACCGGCGGCGACGACAAGATCGTCCGCCTCTGGGACACCGCCACCGCCAAGCAATTGCACGCCTTCAAGGGACACTCCGATGCGATCAACTCCGTCGCCATCTCCGGCAACGGTCGCTTCGCCGTCTCTGGCGGGCTGGATCGAACCGTGCGCCTGTGGGGACTACCGGCGCGGTGAGGCTGAACGGCAATCCGGGACTGCGGCTAGAGGTTGGGCCCCACGAACGCGTACCATGCCAGCGCGATGGCCGCGGCAACCATCACAAAGAAGAGCAACCACGCGAACCAGCTGCCCGCGCTATCTTCGTTCTCCGTCGCCGCTGGTTCGGGCAGCTTCGGATAGCTGTAGGGAGAGACCGGCGATCGGGCCGGCGCGACCTTGGGTAACGCCACAGCCGGCCTGGAACTGACTGGCCGGGGCGCGTCATCGCGAATCGCGTACACGTCGGCGGCGGCAGCTTCCTTGTCCTCCAGTTCCTGCAGGAGCCGCTCGGCTTTTTCCGGCGGAAATTGCCTTTTCAGATCCTCGACATAAAACTGAACATCCGGCGAGCGCATTGCCTCCGACAGCGACGAATATGGCTTCAAGAGACTGTGCGGGCTGGCGGCCAGAAGTTTTTGCAACATGCGCTCGGCGATCTCGGCCAGGCCCAGCGACAGCGCCGACTCGGCCGCCAGCACGAGAAACAGGTCGCGCTTGCCGGCGTCCCGGAGTTTATCGAAGCGGTCGGCCAGCTCCTGATAAAGCCGCAGGCTGGTCTCGCGATCCATCATGAGCAACCCGCCTCCCTGAGGATGACGAATGAACATCGACGCCTATCCGCCGCTGGACGGCGTGCGCGTATTGGACGCTTCGCGCGTACTGGCTGGACCGCTGTGCGGCCAGGTGCTCGGCGACCTGGGGGCTGAGGTCATCAAGGTTGAGCGGCCCGGCGCCGGCGACGACACACGTGCCTGGGGACCGCCCTTCGCCGGCCCCCTGAGCGCCTACTTCCTGTCCTGCAATCGCAACAAGAAGGGCATGACGCTGGATCTCGCGTGCGCCGAGGGCCTGGAGATCTTTTATGACCTGGCGAAACGAAGTGACATTCTGCTCGAGAATTTTCGTGCTGTCAGCGCCAGCAAGCTCGGTCTTTCGCCCCAGGCGCTCCACGGCGTCAATCCACGCCTCATCATCTGCTCGATCTCGGGTTTCGGCCGCACCGGGCCGCTTGGCGACCTGCCCGGCTACGATTTCGCCATCCAGGGACTCAGCGGGTTCATGAACATCACCGGGCCAGTCGCAGGACCACCCTGCAAGGTAGGTGTCGCCATCGCCGATGTCTTGACTGGCCTGAATGCCGCCATTGCCGTCCTCGCCTGTCTGCATGCCCGCAAGCAATCGGATCACGGCTACCACATCGACCTGGCGTTGCTTGATTGTGCCGTTGCCGCCCAGGTCAACCTCGTCCAGGCCTATCTGACAAGCGGCCAGGTCCCGCCCAGGCAGGGGAACGCCCACCTGCAAATCGTGCCGTATCAGTCATTCGCGACGGCGGACGACTGGATCATCCTGGCCATCGGCAACGATGGGCAATGGCACCGCTTTTGCCAGGCGGCCGAGCGACCCGACCTTGCGGGCGATGCACGCTTCGCCAGCAACACGCTGCGCGTACAGCATCGCGACGTCCTGATCCCGGTGCTGGAGGTGTTGTTTCGGTCAAGACCAAGCTCGGCATGGCTAGCACTGCTGGAGCAAGCCGAGATCCCCCAGGCGCCGGTGTGGGATTACGCGCAACTCTTCGGGCATCCCCAGGCGGCGGCGCGAGGCCTGCGCATCAGTGTGCGCGACCCGGCCGGCAACGCAATCGACCTTGCAGGTTCACCTTTCCACATCTCGGGCACGACGCTGCCGCCCGCTGCCGCGCCGCCGACCCTCGGCCAGCACACCGACGAGATCCTTGGCCGCCTGCTGGACTTGCCCGCAGCCCGTATCGATGAACTGAAGAAGAACGGCGTCATCTGATGACGACCCATGAGACAATCGCAAGGCATGCAAAGACACGTCACTTACCCAGTATGGCGAATTGCGGAAACTGCGCGAGGTCACGCTGAATAGTCAAGCCACCGCCGTCTCACCTCGTCCACTCTGCGTTGACAGTCCATCCCATTCGGGCTTAACTGCATCTCTCCGATGGGGAAAGTATCATGAGATCTCTGTGCCACCGGCGCGTCTGGCTGCCTGGCGCACTGGCGATCGCTGGCATCGCATTGCTTGGGTATCATGCCGGCGGGCGAGCGCGTCGCCCCGGCGGCCGCAATCTCACCGCCGAGCAATGTGCCGCGCTCTACGACCGCGAAGTCCGGCCATTGCTGGCCAGCCGCTGCGTGCGCTGCCACGGCTCTAAGCGGCGCGCCGGCGGCTTGCGGGTGGACAGCATCGCTGCCATGCGTGAAGGCGGCGACAGCGGGCCGGCCATCGTGCCGCGCAACATCGAACAGAGTCCCCTTCTGTCCCGCGTTGCCGAGCACGACATGCCGCGCGGCGCGCCGCCCCTCACCAGACAGGAAACCATCCTGCTTGCCAGGTGGGTCCACAACGGTGCGCTCGGCAATGATCCGGAGATCAAGCCGGCCGCCGAGCACTGGGCCTTTCAGCCGCCGCGAGCGTTGACGGTTCCGTCAATCCACGATGACGAGGTGTACAACCCGATCGACGCGTTCATTGCCCGGGCTCGCGCCAGGGCGGGCTTGACCCGGCACAATCCGCCAGCCGGGCGCAGCTTGCTTCTCCGCCGTGTCGCCATCGACCTCACCGGCCTGCCGCCCACGGCAGACGACTATCGCCATTTCCTTGCGGATCGTTCCGCGGATGCCTACGAAAAGGCCGTGGAAAGTTTGCTCGCCAGCCCGCGCTACGCGGAACGCTGGGCTCGGCACTGTATGGATGTCTGGCGCTATTCCAGCCATGATGGCCGCAAGGCACCGAAACAGATCACCTACGGCAGCGAGCACATCTGGCGCTGGCGCGATTACCTCATCCGCGCGCTCCTCGCCGATGCTGGCCTGGATCGCATCATCATCGACATGCTGGCGGGCGATGAGGCCTCGCCGGGAGATGTGCATGCGCTCGCCGCCACCGGCTACCTGGCCCGGAGCTTCAACCTGCTGGACCGCAATCTCTGGTTGACGAATACTGTCGATCACGCCGGCCGGGCGTTTCTTGGTCTGTCACTGGGCTGTGCCCGCTGCCACGATCACAAGTTCGATACCATCTCGCAGAGGGAGTACTATCAATTCCGCGCCTTTTTTGAACCGCACGAGATCGTCACCGATGACGCGCACCGGCTCGCCCACGCCCGCGACGGCGAGTCGCAGTTGACATATGTCCTCTCGGGCGGCAATCCCCGCTTGCCGAACAAGCACCTGACCATCGAACCGGGAGTACCAAAGGCGCTCGGCGTCATCGAGCCACCCAAGCGCATCGACCTGCCGGAGGACGGCGAGCGCACCAGCAGCGGACGGCGCCTGGCGCTGGCGCGCTGGCTGGTCGCGGACGACAATCCATTGACTGCCCGGGTCATTGTCAACCACGTCTGGCAGCGGCATTTCGGGCGCGGGCTGGTCGAGACTACCGATGAGTTTGGCGTCCGCGGCAAGCCGCCGAGCCATCCGGAATTGCTCGACTGGCTGGCGGTCCATTTTCGTGCCAGCGGCTGGAGCTTGAAATGGCTGCATCGCCTGATCGTGACCTCGGCGACCTATCGCATGTCGTCTTCGACAAGGGACATGGCCGATGCCCGACGCGCCGATCCTGACAATCGCTGGCACTGGCGTTACACTCCGCGGCGCATGGAGGCGGAAGCCGTGCGCGACGGCGTCCTGCACCTGGCCGGCGCGCTCGACACGGCCGTTGGCGGACCGGACGAAACGACCGAGCTGGCCGAATCCTCGTTGCGGCGCAGCCTGTACCTGCGGGCCTCGCGTGTGGATCGCGTCGCGTTCCTGGACATCTTCGACGCGCCGCGCGTGGATGAGTGTTACCGGCGAACCGAGAGCATCGTCCCGCAGCAGGCGCTGGCGCTCATGAACAGCACCTTCGCCTGGCGCAATGCCGAACGCATCGCGCTCTCGTTGCCGGACTCAGCCTGGGAACGCATTGCTACCAAGGCCTTGCCGGCCGAACGTGCAGCGTCGCGAGGCAGAGCCTCGGGGGTCGTACGTTCCCGGGCAGAACCTGACGGCGTATTCCTGCTCATCCTGGGACGGGCGGGCACGGACGACGAACTGGAAAGCTGCGGTGAGTTCCTGCGCGAGCAAGCGCGGCTGCTGTGCGCGGCCGGGGCCAGCGACCCCGCGCGGCGCGCACGCATCTACCTGGTACACGCTCTGCTGAATCACAATGATTTCGTCACGGTCCGGTAGTGTCCAACCAACGATGAGGTGTTCGATGAGGCCCGTCGCCAACCATGGCTCCCGACGCCGATTTCTGGGCGATGTCGGCCTGGGCTTCACCGGGCTGGTCCTGGGGACGATGCTGGCCGAGGAAAAGGTTCGCGATGCGGAAGCACGGCCGCCGCGGACGCAGGTCCCCAGGGTGGATAGTGTCATCTGGCTGTTCATGATGGGCGGCGTCAGTCACGTCGAGGGCTTTGATCCCAAGCCGGCCCTCAATCGCTACGGCGGCATGCGCATCGGCGACATTGCAGCACGTTCCGTTCTGGAGAGCGATCGTCTCCACGAGCAAGACTTTGGACCGCAACTAAACTATCAGACCAGGATCTTGCCGCTGCAGACCGGCTTCCGCAAGCGCGGTAGCGCCGGCGTCTTGGTAAGTGACTGGTGGGAGCACGTGGGCGGCCGCGTCGATGATCTGGCCGTGGTGCGGTCGATGTACACAACCGACGCCGAGCATTCCGCCGTCTTCCAGTTCCACACCGGCCGGTCGCTGCGGCAGACGCCGCAGCCGAGCCTCGGTTCCTGGGCCAGCTATGGCCTTGGCACGCTCAACCAGAATCTGCCGCGTTTCGTCGTCCTGGGCATGCCGCCGGTGTCGCACCAGGGTGGACCGGGCAGCCATCAGGCGCAGTATCTCGGACCGGAGCACGACGGCGTGGCGCTCGGAGACGCTGCGGACGGCGCGCTTGCCTACCTTCCGGACAGCGTGCACGCCTCGCGCACGGTTCAGCGACGCGAACTGGATCTCATTCAGAGATTGAATCGCTTGTCGGCCGTGGAGTATCCGGATGATCCCGCACTGGCCGCACGCATCCGCTCTTACGAGACGGCCTTCGGCATGCAATCGGCTCTTCCGGAGGCGGTCGATCTGGCAGGCGAGACGGCCGGGACCCATGCGCTCTATGGACTCGACGATCCCGTCACGCGCCCGTTTGGCCGGCAATGCTTGCTCGCTCGACGACTGGTCGAGCGCGGCGTGCGCTTTGTGCAACTCTACCATGGCGGCAATCCGGAGAACGATAGCGGCGACTGGGACGCCCACGAGAGCCTGCGCGAAACGCATCCGCGCATGTGCGCCCAGGTGGACCGCCCCATCGCCGGCCTGCTCAGGGACCTGAAGCGCCGCGGCATGCTCGAGCGGACGCTGGTCGTCTGGGCCACCGAGTTTGGGGCGCACGCCGAACATCGACATCCGCACGCCCTGTGGGCCGGCCGACGACACGGTTCGCACCGGCCGCGACCATCACATCCACGCCTTTTCGATCTGGCTGGCCGGCGCCGGCATCAAGAAGGGCATCGTCCACGGCACTACCGATGAACTCGGCTTTCACGCCGTCGAGCAGCGGCACTATGTGACCGACCTGCACGCGACGATCCTGCACCTGATGGGCCTGGACCCCGCACGACTTGAAGTGCCCGGCCAGCAACGTTTGGACATGGACCGCGGCCAGGTCATGCGCGCGCTCCTGGCGTAATTCGCCCGCCGCGAATGTGACTGGCGCCATCGATGCCTGGCGCGGACGGGCGAGCCAGTTGTCCCACGAAGCTCACAGCCACGGGAAATTCGGGTTGAGCAGGACCTGGAACCGGTTCGAGACGGCGGTGAGCAGGCCGGCGCTCTGGGCCACGAGGCGTCCGTTTCCGCGACGCATCGGCACCAGGTTACGGAACACCGCCTGACCGGCCGAATTGGTCCTGGTTGTGTAAATGCGCCTCTGCCCGCCGGAGATGAGAGTGATCTTGACGGTCCCTCCACCCTGGGCGACGGCGTTGCCGAATTCGTCCTGAAGCTGGACGATCACCGGCGGCATGGCCGTGCCGACCCGAACGTTTCTCGGCTGGTTCAGGAAAGCGAGTTTCTGGGCGGCAGCCGCGGTGATGTTGAAATCCGCGCTGTGGGCAAACAACAGGCCGGCGCTCGACGCCCGCAGCGTCTTGATGCCGGCAGTGTGAATGCGCAGGTCCGTGAAGGTGGCCACGCCGACAGCATCGGTGAGCTGTGTCAACGTGCCGATCAACGTGCCGTCGCCGGCAATCATGGCCAGGTTGACGGCCACGTTGGCCTGGTTGATGAGGTTGCCGAACTGGTCCTTGAGCTGCACGGTGACCGGAGGCATGACAACGCCGGCCGTCGTGCCGGTCGGTTGCAGCGTGAATTCGACACGATCGGCAACGGCATTGATGTTGAAGCCGGTGCTGGTCGCGCCCGTCAAGCCGCCGCTGGTCGCCTGCAGCGACTTGGCGCCCTGCAGGTTGACACTGAGGTTGCCGAAAGTGGCCGTCCCTGCGGCGCTGGTGACCTGCGACGTTGTTCCGGACAGCGTGCCGGACCCGACGAGGCCCAGGTTGACCGTGACGCCCGCCTGATTGGCATTGTTGCCGAATTGATCCTGGAGTTGCACGACGACGGCAGGAGCGAGGAACGCGCCGGCCAGCGCGTTGAGGGGCGGCTGTTGCGCAAACACGAGCTGCGTCGCCGCCGCGGCGCCGATGGTGAAGGCGTTGCTGCCCGCCGATGCCAGGCCGGTGCTGGACGCTTGCAACATCTTGCCGGCCCCCGCGACATGGATGTGCAGGTTGTTGAACGTTGCCACGCCGAAGCCGTTGGTGGACTGCGTGAGCGTGCCCAGCAGCGTGCCGCTACCGGCGCTGAGCGACATGATGACATCGACACCGGCCTGGGTCACGTTGTTGTCGAACTGGTCGCGGAGCTGCACGGTGACGGCGGGTGTGATGTTGGCGCCCGCCGTCGTGCTGGTCGGCTGTTGCACGAAGGCGACCTTGTTAGCGGCGGCGGCTGTGATCGCAAAGCTGGTGCTGACCACTCCGGTCAAGCCGGCGCTGTCGGCGCGCAGATTCTTGCCGCCGCCGGCCGTGTTGATTTGCAGGTTACTGAAGGTGGCCAGGCCGTTGACGTCTGTCAACTGCGTAGTCGTGCCCAGCAATGTGCCGGTGCCGCTTACGAGCGAGACCATGACGCTGATATTCGCCTGCATGACATCGGTGCCGAACTGGTCCCGGAGCTGTACGGTGACCGGCGCGATGGTGTTGCCGGCCATGGTATCAGTGGGCTGCTGGATGAAGACGACGCTGGTCGCCGGGGCGCTGATGTGGAATGAAGCACTGGTGGCTCCTGTCAGCGCGCCGCTGGCAGCATTGAGCGTCTTCGAGCCGGTCTCGACAATGCTCAAGTCATTGAAGGTCGCCGTTCCGGATCCGTTGGTGTCCTGTGTGAGCGTGCCGAGCAGCGTGCCCGTTCCCGAATTGAGCGCAACAGTGACACTGGTGCTGCCCTGGGCGACGTCGTTGCCGAACTGGTCGCGAAGCTGGACCGTCACCGGCGGCGCGATGGTCGTGCCTGTGGAAGTATTGGTCGGCTGCTGCACGAAGGCAAGCTGGCTGGCGCCGTCCGGGCTGATGGTGAAGCTGCTGCTAGTGGCGTCCGTCAGGCCGGCGCTGGCGCGAAGCGTTTTGGCGCCGGCCGCCTCGAACTTCAGGTCGTCGAAGGTCGCCACGCCGTTGACGGTGGCTTGCGTCGTCGTGCCCATGAGCGGTCCGGCGCCGGTTTCGAGCGTGACGGTCACATTGACACCGTTCTGCGTCACGTTGTTGCCGAACTGGTCGCGAAGCTGAACGGTCACATCGGGCGCGATCACGTTGCCGGCGATGGCGTCCGTCGGCTGCTGCACGAAGACAACCTGCGTGGCGGCGGCAGCGTTGATCGTGAACGAGGTGCTGTCGTCGGCGGTCAGGCCGCCGCTCGTGGCGCGCAATACCTTGCCGGTGCCGGCGACGTTGATCTGCAGGTCGTTGAATGTCGCCAGGCCGCTGGCGTCCGTGAGTTGCGTGAGCGTGCCGAGCAGCGTGCCGCTGCCGGAAAACAGGGAGACCGTGATGCTGACATCCGCCAGGGCCACGTTGGCATCGGCATGGTCTTTGAGCTGGACCGTGACCGGTGCAATGATATTGCCGGCCGTGGTGTCGGTCGGCTGCGCAACAAAGTCCACCTGCGTGGGCGGGATATTGATGAAGAACGAGTTGCTGGTTGCCGAGGTCAGACCGCCGCTGTCGGCGCGCTGACTCTTGGTGCCGCCTGCATCGATGCTCAGGTTGCCGAAGGTCGCCAGGCCCGAGGCGTTGGTGGTCTGGGTTGTCGTGCCGCCGAGCGTGCCCGTGCCGGACGACAGGACCATGTCCACGCTGGTCCCCGACTGAGCGACGTCGTTGTCGAACTGGTCGCGTAGTTGCACCGTGACGGCCGGACTGATGGCGACGAAGATGTCGGTATCGGTGGGTTGCTGGACGAAGACGACCTTGCTGGCGGCGGCGGCCGTGATGTCGAAGTTGTTGCTGGTCGCCGAGGTCAGACCGCCGCTGTCGGCCTGCAACGACTTGGTGCCGGCCGTGTTGATCTGCAAGTCGTTGAAGGTGGCCACGCCGCTGGCGTTGGTAGCGACCGACGTCGTGCCAAGTAGCGTCCCGGTGCCGCCCAGGGTCAAGGCAACCGTAGTGCCCGACTGGTTGACGGCGTTGCCAAACTGGTCCTGCACCTGCACGGTGACGGCGGGGCTGATGACATTGCCGGCGACGGTGTTGGTCGGCTGCTGTGCGAAGCCCAGCTGGCTGGCGGCCGCTGCCGTGATATCGAACGTGTTGCTCGTTGCCGAGGTGAGCAGGGTGCTGCTGGCTTGCAGCGACTTGGTGCCGGCGATGTTGATGTGCAGGTCACTGAAAGTCGCGATGCCGCCGACTGTGTCCTGTGCGGTCGTGCCGAGCAGCGTGCCCGTCCCGGTCAACAAGGCCATGTTCACGGTGACGCCCGACTGGGTCACGTTGTTTCCGAACTGATCGCGGAGCCGGACAGTAACCACCGGGGCGATGTTGTCGCCGGCCACTGTGTTCGTCGGCTGCTGCACGAAGACCACCTCCGTGGCGGCACCGGGGTTGATCGTGAACTGGTTGCTGTCGGTCGTTCCCAGGCCGGTGCTGGCGACTTGCAGCGTCTTCAAGCCAGCGAGGTTGATGCTCAGGCCGCTGAAGGTGGCCAGGCCATTGGCGTCGGTGAGCTGCGTGGTGGTCCCCGCCAGCGTCCCGTTGCCGGAGATGAGCGAGATGCCGATGCCGGTGCCCGACTGGCTGGCGTTGTTGCCGAAGGCGTCGCGAATCTGCACGGTGATGTTGGGAATCGTGCTGCCCGCCGCGGTGTCGGTCGGCTGCTGAATGAAGACCAGGTTGGTCGCGGCGGCAGCGTTGATTGTGAAACTGCTGCTGTTTCCGGAGTTCAAGCCGGAGCTGACGGCTTGCAGCGTCTTGGCGCCGATGACGTCGATTCGCAGGTCGTTGAACGTGGCCAATCCGCTGGCATTCGTGGTCTGCGTCAGCGAGCCTTGCAGCGGCCCGGTCCCCGAATTCAGCGACACGGTCACGGACGTGCCTGACTGGCTCACGTTGTTGCCGAACTGATCCTGCACCTGCACGGTGACGGCGGGGCTGATGTTGTTTCCCGCGGTCGTGTCGGTCGGCTGCTGGACAAAGACCACCTGGCTGGCGGGCGCGGCGCTGATGACGAAATTGTTGCTGGTCGCCGACGTCAGCCCGCTGCTCGTGGCCTGCAAGCTCTTGGTGCCGACGAGGTTGATGCTCAGATCGTTGAAGGTGGCCAGGCCGCTGGCATTGGTCGCCCGCGTCACGGTCCCGCTCAGCGTGCCGCTGCCGGTGAGCAGCGACAGCGTGATGTCCACTCCGGCCTGGTTGGCCAAATTGCCAAACTGGTCGAGAAGCTGCACGGTGACCGACGGGCTGATGGCGACTCCCGCGACGGCATCGGTAGGCTGCTGGACAAAGACAAGCTGCGTTGCCGCGGCGGCGCCGATGACGAAGGTGTTGCTGTCCTCGGAGGCCAACCCCGTGCTGGTGGCTTGCAGCTGCTTCGTGCCGGTCAAGTTGAGACTCAAGTTGTCAAACGTGGCCAGGCCGCCGGCATTGGTCTGCCTGGTCAATGTGCCGTTGAGCGGGCCGGTGCCGAGGATGAGCGCCAGGTTGATATCGACGCCGGACTGGCTGATGTCGTTGCCGTACTGGTCCTCGAGTTGCACGGTCACGGAAGGCGAGATGGTCGCGCCGGCGGCCGTGTTGGTTGGCTGCTGGATGAAGCTGACCTGTGCAACCGCACCCGGGTCCACGGTGAGCGTGAAGTTCTGCACATCATCCGGATTGACGCCGTTGCTGGCCGTGATCGTGAGGTTGTAAACACCGGCCACGAGACCTGTCGGCGTTCCGGACAGGGTCGCCGTGCCGTCGAGGTTGTCGACGAAGCTGACGCCACCGGGCAGCGCATCGCCGCCCAGCGTGAATGTCGGCGGCGGCCCGCCGGTGGCGGTGACCGTGAAGGTATCAAGCACGTCCACCGTGAAGGTGACGTTGTCGGCGCTCGTGATGGCCGGGACCTCCAGCGCATCGACCAGCGGACTGGTGAAGTTGGCCACGAACTCAAGTCGCAACGGCAGATCGGCGTCCCGGTCCTCGGCCGTGCTCGTGGATGTCGTCAGGTGCGTGATGCGAAACTCGCTTGGCAGCTGCTGCGTGGCGTCGGCCGTCAACTCCACCACGACGAAGAACGTCACCGGCCCGCTGGCGAATGGCACGCGCACGTTCGGGTCGCCGTCCGCGAAGGTGATTCTCTGCACGCCGAGGAGCAGATCCAGGTCGCTGACGGTGGCGACCAGGGTGTCGGTTCCCGCCTGGAACGTGCCGGAGCCCACACCACCGGTATCGCGGTAGATGAACACATTCTCGATGAGGGCGTTGGCCGCCGCGCTGCTCAGCGGGTTAGCGCCGTCATCAAAGAGCAGGCTGAGGCTGGTCAGTTCCGCGTCATGGTCGTTAAGTCGGCCATTGTGCGTCATGACGATCTTCAGGACGTCGTCCATCTGCCCCTGGGAGATGCCGACGGGGGCAGTGCTGGTGGTGGTCAGACGGAACTGCCCGCCGCGGTTTTCGTGCCAGGCGATGGCATCACCGAAATAAGCGGCCGAGACAATGTCCATGTCGCCGTCGCCGTCGAGATCGGCGGCGGCCACGGAAATGGCGCCCAGCACGCTGTTCGAGACGATGTGCTGGGTGGCGAACGCCGGATTGCTGGTGCCCTCGTTCTCGTACCAGGCCACCGTATTGTCGTTGACCGAGGCGACGACAATGTCCAGGTCGCCGTCGCCGTCCATGTCGGCCAGCACGGCCGAGCGCGGGTTGCTTGGCGTGCCGATGATGAACGAGGTGAAGGTCATGTTGCTGTTGCGCAGGAACTGCACGGTGTTATCGCCCGCCGCCGTGATCACCAGATCGATATCGCCGTCCCGATCCATGTCGGCGGCCGCCACGGACATGGCGCCGAAGGCGGCCGTGGTGATGGTGCGACGCGTGAAGTTCTGCGTGCCGTCGTTCTCGTACCAGGCAATCTTGTTGTCGTTGTAGGAGGCGGAGACGATATCCATGTCGCCGTCACGATCCAGGTCGACGGCAATGACCATGCGCACACCGTCAGCAGTCGTTGTGATCGTGCGTCTGGTGAAGGTCGGGTTGGCGGCGCCGTCATTCTCATACCAGGAGACCTCGTCGTCCTCGAAAGAGCCGACAACAATGTCCATGTCGCCGTCGCCATCGACGTCGGCGGCAACAACCGAGATGGCGCCGGCAGTCTCGGCGCTGATGGCCGTGATGGTGACCAGCGTGAAATTCTGGGCGCCGTCATTGCGATACCAGGCGAGCTTGTTGTCGTAGAAGGAAGTCGAGAGCAGGTCGATGTCGCCGTCGCCATCCAGATCGACGGCCGCCACCGAAGTGGCGCCGTTGGCTGTCGTGGACACAACCCGCGGCGAAAAGCTGCCGTTGCCATCGTTGCGGTACCAGACGATCTTGTCATCGTGCAAGGAAGCGGAAATCACGTCCATGTCACCGTCGCGGTCCACGTCGGCGGTCGTGACAAAAATGGCGCCGTCCACGCTGCTGCCTATGGAGGCTGTCGTGTTCAGCAGCGCCGAGCGGTGGATTGTCTCGTTGCGGTACCAGGCAACGGTGTTGTCGGTCGCCGAAGCCGCGACGATGTCCATGTCGCCGTCACGATCGGCATCGACGGCGATGACTGCGAAGGCGCCGTCGGCCGTGTTGGTGATCACCCGCTCGGTGAAGTTCTGCAGTCCGTTGTTCTCGTACCACTTGATGGAATCGTCGAGACGCGAGGAAGAAGCGATGTCCATGTCGCCGTCGCCGTCGATGTCCGCCGCGAAGACGCCGCTGGCCCCGTCCGCGCCCAGGCTGACGGTGTAGAGCGTGAAGACTGGATTGGCGGCGCCGTTATTCCGGTACCAGGCAATCTTGTCGTCGCCGGCAGATGCGGAAAGGATGTCCAGGTGCCCGTCGCCATCCACGTCGGCCACAAACACGGACGTCGCGCCAAGCGCCGTCAACGAGATGGTCCGCAGCGTGAAGTTCTGGTTGCCGTCGTTCTGGTACCAGGCAATCTTGTTATCCAGATAAGAAGCGGACACGATGTCCATGTCGCCGTCGCCGTCGAGATCGGCGGCGAACACGGAACGGGCGCCATCGGCCGTGGTCGAGATCGTGATCAGCGTGAAAGCGGGCGCCGCTGCTCCATCGTTCTGGTACCAGGCAATCGTGTCGTTGAGGTAGGAAGCTGCAACGATGTCCATGTCCCCGTCGCCGTCCACGTCAGCGGCGAAGACGGACGTGGCGCCATCAGCCGTGGTCGAGATCGTCAGCAGGTTGAAGGTCGGCGTGGTGCCGCCGTTATTGCGGTACCAGGCAATCTTGTTGTCAAGGTAAGAGGCAGAGGCGACGTCCAGATCGCCGTCGCCGTCGAAATCGGCCAGGGTTACTGAATGAGCGCCGTCGGCAGCGTTGCTGATGGTGCGGCGCGTGTAGTTGCCGGCCGCGTTGCGGTCGTACCAGGCGATCAGGTCGCTGCCGAATGAGGCGGCTACAAGATCGATGTCGCCGTCGCCGTTGATGTCCCCCGCCGCCACGGAGCGCACGCTGTTGGCAGGGTTGTGAACGACCACAGCGCTGGAAAACGGCACGCCGGTGACGACGCCGGGCAGCTGCGCCTTCACGTCCGTGACGATGACCTGGTACGGATAGTTGCTGACGTTGCCGCTGCCGTCGATGACGGTGAAGCGGATGTAGCGCGGCGCGGTGCTGAAATAGTCCACGTTCGAGTAAAGGGCGGCGCGCACGATGGCCTGGACCGCGGCCAGGTCGGCAGAACTATTCAGCGTGATGGTCAGGGGCACGGTGCTGTTCCCGCCGGTGAAGGAGCCAACCACGTTGCCCTCGTAAAGGACGTTGCTGCCACTAAGGCTCACCTCTCCCGGTCCGGGCACGCCGCCGGCATTGCGAATGGCCAGCCTGTCGCCGGGCTGACCGCCGGACGCAAACTCGATGATGATCTGTCCACCGTCAAAGTCGTTGGGCGCCGTGTCGTTGACCAGGGCGAGGGGATTGATGAGGATGGCCGGACTGCCGACCTGGTAGACGAGCGCATCCCCGGCGAGGAAAATGTCCGGCGCGGCGGCAGCGGCGCTGCCCGTGACGCGGCCGCGAATATTGAACGTGTAGACGCCTTCGTCGGCGTCATCGCAGAGAATCCGGACCGCGCCGAACTTGTAGCCTTCCACGGATGAGTTGAGGCGAACCGTGAACGTGGCGCTCGAGTTGCCGTTCACGACGGTTGGTATCGCGCCGACCAGCGAGAAACCGGGCGGCACCTCGATGTTAGTGATGTTCAACGGCGCGCTCGAGTGATTCTGGATGCTGAACGTCTCGTCGGCTGCAGCACCAAACTGGGATACCGTGGGGTAAAGAATGGAGTTTGTCCGCCCACTCGGGAGCAAGTTGCCGACGCTGTCGCGCACGAGAATTTCGGGGACGGCGCCGGTGTTCACGACTTGGAAGCTCTGCCGTGCCAGTTCCTGGCCGGCCAGCGTGACGGCCACTTCCCACTTGCCCAGCTGCGACTTCCACGCCGACGGCGCCAGAGTCCAGGTGTAAAAGCCATTCCGTTCCAGAATGCTGGCCGTGAACGTGGCCTGACTGTGCTGCGTACCGTCCGGGCGATACCAGCGCGTCACCAGCTGATCGCCTGGATCCAGGTGCGATATGCGCGTCCAGAACCAGACGTCGTCGGACTCCGCCATGTCGAACACGGTCTTCGATGAGGGACCGACCGCGAGATCGGCATTGTCGTTGCTGATCCCCGAAGCCTTGGACCGCGAGGCCTGGTCCCCCTGGTAGACCGGCACGGGATCGGCGAAATAGGCGGCGATGTTCTGGAACGGATCAACGGTGATGTTGTTGTAACGCAGTTCGACGCGCACGCGCGTTTCGGTGTTGCCGAAGTTATTGCCCAGATAGCCGAGAATCTGCCCCTGGGCCACGGTGTCGCCGACGCGTACCGTGGCCCCATCGCTGTGCAAGCCGGCCTGAATCATGGTCCAGCCGTTGCCCAGATCGATCGTCACCGCCCTGCCGAACGGGGAGACGTCTGAAAACGCGCTCACGGTGCCGGCGGCGGCGGCGTACATGAGCAAGCCGCTATCCATCTGCGTGGCAGTCCCACCCCGGATTTCAAATCCCGGGTTGTTGTTGCTGACGAATCCTCCGCCGCGAAAATCCATTGCCGTGCTCGTCGGCAGGGTATCGGCGTAATTGACGATGCTCAGGAAGTTCGCTTGCTCCTCCGCGAACGGCAGGATCAGCCTCTGCGGCAACGTCGTGGGCGCGCTCGGCGTGATGTTGAGCGTGCCGCTGTTGTCTCCCGAGTTGGTCTCGGTCAGGTCGCCGTTCGGATTGAGAATGACCTCCAGTGTGTTGGTGCCGGGACGAAGCGACCAGAAGCCGGGCGTGAGATTGAAGGTCTGGGTCGTCGTACCCTGGTCATATCCCAGGGTGAGATTGTTGAATACGAAGACGTTGCCGTTGAGTCGAAACTCGATGTCGTAGCTATCGCCGCTCCCTTCGCCGGTGATGAGCGCATCGGTATCGAACTGCACGCTCACGCTGACCCATTCCCCCTCGACGGGGGTGGAGTTGGAGATGATTGGTACGACGTTGGAGAGGTTGGCCGGCGCCAGCCGGCTCTCGAGATAGTCGAAGCGGGGATGAACCCGGCCAGTCCGCCGCGCAGTTCGCCTCGAGCGCGAGAGGAAATCGTGACACAGCCTCCGCCACCAGTTCCGCTGCGGCATCGGAAGACTCCCATGTAGCGTGTTGGAATGAAACTCCAAGGAGAGAAGCCGGCACATGGCGCTGGGGCGGCCTTAATCTCTTCTAATGATTGCGTTTCCGTTGAAGAGATCACTATAAACGGCCGGGAAGGGGAGAGCAAGAAAATCCTGGAAAAAACCGAGCGAGGTGAACAGGCGAGCCGGCGAGTCCGGCGGCGCGGCGCTGGCCGATTTCCATGTCGGCAAGTCAGGGGGAACAAGAACAAAAAAACCCGCCGGATCTTTCGACCCGGCGGGGTTTATCTAGCCAATTCGCGTGCACCAGCCGATGCGTGGTGTGGGACATGAATATCCAAGACCCGTGAAGTCTTGGACTTCTAAGATCTTCCTTAGAAAGGAGGTGATCCAACCGCAGGTTCCCCTACGGTTACCTTGTTACGACTTAGTCCCAATCAGGAGTTTCGTCTTCGGCGCTTGCCTCCTTGCGGTTGGCACGGCGACTTCGGACGCCCCTCCCTTTCGTGGCTTGACGGGCGGTGTGTACAAGGCTCAGGAACACATTCACCGCAGTGTTGCTGACCTGCGATTACTAGCGATTCCAACTTCACGAAGGCGAGTTGCAGCCTGCGATCTGAACTGGGCCGCGTTTTTTGGGATTGGCTCCCCCTCGCGGGTTTGCTTCCCTTTGTTCGCGGCATTGTAGCACGTGTGCAGCCCTGGGCATAAAGGCCATGAGGACTTGACGTCATCCCCACCTTCCTCCGGTTTAACACCGGCAGTCCCCCTAGAGTCCTCCCTTTCGGGTAGCAACTAAGGGCAAGGGTTTCGCTCGTTATGGGACTTAACCCGACATCTCACGACACGAGCTGACGACAGCCATGCAGCACCTGTGATCGTCTCCGGATTGGATACCGGCCGCTCCAACTTTCATCGGAGCTACTTCGACCATGTCAAGCCCAGGATAAGGTTCTTCGCGTAGCCTCGAATTGAGCCACATGCTCCACCGCTTGTGTGAGCCCCCGTCAATTTCTTTGAGTTTCAGCCTTGCGACCATACTCCCCAGGCGGGGTACTTAACACTTTTGCTTCGGTTGCGAACCCATGTCAAGTCCGCAACCTAGTACCCAACGTTTAGGGCCAGGACTACCGGGGTATCTAATCCCGTTTGCTCCCCTGGCTTTCGCGCCTCAGCGTCAGAAGAGATCCAGTCCGCCGCTTTCGCCACCGGCGTTCCTTCTGATATCAACGCATTTCACCGCTCCACCAGAAGTTCCGCGGACCCCTACCTCCCTCGAGATCATCAGTATCAGGGGCACTTTTCCGGTTGAGCCGAAAGATTTCACCCCTGACTTGATGAACCGCCTACGCGCCCTTTAAGCCCAGTGATTCCGAACAACGTTCGCACGGTTCGTCTTACCGCGGCTGCTGGCACGAACTTAGCCCGTGCTTCCTCCGGGGATAGATCAACCTTGCGGCTTTCTCCCCCCCGACAGCGCTTTACAACCCGAAGGCCTTCGTCGCGCACGCGGCGTCGCTCGGTCAGGCTTGCGCCCATTGCCGAAAATCCTCGACTGCAGCCACCCGTAGGTGTCTGGCCAGTGTCTCAGTGCCAGTGGCGCTGGTCGTGCTCTCACACCAGCTAGGCATCTGAGCCTTGGTAGGCCGTTACCCCACCAACTAGCTAATACCACATGAGCCCGTCCCGAGGCGAAATTCATCTCATAGCCAAGACATGCGTCTCGGCTACATCGCCCGGTATTACCCACTCGTTAGAATGGCTATCCCGGTCCCCGGGGTTGGTTACCCATGCATTACTGCCCCTTTCGCCACTTTCCCCAGCTCGGTATTGCTACAAAGCTGGTTCTCGTTCGACTTGCATGCCTAATCCACGCCGCCAACGTTCGTTCTGAGCCAGAATCAAACCCTTCAAAAATATTAGCTTTCAGCAGACAGCTGTCAGCATTCAGCCGCAGACGGCTGTCGCTTGAAAAACCAATCTTGGCCAGCACGAAAGCTCACGCCGGGCTTGCGCACCGACGCTCGTCAACGTCGACTGACCGCTTGAAAAGCTTGTGATCGCCTGAAAAGGCAACGACTCAAAAAATCGTGACAGCTATCTCAAAACCAGCAACCAGCTTGCGCCGAATTGCTGCCCATGAAATGCTGTCGCGAGATTGCGTCGCCGCCTGACAGGCGGGTCCACAACCTCGCATTGGCTATAAAAGGTGCATACGAATTGTCAAAGATCCAAAAATCCCGAGATACTCGGGCAAGCTTAATGATATGCACAAGTACCCCACCGCGTCAAGGGGCTCATCAAAAAAATGACGCCATCTCCGGTGCAACCGGCATCCGCGGCAACTCCGGCATGCCTTTGCCAGAACGCAATGGTTGACTGCTTGCGAACGGCAGGTTCTTCCAAGTAAGATCAAGTGTTGCAATTATCGCGGCCTGGCGTTGCCTTGCCTGGGGAGTCCTTGCCTGGAGGGACATCGTGGAAGCCAACAAGAAGTCCACACCTCGTGGCCTTGCCTATGCGGGGGCGCTGGTTGTCGGCGGCGCGATCCTGGGCGCGCTGGCGGTGTACATGTTCCTGCCACGTGCCGCCGACGACTGCGCCCCGGAAAAAAGCGCCAAGGACCGCACCCTGGTCAGCGCGCTGGGCCGCATCGAGCCCAAGGGCGGCGTGCTCAACCTCGGCGTGCCCTTTCCCGATGTCGTTAAGACCATCCTGGTCGCGGAGGGCGCCGACGTGAAGAAGAACGCCGAGCTAGCCCTGCTGGAGAGCCATGACATCCGCAAGCTGGAATCGTCGATGGCCCGGGAGCAGCTGGCCGATGCCCAGAAAAAGCGTGCCTCGATCAATCAGAAAGCCGACGCACAGCTGGCGCTCGACAAGCTACGCATCGCGCAAGCACGCGAGTCGTTCGATGAGCAGCTGCAGGCGACGCAAGTGGCCTATCTCAAGCAAAAGCTGGAGTTTGTCCAGGAGGACCTGGCCCGACTCAGGAACAGCAGCGTGTCGCAGCAGGAGCTGGATCATCAGCGGCTTGGCGTGGCGACGGCGCAGACCGAGCTGGCAAGCGCCCAGCAGAAGCTGGCAAAGATCAAGGCCACGCAGAAACTGAATCTCGAGACCGCCCAGGCCCAGGAAGCCGCCACCAAGACAGACCGAGACAGTTCGCTGCGCGATATCTCCATTCCGCTGCTCGAAAGCAAGGTGACGCTGGCACAGGCCAAGGTGCGTGAAGCAACGCTAGTGGCGCCATCGGACGGCCGCATCCTCAAGGTCCTGGCGCGGCGCGGCGAACTGGTGGGCGGGCAGCAGCCGATCATGCAGATGGCCGACGTCAGCAAGATGATCGTCGTTGCCGAGGTCTACGAGACCGACGCCGGGCTGGTCAAACCCGGCCAGGCCGCCACCATCGAGAGTCGCGCTCTGACCGGCAAGCTGAGCGGGTCGGTCTATGAAAAGGCGAACATGGTGGGACAGGGGCGGGTGCGCGACATCGATCCGATGGCCCAGGTGCATCAACGCATCGTCGAGGTCCGAATCTTGCTCGATCCGTCGTCCACTGGCGCGGCGGCCAAGCTCATCCATCACCAGGTCACGGTCAAGATCGCCGTTGAGTAGCCAGACAGCATGAATATCCCACTGACCGTTCTGAACCTCCTGCACCAGCGCTTGCGGACCGCGGTGGCGCTGGCCGGAGTGGCCTTTGCCGTGCTGCTGGTCTTCATGCAGCTCGGCTTCCTGGCCTCGGCACAGACGGCGGCCGTCATCCTTCTCGACAAGTTTGATTTCGATGCGGCGATCGTGTCGGCCGACTACATGGAAGTGAGTCGCGCCTCGAGCTTTCCGCGGCCCAGGCTGGATCAGTTTTTGTCCGTTCCAGGAGTCGAGCGCGTCGCGCCGGTCTATGTGAGCGGCAATCTGTGGCGAATCGTCGATGACGACGCCACGCGCCACGGGCGGCGCCGCAGCATCATGGTCGTCGGCTTCGATCTCAACAACCATGTGCTGTGCGATCCCGCCATCAATCGGCAACTCGATCTCCTGAAAGTGCAGGGCAGCCTGCTCATCGACACGCAGACCCGAAAGTACTTCGGCGAACGGGACATCCAGGTTGAGACGGACCTGGGCGCGGGCCGCATTCGCGTCGCCGGCAAGTTCACCATCGGCACGGGCTACGGCGCCGATGGCCTCGTGGTCATGAGCGACCGCACCTTTTCGGACGTGTTCGGCGGCTACCCGCTCGACCGCGTCAGCGTGGGGCTCATCAAGTTCGCTCCCGGCGCCTGCGCGGAGGATGTCGCGGCGGCGCTGGGGCGCTTGCAAATGCCCAATGACGAGATTCGCGTGCTCACGCGCCGGCAGCTACTCGACAAGGAGACGCGCTTCTGGGTGGAAAAAACCGCCGTCGGCAAGATCTTCACCTTCGGCGTCGTCGTCGCTCTGGTCGTCGGTATGGTGTTCGTCTACCAGGTCCTGTCGAGCGACATCACCAATCGCTATCCGGAGTATGCGACGCTCAAGGCCATGGGCTACTCACCTGCCTACCTGTCCTGGCTGGTGGTACAGCAAGCGTTGCTGTACGCCGTCATCGGCTACGTGCCGGGACTGCTGCTGGCCTACACGCTTTACGGTCTGGCGGCCACGTCCATCGGCTTGCCGATCTGGATGACCGCCGGACGTGCGCTCGCCGTGTTCCTGCTGGCCCTCGGCATGTGCGTCGCGTCCGGGTTGCTGGCGATGCGCAAGGTGCAAACCGCCGATCCGGCAGATCTGTTCTGAGGCCGGGCGCCGTGCCGACGCTGAAACGCAACAAGTCACGTCGATTCCACCGAATCGCCGACGAGATAGGCACGGAGGTCACAGAAGATGCGGCTGGCGCGGGCCCGCCAGGTGGGGTTGGTGGCCAGGCTCTTGTCCGGCGGCCGCATCTTGACGGTGATGCGCAGGCGGTTTTGCAATTGCGCGGTGCTGCGCTCCAGGTGCAGGTCCATGTTCACAAGCCCGACTTGCTTGCCCAGCCCCAGCCAGGAAAACGGGCCGGGCGACAGGTGATAGACACTTCCCTTGCCGCCCAGGCGCACACGGATGAGTCCCGGCAGGCTTTCCACGACCTCGCCACCGACATCTTGCACGAAGCCGCGCAACTTGTATGATGCGATGGCCTCCGGCATCCAGGCCTCCATCTCGTGCACGACTTCATATGGATCGACTTGCCTGACGGGGGCGCTGGCCGGTTTCGGCGCTGACGGCGCTGACGCGGGCGGTTCATTGACGACGACGTGTGCCGGCTGACCGTCGGCTTGCTCCAGTTCCATCAGCAGGGCAGCATTGTATTGCTCGGCGAGGTCGCGGGCGCTGGCCGGTCGCTCGGTCGGATTCTTGGCAAGACAGCGTTGCACAACGCGTTCGATGGGCGGCGCCACCCACGCCGAAGCGCCGATGGACTCGAAACTCGGCGGCGACTCGGTCGCATGCGCCAGCATCACGTCCATCGTCTGGTCGCCGGTGAACGGCAGCCGGCCGCACAGGAGTTCAAAGAGAATGACGCCGACGCTGTAGAGATCACTGCGGTGATCCTGCTCGTCGCCGCGTACCTGTTCGGGGGAGATGTAGCCGGGCGTGCCGACCGCGAAGTCCGCCCCGGTGTCGCTGGCCTTCTTCAACTTGAATGGGTTCTGTACGAGCAGCTTGGCGAGGCCGAAATCCATCACCTTCAGCTTCTCGTAAGGCGTGTCGCCATCGACGACCATGAGATTGGCCGGCTTCAAGTCGCGATGCACGATGTTCTGACCATGAGCAGCTTGCAGCGCCTCGCAGAGTTGACCGAGCAATCGGCCTGCGCGAGCGGGACTGAGGCGCCCATTGCGTTTCAAGAGGGTGTCCAGCGTGATGCCGCGAATGTACTCCATCACGATGCACGGCCCCTGCGGGTCGTTGACCGACGCATCATACAGCGCAACCACATAGGGATGCTGGAACCGGGCCATCAGCAATGTCTCGCGTTGAAAGCGTTCGCGAAACTTTGGATCCGCCGCGATGTGATCGTGCATGACCTTGACGGCGACCTGCCGGCCAAGGGCGAGCTGCTTGGCAAGATAGACGCGCCCCATGCCCCCCTCGCCCAGCAGGCGCACGGCTTCATACCGCCCCAGAAAAATTCGCCCCAACATACTTGCCACCCTGGTCGTCCCTGGTCGTCCCTGGTCGTCCCTGGTCGTGGGGCCGCGCAATGGCCCATGCAAATGTATGTCACGAACCGCCAGTGTGCTCAAATGCTGCGTGGATTTGAGGTAGGACTTACGTTTGTCCCTTTACAAATGCCGAGGTGCCCGCCTGCCATTTTGGCAGGCCGCGTGAAGCTACCGAGTGGCTGTCCGGAAAACGGACGCGGTCTCGTTCCGAGTGGACCACTCCGTTTGGTGTTACAACGGCGGCGGACAGCCTCTCAGTAGGTCTGGGTTGAAGCCGCCAAGGGACGAGCGTGGGTGTGTACGCGCACCGCAAAATGCCGCACCCAGGTAAATGGAGAACCCACGGCGGCGGCTGTCGGCGTGGCGGAACTGTTGGAGACTTGTCGGTTCATCCAAACCACGCCGGCATTTCCCCGGCCCTGGGTAGTTGCACGACGCTGAGGCTGCTGATCTTGGGATGCGCGCGCACCTCGCGCAGGGCGTCCTCGGGCGGCATGCTGTCGAGGTTCAAGACGGCGATGGCTTCGCCGCCGGGCACTTGCCGGCCGACAGTCATCTGGGCGATGTTGACCTGGTGCTTGCCGAAAATGGTGCCGATGAAGCCGATCAGCCCCGGCACGTCGTGATGAGTGAACAGCAGCAGGATGCCGTCCATGAACGTGTCGAGGTGGTACGGCCCAAGCTGGACGAGACGGAGATACTGGTTGCCGAAGAGCGTGCCGGCTGCGACGTAGCTCTTCTTCTCGGTGAAGACCTCGGCGCGAAGCAGCGTGCCGAAGTCGCCTTTCTTGCCGCTCGATTGCTCGACGATTTCGATGCCGCGCTCGCGGGCCAGCAGTTCGGCGTTGACAATGTTGACATGCTGGGCGAGCCGATACTCCAGCAACCCGGCGGTGAACGCAGCCGTCACCAGCTTGGTGCTGCGGCGGGCAATTTCACCGCGATATCCGAGGACGGCCTTCTGGATCGCGCCTTGCGACATCTGGGCGTGCAAGAGTCCCAGCCGGCGGGCCATGTCCACGTACAGCCGCAGCTCTTCGAGTTCGGTGCGATCGACGGCGGCCATGTTGACGGCAAACTGGATGATGCCCTTGCCGAGGAAATCGATCAGCAGCTGGGCGGCCTCGCGGGCCACCGATTCCTGGGCCTCCACGGTGGATGCCCCCAGGTGCGGCGTGACGACGACGTTGGGCGCCTTCAGGAGCGGATGATCGGCGGCCGGCGGCTCCTCGACGAACACATCCACGGCGGCGCCGGCGATGTGGCCCGAGCGCAACGCATCGGCCAGCGCGATCTCGTTGATGATGCCGCCGCGAGCGCAGTTGATGATCCGCGCCCCTTTCGGCATCATGGCCAGCTCGCGTGCGTTGACCAGATCGCGCGTCTCGGCGGTCATCGGTGTGTGCACGCTGAGGAAATCGCAGCGCGGCAGCAAGCTAACCAGGTCCGCCATGGCCTCGATGCCGAGTTGCGATGCCCGCTCCGGCGCCAGGAACGGATCGAAGCCGACGACCTTCATGTCGAGCCCCGAAGCCCGGCGAGCCACCTCGCGGCCGACGCGCCCAAGGCCGATGATGCCAAGCGTCTTGCCCGCCAGCTGCGTGCCCACAAACTTGCCGCGTTCCCACTTGCCTTGCCGGGTGCTGGCATCGGCGAACGGAATGTGCCGCGCCAGCGACATGAGCAGCGTGACGGTGTGCTCCGCCGTGCTGACGGTGTTGCCCCCCGGCGTGTTCATGACGATGATGCCCTTGCGCGTGGCGGCGGCAACATCGATGTTGTCCACCCCCACGCCGGCGCGCACGATGGCCTTCAGCTTGCCCGGATCTTGCAGCAAGTCAGCAGTAACCTGCGTGCCGCTGCGAACCACCATGCCCTCGGCGACACGCATCGCTTCCAGCAATGACGAGCCGGTCAGGCCCGGGCGGTTATCGATTTCGAAGCCGGATTGCTGGAGCAGTTCGAGCCCGGTTGCTTCGAGCTTGTCGCTGATGAAGACGCGCGGCATGAGATTCGTCCTGAAAACAGATTCCTTGTGGTGGGGCCGAACGCTGCCGTCCCGCTCGTGATCTTACGGGGAAAGTCGACTTGCTCCAATGGTGGGCCGCCGATCACGCGAGGACCTTGTCCACCACGCGGCCGGCGACATCGGTGAGGCGCATGTCGAGGCCTTGGTGGCGAAAGGTGAGGCGGCGGTGGTCCAGGCCGAAGAGGTGCAGCAGAGTGGCGTGGAAATCGTGGGTGTGGACCGGGTCCTCGGTGACGCGCCAGCTGAGTTCGTCGGTGGCGCCGATCACCTGTCCAGCCTTGACACCGGCGCCGGCAAGCCAGACGGAGAAGGCATGTGGATGATGGTCGCGGCCGGCACTGTCCAGGTTGTTGCCCTGGGTGATGGCAGTGCGGCCGAATTCCGTACCGCAAGCCACCAGCGTCGATGTCAGCAGGCCGCGCCGCTTCAGGTCGTGCAGCAGCGCGGCGATGGGTTGATCGATCTCCCGGCAAGCCCTGGGCAAATCGGCGGCGATCCTGTCGTGATGGTCCCACTCATGGTGCGTCACGGTGACGAAGCGAACGCCGCGTTCCACCAGCCGGCGCGCCAGCAACAGGCTGCGGGCGAAGTCGCCATCACCGTACGATGCGACCGTCGCGCGCGTCTCGCCGTTCAGGTCCATCAACTCCGGGGCAGCCGACTGCATGCGAAAGGCCAGCTCGTAGGCGGCGATCTGGGCCGAAGTACGCGGATCACGCGTCTCCTGCTGATGCAGCTGATTGAGCCGGCGAAGCGCGTCGAGCTGGGCGCGGTGCATGGCCGCTGTCGTGCCCCGCGGTGTCTGCAAGTTCAAGATCGGCGAGCCCTGGTTGCGGAACAAGACGCCTTGGTAGGTCGCCGGCAAGTAGCCGTTGCCCCAGACCAGGCTACGGGCCTTGGGCGAACGGCCGTTCAGAAGCACGACGTAGCCGGGCAGGTTGCGGGATTCGCTGCCGAGCCCGTAGATCAGCCAGGAACCCATGGTCGGCCGGCCGGGAATGTCCTTGCCCGTGCACAGTTCCAGTTCGCCCGGGGCATGATCGAAGGCCTCATGATGCATCGAGCGAATGAGCGTGATGTCATCGGCGCACGAGCCGAGATGCGGCAACAGCTCGGACATCTCCATGCCGCAGCGACCGTAACGGCGAAAACCGTAGCGCGATCCCATCAATGGGGCCTGAAAATTCGTCTGACCGAGGCGAATGCCCTGGCGGAACGACTCGGGAATCCGCTGCCCGTGCAGCCGCTGCAACACGGGCTTGCGATCAAACAGATCGACCTGGCTGACGCCGCCGATCAGGAAGATGAAGATGCAGCTGCGCGCCTTCGGCTCGAAGTGCGGCGCTCGCGGCCGCAATGGTTCCGCGCCGTCTTCCGGAGCGGCGCGCAGGCCGTCGTCAAGCAACAACGAGGCCAGAGCAGCCACACCCAGACCGCCGCAAGCATGCGTCAGAAACTGCCGGCGCGCGCTCAGAAAGTGAGGATCGAAATTCATGAGCTTCACCCTACTCGCGCATGATGCCGTGTTCCAGGTTCAGCAGGACGCGAGCAACGCCTGACCAGATCATCTCCTCGCCACCACTGTCCCGCAGCACGTCTACAAGCTCGCGCAAGATGAGCATTTCGCGATCATTGGCCGGCCGTCCAGTGCACAGCTGAAACGCCCAGCGCAGTCGTTTATCACGATTCCCGGCCGCAACACGCAGCCTGCCGCCGAGAGCCTGTGCGCACTCCACGAACACCGGATCGTTGAGCAGCGTCAGCGCCTGCATGGGCGTGGTACTGCGGTCGCGGCGCAGGCAGGGCTGGTTGCCGTCAGCGGCATCAAAGACGGCAAGCAGCGGGTGTGTCAGGGTTCGTTGCACGTGAATGTAGATGCTGCGGCGATGGTGCTGCCTGGTCGGCATCTTGAGAGCTTCGTTCGTGAAGCGCTGGGCCAGGAAACCTTCGGGATAGGGAGGCACGATCGAGACACCGCCGAGCCGTCGGTCGAGCAGGCCGCCGGCAGCCAGGGCCAGATCGCGAATGATCTCCGCCTCGAGCCGGAAGCGATTCTGCCGGCCCAAGAGTGCGTTGCCAGGATCGGCCTTGGTCAGGTCGTCGCGCAGCGCCGACGACTGCCGGTACGCGGACGAAGTGACTATGGTGCGGATCAAGGCCTTGCGACTCCAGTTCAGCCGCACAAACTCAGCAGCTAACCAGTCGAGCAATTCGGGATGGCTGGGTGGAAGGCCGTTCACGCCGAAGTTGTCGGGCGTCGTCACCAATCCTTGCCCGAACAGATGCTGCCAGAATCGATTGACGGCCACACGTGCCGTGAGCGGATGACGAGGATCGGTCAGCCATCGCGCCAGGTCCAGACGATCAGCAGATTTCTTCTGCCCTGTCGGCGCCGGCAGTGCTGGCAGGAACGCCGGCACGCCCGGCTTGACTTCGTCACCCTTGCTGAGAAAGTTGCCACGCTTGTGCACGTGCGTCGCTCGTTGCACAGCGGCCAATGTCATCAGCCGGCCGCCTGGAATGGCCACATCGCGATTGTCGGTATTGTTGAAGAACGCATAGAGCTGGTAATACTCGCGCTGGGAGATCGGGTCGTACTTGTGCGAATGGCACTTGGCGCAGCCGAGCGTGAGGCCCATCCAGGCGGCAGCCGTCGTGTCGGCCCGATCCTTGATTGCCAGCGTGCGAAACTCTTCCTTGTCGGCCGAGGCGGCCGAGTTCCACAAGGTGTGCCGATGAAAGCCAGCCGCGACCTTCTGGTCCACGGTTGCCTCAGGCAACAGATCGCCCGCAAGCTGTTCGACCGTGAACTGATCGAAGGGCTGATCGCGATTGATCGACTGCACGACCCAGTCACGGAAGCGCCAGGCATCTGGACGAAGATTGTCGTTCTCGTAGCCGTCGCTCTCGGCGAAGCGAGCCAGGTCGAGCCAGTGGCGTCCCCAGCGCTCACCGAAGTGGGGAGAGGCCAGCAGTCGCTCGACCTGACGCTCGTAGGCATCCGGCCGAGGGTCGTCGAGAAATGCCTGGACCTCCTCGGGCGCCGGCGACAGGCCGATCAGGTCGAGATGCAGTCGCCGCACCAGAGTCGTCCTGCCGGCCTCCGGGGAGTATGTCAGCCCTTTGGCCTGCAGCCGCGCAAGCACGAAAACGTCAATGACATTTCTGACTCGGGATTGGTCTGGAAATCGTGGCAACGGCGGCACGCGCACCGGTCGAAAAGCCCAGTGCCGGTCCAGCTCTTCATTGCCAGCCAGTTCATCGGGCCAGGGCGCCTGCTGTTCGATCCAGTGTCGCAACAGTGTCTTTTGCGCCTGGGTGAGGGGCGGTCCGGAAGGCGGCATGCGCTGGTCACCGTCCGCAGCGATGCGGCGCAATAACTGGCTGGCGCCTGCATTACCCTTGACGATTGCCGGTCCCGAATCGCCGCCGCGCATGGCACGCTGCCGCACATCCAGCCGCAAGCCGCCCTCTTGCTTTCGGGGGCCGTGGCAGCGGATGCAGTTTTTCGCCAGCAGCGGCTGAATGTGCCGGCCGAAGTCTATCGGCTCATCGCCGCAGACTCTTGCCGTCGTCCAAGACAAACAGACAGCCGTGAATAACGAACGAGCCATCATGGAGTATCAACCCGGCGGGAGGAACAGGTTGATTCTAATCGCGCCAGTTCGCGAATGGAAATAGATTCTCCGGCGACTCGGCAAAAACGCCAGGTCGCGCACGGTTGAAACCTCATCGTTTCCACACGATCCGGTTGTTCTCCTCCGTGATCTCCGCGATGCGGTCGTCCGGATCGACGCGGACCTGGATGTAGTCAACGCGGTGCAGCAACGGCTGCGGCAGCCAGACGACGGCGGTCTTCGGCACGAGGTCGAGCGGCGCGTCCAGGTGTGGGATGATACGGCGGGACAGAAGGTTGCCGGCGGGATCCTCGAAGCGGACGACGATGTCCTTGGCCGCTGCCGCGCCGATGTTGTGCACGACCACCTTGAGCCGGTCCGTCGCCTTGTCGTAGAACATGTCGCCCTTCCCGACCGCAAGGTCCGGCAGCCGTTCCGGACGTGGTTGCGCTTGCGTCTGCTCCAGCTCGACCAGAAACACCTGCCCCGGCGGCGCATTCAGCTCGATGAACGAGCCGCGTCGCAGGACAACCTCGCGCCTTTCGGGCTCGCCGTTGATCCGGTCGTTCTGGTCCGCGTCCACACCTTGCCGCATTTTGTATTTGCCGGGTTCCAGCTCCCAGGTGCGCATGTGCAATATGCGCGGTTTGGCGTCGAAGTTATAGACAGCGGCGCGGAGTTTCTTTGCAGATGACTCCAGGACGAAGGCAGCGGCGCCGGCATCGAGCCCGCGCCAGCTCACGGCCAGCGGCGGGATGATGCTGGCCGGCCGCAGCCAGGTCATGGCGCTGCCCAGGTACATCTGCGCGAGCGCGGCTTGTCCGGGGACCCAGAAATGGTCGTTGGCGCCGCGGGCCTCGCCGCCGCGGAATTGCCAGCCGCCCTCCAGATTCTCACATGCGTCGCGCAGGGCGCGCACCAGGTAGCTTCTGTCGCGGGCGGCCACGTAGGCGGCCGTCAAGGTCTCGTCCAAAGCGCCTGGTCGCTTCGCCGACTGGATGATGTCGGCGTCGTGGCGATTGCCATCGGGCAAACGCTCGGCGAACCGCCGCCAGATCGGCAGCGACCAGCGGTCGCGCAGCTCGGCATCCACCGGCGCATCAATGTACTTGCGGTCGCCGAACAGCGTGAAGTACGAGTAGAACGGATACGCCCCGTAGGGGCCGAGGCGCGTGCCGGCGACGGCGCGGGCGTGGTCCCCCTCCGCCACCTCGCGCAGGAACTTCAGCACTGCCGGATTGCGAGCATACCAGGCGCAGAAAAGCGGATCACGCAGGAACAGGGCGATGCTCTCGTCGCGGGACTCGTCGAGCTGGCCGACCAGCCCGCCGTCATCCACGATGGATTTCGGCCGCCGCGTCGGGCCGTCCTCGCTGAAAAGGTTGGTCAGCGCTCGACGATGGCCCTTAGCGTCCAGCTTCGTCCAGCGGTGCAATTCGCGAGTCAACGTCAAGGCGCGCTCGACATGCCGCGGCTCGCCGTAATCGAATAACATCAAGTGAGCTCGCCAGCTCAGGAAATCGGCGGCGTGCAGCGTGTCGGCAATCGAGCGGGCCACGCCGTTGCGCAGGTAGCCGGTTTTCTCCACGCCGTCGTAGATGCGCTCGAACATGTACTGCGTGCGCGTGTCGCCCAGGAGCGGCAGGCAGATGAAGACGCCCGGGAAATCGGTGTCGTCGTTCCAGCCACCGCCGATCTGGCCGTCGGGACCTTGCCAGTCGGCCCAGTGGTGCGACATCGTGCGGAAACGCTCGAGCAACTCGCGTCCCCAGACCGCCCACTCCGGGGCGTTTGCCGGGTAAAGCCGCGGCTTCACCGGCACGTTCCCACGCTTGCCGTGCGTGATCCGCCACAAGTTCCTGGCGAGATGATGCTCCGGCGCGTGCCGCAGCACCCACTCCAGCGTGATCTTCATTTCCAGGTTCTGCGTGATGCCGCCCAGCAGCGTGAAGCTCGGCGACTTCGGGTCCGAACCGTGCGTGCCGTCCCCTTCCGAGCCGAGCTGCCAGTACGAGAAGGCGAGCCGGCTCTGCGTGTCGGCGAACTCGGCCAGCACCCTGGCACGCGGACCGGGCCGGAGCGCAAGCCGGGACTGCCCGCCTGGAACCAGCGTGACGCCTTGCGTCGGCAGCAATTCGAGCCACAGGTGCGAGCCGGCCTCAAGCATGATGTCCCAGAAATCCAGCGCGACATTGACAACGGCCTCCTTGCCGGGCGTCGGATTGACGATGCGCACCGGAAGGTTGATGAGATCTCGTCGCGGATTGCTCGGGTCCTGGACGCGCAGCCACCACACATCTTCCTTCCATGACGCGACAAACGTCAGCGTCAGCATGAGGGCGTCAAGCGGCGTCGTCTCGGCTGCGGGGTCGGTGGCGAAGTTTACGCGCGTGAGGGCCGCGACGGCAGCCGTGGGCATACGACCTGCTTTGCCGAGGACGACACGCTCATGCGGCAAGCAGCGCGTGCGAATCTGTCCGGTCAGGCTGCCGAGGGCATCCACGTCTACCGGCCCCGTTAGTGAGGTAGTCAACGACTTTGCATCCTCGTCTACCTTGCGAGTTTCAACGCCGTAGACGCCGATCTCCTGCAGCTTCATCTTGTCGCGACGCGGAATGCGCAAGCCTGTCAAGCCGCCAGGCAATCTTTCGGCGGCGACGAAGTGCAGACCGGCCGGAACCTGCGCGATCGGCTCACGGCTCACATAGCCGTCGCGCTCTCCCAAAACCCGGCAACCACCCACCATGCCGCGCAAGACCATGTGTGTCAGCTTCTGCCCCGGCTGAAAGGCGACGCTGATTTCGGAGCCGCTGAAATCGACGTCCCCCAGCGTCGGCGACCGCCACTCCGGCCAGAAAAGGTCCATGCGCCCGTCCATGACTTTCCACGCCGGAATCTTGTCGTCAAGGATGCGCGAGACACGGGCCTGGCGGATCACGGTCTCTTCCCGCGCTCCCGGCAACGACGCAGTGATCACCGGCAGATGTTCAAAACCCGCGAGTCCGACGCTGTCCAGCAAGCGCTGACGCGCAACTTCGTCCAGAGGCCGCGCTCCGGCCGGGACTTGCCAGTCATTGGACCTGGCCAGCCGGGCCACTTCACCATCGCTCAATGGGTGGTCGTAGATGCACAGTTCGTCGTAGGACGCGCCGGGATAGCTCAGATGGATGGCATGTGGACCGGGCCGGTCCCACCAGGCCTGCTTGCCCCAGGTCGAGCCGCGCAGCTTGCCGTCGAGGTAGAACTTCACCCCGTGAGCCTGGTCCCAGACGAGGGCGACATGATGCCAGTCGCCGGCAGTGAAAGCGGGCAGCGCGTCCGGGTCATGCCAGCCGTGGCCGTGATAATAGTCAAACACCATGGCCCGGAAGGCGGACTCCTGCCATTCCAGCGTGGCCAGGTAGTTCCAGTAGCCGCGCTCCTTGCACTGGACAAAGACGAGGCGCTGGATGTCGAGCGGCCCCGGGCGGGCGGGTATCCGGCACCAGACAGCCAGCGTCCCGCGCGGCGCGAACAGGTTGCGCTCGGCGGCGTAGATGATGTGCCCATCAGCGCCGAGTTGCACCGCCTTGCCGAACTTGCCTTCCACGACCTCGACGCCGCGGCTGACAAACGGCTCTGCCCGACCGCCCGCGTGCTCCGCTTTCACGCCCTTGTCAAAGCTGGCCCGGAACGATTGCCCTGCAGCCGATGTGACGCTCGCCAGCAGCATCGCCAGGGGAAGCAGGAATCTGGTTCGTCGAAGGTTCATTGCCTGGACTCCGTCGGCACGGCATGAGGGAAGCAGATGCGATCAGCTGTTCGGCTGCGACGAGCAGCAACTTCATGCTTAGCAACTGCAAACGGGGGCGTCGATGACCAGTGACGCTGTCGGCGATTGAAGTTGCAGGAGCCCATGATCTCTCGGTATCCTTCACGCCTGCCCAACTCGTGAACCCTGCAAGGAGGTGCCTCATGCTTCCCGAGACCGGACAGACGATTCCCTGGACGGAACTGCCCCCCTCGCGCCCCGAGAGTCCTGTGGCGCGCGAGTGGGAGACATATCGCCGCGAAGTGGGCCGACTGCTGGCCGAAGGGGAAGAGGGCCGGTTCGCGCTCATTCATGGGGACGACATTGTCGGCATCTTCGACACCTGGGAAGAGGCAGAACAGGCCGGACTGGAACGATATCTGCTGCAAGCGCACATGGTCCGGCCGATATTGTCGCGGGAGCCGGTGCTGCGCGGTCCGAGGTTCTTCCGCCGATGCCAAAGCTGACATTTCCCATTTCAACAATTGGAATGGAATGCGACGTGCTGATCGGCCTGGATGGTGCCACGACCGCCGCCTTGGTCGCGTCCACTCAAGCCATCCCCATGCCGATTCGCTGCCGCGGATTGATCGACACGGGCACAGACGTGACATGCGTGAACGCTGTTGTCTTGCGTCAACTTGGACTTCGCCATCCAAAGAAAACCGCAACGACTCAGGGAGCGACCGGCTCAGCAACCGTCGACCTCTACAAAGTAAGCGCCAGCATCCAGGACTTCCATCAGCCGCAAGGCCCCAAGCTGGTGTTCGCGGATCTTCTTGTCATGGAATTGCCGACGGTCCTGCCCGGCCTGGATGTACTCATCGGCATGGATGTGCTCTTGACCGCTCGCTTCGTGCTTGAAGGACCGCAACGGCAACTCGCGCTTGAGTTTTGATCACGTTCGCCGATTCACGCCGGCCCCGCCCCGGGCGAGCAGCCGGGTGGCTCCGGTGGCTCCCCCTCTCGCAATCGCTATCCGCGGTCATACTTATAGGGACAATGGACCGAAATCAGGTTCGGAAGGGACACTCATGGAGCTCATCACCGTGGCCTCGGCACGTCAGGCGGAGGCGATCGGCAAGCAGGTTCGCTTGCAGGGCTGGGTGCGCACGCGCCGCGACTCCAAGGGCGGCTTCAGCTTCATCGAGTTGAACGATGGCTCGTGCCAGGGGAATCTGCAAATTGTCGCGGAGGCGGCGCTGCCCAACTACGAGACCGAGGTGAAGAAACTCGGCGCCGGTTGCAGCGTGACCGTGGAAGGCGAGGTCCGCCAGTCGCCGGCCAAGGGGCAAGCCACCGAAGTCGCCGCCAAGAGCGTGACCGTTCACGGCTGGGCCGATGCGGAGTCGTATCCGCTGCAAAAGAAGGGACACTCATACGAGTTCCTGCGAACCATCGCCCATCTGCGGCCACGGACCAACACCTTCGGCGCCATCGCCCGGCTCCGCAACCAGGTCAGCCGCTCCATCCACGACTTCTTTCAGGAGCAAGGCTTTCTGTACGTGCACACACCGATCATCACGGCCAGCGACTGCGAGGGGGCCGGGCATCTCTTCAAGGTCTCGACCCTCAACCCCGCGCAGCTGCCGTTGCAGAACGGCCAGGTCGATTTCACCAAGGACTTCTTCCATCGACCGACATTCCTCACCGTCAGCGGCCAGCTTGAGGCGGAGATCTTCGCCTGCGGGCTCGGCAAGGTTTACACCTTCGGGCCGACCTTCCGGGCGGAGAACTCCAACACGTCACGGCACCTGGCCGAGTTCTGGATGATCGAGCCGGAGATGGCTTACTTCGATCTCCAGGACAACATGACTCTGGCCGAGAGCTTTCTCAAACGAATCATCCGCGACGCTCTCGACAAGTGCGGCGAGGACATGAAGTTTTTCCAGGAGCGCGTGGACAAGGAAATCCTCACCCGGCTGCAAGGCGTGCTCAATAGCCAGTTCTTGCGCTTGCCCTACACCGAGGCCGTCGAAATCCTCGAGAAGTCGGGCGAGAAATTCGAGTTCCCCGTGCGCTGGGGCATCGACTTGCAATCGGAGCACGAGCGTTACTTGACGGAGAAGAAGTTCGGTTGCCCGGTGATCCTCTTCGATTATCCGCGCACGCTGAAGCCCTTCTACATGCGCGTCAACGACGACGGCAAGACCGTGCGGGCCATGGATGTGCTCGTCCCCGGCGTCGGCGAGATCATCGGCGGCAGCCAGCGCGAGGAACGCCTTGACATTCTCGAGCAGCGCATGAAAGAGCAGGGCCTCGACCCGGCCGGCTACTGGTGGTACCTCGACCTGCGCCGCTACGGCACCGTCCCTCATTCCGGCTTCGGCCTCGGCCTGGAGCGGACGCTGCTGTTCCTGAGCGGCATGGGCAACATCCGCGACGTGGTGCCGTTTCCACGCGTACCCGGCAGCGCGGAGTTTTGAGTGCAACTCTTGAATTCAACTGTGGCCGACAATCGACACGCCGGCAGTACCAACTCCGGATGACGGACCGCGCCTCAGATTTTGCCCTTGCTCTTGAGTAGATTGTAGATGAAGAGCAGCAGCACCGCCCCGCCGATGGCCAGCGCGAGACTGTGCAAGTTGAATCCATCGACCGTGCCGACTTCGAGTACATGCGTGCCGATGAAGCCGCCAACCAGTCCGCCGGCAATGCCAAGGAGGATAGTGACGACGAGGCCTCCACCGCCCGGCGTCTTGCCCGGCATGAGCCATTGCGCGATCAGGCCAGCAATCAACCCGAGGACGATCCAGATGACGATGCCCATGACAGCGACCTTTCACCACAAACCATGCCGTCTCAGTCTTTGATTGTCCTCTGATTGTCGCCCGTCCTGGCTGTCGGGTCAACTGCCCCATCGAAATGTGTCATCACGGCCCGACTCTCAGAATCGTTTCTTGCGCTGCGACAGATACTCCATGAGTGCCTTGTCGAAATTCACGCTGGTGTCCACGGGGACGTAATCGATGTTCGCCTTGGCGCATTCCTCGCGATAGAAGGTCTGGAAATCGCGCAGCGAGCCAAGGTAATCGTCGCGCATGTTGCGGGCGTCGAGCGTCAGCCGGCGCTCTTCCTCGACGTCCTCGAACTCGATGATGCCGTCGAAGGGGAAGTGGACCTCGGCCTCGTCGAGGACATGGAAGAGAATGACATCGTTGCCGCGATGTCGCAGATGGTGCAAGCTCTCCAGCACCGGGCCGGGGTCGGTGAGCAGATCGCTGAAGAGCATGACCAGGCTCTTGGAGCGGATCATGGCGGCCAGCTGGTGCAGACAATGGGCGACATCGGTGTTGCCGGCCGGCTTCAGGTTGGCCAGCACGGCGAGAATCGTGCCGAGCTGCGTGCGCTTGCTGCGCGGCGGCAGGCAAGTCTGGATCCTGGTGTCGAATGTCACCAGCCCGACAGGGTCCTGCTGGTGAATCATCAGGTAGCCCAGTGCCGCTGCCAGGCAGATGGCGTACTCGAACTTCGTCAACTCCTGCCGGTAGGTGTAAGCCATGGACGCGGACAGGTCCATGACCAGATAGCCGGTGACGTTGGTCTCGGCCTCGAACTTCTTGATGTAGAACTTGTCCGTCTTGGCAAAGATGTTCCAGTCGAGGTCCTTCAGGTCGTCGCCGGGAACATACTTGCGATGCTCGCTGAACTCCACGGAGAAGCCGTGATACGGGCTGGCATGCAAGCCGGCCAGAAAGCCCTCGACAATGAACTTGGCGCGCAGGTCGAGCCGGGCCACCTGGCGGATGACCTCGGGACGCAGGTACTTCTCGGTGCCGGTCATGACTTCATTCTTTCCGTCGTCGGCGCCCGGCTGGGACTTCTTTGGTGCGCCAGGCTGCGTCCCGGCCAGTGGTCGTGCGCTGACGGCATCACAATCTCGGCCCACGAATTCGGCAGCCGCGTTACTTGACCACGTCCAGGATCACCTGGCGTGCGATCTTGTAGGCCGCGCGCAAGGTGGTGGCGCGGGCCTCCATCTGGCCTGCATTGAAATGCTGTCCGGGGGCCGCTTCAGGCAGACCGGCCAGAGCCAGGGTCATGGGCAGCAGCTGCATGAACTCGCGCACCTGCTGCTGCTGTCGGTCGGCGCTATCGGTGCTCATGACTGTCTCCAGGAACTCCACGAACTCCAGAAAATGGCTATCGTTTCTTGCCCAGTACCGAATTGGGGATGTCCAGCGCTTGCCGGAGATACGAGCCGCCGCCCCCCTTTGGGCCGACCGGCATCGGCGACGTCCCGCTGGCCGGCTCTTCGGGAATGAGGCGGATTCGTGCCAGCTCGCGCTCCATCCGTTCGGAAATCGCCCGCATCTCCGCGTAATGATCGGGGTACGAGGCCAGCGACAGCTTGGTGCGCAGATCATTGATCTGTTCCGTCTTGATCGCCTGCTCCTTTCGCGATTTCAACTCAGCGATGATCTCATCCATCGTGATGTCCGGCTTGGCCTGCTGCAGCTTTTCGACCTGGTCGTTGAGCGTAGTGAGAAACTGGCTCTTGATGTACTTCTCGGCGCGCTTGGTGACCGCCTCATACTTTGCCTTAGCCCGCTCGGCCGCGTCCGTGACGGCGAACTTGGCGCTGGCCTCGTCCTGCACCTTCGAAAGGATGTCCACCACTTCGTTGCGAACGTTTTTTTCCATCTGGTTCAGCGAATTCCAGCTATCGCCGCAGCCGGCAACGCTTGCGAGGATGACAACGACGACCATGGTGACGTGCTTGCGTGTCATGCGTGTCATGGGGTTCCCTAGCGTTGCAGCTTCAGTCCGTCGATGAATGCCTTGCCTCCGGGCAGTTCCCGGATGCGCTGTGATTCTCGGATCATCTCGGCGATCGTCCGCCTGGCCTCGTCTCCCAGTTCGTCTTCGAGTTTCGCTTTCATTTCCCGGGACGGAGTGGGCAAGGCCTTGAATTTCTCGACCAGCTGCTGAAAGTGAGCATGACGCTTCTTCAATTCGGGCCGGACGGCCTTCATCGTCGCGGCATCCGTCACCGTCGCCAGAAGTTCCGTGAGCTCGCGCTGGGCCTGGATCTGTTCCTGCAACGCCTCGAGATACGTCGCGGTCGAGGTTCGCTCACAGCCCGCGATCATTCGCAAACCAGGCGACGGCTAGCCAGGTGCGTCTCACTTCGATTTCTTCTTCGTCAGGATCAGGTTGACAAGCTCCTTCAGTGCGTCCCGGCCTCCCGGAACGCGATCGACCCGGGCGATCTCGGCACGCAGTTTCTTGTTGGCGTTGACCAGCTTGCCGCGAAACTCCTTGTCGAGGCGGTCCCGTTCTGCCTTCGACGCGGGCGGCTTGAGCTTCTCGGCGCGCTTGCGCATCTCCAGCCAGCGCGTGACCGAACTCTTCAGTTCGCTCCGGGCTGCCTTGGCCGAATCCTCGTCCTTGACGGCCGCCAGCTGTTTGGAGATCTTCTCCATGATCTCCAGCGTTTCCTTGACGATGTCGCTCGGCTTGATCTCGGCGGCCTCCTGGCCGCAGACCAGCGCGACAACTCCCAGCAAGATACAACCGGCTGCCAGGTTCCAGCGCATTGGATGCCTCGTTTCCTGGGAGTTGCTCCTTGCGTCCGGCAACTCAGCGCTGCCGGCTCAATACCTCGAATTCGCTCTGAGCCTGGCGCAGCTTTTCCCGCAGATCGCTGATGCCGGTCTTGTCCACTTTCTCGGCGCGGGCCATGGTCTGGTTCAAGGCGGCCATTTCCTTGGTGACGGTGGTCAGGGCGCCGCGCAGACTCTTCTCAAAGGTCTTGGCCTGTTCTTCCTTTTCCTGCTGCGTGAGTACATCCAGCTTGTCGGCCTGCTGCTTGATCTCCTGGAAGGCCTGGCCGTTCTTCTTGAGCCGCTCGGCGGCGTCACCGGCAAGCTTCAAGTACTTGGCCTTCTCCTTGGGCTCCTTTTCCCACTTCTCGACTGATTGCCGGATGCTCGCCATGTTGCTGGCAGCGTCGTTCATCTGCTTGACCGCCACGGAAACGAGCGTCTCACGCGTGTCCGAGCTACAGCCGATCAGCCCCAGGCACATACCTGCCGCGCATCCCAGCCACATTGTCCTGCCCATGCTCGTCTCCTTGTATCGTTGACTCACAATTTGAGTATAGCAATCGCCGCGAATCCAGGCGATATCGATTGACTGGACAGCCTTCTCGTCTTGTCTCGCGTCGGCTACAATACACGACGTTGATCCTGCCCGGAGACGATCATGAATCACGATCCTTCCGCCGCCAATCTCGCCGCACTTTCGCGCCGTTACTTCCTCCGCGACTGCACGGTCGGCGTGGGCGGCATGGCGCTGGCATCGCTCTTCGAGCGCGAGGCGACGGCGAACCCGGCCATCGCTTTCCGCCCGCGCGCCGGCCATTTCCCCGCGAAGGCGAAATCCGTCATCTTCCTGTTCATGGCCGGCGGCCCCAGCCATCTGGAGCTCTTTGACAACAAGCCGGTGCTGAAACGGCTCGACGGCCAGACGGTGCCCCCCTCGTTCACGGAGGGCCGCCGCTTCGCCTTCATCCGCACCGACGCCAAGCTGCTGGGTAGCCGGCGACGGTTCGCACGGGCCGGCCGCGTCGGCGCCGACATCAGCGAATTACTGCCGCATCACCGCGACATCGTTGACGACATCTGTCTCTTGAAGGGGATGAAGACGGACGTCTTCAACCACGGGCCGGCGAAGGTGTTCCTGAACACGGGCTCGCCGCAGTTCGGCCGGCCCAGCATGGGCTCGTGGATCGTGTACGGCATCGGCAGCGAGTCGGCGAGCTTGCCGGCGTTTGTCGTGCTGCAATCGGGCCCGCGCGGGCCGCGCGGCGGGGCGGCCATCTGGTCCAGCGGCTTCCTGCCCAGCATCTATCAGGGCGTGCCGTTCCTGCGCGGCCCGCAGCCGATCCTCGACCTGGCCACGCCGGCCGGCATCCAGCCACGCCAGCAGGGCGAGTTCATCGACGTCGTCCGCGACATGAACCGGCTGCGGCTGGGCAGCGTCGGCGATCCGGAGATCGAGACGCGCATCGCCGCTTACGAGACCGCCTTCCGCATGCAGACCGCCGCCCCGGAAGTCATGGATATGCGCGGCGAGACGCAGGAGACGCTGCGGCTGTACGGCGCCGAGCCGGGGCAGCCGTCGTTTGCCTCCAACTGTCTTCTAGCTCGCCGGCTGGTCGAGCGCGGCGTCCGTTATGTGCAACTCATCCATACCGACTGGGACCACCACGGCGGCCGGTTGAATCTGGCCACATCCATCGACGGCATCTGCCGCGAGGTTGATCGCCCGTGTGCTGCGCTCGTCAAGGATCTCAAGAGACGCGGCATGCTGGACGACACGCTGGTGATCTGGGGCGGCGAGTTCGGGCGCACGCCGATGGGCGAGCCGCGCGAGTCCATCGGCCGCGACCATCACATCGACGCCTACACCATGTGGCTGGCCGGCGGCGGCGTGAAGCGTGGCCACATCCACGGGCAAACCGACGAGATCGGCTTCAACGTCGTCGAGAACCAGGTCCACGTCCATGACCTGCAAGCGACCATCCTCCACCTCCTCGGCCTTGATCACACCCGCCTCACGCATCGCTTCCACGGCCGCGACTTCCGGCTGACGGATGTGCACGGCAACGTGGTGCGCGGGATTCTGGCGTGAGTCCACTGAGCGGAGACGACATCCATGGCAAAGAGCCGCAGTCGCTACGACAAGAAGCCCAAGCTCGACTTGAGCGCCTATCTAGGTCAGTGGATTGCGATTGATCCGCAGACAAAGGCGATCGTTAGTCATGGTAAGTCTTGTCAACAGGCAGAGAAGGCGGCCAAATCCGTCGGCGTGTCGCGGCCACTGATGCTTCCGGTGCCCAAATCTCCGGCTCTGTTCGTCGGGAAGCACTAGCCCAACTCAAACGGGAATAGACGTGGTTTATCCGTACTGGGAAGTTCAAATTGGCAGCGAATTACACTGGCTGCCCTTACTCCCTGTGACAATTCTCGGGGCGGACACATCGGTCGATTTGCTCGCTCTTGCGGATTCCGGGGCACAATTCAACGTTCTCGGACTGGACATCGCTGAACATCTGGGAATTTCCCTGGCGCAAAGCGTGCCTACAACTCTCATTGGCTTCGGCGAGCATGAGGAAGCAGGTCAAATCGTCCCCGTGCAATTCAAACTTGGAAGGCACAAGTGGACTGCTCCGACGGCTATTTCCGCTGCGTCGAATCGACGAGCGATTCTTGGTCAGACAGGCTTTTTCGCATTCTTTGCAGTGACCTTTCGTTACCGGAGGCACGACATGGACATTCGCCGAGTTCGCCGACAGGCAATTTAACCGCATATTCGCGGTCAACTCAGATCGCGCCGGACTGCGCGGGATACCGACCTGATTGGCGCTGCAATTCGCAGACGTGATGTCAGAAGATAAGGGCAACCATGTCGGTAATCACCATGGAAAAGCGCGACCGGTTTGTCGTCCTCTACCTGCATCGTTCAACGAAGAATGTCCTGCTGTTCCCGGACGTTTGCTTCATGGCGGGACAGGGTTCCGCTTACGGCGATGCCGTTGAACTTGTCGCGCCGGTTGAACCGGCTTCCGCTGGAAAACAAACGCTGCGGCTGCTACGCGCTGTCAGGAAGGCAGACCTCGACGAGATGAAGGCCCGGCACACTGAGCGGCTGCGGCGCTCTTGGCGCGGCGAGCCACCACTGAAGGAAGTCCCGCAAGGGATCACTTGGACTCGGTTGCTGTCGAGCTATCCTGGACTGGCGAAAGGGCCTGGTACATACCTTCGTCAATTCTCGGTTTGCCAGCTCGTGGAGCGCGATGGGTGGAAATTTCGAAAGATGGTACGCGTAGTATCTTCCCAATACCGAGGTTGCACGGGCGAAGGGGACTGTCGGCGGATCCCGATAGACATGACCGCAACGCAATTGGGGCAATTTCTCATTGAGTCTATGTCGGCATCGGAATGAAGAACGGAGTTCACGATGGCAAAGAATGAGGCCTATGGATGCCGAATACTGGCGTGAACAAGACAGAACGGACCACAAGCGCAATTGCCTTGATAGACCAGCAGTTCTCGGGACAGAGCGGAGCTGGCGCGGCAGGCGTAGGCTGCGTCAACCCATGGCTGATGCACCGTCTTCAGCATTTCCTCTGCGAGGGCAATCATGTCCGTTAAGGTTACTTGCCCGAACGGGCACAAGCTGCGTGTGCGTCAAGAAGACGCCGGGAAAGAGGTGATTTGTCCCAGATGCAAGACAGCCGTCGAGGTTCCCGGCCTCCAGACGGCGGCGGCAGCGTGTCGATGCTGATGAAGCCGAGGCTGCCGACGAGCGTGAGGCGGCCCGAGATGCAAAGCGACAACGGCGGCAAGCGTTCGCAAGAACCAATCAGGGCCTGGGAATTCATTTTTTTGGAATGGCGATCGCGCTCCTGGCTTATGTGCTTGGCTGGATCGCGCTTTTGCTGCTGGTTAGTAGCGGCTTTCTCCATCGCAGCGACTTCGATGAGTCAGACGTGATTGGATTGATTCCACTGATCCCGTTCTATTTAATCCGGTACCTGCTGTTGGCCTGTGTCATCCTGGTTGTGCTGGCTGGGGTCACGGAATGCGTCAGTTCCGTCATGTGTTTGTGGATTCCTGACAGCCTGGGTCGCGGACTTCTGCTGGGAGCTCTGGGTGTGCGCCTCCTGGCAGTTGGCGGCGGGATCGGGCTGTTGATTGGCGGCCAGGCGCAGGTGGCCACGGCGGTTTCCCTCCTGGGCCTGCTGAGCGCCTGGGTCTTGTGGATGTTCTTTCTGCGCCAGATTGCGTTACGACGCAAGGATCGGCAGCTGGCCGACCATGTCCTGCGCGTCCTGGGAAAAGGTGCAATAACCGCAATCCTCGTATTCGTAACGGCGTTGGTTGTGGCCGGGTTTCTTAGATGGTTTTTCGGTCTGGAAACACTGCAACATCGCATGATGCTGCTTCTGGCCGGCGCCGGACTGGTCGACGCCGTCGCCGGCATTCTTTACTTTCTTGGAAGCGTCGCAAACCTGTTGGCGGGGTCCTTCTGGGGTGTCCTCATCTATCCCACCGGCATCCCGTTTGTATTCGAATACCTTGACCTGATCGGCAGCGTCAGAGCTGTGGTCCTGCGTCGGACTTGACGGTAAGCGCCACGGCCCGATCAGACTCCGTTCTTGCTCGCCGGGATCTGTCCGCGCATGAGGCCGTCGCGGCCGGCGGCTTCCCAGGAGCTGACGAAATCGTCCCAGGTGAGCGGGGCCTGGGCGAGCAACAAGCGCCCGGGCCCGGCGCCGGCCTCGCCCGCCGGTGCCGCCAGTTCCGCTGCCTGCCAGGCCGGATAATGCAGCGGCTGACCCGCGTGGTGATCCATCCACATGATGCGCTCGTCTGGCGACGATGGTTTGAGGGCAGCCTGGGACAGGACGGCATCGGCCGGCAGCGCCTGCATCACCAGATCGACGCCGGCAAATTCGTAGAACCCTGCAAGGGCTCGATTGAACGTGCGGGCTTGCGGCTCGGTGAGGTCGGCGACCCAGCCTGGCTCGCGAATGTACGCGAGCAACTGGCCGCCGCGCTCTTCCAGGTTCAGCCGCAGCGGCCGGGGCGAATCCTTGTGGCAGAGTTCGATGCCGATCTGATTGGTGGCCAGTGTCGCCGGCGCGACGCTGAGCGTGTGTACATCCCAGCCGTTGACCTTTTCGAGGAAGAAAACCAGGTCGCGGTCGGCGAAGCGCTGCAGCGCCTCGGCAACCTCGCTCAAGCGCTCGCGACATTCGCGGACGTCGCTCCAGTTGCCGGTCGCCTGCGCCTGCCGTTCGGCCTGCCGCAGCCGGGCGAACAGCTTGGGCACGGTGCCGGAGTGGAAGGCGGGCCGCAGCAGCCGCGGCACGGTCTCGCCATGCGCCCCGACAATCGCCGGCTTCAAGAAGCGGCTGCGATTGGCGGCGAACAGGCTCCAGTTTTCCTTCAGTTCCCAGAACAGAAACGTCACGGCATCCGGCAGCAGCCAGACCGTTGCCACCACCACCCACTTGACGGCGGGACTGAGCTGGTCGAGCGCCTGGGCTTGCACCAGGAACAGCGGATAGATGAACTTGGCCGCGAAGCTGGAAATCGGCAGCTTCACCGGGTTGATGCCGGGCTCGATGAGCACGACCATGTAAAAGCGGCTGACGTACGACACCGGCCACCACAGGGCGCCGAGGACAGTCCGGGTCACCAGCATGGCCCGACCCTGTCCCGTGCGGAACAGCAGCCATTCATCGACGATGGCGAGCAGATACTCCATCAGGTGGATGATCTCGCGGAAGACACTGACGATGAGCCTTACCAGCCCGGGAATCAACCCGCCGCGCAGCAATTCAATGAACTGGATGACGGCCTGCTTGAGCACTTCCGCCATCGCCTGGCCCGGCCGCGAGTTGAGCACGAAGTTCGCCGCCAGGAAGACGATCACCATGCCGAAGACGGAGTCCATGGTGTCGGGGCGAAAGTACCAGATCAAGGCCGAGATGATGAGCGGTTTCAGCAAGTACCAGTAAAAGAGCTGAAACGACCAGCTGCGCATGGCGACGCTCAGGGGCGATGCCTGGATGAGCCAGGCGGGAAAATCAATTAGCGCCGCGCGCAGGCCGCGCCAGAGCAAGCGCCCGGCCTCGACGCATGCCTGGCGAAAGCGGCGGCGGTGAAGCAGCGCCTGCAAGAAGCCGCTCAGCAGCAGGAACAGCGGCAAGAAGATCAGCCAAGGCATCCGGCCGACGACACCGTTGATCCCTTCCAGCAACAAGAACGAGGCGCCCAGCGGAATCGTGGCATAGTACGTGAAGAACCGGCCTGCACCGGTGCCAAAGCTCAGGGCCGAGAGCCGTTCCAGCCAGCGGACGTAGATCTCGCTCGGCCGGTAAACGCCGTCCAGCAAGGCTGCCAGCCGCCGATCCAGACGGAGCAGGTTGTCGCCGCGAATGAAGGCCTGCGGGTCGTTCAGATCGGCCAGCTTGAGCTGGTTGCGGGCAATGGCATCGCGCAAATCGGCGAAGGACAGGAAGCCCTCGGCGGCGATCCGGTCCAGCAACTCCTCGAGCAGCTTGTGATAGGCAGCCCGCTCCGGCAAGTTCTTCGGCTGCAGGCCGGCGTCCTGAAACGCGCTGGCAAGAATGCCGCGAAACTCCAGGCGCAGCCGGTCCTCCCGCTGCGTCAACGACTTTTGAAGCATCTGCTTGATGCGCGCGCGGTCATCGTCGGAAAGTCGGGCCCGCGGCAGACGGCCCATGGCGCTGCGCAGATGCCGGATGATCAGGATCGGCTTCTGCCTGGGCAGCGACCGCTTGATCGGCTGCTTGCCCACCGCCAGGAACCAGCTCACCAGGTCGAGCACGAAGATGTCGCGCTCGTGCTCCAGGCAGAGCTTTTGCAGATCGAAGAGCAGGGCCGCCTCGACCGGCCTGGCCCCCTGGTCCGCCTTGTCCAGCAGGATCGACAGGTTCTGACGCCAGTCGGCAAGTTCCATCTCGGTCAACGGCAGAGCGGCGCGCAGGCGCGTGATCAGCGTCTCGAGCGTCTGCTTGGATTCAGCCTCGGTGGCGGCCGGATCGGGAGCGACCCGCGCCGCCTGTCGCTGCAGGATGGCAGCCCGTACCGTGTTGCCGGCGGCGATGGCCTGCTCCGCCTTGCCAATCAGCTTGCGGAAATACTGGTGCGTATCGTCAGAATGGCTCTCCGGCCGCGACATGGGCATGGCGGCACCGGCCGGCCGCGTCTGCTCGAAGAGTTCGCCGGCATTGACATCTTCCCCCAGCAGCCGATCCATTCCTTCGTGATCGCTTATGCCGGGGAAGTAGCTCGGCAACAGCGACGGCGCGAACTGTCGCATCTCCAGGTAGACGGCCGCGAACTCGATGTACTGATCCTTGTCGTCCGCGCCCGGCAGCAAGTACTTCTCCTGGTCCAGTACCTGGCGAATCTCGGCAAACTCGGCGGCGCCGATGCGGTCGATGCGCTGCTGCACGACCTCATGCGTCAGCTTCCCCTCGGCGCTCAGGGCGAGGTGAATGCGCGCGTGAAACACACGCCGCCAGTACTTCATGAGCAGGTCGCCGGCGTCGCGGCTCTTGAGCGCCTCCGGCGCCGGCCGAGGCACCAGGATCAGGGTCGCCGGAAGCAATCGATCCGGTTCGACTGCCAGCTCCTCCTGGTTGAAGTACAGGAACAGCATCTGCCGATCGACAGTGAAGCATTGCCGGTGCGGCGTGGCCCAGCTCCAGGGCGGCAGCTTGCCGACTTTCTGGATGAGGTATTCCAGCACGCTGGGCGGCACCAGCAAGATGGCCGGGTCCACGTTCTCCAGCGCCTGTTGTAACTCTTCAATTCTCACGAAGATTCCGGATATGACGATGTGCGCGACTATTACCGCTCATGCCGGCCGCGCTTGGGGTGAATTATAATCCACTCGTTCATAACTTGGAATGCCCATCGCCCGGAACATTGCTTATGGAGCTTGTCAGAATCAGCACTGGTGGATTTGTCGGATTATCATACACTGTCTCGGCCCATCTATGACATTCCACCTGGAGGCTTTATGGCAAAAGAAGTGACCAAGTCAGCAGCCATCCGCGAGTATCTGAAAGGCCATCGTCGCGCCAAGGCCAAGACGGTTGTCGCCGCGCTGGCGGACGAGGGTATCGAGGTGACCGAAGGCCTGGTCTACGCGGCCAAGCGTTCGATCAAGGGCAAGCGCAAGCGCCGCCTCGCCGCAGCGGCCATCACCAAGACCAACCCCAACGGCGCCGTTGACGCCATCACGCTTGTCAAGAAGGTTCGCGAACTCGCCGTCCAGGCCGGTGGCATCAAGAAACTCAAGGAACTACTCGAGATGCTCAGCTAGTTGCACTCGAGCCTCCTGATCTGCGCGTTTGCGTCGCTCCCCGAGCTCAGTTCAGCCAAGAGCCTATCCCAAAACCCCTGCCGCCCGATAGGTGATCAAGGCGCAGGAGAATTGAGCAAGGCTTTAAAGTTTGAGACTTTTTTCTCCCTGCGGACCAGGAGTCGCCGGAAGCGGTTGAACCACGGATGCGTTCCACCACCCATCGGCGCGACCGGTAGAAAGAGCATGGTGATAGCTGCCGCCGTTTACCTGATTATCGTCGTCCTGATGAGCCTCATCTCGTTTATCGCATATGGCCTGGACAAACGACGAGCGGCCAACGGAGGTCGTCGAGTGCCCGAGCGCACCTTGCACGTGCTGGCGTTCCTTGGTGGATGGCCTGGTGCCCTGATGGGACAGAAGCGATTTCATCACAAGACTCAAAAGCTGGCGTTTCGGCTCGTCTTCTGGATAATTGTTGTAGCGCACGTGAGCATCGTGGGTGCCATGACATATGCTCTTGCCACGTCCCGCCACACTTGAGGTCCCCGTTCATCAAACGACTTCCGACCAATGGAGACTCACATGCGAGGCCTTGTTGCTTTTGTCCTTCTTGCCTGCATCTCTCCAGTTGCCGCCGACGAGCTGAAAGTCCACCGAAGGTAACCGGTCACGGGTCGATATAGCTCGGAATCGTGGTTTCGGGTACTGTTGCGGTTGGCATGGATGCTCCACCGACAGTATCGGCAGAAGTGTTGGCATCGCTGCCGCCTGAAGTCCTTGCTTTGATCAAGTGGCAGGCGGAGCAGATTCGCGTGCTGACCGCGCGCGTGGCGGAACTCGAAGCCAAGCTCGGCAAGAATCCCAGCAACTCGTCGAAGCCGCCATCGACCACGCATCCGCATTACAAGAAGCCAGCAGCCAAGCCCAAATCGGGAC
>Ga0194131_10000333_pt1 | contig 77976 bp, 76 predicted proteins | sample TA2KigO120mmetaG_FD_148631 | JGI IMG/M metagenome (GOLD analysis project Ga0194131, IMG submission 148631) | Freshwater microbial communities from Lake Tanganyika, Tanzania - TA2015053 Kigoma Offshore 120m | ecosystem: Environmental > Aquatic > Freshwater > Lake | place: Tanzania: Lake... | reverse complement strand
GGTGGATAAACCAGAAGCAGGTTCGCTCGTTAGCAATGACATGCCGGTAGTCGTAGAGCCCCATGAGAAGACCTCCCAGGGCTCCACCGTAGCAGCGAGCGTTTTACCCATTAAGTAGGACATTGCCTTGCGTTTTGAGTCCTTCTCTGTTTCTCTCGGCGTCTCTGCGGTTCCACTCTCGTTTTTCTTGGCGTCTTGGCGGTCCATTAATTGTTTTGTCTTGTTTTTTCCTCCGCGTCCTCTGCGTCCTCCGCGGTGAGAGGTTCACCTTACGCGTTTGATCCGCGCGCCGAGCCGCGAGAGCTTCTCCTCGATCCTTTCGTAGCCGCGGTCGAGGTGATAGACGCGGTCCACCGTGGTGGTGCCGCGCGCAACCAGCCCCGCCAGCACCAGGCTCGCGGAGGCGCGCAGGTCCGTCGCCATGACGGCCGCCCCCTCGAGATGCGCAACGCCCTTCACCACCGCGGTATTGCCCTCGACTTCGATGTCGGCGCCGAGGCGCTTCAACTCCTGGACGTGCATGAAGCGGTTCTCGAAGATCGTCTCGGTCACGAGCGCCGTGCCGCGCGCAACGCTGTTCAGCGTCACGAACTGCGCCTGCATGTCGGTGGGAAACGCGGGATAGGGCGCGGTACGCACGCTGACTGATTCGAGCGCGCCGTTTGCGTTGACCGCGATCCAGTCGGCGCCCGCCTCGATGCGCGCCCCGGTCTCGCGCAGCTTTTCCAGCACCGCGTCGAGTATGCCCGGACGCACGCCGCGCAGCGTGATGCTGCCGCCGGTGGCCGCCGCCGCCACGAGGAAGGTGCCGGTCTCGATGCGGTCAGGCATCACGCTGTGGCGTCCGCCATGCAGCCGGTCCACGCCCTCGATGCTAATCGAGTCGCTACCCGCGCCCTCGATGCGCGCACCCATGGCGATCAGGCAATTCGCGAGATCCACGACCTCCGGCTCCCGAGCGGCATTCTCGATCACGGTGGCGCCCCTGGCGAGCGAGGCGGCCATCATGAGGTTCTCGGTACCGGTGACGGTGACGAGGTCCATGCAAATGCGCGCGCCGTTGAGCCGCTTCGCGCGCGCCGACACGTAGCCCTGCTCGATCGAGATCTCGACCCCCATCGCCTGCAGTCCCTTGATGTGCTGGTCCACCGGCCGCAGCCCTATTGCGCACCCGCCGGGCAGCGAAACGCGCGCCTCCCCGCAGCGCGCGATGAGCGGCCCCAGCACCAGCACCGAAGCGCGCATGGTCTTCACCAGCTCGTACGGCGCGACCGGGCTCGAGATGCGCTCCGCGTTGAGCTCGACGCCGAGCTTCTCGTCCATCGAGATCGCGACACCCATCTGCGCCAGCAGATTGAGCATGGTGGTCACGTCCCGCAGGTGGGGAACGTTCGCGACGGTGAGCGGTTCCCCGGTGAGCAGGGCGGCGGCAAGTATCGGCAGCGTCGCGTTCTTGGCGCCGGAAACATGGACTTCGCCGGCGAGCGGTACACCGCCTTCGATAACGAGCCTATCCATGCAGCGCCGCTATAAGATCAAAGACAAGGGCTTTAGCCACAGAGAACACAGAGCGTTGCGACACCCAAATCGTCCGCGTCGTCTCTTCCTTTCTCGGTGAACTCGGCGCCCTTTGTCGCTTGCATCCCGGTTGTCATCGGCGTGTATCGGCGTTCATCGGCGGCTGAAATCGATCTGTCACCGACCCCGAGCCGCCCAGTCCTCGGGCGTGTAGGTCTTCATGGAGAGCGCGTGGACTTCCTCGCGCATGCGCTCGCCCAGCGCGGCGTACACGAGCTGGTGCTGCTGCACGCGCGACTTGCCGCGGAACGCGGGGCTCACGACCAGCGCCTCGAAGTGGCGCCCGTCGCCATCGACTTGCACCAGATCGCACTGCAGCCCGGATTCGATGTGGGCCTTGATCTCGCTCGGCTGGGTCATCAGTGCCTCAATTTGTATCCGCTCCGGATCAGCCACAGCGTGGCCAATGATAAGGCGAAAAAACTCGCAGACACAATCACGAGGCTTACCCACGGCGACACGTCACTCTGCCCGAAGAAGCCGTAGCGGAACCCGTCGATCATGTAGAAGATCGGATTGAGATGCGAGAGCCCCTGCCAGAACGGCGGCAGCGCGTGGAGCGAGTAGAACACGCCCGAGAGGAACGTGAGCGGCAGGATGATGAAGTTCTGGAAGGCGGCGAGCTGGTCGATCTTGTCCGAGTGGATGCCGGCGATTACGCCGAGCGCACCCATCACGCCGCTGCCCAGCAGCGCGAAAGCGAGCGCCCAAAGCGGGTGCTCGAGCCGCAGCTCGACGAACCACACGGTGGCGAGCAGCACGCCGGCCCCCACGACCAGTCCGCGGCCGACAGCAGCGAGCAGGTAGGCCGCGAAGAACTCCTCGTGCGAGAACGGCGGCAGCAGCACGAAGACGATGTTGCCCGTCATCTTCGACTGCATCAGGCTGGAGGAGCCGTTCGCGAACGCGTTCTGCAGCACCGACATCATCGCGAGCCCCGGCACGAGGAACGACGCGTAGTCCACGCCCGCGAAGACCTCAACATGCCCGCGCAGCGAGTACGAGAACACCACCAGGAACAGCAGCGCCGTGAGCACCGGGGCGAGCACGGTCTGCACTTTCACTTTCCAGAAGCGCAGCCATTCCTTGTAGAACAGCGTGTAAAACCCGGTAATGGGTGATGGGTGATGAGTAATGGGTTCGTTATTCACAGTGGCCGCCTCTAAGACTTTGCCTCATTACCCATTACTCATTACTCATTACCGGGTCACGCCCGGTGCATGATCTGCACGAAGATTTCCTCGAGATCGGGCTGCATCACCTCGAGCTCCTGGATCTCCAGCCCCGCCGCGCGCACTTCCGCGATCAGGCGCTCCACTTCGTTGTAGTTCTTGAGCGCCAGCCGGTAGCCGCCATCGCGCCGCAGCGCGACGAGCGGCAAGAGCGCCGCAGGCAGCCGGTCGGGAATGAGCCGCAACTCGACGTAGCATCCCGAGTGCATGTGCAGCAGGTTCTGGGTCGTGTCGAGCGCCACGACGCGGCCCTGCTTGAGCATCGCGATACGGTTGCACAGCGCCTCCGCCTCTTCCAGGTAGTGGGTCGTGAGCACGATGGTGTGGCCGTCGCGGTTCAACCGCCGGATGAACTGCCACAGCGCCTGCCGCAGCTCCACGTCCACGCCCGCGGTCGGCTCATCGAGCACGATCACCGGCGGCTTGTGCACCAGCGCCTGCGCCACCAGCACGCGCCGCTTCATGCCGCCCGAGAGCGCGCGCGTGTTGGTCTCGGCCCTGTCGGCGAGATCGAGGTGGTGCATGACCTCCTCGATCCAGTCGCCATTATCGCGAATTCCGAAGTAGCCCGACTGGAAGGTGAGCGCCTCGCGCACCGTGAAAAACGGGTCGAACACGAGCTCCTGCGGCACGACACCCAGCGCGCGCCGCGCATGCCGGTACTCGGCCGCCACGTCGAACCCCATCACGCGGGCGCTGCCGCGATCGGCGAGCGCGAGCCCGCCGAGGATATGGATGAGCGTGGTCTTGCCGGCCCCGTTCGGCCCGAGCAGTCCGAAGAATTCGCCCTGCGCAACCTCGAGATCGATATCCGCGAGCGCCTGGACCGTTCCGTAGCGCTTGGAGAGCTGCGCGACCTGTATTGCGGGAATCATTTATGCCGTGATGGGGGATGAGTGACGCGTGAACCGACCTTGGGCCCATTACCCATTACGCATTACCCATCGCTGGGCGGGGGCTCAGCCCTCGCCCAGCAATTCGGACACGCCGTAGACGGTGGCGAGGCTCTTCAAGTTGGCGGGGATGTTGCTGAACCGGATGGTTCGCTTGGCGCGCAGCGCCTGGCGTCTCCATTCGAGCAGCAGGCTCACCGCCGCCGAATCGACTTCGGTCACGCCCGAAAGATCTACCGTGATGTCATCCGCGGAGAGCAAGCCGCCGGCCTCGTTCACCAGCGCGGCCACATTTGCGATGGTGATCGCCCCCGTCACGGTGCACCGTCCATCAACGCACGAGATCATTTTGCCGGCGCCTGCGCAAGGAGCGCCTTGTTCTTTTCGGCGAGCGACTTGATCAGCCCGTCTATGCCGCCCTTCTGCACTTCGCTGTTGAATGTGTTGCGGTAGTTCTCGACCAGGCTGATGCCCTCGATCCTGACGTCGTAGACCTTCCAGCCCGTGTCCGATTTATCCATGCGGTAGTCCACCGACACCGGCGGGCCGCCGGGCTGCCGGATCTGCGACCTGACGATCACATCCGTGTCGGCCGGCGCGAGCTTGAGCGCACGGTACTCGATGGTCTGGTTGCTGTACTGGGTGAAAGCCGTGGTGTAGGTGCGCACGAGCAGCGCGCGGAATTCGGCGGTAAGCGCCTTCTTCTGTTGCGCGTTCGCCTGATTCCAGTTACGTCCCATGGCGAGCTGCGTCATGAGGGTGAAACTGAAATGCGGAGCGATCTTGGTCTCGATCAGCTCGGCGATCCTCTTCGGATTGCCTGCCTGCAGCTCCTTGTCGGCGCGGATGAGCGCGAGCACCTCGTCGGTGACGGATTTCGCGAGGACGTCCGGCGGCGTGATTTGCGCCATCGCGGCGGGCGCCACGAGCGCGCACGCGGCGAGAAAGGCAAAAACAGCATTTTTCATGTTCTTCGGCTCCGCTCCACGATCACCGGCCTGCGGCGACGCTCACTTGGAAGGCCCGCCTTCCGCAGCCTTGTTGTAGAGAAACTGGCTGATCATCTTTTCCAGCACCACCGCGGACTGCGTGAGCTTGAGGGTTTCGCCCTCCTTGAGCATAACGCTGTCGCCGCCGCCATCCAGGCCGATGTACTGCTCGCCGAGCAGCCCCGAGGTAAGGATCGAGGCGGTCGTGTCCCTGGGAAAGCGGTAGCGGTTGTCCATGGTCATCCCGACGCGGGCGGTGAATCTTTCGTTGTCGAACTGGATGTCCGCGACGCGCCCCACCACCACCCCGGCGCTCTTGATCGGCGCGCGCGGCTTCAGTCCCCCGACGTTGTCGAAGTGAGCGTAGATCGCGTAGCTGTCCCCGACGCTGAAGGTCGAGAGGTTCCCGACCTTGAGGGCCAGCACCAGCACCGCCCCGATGCCAGCCATCACGAATAACCCTACCCAGAGGTCCAGCGTCGCGCGTTCCATTTATACCCCCCGGAACATGAATGCAGTGAGAAGGAAGTCGAGCCCGAGGATCACGAGGGAGGAGGTTACCACCGTGCGCGTGGTCGCGCCCGAAACACCCTCGGCGGTTGGCGGCGCGTCGTAGCCCTCGAACAACGCGATCCATGTAACCGCGATCCCGAACACGAAACTCTTGATGATGCCGTTCAGCACGTCCTCGCGCACGTCCACGGCCGCCTGCATCTGCGACCAGAACGAGCCTTCGTCCACCCCGATCAGCACCACGCCCACGAGGTAGCCCCCGAACACCCCCATCGCGCTGAACATGGCCGCGAGCAGCGGCATCGAGATGACGCCCGCCCAGAAGCGCGGCGCGATCACGCGCGCGATCGGGTCCACCGCCATCATCTCCATCGCGGAGAGCTGCTCGGTCGCTTTCATCAGCCCGATCTCGGCCGTCATCGCCGAGCCCGCACGCGACGCGAAGAGCAGCGCGGATATCACCGGTCCGAGCTCACGCACCAGCGAGAGCGCCACGAGGATGCCGAGCGCGGATTCCGAACCATAGGTCTGCAGCGTGTGGTAACCCTGGAAACCGAGCACCATGCCCACGAACAGGCCCGAGACCAGGATGATGATGAGCGAGAGCACGCCGGCGTAGTAGATCTCTCGGATCACGAGCCGGAAGCGCCGGAGGCACGCCCCCGAGTGACCGAGGGTGAGCCCGAGGAAGCGCGAGGCGTAGCCCAGCCGCCACACCGCGTCCACGGTGTGATGGCCGATGCCCCGAACGCTTATCGTCGTGCGACCGAACATGCGCGCTTCTCAGTGCAACCTGAGATCCTTGCCGTATTCCACCGCCGGGTACTGGAACGCCACCGGCCCGTCGGCTTCCCCGTACACGAACTGGCGCACGAGCGGCTCGGCATTCTCCCGCATCTCGTCCGGCGTGCCCTCCGCGACGATCACGCCCTCCGAGAGGTAGTAGACGTAGTCCACCAGGCCCAGCGTTTCCTGCACGTCGTGGGTCACCACGATGGAGGTCGCCCCGAGCGCCTCGTTCAGCTTGCGGATGAGATTGCCGATCACCCCGAGCGAGATCGGATCGAGGCCCGTGAACGGCTCGTCGTACATGATGAGCGCGGGGTCGAGCGCGACGGCGCGCGCGAGCGCAACCCGCCGTGCCATGCCGCCGGAGAGCTCCGAGGGCATCAGGCGGTGCGCGCCGCGCAGCCCGACCGCGTGCAGCTTCATGTACACCAGGTCGCGGATCATGGTTTCGGGCAGATCGGTGTGCTCGCGCAGCTGGAATGCAACGTTGTCGAACACCGAGAGGTCGGTGAACAGCGCCCCGAACTGGAACAGCATGCCCATGCGCCGGCGCAGCCGGTAGATTCCGTCCCGGTCGAGCTCGTCGATGTTCTTGCCGTCGACGATGACTTCGCCCCGCTGCGCCCTCAACACGCCGCCGACGAGGCGCAGGATCGTGGTCTTGCCCGAGCCGGAGATGCCCATGATCGAGACCACTTTCCCGCGCGGGATCTTCATCTCGATGTCTTTGAGGACGGGCTTGCGCCCGTAGCCGAACGTGACTTTGCGGATTTCGATCAGGTTCTCGGATGCCACGGCAGGAAACGGTCACGATCGCGGAAAAAGGGAATTTTAAACTACCTTCGGCGCGATGCAACAAACGCCGCAGCCGGATTGGCCGGCGGCTGCCGCGCTGACATCATCAAGCGCCGGGGCCGCCCTTTCGCGCACTTCGGTTACAATTCCCGGCAGCCGATCCTCGATCCTGACGCGCGATGCGAGTATTTGTCACAGGTTCGAGTTCACACCTGGCCGCGGCCTTGCTGCCGCGGCTGTGCGCCCAACCCGGCATCGAGCAGGTCAGCGGCGTCGATCTCCGCGCGCCCCGCTTCCACCACGCGAATTTCCGCGCGACGCAGATCGACATTCGCGACCCCGGGCTCGGGCGCCTCCTCGAGGGCCATGACGCGCTGGTCCACCTTGCGTTCGTCGTGCTGCGCGGCACGATGCCCGAGCAGGAAATGTTCGACATCAACGTCAACGGCAGCCACAAGGCGTTTCATGCCGCGCGGCGCGCGGGGGTCAAACGCCTCATCCACATGTCGAGCGCCGCGGTCTACGGCAGCGGCGTGCATCTCGGCGAGGACGCGCCCCTCGATCCGCGGCCGGACTTTCTCTATGCGCGCCACAAGGCGCACCTGGAGCAGCTGCTCGAGATCGAGTTTCCGGAATGCGTGCGCTTCCGTCCGCACGTCATCCTCGGCCCCAACGCGCAGCCGCTGCTCAGGCAGCTGCTCAACCAGCCGTGCTTCGTGCGCATGCCCGAGCCCTATCCGCTGCTGCAGTGCGTGCACGAGGAGGACGTCGCGCGCGCCGTAACGCTGGCGCTGCCGCTCGATGTGCACGGCCCGTTCAACCTCGCGGTGGAAGACAGCTTCAGCTTTCGCGATGCCGTCAGGCGCAGGCACCGCCTGAGCGTGCCCGTGCCGCTCGCGGTGGCGCGCATGGGCCTGCAGCTCGCCTGGCGGCTTTCCGGCTGGGGGGGCGAGCCGGCCTGGATCGAGGCACTCACGCGGACCCTGCTGCTCAACTGCCGCCGCGCCGCGACGCAGCTCGCGTGGCGAGCCCGCCATAATGCCGCCGCCGTGCTGGCGCAGACCAAATGAGTACGTGACGCGGTGACGAGGGCGGCAGGCGGCGAAAACCCCTCCGGGCGCGGTGCGCGGGATTGCGCGCCGAGAGTTGTGGCCGGTACTCGTTTGGGATAAGTTAGCCCGGGGCCCCGGCTACCGGAATTCCGGAGCGACGCGGACGTAGCGGCCGGGAAACAAACGATGCGGGCTGCCGAACACCGAACATGAGCACCACGGCACTGCGCTTCGCGCAGGTTCTGAAGACCTACGCCGGCATGCCGGCGCTCGCTGATTTTTCGCTCGAGGTCCGGGCGGGCGAGTCCTTCGGGCTGGTGGGTGTCAACGGCGCGGGCAAGACGACTCTGATCAAGTGCCTGCTCGATTTCTGCGGCGCGGACCGCGGGAGCATCGAGATCTTCGGGGTCCCTCACCGCGCCACTGTCGCGCGCGCGCGGCTCGCCTACCTGCCCGAGCGGTTCAATCCGCCCTTCTACCTCACCGGGCGCGATTTCCTGAAATACATGCACAAGCTCTACGGCGAGCGGTACGAGGACGCGCGCGTCGCGGGCATGTTCGCCGCGCTCGACCTGGAGCTCTCGGCGCTCGACCGGCCGGCGCGCACCTACTCCAAGGGCATGACGCAGAAGCTGGGCCTGCCACGTGAGCCCGAGCGCCATCGCGGCGCCCCACACGACCAGCATCGTGATCCCCATCTGCGCCGCGCCGAGCCCGAATACGATGCCGCGCATCGTGATGAGCTTCGGCAGGCTGAACTCGAGACCGATGCTGAACATGAGGAACACGATGCCGATCTCGGCGAGAAACCGGGCGCCCTCGGTATCGGGTATCCACCCGAGCGCGTGCGGCCCGATCACCGTGCCGACGATGAGATAGCCCAGCATCGGCGGCAGCGTGAGCGAGCGGAACACCACGACCACCAGCACCGCGGTGGCGAGCAGGATCAGGACCGATTCCAGGGTCGTGTGCATACCGGGCGGAAAGCCGTAAGCGGTGAGCGGTGAGGGGCGAGGCGCGGATCCTGGAGTGTTGTTTTCCGCCTACGGCTTACCGCTTACCGTTTACCGTTTACCGTTTACCGTTTACCGTTTACCGTTTACTGCTTTGAATGATGCCTTATTGACCGTGAAAAGCAAGATCGCCCGTCCCGGAAAAAGCGCAGGGTTTGCTATACTCATCGGCGATGAAAACGGCGCCTAGCGTGAGGCAGATGCCCGGGCAGGACGAAGCGCTCGCCATGGCGCGCGAGGTGCTCGAAATCGAGGCCCGGGCGATCACCGAGCTCATCGAGAAGCTCGACCATCATTTCGTGCAGGCGGTGGAGTTGATCCTGCATTGCCGGGGGCGCGTGGTCGTGAGCGGAATGGGCAAGTCGGGACACGTCGCGCGCAAGATCGCATCCACCATGGCGAGTACCGGCACCCCCGCATTCTTCGTGCATCCGGCGGAGGCGAGCCACGGCGATCTCGGCATGGTCACGCGGGACGATCTTTTCATCGCGCTGTCCAACTCCGGCGAGAGCGCGGAGCTGCTGGCGATCGTGCCGCTCATCAAGCGCCAGGGCGCGAAGCTGATCGCGCTCACCGGCAAGCCCGAGTCGACTCTCGCGCACGAGGCTGACGTGCACCTTTATGCCGGGGCGCAGAAGGAAGCCTGTCCGCTGAACCTCGCGCCGACCGCGAGCACGACCGCCGCACTCGCGCTGGGCGACGCGCTGGCGGTGGCGCTGATGCGAGCGAAGGGATTCACCCAGGACGAATTCGCGGCGGCACACCCGGGCGGCGCGCTCGGGCGCAAGCTCCTCACCCATGTGCGGGACGTGATGCGCACCGGGGAGAACGCGCCGCGCATCCAGGGCGCCGCCACGCTGATGCAGGGCGTGCTCGAGATGTCGCGCGGGCGCATGGGCATGACGGCCGTTCTCGACGGCGGCGGGCGGGTGATCGGCATATTCACCGACGGAGACCTGCGGCGCAGCCTCGAGAAAGGCGTCGACCTGCACAAGACGAGCATTACCGAGGTGATGACTCCGGGCCCGCGCCTCATCGGGCCCGAGAAGCTGGCAGCCGAGGCCGTGGAGATCATGGAGCGCTTCAAGGTCAACCAGCTGCTGGTGGTGGACGAGGACCAGAAGCTCATCGGGGCGCTCAACATGCACGATCTCTTCCGGGGCAAGGTCATCTGACCCTCCCGGGGTTGCGGGTTCAAAGTTCAAGGTTCAAGGTTCAAAGTTCGCGTGTTGCAAGGCTTGAACGTTGAACCCGGAACATTGAACGTTGAACTTCGAACGTGCAGCGGAGACTGCCATGCAGGACATTTACGATCGGGCCCGGCGCATCCGCCTCGCGGCGTTCGACGTCGACGGCGTGTTGACCGACGGCACGCTTTACTACACCGATTCGGGAGAGAAGCTCAAGGCGTTCAACGTGCTCGACGGTCACGGCATGAAGATGCTGCAGGAATCCGGCGTTCCGCTTGCCATCGTGAGCAGCCGCAGCTCGCGCTGCGTGGAGCATCGCGCGCGCAATCTCGGGATCGAGTTGCTCATCCAGGGCGCCGCCGACAAATCGAGCGCCCTCGACGAGCTTCTGCGCCGGTGCGGCATCGACGCGGGGGCCGTCGCTTACGCCGGCGACGACCTCGTGGACCTGCCGGTGATGCGCCGCTGCGGGCTGGCGCTCACCGTGCCCGATGCCCCTGCGATCGTACGGCATCATGCCCACTACGTCACCCGCGCGCGGGGCGGGCGCGGCGCGGCGCGCGAAATGTGCGACCTGATCCTGCGCGCCCGGGGCGGCGCGCATCCACAGTGAGGATGGCGGGACTCGCTCCGTGCAGATCGAGCGTTCCCGCCGACGCCGATGAGTGAGCGCCTTGCGGCATGGGTGCCGCTGCTCTTCGTGGGAATACTGGCCGCGCTCACGTTCTGGCTTGACCGCGCCGTGCAGCTTCCCGACCGGGAAGCCGGCATGCCTCCCCGCCACGACCCGGATTACATCGTGGACAAGCTCACGGCGGCGCGAATGAGCAAGACGGGTGCCACGAGTTACACGCTGGCGGCGGAGAAGATGATTCACTACCCGGATGACGACACAACCGCGCTCATCACGCCCAGGTTCGTGAGCTACGGCTCGGCGAAAGCCCCCGTCACGATCACGTCGCGCGAGGCGCTGATCTCGCCCAACGGCGATCACGTGTATTTCCAGCAAGACGTGCGCGTCACGCGCGCGGCCTACGACGGCCACAGCGAGATGGTCATGCGCACCGCGTTTCTGCACGTCATGCCGGAGAAGCACCTCGCCCGGACCGACCGGTCGGTGACGATTACCGACGAGGCCACCGTGGTCACCGCGGATGGCTTAGAATTGAACAGCGAAACCCGGATCCTGAAACTGCTCTCCAATGTCCGAGGCACCTATGATCCCGCCAAGGCCCCGCCACGCGATGGCAAACGCTAGCCGCGGGCCGCGGTGCGCGCCCGGCGTGCGCGTGCTGTTGGCCTTGAGCCTGGGCCTGATGCTGATCGCCCCTCCGCAGGCGCGCGCCGAACGGGCCGACCGCGAGAAGCCGCTCAACCTCGAGGCCGACCGCGTCACGATCGACGATGCCAAGCAGACCTCGCTGTTCGAGGGCAACGTCGTGCTGACCCAGGGCACGACCGTGATCCGGGGCGACCGCATGGAAGTGCGCCAGGACAAGGAAGGCTTCCGGTACGGGACGACCTGGGGGAATCTCGCCAGCTTCCGCAAGAAGCGCGAAGGCTTCGACGAGCTCATCGAGGGCTGGGCCGAGCGCATCGAATACGACGGGCGCGCCGAGACGCTGCAGCTGTTCAACCGCGCTCGCATGAAGCGCGGACAGGACGAAGTGCGGGGGAACTACATTTCCTACGACGCCAAGAGCGAGTTCTACCAGGTGATCGGAGGCGGAGCCAAGGCCGCGAGCGCGACCAATCCGGAGGGGCGGGTGCGGGCGGTGATCCAGCCCAAGCCGAAGGAGAAGCCCGCCGCAAGCCCGCCGGTCACCCTCAAGCCGGCCGAAGCCATCGCGACGCCGCGTGAAGAAGCTGGGCCTCGCACCAAGTAGCGGCGTGGAAGACGCCGGCCAGATGCGCCTTGCGCTCGCGCCGGAATCCGCGCCGGCCGCGGCGGCGCAGCGCAGCGAGCTGCGCGCCGAACGCCTGAAGAAGCGCTACCGCTCGCGCGTCGTGGTGAAGGACGTGTCGCTCGACGTGCGCAGCGGCGAGGTGATCGGGCTGCTCGGGCCCAACGGCGCGGGAAAGACGACCTGCTTCTACATGATGGTCGGGCTGGTGCCGATGGACGGCGGCGAGCTCTACCTCGACTCGCGGCGGCTCACGCACATGCCGATGCACCGCCGCGCCCGCCTCGGTCTGAGCTACCTGCCGCAGGAAGCGTCCATCTTCCGGCGCCTCACGGTGCACGAGAACGTGCGGGCGGTGCTGGAGCTGGTGAACACCGATCCCGCCGTCATCAACAACAAGCTCGACGAGCTGCTGCACGAACTTCACATCGGCCACCTTCGCAACAGCCTGGCCATCAGCCTCTCGGGTGGAGAGCGGCGCCGCGTGGAAATCGCGCGCGCCCTCGCAACGGAGCCGCGCTTCATCCTGCTCGACGAGCCGTTTGCCGGCGTGGACCCGATCGCCGTTCTGGACATCCAGAAGATCATTGGATTCCTGAAGGCGCGCGGCATCGGAGTGCTGATCACGGATCACAACGTGCGGGAGACGCTCGGGATCTGCGATCGCGCCTACATCATCAACGACGGCTCCGTGCTCGCGTACGGCAAGCCCGATGAAATCGTTTATAATGAAAGCGTAAGAAAGGTCTACCTGGGAGAGCATTTCCGCCTGTAGGCGGCCCCCACGGAACCTCGACGGGTGCGGTGCGGCAATTTGCACTGGCGCGCCCGGCGGCACATCCCTCAAGATGAAGCGATGAAGCATTCTCTCCAGCTCCGGCTGTCTCAGCACCTCACCTTGACGCCGCAACTGCAGCAGTCGATCCGGCTGCTGCAGCTCTCCACGCTTGAGCTCAACCAGGAGCTCGAGCGCATCCTGCAGGAAAACCCGCTGCTCGAGCGCGAAGACGGCATACTCGAGCGCCCCGCCGCGACGATGTCGGGGACCGCCGCGAGCTCCGCCGAGCCCGCGCCCGCCGCCGAAGCGGAACCGGAGGAAGCCTCCGAGCCCGCAAACGAGAGCACCGAATTCAGCGCAGTGGACGACGCGCCGCCTGCGGGATACCGCGACGAAACCGAAGAGGGCGACTACCCGCAACACGCTGCGGAGGCGCCCACGCTGCGGGCGCACCTGCTCGCGCAGCTCTCGCTCACCAACCTCTCCGGGCGCGACGCGCAGCTGGTCGCGCTGCTCATCCACTCCCTGGACGAGGATGGCTATCTCACACAGGGGCTCGAAGAGCTGCTGGCGACGCTGCCGGAGGAACTCGAGGTCGAGCTCGACGAGCTCCACATCGCGCTGAAGCACCTGCAGAATTTCGAGCCCGTCGGCATCGGTGTTCGCAGCCCGGGAGAATGCCTGGCGCTGCAGCTCGCGGCGCTGCCGCACGATACGCCGCATCGCGGCGAGGCGCTCAAGCTCGTGAATAACCACATCGACCTGCTCGCCACGCGGGACTTCACCAAGCTCAAGAAGCTGCTGCGGTGCGACGACGCGACGCTGCGCGCGGTGCAAAAGCTGATCACCGGCCTCAATCCGCGTCCGGGCCGGGGCTTCTCCTCCGAAGAGACGCGCTACGTGGTGCCCGACGTCCTCGTGAAGAAAGTGAAGGGCGTCTGGACCGCTGCGCTCAACCCGGAGGCAATGCCGCGGCTCAAGATCAACCAGCTCTACGCCGACATCCTGAGCCGCAACCGCAACGCCGGCTCCCAGCAGCTCGCGACCCAGCTGCAGGAGGCGAAATGGCTGATCAAGAACGTGCAGCAGCGCTTCGACACCATACTGCGCGTGGGACAGGCGATCGTCGACCGGCAGCGGCACTTCTTCGAGCACGGGGAGGTGGCAATGCGGCCGCTCGTCCTGCGGGAGATCGCCGAGGCCGTGGACCTGCACGAATCCACGGTGTCACGCGTGACCACCCAGAAATTCATGCGCGCGCCGCGGGGCATCTACGAGCTGAAGTACTTCTTCGGCAGCCACGTCACCACCGAGGCCGGCGGGGCCGCCTCGAGCACCGCGATCCGCGCGCTCATCAAGCAGCTGGTGTCGGCGGAAAACGCGCGCAAACCGCTCTCCGACGGTCAGATTTCGGAGATCCTGTCGCAGCAGGGCATCAACGTTGCGCGCCGCACCGTGGCCAAGTACCGTGAATCGCTGCAGATCCTGCCTGTCAATCTCCGAAAGACCATCTAGGAGCGCATGATGAACTTGTACCTCACCGGCCATCACCTCGAAGTCACTCCTGCCATACGGGACTACGTATCCGCCAAGCTGGAACGCATCACGAACCATTTCGATCACGTCATCGACGTCAACGTCATTCTCACGGTGGAAAAGCTCCAGCAGAAGGTCGAGGCCAGTGTGCACGTGCGCGGGAAGGACATCTTCTGCGAGAGCGTCGACACCGACATGTACGCCGCGATCGACAGCCTGATCGACAAGCTCGACCGCACCATCATCAAGCACAAGGAAAAATCCCTCGAGCGGCGCCACAGCGGCACGCCGCTCAAGCACCGCTCCGCGCAATGACGGTCCAGCCGCCGGCCGGGGCAGTGCGGATGTAACGACCATACCAGGGTTTCCCGATGAATCTGATCGCAAAGCTGCTGCCTCTGGCCAACGTCATCCTCGACCTGGACGTGAGCAGCAAGAAACGCGTGTTCGAGCAGGTGGGGCTGCTGTTCGAGAACAACCACCAGGTGGCGCGCAGCCAGGTCTTCGACAGCCTGTTTTCGCGGGAGAAACTCGGCTCGACCGGGCTCGGCCAGGGCATCGCCATCCCGCACGGCCGGATCAAGGCGCTGAAGGACGCGGTAGGCGCGCTGGTGAGGATGAAGGCTCCCATTCCCTTCGACGCGCCGGACGGCCAGCCCGTGAGCCTGATCTTCGTTCTGCTCGTGCCGGACCGCGCGACCGACACGCACCTGCAGATCCTGTCCGAGCTGGCGCAGATGTTCAGCGACAAGGCATTCCGCGAGCGCCTGCTCTCGGGATCCAGCGCGGCCGAACTGCACCAGCTCATCACCAACTGGCAGCCTCATGCCGCAGGTCAGCGTAGCCCGGTTGTTTGAAGACAACCGGGACAACCTCAAGCTGGACTGGATCGCCGGGCGCGGCGGCGGGACCCGCGAACTCGACAGCGAGCTCACCAGGGATTCCTCCCGGGGCCTGATCGGGCACCTCAACTTCATACACCCGAACCTGATCCAGATCCTGGGCGCCTCGGAGGTCGCTTTTCTCGAAGGACTCGACGCGGCCAGCTGCCGCTCGGCGCTTGCCCAGGTCGCGGCCGAAGACCTCGCCTGTTTCATCGTCGCGGGCGGGCAGCCAGTGCCGCCGCAGCTCGCCGAGATCGCCGAGGCGGCCTCCACCCCGCTGTTCACGTCCCCGGTGCCGAGTGTCGAGCTCATGTGGATGCTGCGCCCGTATCTCGCGCGCGAACTCGCCGAGTGCACGACCGCGCACGGCGTTTTTCTCGACGTTCTCGGCGTCGGTGTCCTGCTCACCGGGGACTCCGGGGTGGGCAAGAGCGAGCTCGCGCTCGAGCTGATCAGCCGCGGCAGCGGCTTGATCGCCGACGACGTCGTCGAGTTCTACCGCATCGGGCCGGACACGGTCGAGGGGCGGTGCCCGGAGATGCTCATGGATTTCATCGAGGTCCGCGGACTCGGGGTGCTCAATATCCGCACCATCTTCGGCGAGGCCGCGCTGCGGCCGCGCAAGAACCTGAAGCTGGTCGTGCATCTCGAACGGTCGGCCGCCGCCGACGCGCGGGCGGCGGAGCGGCTGCCGCAGGGCGCCGGTGTCGAGAGCATGCTGGGAGTCGAGTTCCGCAAGGTGACCCTGCCCGTGGCGGCCGGGCGCAACCTCGCCGTGCTCACCGAAGCGGCGGTTCGCAACCACGTGCTGCAATCGCGCGGCATCGACAGCACGCGGGAGTTCATCGCGCGCCAGGCGCAGCAGCTCAAGAACGGTAAGCCGTGAGCAGTGAGCGGTAAGCTGTGAATGCTCGCGGACCTACAACGCCCGCCTCCGTCTCACCGCTCACCGCTTACCGCTTACCATGCAATTGATCCTCGTCACCGGACTGTCCGGCTCGGGCAAGAGCGTCGCCCTCAACATGCTCGAGGACAGCGGCTATTACTACGTGGACAATCTGCCCGCCAGCCTGCTGCCGCAGGTGATGGATCTCCTCACGGCGGCCGCGCACCCCCGGGTCGCAGTGGGCATCGATTTGCGTGGCGCCGGAGCGGTGGCTGCGCTGCCGGGGCAGCTCGCCGCCTTCCGGCGCCGGGGCATGGATGTGAGGGTGCTGTTCCTCGAGGCAAAGACGGATACCCTGATCAAGCGCTTTTCCGAAACCCGGCGCCGCCACCCGCTCTCGGACGGCAAGCTCACCCTCACGGAATGCATCGAGCGCGAGCGCGAGCTGCTCGCGGACGTCGCAGAGCCCGCGCACCGCATGGACACTAGCGGGCTCGGCCCCAACACGCTGCGCGACTGGGTCAAGGCGTTTGCGGCGCTGCCGGGCGCCGGGCTCGCGCTGCTCTTCGAGTCCTTCGGCTACAAGAACGGGGTGCCGCTCGATGCGGACCTGGTATTCGACGCGCGCTGCCTGCCGAACCCGAACTACGACCCGCGGCTCAAGCCGCTCACCGGGCGCGACCCGGCGGTCGTCGAGTTCCTGGGCGCGGACGCGGACACGCAGAAGATGCTCGCGGACGTCCGGCGCTTCGTCGCCGAGTGGCTGCCCTGCTACCGCCGCGACAATCGCACCTACCTCACCGTGGCGATCGGCTGCACGGGTGGGCAGCACCGCTCGGTCTATCTGGCGGAATCCCTGGCCGGCCACTTCCACAACGAAGCGGCCGTGCTGGTCAGGCACCGCGAACTGTCTTGAGAGGCGTGATCGGTGAACCGTGAGCCGTGAATCGTCGAATCCCTCGCGCTCGTCGGATCACGGATCACGGATCACGGATCACGACTCACGCGTCCGAGGTTCGTTAGCATGCAGGTCGTCTTAGACCAGGAGATTTTCGTATTTCCGCTGCACACGGTCTTGTTCCCGGACGGCATGCTGCCGCTCAAGGTGTTCGAGCAGCGCTACATCGAGATGACCAAGGCGTGCCTGCGCGATGACCGGCCGTTCGGGGTGTGCCGCATCAAGGAGGGGCATGAGGTGGGCGCGGCGGCACTGCCCGAGTCCGTGGGCTGCCTCGCCACCATCGCGCAATGGGACATGCCGCACCCCGGGCTGTTCCACCTCGTCGCCCGCGGCGGCCAGCGCTTCCGTATCCTGCAGGCGCGTGTTGCCCCCAACGACCTGATCTCCGCCAGAATCGAACTGATCCCGCCGGACGACGTTCAGGACAAGGTGGACGAGGTGTGCCGGGGGATCCTGCAGGCCGTGATCGAGCGCGTGGGGGCGGAGCGTTTTCCGGTTCCGCTCAAGCTCGACGACGCGGCATGGGTGGGCTACCGGCTCGCCGAACTGCTTCCGCTCGAGCCCGCGGCGAAACAGCAGATGCTCGAAACCCGCGATCCCCAGGTGCGGCTCGCCCGGCTGCGCGCCGAAATCACCAGGCAGGGGCTGGCCGCATAGGCCGCGGCATAGCCGCCGCTCACAGCGCGGCCAGGATGCGCCTGACGGGTGCCGGCACCGCCGCGCCTCGCGCGTCCTCGAGCGGCAGCCACACCGCACCCGGCTCGGCGGCGCGGGCCTCCAGCGCCCCGACCCGCACGTGCACCGGCCGGATCTCGAGCCTGAAATGGGTGAATCCGTGCGCGACCGGCGGTAACGTTTCCGCGTGCGCCACGCTCGCCCCGAAGCGCTGTGCGCACGCCGCCGCCACGTCCGCATCGGTCGCAAGCTCCGGCAGGCACCACAACCCGCCCCAAATGCCCGCTGCGGGACGTTTCTCGAGCAGAACTTCTCCCGCCCGCGTGAGCATGAGCATCACCGTGCGCTTGTACGGCAGCGGCCGGCGCGGGCGGGGGCGGGGCAATCGCTCGACCCAGCCCCGCTTGCGCGCGACGCAGAGCCGGTCAACCGGGCATTTCGCGCAATCCGGCTCGCGACGCGTGCACACGGCCGCGCCAAGGTCCATCAGCCCCTGCGTATAAGCCTCGATGCCCCGCCGCGGGGCCAACTGCTCGGCGAGCCGCCACAGGCGATCGGCCACGCGCTTCTCGCCCGGATAGCCCGCGACGCCGAAGCAACGCGCCAGCACGCGCTTCACGTTGCCGTCGAGTATCGCTTTGCGCGCCCCGTACGCGAACACGCAGATCGCCGAGGCGGTCGAGCGCCCGATGCCCGGCAACGCTGCGACGCCCTCGAAGCGCGATGGAAACGCTCCGCCGTGGTGTTCCGAGATGCTCCGCGCGGCGCGGTGGAGGTTGCGCGCGCGCGAGTAGTAACCGAGCCCGCTCCAGAGGCGCAGGACGTCATCCAGCCCGGAGTCCGCGAGCGTGGCAATGTCCGGAAAACGCGCGAGAAAGCGCTCGTAATACGGGATCACCGTAGCGACCCGCGTCTGCTGGAGCATGATCTCGGCGATCCAGATCGCGTACGGGTCGCGCGTTCCTTGCCACGGCAAGCCGCGCCGCCCGTGGCGCTTCTGCCAAGCGATCAGGCGGGTCGCAAAGCTAGCCATTATTCGGAACCGCCGATGAACGCCGATACACGCAGATAAGAAGCAGGTCAGCCACGGAAAGCACAGAGAACACAGAGGATTGAGGATTGAGGATTGAGGATCGAGGATCGAGGATCGAGGATCGAGGATCGAGGATTGAGCGTTCGCTAGTGATCGACCTCGGTCATCGTCCGGCAGGTCTATCATTGATCCGTTGGAACCAAAAGTTTTCCCGATTCACGGCTCACGGCTCATGGCATTTCAGCGGCCGAACAGCCCCCTCAGCACGTCGCGCACGGGATCGCCTTTCGGCGGTTCCTTCGTAGCCTCCTTCGCGCCCGGCTTCGCCGCCGCGCCGCCGAGCAACCGTTCCTCCAGCCGGCTCCTCACCGTTTCCTCGACCCGTTGCTTGACCACGTCCGTCACCATCGCGCCGAAATCGAGCGTGTACGACGGCGAGCCCAGCGCACCGGCGACGCGCACCGGCACGGTGAGCCCGGCCAGGTCGTCGCGCTCGCGCCCGCCCTGCCCCCTCGTGGTGCCGACGATCGAGGCTTTCACCAGGTAGTTGATCGTGTCCTCGCCAAGGTTGATGTCGCCCGCGCCGCCGACGCGCAGCAGCGGCGACTTCATGGAGAGGTCGGTATTGCGCGCCACCCCGTTCTTGATGTCGAAGCTTGCGGTGAGCTCGGAGAAATCCGTGCGCTGCGCCTTGTCCGCCTGCTGTGCCTGCTCTCCGCGCAGCGTGCCGAGCCGCGCCTTCGCGTCGCGGATGGACTGCGCGACGTTGATGCCCTTCACCGCGCCGTCGGTCAGCTTGACTGCGGCGTTTCCGTTCAGCGCCTTCTTGAGCGCCGCCACGGTATTGCCCTGGGCCGTCACGTTGACATTGACGTTGCCCCTGCCTTCCAGCGTGTCATTGTCGGCGAGGTCCCGGAGCAGCGGCCCCACCGAAACACCGGACAGCGTCTGCCTCACCGTGAAGGTGGGCGTGGCGGGCGCGGCGTGCACCGCGGCCGCGCCCGACAACGTTCCCTGGTAGAGGGCCGCGGACATCGGGTTTACGTCAAGCCGGCCTCCCGCGGCCTTGATTTCGAGGCGGACGTTCGATGCCTTGACGTTCGCGGCCTTGAGCGAACCGATGCGCAGAGTCCCGGCGGCACGCAGATTCCGCAGCGCGGTAAGGTCGAAGGGCTGCTCCGGCGCCTTGGCGCCGCCCGCGCCACCGGCAGGCCCCGCGGCGGCGGTCCTGGGCGGGTAGTAGCGGTCGACATCGAGCTGGTCGATGTCGACGTCGAACTGGATGCTGGGCGCGGCAAACCCAGCCACCCCGATCCGCGCCTTGACGTTGCTGTCCGCGACCTTGCCAGCAACCTGCGCTTGCACCCCCTGCCGGGCCAGGTCCACGGACGCGCTGCCCTTGAGTTCCGCGCCCACGCTCTTGCCCGGCAGATCCGGGCCGCTCGCGCTCACGCTCGCGTGCAGCGCGGGCAGGCTCAGTTGCCGCGCCGGGATGTTGCCGGAAAGCGGCGAGGCAAGCTTCGCCTTGAGGCTCTGGGTGCCTTGCTTCATGTCGAGGTCGAGCGTCATCGCGCCCGACTTGAACGCCTGGGCCGTGCCCTCGACACCCGCAAGGTTCATGACGGCGCTTGCCGCCCATTGCGGGCCGCTCAACTTCGCGGTCACGCTCACCTTCTCCCCGCTCGCCTTGTCGGCAGCGAAGCTCAACCTCGGCGCCTCGATCTTCAACTCGAGGTTGTCCTTGCCGCTCGCGCCGCTCGCCGTCGCGTTGAGCTTGCTGGCCGTGTATTCCCCCGTCTTGAGCGCCGCGCGCAGATCTCCCGCCGCCTTGAAGTGCAGGTTCGTGTAGCCCGCCGCGTCGCCGCGAGTCTCCATCGTGAGCTCCTCGAACGAGACGACCTGCCTCAGCGGGTCGAAACCGAGCCGGCCCTTCAACTGCTGCCGGATGGTCATCTTCGGCTCCGTGGCCTGGAGATGGAACGAAAGCTCCACGGGGCTCGCCACGCCGGGCGCGACGCGCCCGGTCCTGAAATCAAGCTTGGTCAGCGCGTAGCGCGCGCCCTTCTGCTCGTCGCGGAACATGACCGCCGCGTCTTCCAGCACCACGCCCGCGATATCGAACCTGACCGCCTCCCCCTTCTTGTCGTCCGTCGCAACGAGGTCGTCGATATTCATCCGGCCGTCCTTGTAGCGCACCAGGTTCGCGCGCAGGCCTCTCACCGTGACCGCGTCCACCACGGCTTCCCGCCGCAGCAGCGGCAGCACGGCGAGTGACACCCGTGCGCGCTCGACCGAGGCGAACTCCTGCTCGCTGCGGAATTCCGAGAGCGACGCCCGCCCGAGGTCGGCGCCCAGGTTCGGCCAGAACGAGAGCTTGATGTCGCCGTCGAGCCTGAGCGTGCGGCCCTGCTTGTCCTTCACCAGCTGCACGATGCGCGGCTTGTAGTCGTTCGGGTCGAACGTCGCGGCGACATACGCGAGCACGGCGCCGAGAAGGATGACGAGCCCCGCGAGGGCGAACAGCGCGTACTTGAGGATCTTCATAGCGGCACACCGGGTCTGTTCATGATGACAGGTCCCGCCCGGCCGGTGCGACAGGACAATCGGGACTGGACCGGCCGACGGATCCTATTCTATCCCATGCGAAGCGCATCCGCCGACCGCACACGGCGCTTCACGGTTTTCGCGCAACGCGCCGGAGCCGGCGCGACAGACGGGATTGGAGCGGGTGAACGGAATCGAACCGTCGTATGCAGCTTGGGAAGCTGCCGTTCTACCATTGAACTACACCCGCGCCTGCCGTAATTCTATGGGGGCTCACGCCGACAACGCAAACGCGATGCCCCCGCGAATCGTGCCATGCTAGACTGAAACGCACGCAAGACGCCGTGGCCGAGTATCATTCTTCCGCGCTATTCTGCCGATTCGACCGGGGCGCGATTTGGATTGGAGGCACACCATGTCTTCACTGCACCCCGCATCCCGCGCTGTGCTCATTGCCGTGACGGTGCCCGCCGCGCACGCCGCACATGCGCAGCGGCCTGCCGGCACCCGGAAGAATTGACCGCGCTCGCCTCCCTGCCTGACGACTCGCGGCCGCTCGTGCCTTCCGTGCTGGTGGCGGCTGGCTTCGGCGCGGCGGCGCTCTGCGCCGCAGCCGCCGCCTCGGCGCAGGCGCAGCCCGCACCGTCTCCGGCGCTGCTCCCCGAGGTGACCGTGAGCGCCACGCGCGTGGAGCAAGACAGCTTCGAGCTGCCGGTCTCCATCGATAGCATCCCTCGTTCCGCCATTCGAGAGGACCGGCCCCAGGTCAATCTCTCGGAAGTACTCGCCCGGGTACCCGGCGTCGTGGTGCAGAACCGCCAGAATTACGCGCAGGATCTGCAGATCTCCACGCGCGGGTTCGGCGCGCGTGCGGCCTTCGGGGTGCGCGGCGTTCGGCTCATCGCGGACGGCATACCCGCGACCATGCCGGACGGACAAGGGCAGGCTTCCACCTTCGACCTGGGGTCCGCGGAGCGCATCGAGGTGCTGCGCGGCCCCTTCTCCACCCTCCACGGCAATGCCGCCGGCGGCGTGATCCAGGTTTTCACCCAGGACGGGCCGCGCGAGCCCACGCTCTCCGGCAGCACTTACGCCGGCAGCTACGACACCTACAGGCTCGGAGCGACGCTTGGCGGCACATCGGGCCGCATCAACTACGTCGCGAATCTCTCGCGCTTCCAGACCGGCGGCTACCGCGATCACAGCTGGACGCGGCGGGATCATCTCAACGCGAAGGTCAAGCTCGACGCGGGCGCGCGCGGGATCTTCACGCTCGTCGCCAACGCGCTCGACCAGCCGGAGACGCAGGATCCGCTCGGCCTCACCGCCGTGCAGGCGGCGCAGGACCCGCGCCAGGCCGGCACTAATGCCCTCGCATTCAACACCCGAAAAAGCGTCGCGCAGAACCAGGTCGGCCTCACCTGGGATATCGCGCCCACCGGCGCCGATCGCGTGGAAGCGCGCGTCTACTACGGCGATCGGCAGGTCACGCAGTACCTGGCGATTCCGCTCGCCGCGCAGAGCGCGCCGACCTCATCGGGCGGGGTCGTGGATCTCGACCGCAACTACGGGGGCGCCGGCCTGCGCTGGACCCGGTTCGCCACGCTCTTCGGAGCGCCGCTCACCGCGAGTGTCGGCCTCGATTACGACCGCATGGACGAACGGCGCATGGGGTTCATCAACAATTTCGGCGCGACCGGCGCGCTCAAGCGCAACGAGGACGACGTCGTATCGCGCACCGATCCCTACGCGCAGGCGCAGTGGCGCATCGCGCCGCGCGTGAATCTCCTCGCCGGCGTCCGCTATAGCCGGGTGCGGTTCGACTCCACCGACTACTTCATCGCTCCGGGCAACCCAAACGATAGCGGATCCGTCACCTACACCGACACGACAGCCGCCGCAGGGGCCACCTTCAGCCTCACGCAGACCGCCAACCTATACGCCAATCTCGGCACCGGCTTCGAGACGCCGACTTTCGCTGAGCTCGCCTATCGGCCGGGTGGTGCGAGCGGCCTCAATTTCGCGCTGCAGCCCGCGCGTAGTCGCCAGTGGGAAGTGGGCGTGAAGGCCCAACTCGCGGGCGCCATGCGGCTCAACGCCGCCCTCTTCCGCATAGACGTCACCGATGAGATTGTGGTGGACAGCTCGGCCGGCGGGCGCACGGTGTTCAAGAACGCGGCAAAGACCCGGCGCGAGGGGTTCGAGCTCGCCTTGCATGGCACGCTCCCGGCCGGCTTGGAAGGCGCGCTCGCCTACACCGTGCTCGACGCCCGATTCGAACAGCCGTTCACGAGCGGCACGCCACCGACCGTCGTGCCTGCGGGCAACCGGATCCCGGGCGTGCCACCGCAACGGGTGTTCGGCGAGCTCGTATGGCGCCACGCGCCCGCCGGCTTCCACGCCGGCATCGAAGTGCTTTACAGCGGCAAGGTCTACGCCAACGATGCGAACAGCGAGTTTGCAGCCGCCTATACCGCTTGGAGCCTGCGCGCGGGCTTCGAGCAGCGCGGCCGCAACTGGCGCCTCACCGAATTCGTCCGCGTGGACAATGTCGGAGACCGCCGGTACTTCGGGTCGGTGATCGTCGCCGAGACCAACAACCGCTTCTACGAGCCCGCCCCGGAGCGCACCTGGCTGCTCGGTGTCAATGCAAGCCTCACGTTCTGAGTCGCGCCGCCGGTTGCGCAAGCCGCCGCAAGCTAGGAAAATGAAATCCTGGACGCGGCGCGCCGAACTCGCGAGCCGCATGAATGTCACATGATTTCGGTCACCATCAACGGCGAAACCCGCTCGTTCGAGGCGCCCGTGAGCTGCGCCGAGCTCATCGAGCGCCTTGCGCTCGCGGGCAAGCGCGTTGCGCTCGAGCGCAACGGCGAGATCGTGCCGCGCAGCCGCTTCGCCGAGCAGCCGCTCGCCGAAGGTGACCGGCTCGAAATCGTCGTCGCGGTCGGCGGCGGCTGAGCTTGATGATGCGTGACGTAGTGAAACGTGACATGATCGAGCGTGACTCGTGACTGATGACTCGTGGCGGGGAACGCGCCGCTGACCGCGGCGCAGCTCAATCCTCAATCCTCAGTCCTCAATCCTGGATCCTGAAGCCATCATGAAACCCCACGAGAATCTCGATCCCCTGGTGATTGCGGGCAAGTCCTACGGCTCCCGGCTGCTGCTCGGCACCGGAAAGTACAAGGACTTTGCCGAGACCAAGGCCGCCGTGGAAGCGAGCGGCGCCGAAATCGTCACGGTGGCGATCCGCCGCACCAACATCGGGCAAAACGCAGGCGAGCCGAGCCTGCTCGAATACCTTTCGCCATCGAAATACACGATCCTGCCCAACACGGCGGGCTGCTACAGCGCGCAGGACGCGGTGCGGACCTTGCGCCTCGCGCGCGAGCTGCTCGACGGGCACGACCTCGTGAAGCTCGAGGTGCTGGGCGACCCGAAGACGCTCTATCCCAACGTGGTCGAGACGCTGGCGGCCGCCGCGACGCTGGTGAAGGAGAATTTCAAGGTGATGGTCTACACCTCGGACGATTCCATCGTCGCAAAGCAGCTCGAGGAGACCGGGTGCGTCGCCGTGATGCCGCTCGCCTCGCTGATCGGCTCCGGCATGGGCATCCTCAATCCCTGGAACCTGCAGATCATCATCGAGAGCGCGAAAGTGCCGGTGCTGGTCGACGCGGGGGTCGGCACCGCATCGGATGCCGCGATCGCGATGGAGCTCGGCTGCGACGGGGTGCTGATGAACACCGCCGTGGCGGCCGCGAATAACCCCGTGCTGATGGCTTCCGCGATGCGCAAGGCAGTGGAAGCGGGGCGCGCGGCCTTTCTCGCCGGGCGCATGCCGAAAAAGCTCTACACCGCCTCTCCAAGCTCGCCCGCCGCCGGCCTCGTCGCGCCGCCCTCAAAGACCTAGCCCGTTCGGGCGGGTTCAAGGTTCAAGGTTCAAGGTTCAAGGTTCAAGGTTCAAGGTTAGGCCTTGAACCCCGAACCCGGAACGTTGAACCTCGAACTCGGAACGTGGAACCTTGAACTCGGAACCTGGAACTCGGAGCCCCGAAGGGCTCAGGCGGCGAGCCCCCGCGCCGCCGGATTCCATTTGCGGAGCAGCTCGAGGAATTGCCCGGCGGGCAGCGGTTTGCTGAAGTAGAAACCCTGCGCCTTGTCGCAGCCGAACGATTTCAGGAACGCGAGCTGCTCGGCAGTTTCGACCCCTTCCGCGATCACGACCAGCTCCAGGCTGTGCGCCATCGCGATGATGGCGCGCACGATTGCCGCGTCGTCCGGGTCGTGGCTGATGTCGCGCACGAACGACTGGTCGATCTTCAGCTTCTGGATCGGAAAGCGCTTCAGGTAGCTCAGGCTCGAATAGCCGGTTCCGAAGTCGTCGATCGAGAGCTGCAGGCCCATCTGGGTGAGCTCCCTGAACCAGTCGACCACCTGCTCCGGGTGCTGAAGCATGACGCTTTCGGTGATTTCGAGCTCCAGAGAGTCGGCGGACAGCTCCAGCTCCTGGAGCAGCTTCGCAACCGCCTCGACCATGCCTTTGCGCCGGAACTGCTTGGCCGAGCAGTTGACGGCCACCTGCAACTGGGGAAAACCCGCTGCATGCCATATCCGCGCCTGCTTGCAGGCCTCGCCCAGCACGAATTCCCCGATCGGGTGAATCAGGCCCGCCTCCTCGGCCACGTGGATGAACTCCGACGGCGGCACGGATCCGCGCTGCGGATGTTCCCAGCGGGCGAGCGCCTCGAATCCGACGATCGCTCCCGTTTTCAAGTCGATCTGCGGCTGATAGTGGAGGCTCAGCTCGTGGCGCTCGAGCGCGTGGCGCAGGTCGTTCTCGAGCTCCAGGCGCTCGTGCGTGATCAGGTTCATCGACTGCGTGAAAAACTGGTAGTTATTGCGGCCCATCTCCTTTGCGTGATACATCGCGGCATCCGCGTTGCGCATCAACGTGTCGACATCATGACCGTCGTGCGGGAACGTGCAGATTCCGATGCTCGGCGTGATGTGCAGCACGTGCTTGCCAACGCGGAAGGGCTGCGACAGGCTCTCGACCGCCTTCTGCGCGACCTGCGCGCTGTCCACCGCCTGCTTGATATCGGTCAACAGCACCACGAACTCGTCGCCCCCGAGCCGTGCCACGGTGTCGGTCGCGCGGACGCACGCGACCAGCCGGTCGGCGACCGCGCGCAGCAGCGAGTCCCCGGTGGAATGCCCGAGCGAGTCGTTGACCGTCTTGAAGCGGTCGAGGTCGATGAACAGCAGCGCCAGCAATTCGCGGTTGCGCTGGGCAAGCGCGATGGCCTGGCCGAGCCGGTCGTTCAGCAGCGCGCGGTTGGGCAGCCCGGTCAGGGCATCGTGGTGCGCCATGTGCTGGATCCGCTCCTCCGCCTGCCTCTGCTCGGTGATGTCCCTGCCGGTGCCGCGGTAGCCCCTGAACCGGCTCTGCTCGTCGAATATCGGCCGGCCGTTCACGCTGATGGTCCGCAGGTTGCCGCTGTTGTCGTGGCGCTGATAGATGAAATTCTGGAACGGCTCGTGCCGCGCGAGCGCCTGCCTGTGCGCCCGCCATTGCTCGTCGGTCACGCCGACCGAAGCGAATTCCCAGCGCGTCTTGCCGATCTGCGTCTCGAGATTGAACTCGCGGATCTTCGCGGAAACCTGCGTGAACCGGAAGTTCTCGTCCTGCTCCCAGTACCAGTCCGAGGAGAGTTCGGTGAGGTCGCGGAAACGCGCCTCGCTCTCGCGCAGGGCCGACTCCGTATCCTTGAGCTGATTCACGTCCGTGATGGTGCCGATCAGCCCCGCAACGGCTCCGTCGGACTTGTTGAACGTCGCCTTGTTGTAGATCGTGTGGTGCAGCTTGCCGTCGGCGGCGAGGATCGCCGCTTCGTACGACTGGCTCCCGGGGGATGAAAACAGCTCCTGGTCCTTGGCATGATGCCGTTGCGCGAGGGCCTGATTGTCCGGATACAGCTCGAACACGGACTTGCCGATGAAGTGCTTGCGCGGAATCCCGAAGAACCTTTCCCACGCCTTGTTGACCCCGAGGTATCGGCCCTCGACGTCCTTGAAGAAGATCGGCTGCGGCACGGCTTCGACCAGCTGCTGGATGAAATCGAGCTGCTCGCGCAGCCGCTCGGCCGCGCGCACCGCCGTTGCCTGTTTGGCGAGCTCGAGGGCGCGCGCGCGCGACGCGGACAGTGCCCAGATCAACCAGAACAGCAGCAGGCTCGTGCCGACGCCGACCGCCAGGACCAGCCCCGGCAGGGCGCCCGCGGTCCCAAGCGCCGTGGCCTGCGGTCCGCTGTATTCCAGGTGCCAGTTGCGCCCCGCGACTTCGAGCAACATCGTTTGGCGCAACGCATGAGGACCCGCCGGCGCCACGCTCGTCCCGAGCAGCCGGCGGCTATCGAACAGCAGCTGCTGCTCGGCCGCGGGCAGCGGGACGGCGTGCGACGGTCCAAGGTCGTACACGGCGAGGTCGAAGGCGCTCCCGATCTGCCTGTCCAGCAGGCCCGTTATCAGTTTGTCCACCTGGATCACCACAGCTACCACGCCCGCGTACGATTCCCGCCGTTGCGCCACCGTATCGGTCGCTGCGGCGTTCCGGTAAACGGCCGCGCGCACGGCAATGGAAATCGAATCGGGCGCGACCGTCGCCATGAACGGACCCGATGCGACCGCTGTATCCGTGTCGCGCGCGAGCTCGATTTCGGCGCGCCTCATCGGATCGGCCATCAGATCGAGCCCGAGCGCGGACTGGTTGGCTTCGAACGGCTCCATGTAGACAGCCACCGCGTATTCGTTGCGCTCGCCCGGGGGACGGATCGCAAAGCCCGGATTCCCGCCCGGAACGAGGCTCGTGTCGCGCTGCATCGCGCGCTCGAAGGCGTCCTTCTCGGCAGCAAGCACGCGGCGGCTGAACGATACGACGCGCACGCCCGTATAGCGCTGGGAAAGATCGAAGCCGGACAGGTAGCGGCGGAATTTCTGCCCCGTGACCTCCTCCGAGGCGTCGAACAACCCCTTCAGCCCGATCAGCAGATCGACGTTGTCACGGATACGCCGGTCCAGTATCCCGGTCGCCTGTGCGACCTCGCGCTGGAACACAGTCTCGGCTTCCGTCTGGACCTGCTGTGCAGTGTAGCGCCACGCGGAGAACGAGATCGCCAGGCCGAGAGCGAGAATGAGGAAAGCGGCCGGGCTCTGACCAAGAACCCGCAGGAAACCACGCTCGGATGTGTCGCTTTCCGTTCCCATGCGGCCCGCCTCTCCGGGCAAAGTGGACCTGCACCTTCCCATTCACTGCAGTATCTGCGTCAATTTACACTAAAAACCGGCGCGGGAAACGGGCATCTCGCACGCGCTCGCCGGACGCCTGCGCGGCCCCATCCTTGGGCGCGACGTGCGCAACCTGTCTCGCACCCTGCGAATCTGCCAAAATCGGCCCCTACGACACGCGGCGCGGCCCCGGTGGATCGTGCTGCCTGCCCTCCTCGCCCTTACGCATGAGCCCGCACCGGCCGATCCGCAGCTTCGTGCTGCGCCAGGGACGCGTCACAGCGGCGCAGCGCCGCGCCTGTGACGAACTGCTGCCGCGGTTCGGCATCTGCCATCACGCGGCCCCGGTGGATTTCGAGCGCGTCTTCGGGCGCGCGGCACCCGCGATCCTCGAGATCGGTTTCGGCATGGGCGAGACGACCGCCCGCGTCGCCCAGATGCGCCCGGAAAACGACTATCTCGCCATCGAGGTGCACACGCCCGGCGTGGGCAGCCTGCTGCGCCGCATCCACGACCTCGCGCTCACCAACGTGCGCGTCGTCCAGCACGACGCGGTGGAGGTGTTGCGCGACATGATCGCTCCCGACAGCCTTGCCGGGGCGCATGTCTTCTTCCCGGATCCGTGGCCAAAAAAAAGGCACCACAAGCGACGGCTCATCCAGCCGCCATTCGTTGCGCTCCTCGCATCGCGCCTGAAGCCGGGCGCCTACCTCCACCTGTGCACCGACTGGGAGGAGTACGCGCGGCAGATCCTGGAGGTGCTTGCCGCGGATCCGCTGCTGGAGAACACCGCGGACGGCTATGCCCCGCGCCCCGAGTGGCGGCCCGAGACGAAGTTCGAGAGCCGCGGCCTAAAGCTTGGTCACCGGGTGTGGGACATCGTGTTTCGCCGGCGCCGGTACGGCCGGGCCGGTGCGATTTGATCAGCCTCCGCCGCAACCAGTAATCTATCAGCATGCACGTGTGCGCGAACGCGGTCGAAGCCATCGGGCGTACGCCGCTCATCCGTCTTCGGCGCGCCTCGGACGCGACGGGCTGCGAGATTCTCGGCAAGGCGGAATTCCTCAACCCGGGCGGCTCGGTGAAGGATCGCGCAGCGCTCTACATCATCCAGGACGCCGAGGAACGCGGCTTGCTGCGTTCGGGCGGGGTGATCGTCGAGGGCACCGCGGGCAATACCGGCATCGGGCTCGCGCTGGTCGCAAACGCGCGCGGCTACCGCACGGTGATCGTGATACCGGACACCCAGAGCCAGGAGAAGAAGGACGCGCTGCGCCAGTTCGGAGTGGACCTGCGCGAGGTCCCGGCGGTGCCCTACGCCAACCCCAACAACTACGTCAAGGTCTCCGGGCGGCTCGCCGAAGCGATCGCGCGACGCGAGTCCGCGGGCGCAGTCTGGGCGAACCAGTTCGACAACGTCGCCAACCGCCGCGCGCACCTGGAGACGACGGGCCCGGAGATCTGGGAGCAGACCGGTGGCAGGGTGGACGCATTCATCTGTGCCGTGGGCACTGGCGGCACCCTAGCCGGAGTGGGCATGTACCTGAAGCAGCGCAAACCCCGGGTCGTGATCGGCATCGCCGATCCGATGGGCGCCTCGCTCTACCATTGGTACAAGCACGGCGTGCTCAAGGCGCAAGGCAGCTCGATCACCGAGGGCATCGGCCAGAGCCGCGTGACGAAGAATCTCGAAGGTGCGCCGGTGGACGAAGCGTTCCAGATTCCCGATGACGAGGCGATTGCCATCGTCTTCGACCTGCTCCGGCAAGAGGGACTCGCGATGGGAACATCCACCGGCATCAATGTCGCCGGCGCGATCCGGCTCGCGCGCCACATGGGCCCGGGCCACACCATCGTCACGGTGCTGTGCGACGGCGCGCAGCGCTACGCTAGTCGCCTGTTCAACCCGGAATTCCTGCGCTCGAAGAATCTGCCGGTGCCGGACTGGCTCGAGGGGCGCAACGCCGTGCCGACACCGACACCGCTCGAACCCGCGCCTTAGATCCGCCTGGGCCGAAGCCTAGGTCACGGCGTGCGGGACGCGCTGGGCCGGCGGTAGAAACAACTGCAGGAGATCGTTCAGGAAACGCTGCCCGAGCGGTGTCGGAGCGATGCGTGCGTGGTCGCGCGCGAGCAAGCCTCTGCGCTCGGCCTCGTCGAGCCCGCGCAGCACGACCGCAAGCGGCATCCCCGTGCGCTCCTCGAAAACGGCCGCCGGGAAGCCGGTGCTGAGGCGCAGCGCATTCATCAGGAATTCGAAGCCGATCTCGTCCGCAGCGACGACGTGCTCTTCCTGCACCGGCGTGCCCCGTTGCGCAGCTTCCAGATAGTGCGCCGGGTGTTTTACCCGCATCTGACGCACGATGCGGTCGGCAAACGAAAGCTTGCTGTGGGCGCCCGCACCGATGCCGAGGTAGTCTCCGAACATCCAGTAGTTGAGGTTGTGCGCGCAGCGGGCGCTCTGCCTGGAGCGCGGTGAGGAGAGAGGAGAGAGGAGCGCCGACCCGACTCCCTGGACACCATCTTCCCCGTCTCTCCTCTCACCTGTCTCCTCCCGCAATCTGGCGTAGGCGGAGACTTCGTAGTGCTCATAGTTCGCGGCCGAAAGCGCTTGTTCGATCGTTTCCTGCATCGCCGCTGTTGCATCGTCGTCCGGGAGGAACGGCGGATGCCGGTAAAAATAGGTATTGGGCTCGATGGTGAGTTGGTAGACCGACAGGTGCGGGGGCACGAACCGGATCGCCTCCGCAACGTCGGCCAACGCGTCCTCCACGCTTTGCGCGGGCAACCCGTACATGATGTCGAGGTTGAAGTTCTCGAAATGCCTGCGCGCGGCGTCGATCGCCTGCCGCGCCTCGTCCGCGCCATGGATGCGGCCGAGCGCCCGCAGGTGCCGTGAATTGAAGCTCTGCACGCCGATCGAGAGCCGGTTGACCCCGGCCGCGCGGAAGTTCCGGAATTTTTCCGCCTCGAAGGTGCCCGGATTGGCTTCCAGGGTCACCTCGGCCCCGGGCGCGAGCGGCACGCGTGCGCGAACGCCAGCCAGTATCGCGTCGATTCCCTCCGCCGAGAACAGGCTCGGCGTGCCGCCGCCGAAGAACACGCTGTGGACGGGCCTGCCCCAGACCTGCGGCAGCGCGTGCTCGAGGTCCGCAACGAGCGCGGAAATGTAGCGCTGCTCCGGGACTTTCGTGCGCGCTTCGTGCGAGTTGAAGTCGCAGTACGGGCATTTGCGCACGCACCAGGGAATGTGGATATAGAGCGCGAGCGGGGGCGGTGCAGCGAACCGCGGCGAGCGGTAAGTTGTGAACGGTACGCCGAGACCACGCCTCTCGCTGGCCATTACGGTTTTTCTCTTATCCCTCATCCCTCATCTCTTTGGGCGCGTAATTGCGCAACCAGATGCGCGAGCGCGCGCCCGCGGTGGCTGATCCGGTTCTTGTGGCCGGACTCGAGCTCGGCGGCCGTTTTACCAAGCTCGGGGAGCAGAAAATGCGGGTCGTAGCCGAAGCCGTTCGCGCCGCGCGGATCGAGTACCACCTCGCCGTGCCAGCGCGCATCCGCCACGACGGGAGTGGGATCGCCCGGGCTGCGTGTCAGCACCATCACGCAGTAATAATAGGCACGGCGATCGGCTTTGTCGCGCATCAGTGCCACCAGCTTTTCGTTGTTGCGCGCGTCCGACTTCGGCTCTCCCGCGAAGCGCGCCGATTGCACCCCCGGCGCGCCGTCCAGCGTCGGCACGCAGATGCCGGAGTCGTCGGCGAGCGCCGCGAGCCCAGTAGCACGCGATGCGTGCCGCGCCTTGGCGAGCGCGTTTTCTAGGAACGTATCGTGCGGCTCGTCGACCTTCGGAACGCCGTACGCCGACTGCGGCACGGCTTCGATGCCGAGCGGCGCGAGGATCTGGACGATCTCGCGCAGCTTTCCGGGATTGCTGCTCGCCAACACGAGTGTTCTCACAACCAACCTCTCAACGCGGAGGACGCAGAGGAAAGGCGAACAGCATAAGACACACACACGGGGCCGTACTGCGCCGTGAAGCATGCCTTGTAATCAGTCCCGCTCGCCCTCGGTTGCTTGCGGCGCGCGGCGATCCGGTGATGCCTGGTTTCTGCTTTCACGGGTCCGAAAAAACGATACCTCCGCGCCCCTCTGCGTCCTCTGCGTCCTCTGCGATAAGGGGTTCAGGTCTTCAAGGCGGCGCGCTGCGCGGCGACGAGCTCGCGGATGCCGCGGTCGGCAAGATCCATCATCGCGTCGAGCTGCGCGCGGGAGAAAGGCCGCCCTTCCGCGGTTCCCTGCACCTCGACCAGCCCGCCGCTGCCGGTCATGACCACGTTCATGTCCGTATCGCACCGCGAATCCTCGGCGTAATCGAGATCGAGCACAGGGCTCTCCTCGAACACTCCGACGGAGACCGCGGCAACGAAATCGCGGATCGGCGAAGCCGTGATGATCTTGCGCCCGAGCAGCCAGCTCACCGCATCGTGCGCAGCAACGAACGCGCCGGTGATGCTCGCGGTGCGCGTGCCGCCGTCCGCCTGGATCACGTCGCAATCGAGATGCAGGGTGCGCTCGCCGAGCTTCCCGAGGTCCATCACGGAACGCAGCGCGCGCCCGATAAGCCGCTGGATCTCCTGGGTGCGGCCCGATTGCTTCCCGCGCGCCGCTTCGCGTTCCGTGCGCGTGTCGGTCGAGCGGGGAAGCATGCCGTACTCGGCGGTGACCCATCCCTGCGGCTGCCCCTGGAGATGGGGCGGCTGCCGGTCGAGGACGCTCGCAGCGCAGATCACCCGCGTCTCGCCGCATTCGATGAGCACGGATCCTTCCGCGTGCCGCGTGTAGCCGCGCGTGATGCGCAGCGCGCGCATCTGATCGGGCCTTCTTCCGCTGGGTCGCATGCGATTCCCTAGGTATGCTATCTTTCCGAACATCGCCGCCGCATCTGTGCGCGGGCGTCAATAGTAAATGGGAAACGGGAAATAGGAAATGGGATGGTCTTTCAACGCATGACCGCACCCTGTGCTCTGTTCCGCTCCCATTACCCATTCCCCGTTCGCTATTCACCGATTCTCTATGATCAACAGCATGACAGGCTACGCCACGGCGGCGAAGGAATTTCCGTTCGGCGCGCTCAACCTCGAGCTGCGCTCGGTCAACCACCGCTACCTAGACCTCCAGTTCCGGCTGCCCGATGATCTGCGCGCCGTGGAGCCGGCCCTGCGCGAGCTGGTCGTTGCGCGGGTGAGCCGCGGCAAGGTCGAATGCCGCGCGACGTTCGCCGCCAACCCGAGCGCACCGAAGATGCTCAAGCTCAACGAGCCAGTGCTGCAGCAGTTGAGCGCGCTGGAACTCAAGGTGTGCGCGTTGCTCGCCGGCGCCGGGCACCTCACGACGGCCGATGCCTTGCGCTGGCCCGGCGTGCTGGCTGCCGAACCGCTCCCGCTCGAGGAGCTGCATTCGGCGTGCCGCGACCTGCTTGCCACTGCGCTCGACGAGTTCGCCGCCGCCCGCGCGCGGGAGGGCGACAAGATCAAGGCATTGCTCCTCGAGCGCGCGGCGGCGGCCGAGCGCATCGTGTCGGAGGTCGCGCCGCGCATACCGCAAGTGGTGAGCGCGTTCCAGGAGAAGCTCGCTGCCCGGCTGAAGGACGCGCTCGGCGGGGGCGACGAAGAGCGCATCCGCCAGGAAGTCGCGCTGTTCGCAAACAAAGTGGACGTGGACGAGGAGCTCTCTCGCCTCACCACCCACGTGGCGGAGCTCAAGCGCGTCCTTGCCGAGGGCGGCGCGGTCGGCAAGCGGCTCGATTTCCTGATGCAGGAGCTCAACCGCGAGGCGAACACGCTGGGCTCGAAGTCGGCGGACATCGCGGTGAGCCAGGCCGCGCTCGAGCTCAAGCTGCTGATCGAGCAGATGCGCGAACAGATCCAGAATATCGAATAAGCCGTCAGCAGTAAGCGGTAAGCGGAATGATGCGAAGAAAACGATGACACATCCGATGTTCTTTTTTCTGCTCACCGCTCGCCGCTCACCGCTCACCACGGCATGACCGGCATCCTTTTCATCATCAGCGCGCCCTCGGGCGGGGGCAAGACGAGCCTGATCCAGGCGCTGCTCCAGGCCGAGCCTCAGGTGCGGCTTTCGATTTCCTACACCACGCGCCCCGCGCGCCCCGGCGAGCAGAACGGCCGCGAATACCACTTCGTCGCTCCGGAGGAGTTCGGGCGCATGCTGGAGGCCGGCGCGTTCCTCGAAAGCGCGGTGATCTACGGCCACCGCTACGGCACCTCGCAACAGTGGATCCAGCGGGAGCTCGACCGGGGCGCCGACGTGCTGCTCGAGATCGACTGGCAGGGGGCGCAGCAGGTGCGCAGGCTCATGCCCTCGGCGGTGAGCATCTTCATCGTGCCGCCCTCGCTCGAAGCGCTCGAGGCGCGGCTGAAGAACCGCGCCCAGGACAGCCCGGAGGTAATCGCGCGCCGACTCGCCACCGCGCGCGAGGAGATCGGCCACGTGAGCGAGTACGACTATGCTATTATTAACGACGAGTTTGACCGGGCGGCGCGGGATCTCGCGAGCATCATCAGGGCCGAACGGCTGAGGCTCTCCCGCCAGCTTGCCCGCCACCGCGATTTGATCAACCGCATGAAGTAGACGAGGTAGCCCGCATGGCCCGCATCACCGTAGACGACTGCCTGAAGGTCATTCCCAACCGCTTCGATATGTCGCTCGCGGCGACCTACCGTGCGCGCCAGATCACCAACGGCGCGCAGCCGATGCTGGATTCGCAGCGCGACAAGCCCACCGTGATCGCGCTGCGCGAGCTTGCCGCCGGCAAGTACGGCAAGGAAATCCTGAACAAGAGGCAGACTTAACGGCAGTTCCGGGTTGCGGGTTTCGGGTGGCGAGTGAAGCTCGAAACTCGGAACCCGGAACTCGGAACCGCCAATGACGCAGGCCGCAATACTGTTCAAGGAGTGGTCCGGCTACCTCAAGCCGGAAGACATCACTCAGCTCGAGTCGGCTTACCACTTCAGCGAGGCCGCGCACGAGGGGCAGTTCCGCAAGACGGGCGAGCCCTACATCTCGCACCCGCTGGCGGTGGCCAGCATCCTCGCCGAGTGGCATCTCGACACGCAGGCGCTCACCGCCGCGCTCCTCCATGACGTGATGGAGGACACCGCCGTCACCAAAACGGAGATCTCCCGCAATTTCGGCAAGCCGGTCGCGGAGCTGGTGGACGGCGTCTCCAAGCTCGATCGCATCGAGTTCGAGACGCACGAAGTCGCGCAGGCCGAGAATTTCCGCAAGATGCTGCTCGCGATGGCGCGCGATGTCCGTGTCATCCTCATCAAGCTCGCCGACCGGCTCCATAACATGCGCACGCTCGATGCGGTGGAGTCCGATAAAAAGCGCCGGATCGCGCGCGAGACGCTCGATATTTATGCGCCCATCGCCAACCGCCTGGGGCTCAACCGCATCTACCAAGAGCTGGAGGATCTCGCCTTCCAGCACCTATATCCCGACCGCTACCGCGTGCTGTCCAAGGCGGTCAAGGCCGCGCGCGGCAACCGCCGCGAGGTGGTGAGCAAGGTGATGGACTCGATCAAGCGCAGGCTCAAGTCGAGCGGCGTGGAGGCGCAGGTGCACGGGCGCGAGAAGCACCTGTACTCGATCTACCGCAAGATGCGCGAGAAGCATCTTTCGTTCGCGCAGGTGCTCGACGTGTTCGGCTTCCGCATCCTCGTGAAAGACGTGGCCGGGTGCTACCTCGCGCTGGGAGCGCTGCACAGCCTGTTCAAGCCCATCCCGGGCAAGTTCAAGGACTACGTGGCGATCCCGAAGGCGAACGGCTACCAGTCGCTGCACACGACGCTGTTCGGGCCGTTCGGCAGCCCGATGGAGATCCAGATCCGCGCCATCGAGATGCACAAGATCGCCGAGGCGGGCGTCGCCTCGCACTGGCTCTACAAGAGCTCGGACACGTCGCTCTCGGATCTGCAGAAGAAGACCCACCAGTGGCTGCAGAGCCTGCTCGAGATGCAGTCGCAGTCGGGCGATTCGGTCGAATTCCTCGAGCACCTGAAGGTGGACCTCTTTCCGGACGAAGTCTACGTCTTCACGCCCAAGGGCAAGATCATGGCGCTGCCGCGCGGGGCGACGGCGGTGGATTTCGCCTACGCCGTGCACACCGACATCGGCAACCGGTGCGTGGCAGTGAAGATCAACCAGGACCTGATGCCGTTGAGGACCGAGCTCAAGAACGGCGACCGGGTGGAGATCATCACGGCCGCACACGCCAAGCCCAATCCGCTGTGGCTGAATTTCGTCGTAACCGCCAAGTCGCGCTCGCGCATCCGCCACTTCCTCAAGACGATGCACTACCAGGAGTCCTCCCAGCTGGGCGAGCGCCTGCTCAACCAGGCGCTGGGGGCGCTGGGCTCCGCGCTCGGCGAGATCAAGGGGGCGCAGTGGGACCGGTTCCTGCGCGACGCCGGCGCCAAATCACGCGAGGAAATCCTCGCGGACATCGGGCTCGGCAAGCGCCTTGCGGCGGTCGTTGCTCGGCGCCTGCTTCCGCTCGGCGAGCCGGGCTCGAACGAAGTGCCGATGCCCGGCTCCGTGATCATCCGCGGCTCGGAGGGTCTGGCGGTGCAGTTCGCCCAATGCTGCAAGCCAATACCGGGCGATCCCATCATCGGCATCATCAGCAAGGGGCAGGGGATGGTGATCCACACCCACGACTGCCCGGCGATCATCCGCGCCCGCCACGATCCCGACCGCATTCTGGACGTGGCGTGGGATCCGGATACCCGCAAGCTCTTCGATGTCAGCATCAAGCTGGTTGTGGCCAACCAGCGTGGCGTGCTCGCCAAGGTCGCCGCGGAAATCGCGGGGGCCGGCTCCAACATCCAGAACGTCGCCGTGGACCCCGAGGACGGCAGCGATTACACCAATATGTACTTCACGCTGCAGGTCTCCGACCGGTTGCACCTCGCGCGGATCCTGCGGAGCCTGCGCGGGATCACCGAGGTCGTCCGCCTTTCACGCGTTTAAGGCTGACGGCCTTCCGGGTTTCGGGTTTCGGGTTTCGGGTTTCGGGTTCCGGTTTCGAGTTCGGCGTTCGGTGTCCGGATTTCAACCCTGGACTCGAAACGCGGAACCCGGAACGTCATTTGCGGCGCGCGCAAATGGAGTGGCCGTCGTTCCAGCCCTGCGCATAGTCGGAGTCGGTCTGGTAGCGCTCCTCGGCTCGCCGCGCGCTGCCCAGTCGTGCGCTCTCGCAGCCGTCCGCGTAGCCCGCCTTGAATGCCGGCGCAAACCCCTGCAAGTTGACCGGGAGCGGCGGAGCCGACGGCGCCGGCGAAGCGCAACCAGCGGCTGCGATCGCAGCGGAGACCAGCATTCCGCGCCAGAGCGTCCCGTTCATTTAGCGAGGCTCACCACGCGCGCGCCATCGGCTTCCTGCTCGGCCGGCTCGCCATCGAGAAAGCGCGAGAGGGTGCGGCACGTAGGATACCTCTGGCCGGTCTTCACCGAGTAATCTCCGATCGCGCGACGCAGCGCCTTCAACGCGAGCCGCGTGAGCTGGGTGTCGGCATCGAACCGGGTGCGCGCGACATCGCCCATGCGCAACGATACCTCCAGGATATCGAGTTCAACCGCCTCGTCGCCGCGAAACTCGGCGTGGATGCGCTTCACGCGCCCGTAACTGGGTCTGTCCATTGCTCCTCTCCTGCCTGCGTTGCCATTCCGCGCGCCGTCAGCCCGCGGCCACGATGCCCTGCTCCGTCACGCGCACCTTCTGCCCGACGCTGAGCGCCGGTTGCGCACGCTCATAGAACGTGCGGTAGGTGCCGTCGTTCATGCGCACGCGCACCTGGAAGCGGGTCGAGCGCTGCATGTTCTTCTCGATCTCGTGGCCGGCATAGGCTCCCGCGCCCGCGCCCACTACCGTCATCGCAGTGCGTCCACCGCCGCGCCCCACCTGGTTGCCGACGATGCCGCCGACCACGCCCCCGGCGACCGCTCCGACCCCGCTGCCCTCGCCTTTGAGCTCGACCGTGCGTATCGATTCGATCACTCCGCAGTCGCTGCAGCTGGCGCCCGCATTCGCGACTGCGCGCGGGGCGCTTGGGCCGGATTTCGTTGCCGGCGCGCTCTGCGCCTTCGCGGAACTCGCGGCCGCAACGGGCTCGTTCTTCGACAGCGCGCTGGGCATCCAGCCCATCATGGTGGCGATTCCCACCACGCTGAACAAAATCACCGCCACGGCGGCAATCAGCATCGTGGGATAGAGCATGCCCGTGCGTTTTTCCACGGTATGTACGGTTTCCATGACCTGCTCCTTCGTTTCGGGATCACGCGGTGTATCCATAGCGATCCGCGTGCCAGAACAGAATCATCCTGAAATCAGCCGGTTGAACGGTCCTCCTCGAGCGCCGCTGTCGTCATCCGGCAACAGCGGGCCGGCGCCGGGCCACAGGGCGCTGATTCCGCGCGGATTTCTCTGTCGCGGAACGACGACAGCGAAAATTCCTCGGGAGGCTGCGGTTCCGTCTACGCGCGCGTTGAACGGCAGGCTTTCGTCCGCTTCGAACGCGCGCAGATAAAACGGCGGCGAAGCCGTCGGGAATCGAACCGGCGCGCGTTGAGCGGCGAGGTTTCGTCCGTTCGAACGCGCGCAGATAAAACGGCGGCGAAGCCGTCCGTTTTATCAGGATTTGAAGAGCTTGGGATCGAGCTCGTGGCGCGCGAGCAGCTTGTAGAACTCGGTGCGGTTGCGCTGGGCGAGGCGCGCCGCCTGCGTGACGTTGCCCTCGGTGATCTTGAGGAGTTGCGTCAGGTACTCCCGCTCGAACCTGCGCCGCGCCTGCTCGAACGAGGCGAACTCGGTCTGTTGGTTCTGGATCGCCTGCTGCGTGAGCGACACGGGGATGAGCGGCGTGGTCGCGAGCGCCACCGACTGCTCCACCACGTTATAGAGCTGGCGCACGTTGCCGGGCCATGCCGCCGCGACGAGGAGCTCCATCGCCTCGGGCGCGAAGCTGTTGATCGTCTTCTTGTACTTCGTCGCGAGTGCGGCGAGGAAATGATTGGCGAGCAACGGTATGTCTTCACGCCGCTCGGCGAGCGGCGGCAGCGCAAGCGCCACCACGTTGAGGCGATAGAACAGATCCTCGCGGAAATTGCCCGCCGCCATCTGCGCCTGGATGTCGCGGTGGGTGGCCGATATCACGCGCACGTCCATGTCGTGCGTTTCGGTGGAACCCACCGCACGGACCCTTTTCTCCTGGAGCACGCGCAGCAGCTTCACCTGGAGCGCGACGGGCATGTCCCCGATCTCGTCGAGAAAGAGCGTCCCCTTGTCGGCGGTCTGGAACAGGCCCTTGTGGTCGCGGATCGCCCCGGTAAAGGCCCCCCGCACGTGCCCGAACAGCTCGGATTCGAGCAGCTGCTCGGGGATCGCCCCGCAGTTGATCGCGACGAACGGGCGTTCCCGGCGCGGGCTCGCGTTGTGGATCGCCCGCGCCACCAGCTCCTTGCCGGTTCCCGAATCCCCGTAGATGAACACGCTCGCATCGCTGTCGGCCACCAGCCGCGCTTTCGCCAGCACGTTCTCCATCGCCGCGTTGCGCGTGATGATGTCCTTGCGCCAGGCGCCGCTCTCCGCGCCCCGCGCGGCCTCCCGCGCCCCGCCGCTCGCGGCCAGCGCGCGCTCCACTTCGGCCAGCAGGGCCTTGGCGTCGAACGGCTTGGTGAGGTAGCCGAAGACCCCGCGCTTCACCGCGGCCACCGCGTCGGGGATGGTGCCGTGCGCGGTGAGCATGATCACGGGAAGCGTCGGATGCTCCGCGCGGATCGCCTCGAACAGCGCCATCCCGTCCATCCCGCCCATCCGGAGGTCGGTTACCACGAGCTCCGGCCGAATGACGCTCAGGCGGGCGAGCGCCTGCTCGCCGCTCTCCGCGGTGGTGACCGCGTAGCCGGCCGCGGCGAGCCGGATCTCCATCAGCCGCAGGAGATCCGGGTCGTCATCGACCACCAGGATTTTGCCGCGCTCGGTACTCATCGCTTGCGCGTGGCCGCTCCGCTCTCGCGCTCGATCAGCGTGCGCTCGAGCGTGCGCAGCGCATCGAGCTTCTGCTGCAGTCCCTGCACGTTCGCCGCGAGGCGCCGCTGCTCCTGCAGATGCGCGCTGAGCAGCTGCGCGAGGCCGTGCAGGGATGAGGCCTGGTTTTTTGCGACAGGCTCCAGCACCTCGAGCGCGCGTCCTTCATCGTTGAAAGCGGTATTGGGCAAGGCGAGCACCATGGCGAAACGCACGCGATTGTAGTCCGATCGCGCGCGGCTGTACGCCAACCGCGCTGCGTCATGCTCGCGGCCGAGTTCCGGTCCCACGAGCCTCTTCAGCTGCAGGAAATAGGTTAGCAGGTTCTCGAGCTCGGCCGCCGGGCGGGGCGGCTCGACCGGCGCCACGGTCGGGGCCAGCTGTACCGCGGGCGCGGGCTCGACGGTCCCGAGCGGGGGAAACAGGCCGCATCCGGCCAGCAGCGCGCAGCCCGCGACCGCCGCCACTGTCCGCAGGTTCATGCCTCCGCCCCCTCGGGCGCGAGCGGAAGCCGCACACGCAGGTGCGCGCCGTGCTCCGAATCCAGCACCTCCACCCGGCCGCGATGCGCATCCACGTATTCCTTGACTACCGAGAGGCCGACGCCGGTGCCGCGCAGCGGACCTTCTCCCGTGCGACCGCCCTGGTAGAACGGGTCGAATATGCGCTCGCGATCCTCGCGCGCGATCCCCGGACCCTCGTCGCGAACGTCGAGCGCGAGCTCGGTGCCGTCGCGGGCCGTCTCTACCCGAATCGTTGCGCCCCGCGGAGAGAATTTCACGGCATTGGACATGAGATTGTCGAGCACCACCCTCAGCTTCTCGAAATCGGCCCGCACCGACACGTCCTGTCCCGCGATCTCGAGCTTGAGCGCGCGCGCCCTCAGCGCAAGACGCTGGTCATCGGCCACGCGGTTGATCACCTGCCGCACACTCACCGGCCTGAGGTCCAGGTTGACCTTGTGGAACTGGCTCGCGCCGTAGGAGAGCAGATCCTCGATCAGCTTCTGTAATTCTATACTGTTGTGGCGCAGGATTTCCGCGATCTCGCGCTGCTGCGGAGTGAGGTTGCCCACCACTTCGTCGGAGAGTAGCTCCGCGCCCTCGCGCAGCGCGGTGAGCGGGGTCTTCAACTCGTGCGAGACGTGGCGCAGGAAGCGGTTCTTCTGTTGCTCGAGATCGACGAGCCTCCGGCGCATCCATTCGAGGCGCTCGCCAAGGTGCTCCAGGTCCTGCGGCCCGCTCACCGCCACCGGCGCGTTGAATTCGCCCCCGCCCAGCCTGCGGATCGCCAAATCGATCTGCCGGATCGGGCGCGCGATCAGGATGGTGAACCCGATCACCAGGAAGGCCACGACCGGAACGAGCGCAAGCAGCTGCCAGAACGTGATGCGCTGCGCCTGATCGGCAGTGGCGCGCATCGCCTCCACCTCGCGGTCGATCAGCGCGTTCGAGCGCGCCACGATCGTCTGGGCGCGCGCTCCCAGCACCACGAAGCGCTCCATCGCGCTCTTGAGCTGCCCGCCTTTCGGACGCGCCTCCGTGAGCGCCCTGAAGATCTCCTCCTCCCCGCTCACGATGTCCTCGAGCGCGCCCTTCTGCTCCTCGTCGAGCGGCAGGCGCGCGAACGCATCCACCGTGCGCCCGAACTGCTGCCGGTTGAGCTCGTAGGTCTCGACCAGGGAACGGTCGCCCAGGATCACCATCTGGCGCGCCGTGCGCTCGAGCGCCGTGAGCACTTCGGCGAGCTGGCGGCCGCTTTGCGTAGCCTGCACCGCCTGGTACACGGCGACGTGGCTGCGGCTGGCGAGCTGGTCAACCGAGACTGCGGTGCTGATGAGCGCAAAGATGAGCGGCGCCGCGATGAGCGTGAACCCCACCGCCAGCAGCCTGGGAAACGAGCGCGGGTAATACAACCGCATGCGCGCAGCTTAGCGTTGCGACTGCGGGCGTGACAACCGCCGCCGCGCCCGTGTGAACTCGTTCACGGTGGTGCAGGGCGCCGCGAATTCGGCCCGGCGCCTACCCCCGGGCAAGAGAACCGGTCCCCGGAATATTGAGGGCCGCGATCACCGCCTCGTGCACGAGCCCGTTCGTCGGGATAAAGCTGCCCCCGTAGATGGTTCGCTCGCCGCTCGCAGTGCTGTAGCGCCCGCCCGCCTCCTCGACGATGACCGCGAGAGGCGCCAGGTCCCAGGGCTTCAGATCGAAGTCCACCGCCACCTCCCCCGCCCCCTCCGCCACCAGCACGTGCTGGTAGAAGTCGCCGAAGCCGCGGCTGCGCCGCACGCGTTGCGCGAGCGCGACCACCGCGCCGGCGTATGCTCCCATCACGTTCACCCCCGCGTGGAAGAGCTGCGCCTCCTCGAGGCGCGACACGCGCGAAACGCGGATGCGCTCGCCGTTTCGAAGCGCGCCGCCGCCGCGCACCGCGCTCCAGCGCGTGCCGAGGGCCGGCGCGCTTACCAGCCCCGCCACGATCTCGCCGTTGTGCTCGATGGCAAGCAGCGTCGCGAAGATCGGGATTCCGCGGGCGAAGTTCTGGGTGCCGTCTATCGGGTCGATAATGAGCCGCGTGCCGTCACTGTCGCCGGCGGCTCCGAGTTCCTCGCCGAGCACTCCCAGTCCGGGATGGCCCGCCTCGACGATACGGCGTGCCGCCTTCTCGATGCCGACGTCGGCCTGGGTCACCGGCGTGCCGTCCCCCGGCTTGTGCGTGATCTCCAGGCTTGCGCTGCGGAAGTACTGCAGCGCAATGCCGTCCGCGGCATTGGCGATGTGCGCAAGGAGAGACTCCCACTTCTCGTGCATCGCTGCTCCTGTCTGCGTGCCCGCGCGGGACCGCTGGAGAGAACGTTTTCTGCGGACTCACCGCGGCCCGAGCCCGGGCCCGCGGTACGGCGTCATGCGGAAGGCTGCACCGGGTGTCCGGCGCTCTTCCACTCGGGGTAGCCCTCCTCGAGCCTGCGCGCGCTGTAGCCGCGGCTACGCAGTTGCGCCACCGCCTCGACCGAGAGCAGGCAATAAGGGCCGCGGCAGTAGGCAATGATTTCCTGCCCGCGCGGGAGCTCGGCGAGATGCGCATCGAGATCCCCGAGCGGCATGTTGATCGCGCCGCGGATATGTCCGGCGGCAAATTCTTCCGGCGGCCGCACGTCGATCACGGTAACCAGGCCCTGCCGCAGGCGCGCCAGCAGCTCCGCGGCCGGTACCGGCTCAAGCGCGTCGCGCTCCGAAAGGTACGTCTTCACGAGATGCTGCACCTCGACCAGGTTGTGCTCCGCGACCTCCCGCAGCGCCGAGATCATCCGCACCACTCCGTCGCCCGCGATGCGGTAGAACACGAACTGGCCTTCCTTGCGGTTCTTCACCAGCCCCGCGCGCAGGAGCTGGCGCAGATGCTGGGACGCATTGGCAACCGACAGCCTGGTCATTTGCGCGAGCTGGTCCACGCTGCGTTCGCCTTGGGCGAGCAGCTCCAGCAGCTCAAGCCGTCTGCCACTCGACATGGCCTTGCTGACCGTTGCCAACTCGTTGAATACACTACTTTTCCAAGTTTGGACTACCATGGCAGGCTCAGGTTATTCAATTACTCAATTGAAGACTATAATAGACAGATGTGGTCCTCGTACGCAAATTCTACGGTTAACGAGGAGCGACCGTAACCCATGGCGGATTTCTTGCCTGCTGCGGAAGGTCCTATCCGGTTGCTGGCGTTTTTCGCAGCCCTCGTCGCGCTCGCCGCCGCGGAAACGCTGTTGCCGCGCCGGCAACGCACGGTGCCGCGGCTCACCCGCTGGCCGCACAACCTCGCCCTCACGGCGATCAATGCCATTGCGGTGCGCGCGCTGTTTCCGGCTGCCGCCGTCGGTGTCGCGCTCTTCTCCGAAACGGCAGGACTCGGTCTCTTGCGAGTCCACGAAGTGCCGTTCGCGGTGGCCCTCGTGCTCTCCGTGGTGCTGCTCGACCTCGTGGTGTACTTCCAGCACGTTCTGTTCCACGCCGTGCCTGCCCTGTGGCGCTTGCACCGCGTCCATCACGCCGACCTCGATTTCGATGTTACCACCGGCTTCCGCTTCCATCCGATCGAGATCATGCTCTCGATGCTGATCAAGTCGGCCGCCATTATCGCGCTCGGCGCACCGGCGGCGGCGGTATTGCTGTTCGAGATCTTGCTCAGCACTGCGTCCTTGTTCAATCACGCCAATCTGCGTCTGCCCGTCTCGCTCGATCGTGCGCTGCGCGTGATCCTGGTCACCCCCGACATGCACCGGGTCCATCACTCGATCCTTCCCGCCGAAGCCAACAGCAACTTCGGATTCACCGTGCCCTGGTGGGACCGCCTGTTCGGCACCTACCGTGCCGATCCGATCACGGGGCATGAAGGCATGACGCTCGGCGTGGAGCAATTCCGCAGCCCGCGCGAGCTCGCGCTCCATCGCATGTTGCTGCAACCTTTCCGCGCAGAGAGCGGAGAAGTGGCCTCTCCCGGCCGCTCTGAACCGGCGCGCTGACCAACCACAAGGCAAAGTGCCGTGAAATCATTGTTCATCCTGAATGATCCTCCCTACGGAACCGAGCGCAGCTACAATGCGTTGAGGCTCGCACGATCGCTCCTTGCGAAAGAGACGGAAGAAGCGCGCCTGTTCCTCATCGGAGACGCCGCAGCCTGTGCGAAGTCGGCGCAGAAAGTGCCGCAAGGCTACTACAACATCGGCGACATGCTGGCTAGCGTCATCCGGCGCGGCGGCGAGGTGGGCGTATGCGGCACCTGCCTCGACGCTCGCGGCATTCCCGACACCGATCTCGTGGAGGGCGCGCAACGCGGCACGATGGACCAGCTGACCGAATGGACGATGTGGGCCGACAAGGTCATCGTCTTCTGAGAATCGCTACATGAATCGCACGGCACTCATATTGGGGGCGGGTCTCGGGGGCGTGGTCGCCGCCGAGACACTGCGCCGGCTTCTGCCAGCAGGCCATCGCGTGGTCGCGGTAGAGCGCGCCGAGCGGTACGTGTTTCCTCCGTCCTTGCTGTGGCTGATGGTCGGCACGCGCACCGCGGAGCAGATCTCGCGCCCGTGCGCCGTGCTCTCCCGCCGCGGCATCGAGCTCGTGCGCGGCGAGGTGACGGCGATCCGGCCCCGGGCGCTGGAAGTCGCGGTGAACGGGCAAATGCTGCGCGGAGACGCGCTCGTCATTGCGCTCGGCGCCGAGTACGCGATGGAGGGGATCCCCGGGCTGGCCGCCTCCGGGCACTGCTTCTACACGCTCGAGGGCGCGCAGCGCGCGCGGGAGGCGCTCGACGCGTTCGCCGGAGGCCGCATCGTCGTGCTCACGGCGACACCGATGTACAAGTGCCCGGCGGGTCCGTACGAGGCTGCGCTTCTGGTGGAGGACCTCTTGCGCCGCCGCGGCATCCGGGAGCGCGCGCAAATCGACTTCTACGCCGCCGAGCCCGGCCCGATGATGACAGCCGGACCGGAGGTTTCGGCCGCGCTGCGCGCCATGATCGAGGCGCGTGGAATCTCGTACCACCCCGAGCACCAGGTGCAGCTCGCGGACCCGGAATCGCGCACACTGCAGTTCGCCAACGGCGCAAAGGTGGGCTATGACCTGCTCCTCTACGTGGCGCCGCACCGTGCGCCGCAGGCGGTACGGGAAGCCGGCCTCACCAATGAGGCGGGCTGGATCCCGGTGGACCGCTACACGCTCGAAACCACCCACAAGAATGTCTTCGCCATCGGCGATGTCACGGTGATCCCGCTCAAGATCGGCCGGCCGCTGCCCAAGGCGGGAGTATTCGCGCACGGACAGGCCGAGACCGTCGCGCGCAACATCGCGCGCGCGTGGACCGGCGCCGGCGCCTCGAAGCGCTTCGACGGCGAGGGCGCGTGCTTCATCGAGGTCGGCTCGGGCAGAGCCGGAATGGGCAGCGGCAACTTCTACGCGGAGCCGGCACCGCAGGTGCGCCTGCGCGCCCCGAGTTTCCTCTGGCACGGCGCCAAGGTGCTCTACGAGAAATACTGGCTCTTCAGCCGCTTCTGAATACGACGCCTGGTATCGCACCCCGCGCGGGCAGTTGATCGGGGAGACGGAATTCCGGCTGTTGTGCGAGATGCTCGATCTCCGGCCGGGCGAGAGCGTCCTCGACGTGGGATGCGGGACCGGTCACTTCACCCGCAGGTTCGCGCAGCTTCCTCATGTCGCCGTCACGGGCATGGATCCCAACGTCGGATGGGTGCGGTACGGGCGCGCGCGCGGCTGGTGCCGAAAGTTATGTGGCGGGCCGGGCGGAGCGGCTGCCGTTCGCCGATCGCAGCTTCGACTGCGCCGTCGCCGTCACCTCTTTCTGCTTCATCGAGGCACAGCGGACGGCGTTGCGGGAAATGGCCCGCATCACGCGCCGGCGCGTTGCTCTCGGACTGCTCAACCGGCGCAGCATCCTCTACCTCCAGAAGGGCCACCATGGCGGCACCGGCGGCTACCGCGGTGCGCGCTGGCACTCGGCGGGCGAGGCACGGCGTCTGCTCGCGGGCCTGCCGCTCACCAACGTTGCGCTGATGAGCGCGCTGTTCCTTCCGGGAGGCGGCGCGCTCGCGCAGTGGATAGAGAACGCGCTGCCGGGCGAACTGCCGCTGGGAGCTTTCTTGGCCGTTGCGGCGGACGCCGGGACCTGATCGGCTGCGCGGTTACACCGCCGGGGATGTCAGGCACGACGCGGGATGCCGTCCACGGCGGCATCGTGCGGACCCTTCGACGCGGCCCGGGCATGCAGGATCGCGCGCGGCACGAGATGACTGCTACCGAATATCCTCACGGACTCGTCGTCGCTGCCCATGCATGCGTCACGCAGCTTCAGTAGAACGGCTCCGGCGATCGTTTCGCGCCAGAACCACTCGTGTGCCTGCTGCGCCGCGAGCCGGCCGGGCTGCACGCCGACCGATTCCAGGTAATAAGCCTTCAGGTCCGCGCACGCAAGACGCAACGCGAGGCCGCGCGAGAGGTCGGCGCGGTAGCTCGGCGCGTCCGGGCGCGCGATGAAATCGGTGATGAAACGGCCGGCCTCCGCTGGCGTGAGGCCGCAGAGCGCCGCCGTGGTGCGGCCGTGCCGTCCGCACGCCATGTCGTGCCACGGAACGAGTTCGCCGATTTCCCGCTGCAACGCCGCCGGCTCGTCATCGGCGGCCGCGCCGCCGAAATTCACCGGACAGGCGAACCCCTCCGTTTCGTCCAGTGCCGGCTGCGGGGTGTCCTCGCCGTAATCGGCGAGCACCGGCCCGGAGGGCGCCTCGAGCAGGCGCAGCACCGCGAGCAAGACGCGGCGCTGGAACGCGGCGTCGCCCGGCACTCCGAACGGACGGCCGAGGATGAAAGGGACCCACAGCGCCCGCGGAGGGTTCATCGCCGCGGTGTGCTCGCGCACCAGCGAAATCTGCGTGGTCGCGACCCCTTCTTCCTCGAGGTAGTGGCCCAGCGCGCCCACGGCGCACGTGCAGTTGGGTCAGACCGGGGTCAGCAGCACCGCGTCCACGCGGTCCTTCTTGAGCAATCCGGCGATGCTGCGCGCCCTGGGCTCGAGACTGCGGATCGGCGCCGCGCCCATGAATGAATAATGGTAGTCGGCCACCGCGCCGATCACGCGCTCCGCCGCGAGCTCCTTCAGCCGCTCGAGCGGGAATACGACATTGATGTCCTGCTGGAAGCCGCTGCGGTCGAAGTTGACCGAAAGATGGCTCATCACCAGCTCGTCGGCCGCAACGTTGCCCGGAATGACGCGGTATTCGCTGCCCGCGGCACCCGGCGCGAACGGCCGGTCTTGCCTGCGGTGCAGCCCGGAGGTCGTGATGATCGCCACGCGCCGCTTCGCGAGCGGCGGGCCCGCAACCCACGGGCGTCCGTCGAACCCGCCCAAATCCTTCAGCTTGGACAGCAGGTGCTCGCGTTCCCAATCGGGGAGATCAGCTAGACGGACCATGACCAAACACTGCGTGGGCTCCGGCACCATGGCCGGAGCAGCGTGATTCCAGAAAAAACGCGGAGCGAACGTGACACCGACACGCGAGGATGACGCCAGCGCGCGGGCTTGCGCTCAGCCTTCCGCGAGCTTCTTGTTCTTCTCCTCGATGGTCCGGATCAGCCCGTCGATCCCGGAGCGCGAAATCTCCGACTGGAACGAGCCCCGGTAGTTGATGACGAGGCTCAGGTTCTCGACGACCACGTCGTACACCTTCCAGCTGCCGTCGGTCCGCGCCATGCGGTAGTCGATCTGGATGGGCTTGCGCCCGGCCTCGGACGCGAATGTCGTCACCACCACCTCGGTGTCGCCCGGCTTCATCGTGACCGGCCGCACGTCCACCTTCGACTCGGCGGTGGTCTGGGAGAGCGCCGTGGTGTAGGTGCGCACGAGCAGCGTGCGGAAGGCGCGCTCGAGCGCCTGCTGCTGCGCGGAGTTCGCCTGCGCCCACGAGCGCCCCATCGCAAGCCGCGTCATGGTCCTGAAGTCGAAGTGGGTCACTACTTTCTTCTCGGCAAGCTCCACGAGCGCCTTCGGATCCTTGGTCTTCTTGATGACGGCCAGCACCTCGTCCACGGTGCTGCGCACCAGAGCGTCGGGTGCCGTCGCCGCGCCGGCGGCGTGCGCGCCCGATGCGAGGAGCAGCACGCCCGCGAGCGCCATGCCTGCAACCAGCTTCATCGTCGTGCCCTTTTGTTCTCGAATACCGTTAAACGATAACAGGCCGGCCCGCCCCGGGCAATGCATTGTTGCGCTTCCCAGAAATTCTGGCCGGCATTTTCTTGCTCTGGCGTGGTAAGCTTTCCGTATTCATGCGGAAGTCAACGACGTCACCGCGTGCGACGTGGTGGCGCTCGAACGCGTTTGCTGGCCACCGGGGTCCTCGATGCAGACTTGGCAGGGAAGAACGCAACTTTTGCGAATCCCACAGTCCTGGTACAGCTATGGCGGTCCTTCGCGCGTCAACCGCCCTCCGCGACGAGCCGCGTCATGTCGCTCTCGGAGATGATCCCGACGAGCTTGCCGTTCTCGACGACCGGCAGGCACCCGACGCGGTGGTCGAGCATCAACCGCGCCGCCTCGCGCACGGAGGTGTCGGGCGAGGCGGTGCGCACCGGCTCGCTCATCGCCTCCTTCACCAGCACCGTGCGCAGCATCTGCTCCTCGGCGCGGCTGCCGTAGCCGAGCGCGCGCAGCAGCGCGCCCCGGAAGAGATCGCGCTGAGAGACGATCCCGGCGAGATTCCCGTCCTCGTCCAGCACCGGCAGGTGGCGGACGCGCTCCTGCTTCATCAGCTCGTCGGCGACCGACAGCTTGTCGTTGCGCTGCAGCGTGTGCACCGGAGCCTGCATCACCTCGCGCACGGTCTTCGGCATCGTTCCCATATCCCGCCCCTTTCGATTCCGACTGGAATTCTATCCGGTACCGGCGCGCACAAGCGCCGTTCTTGCCATTTCCCATTCCCGATTCCGCATTCCCTATTCCTGGGCCAGCTCCCGCAGCATCCGGTAGAGGCCCGTGACCACGCGCGCGAGCCGCTCGTAGTCTACCTTGTCCGGCGTGTCCTGCATCGTGTGGTAGTAGGGGTAGCGGTACGGAGCCGTGTCGGTCACCATCAGCGCCGGGTAGCCTTCCTTCCAGAACGACCACTGGTCCGACCAGTCCACGCCGGGAATGAACGCCGGCGCGGCAACGCCCTCCGAGGGAAACTCCGCGTGGCGGCGGAAGCTCGCGAGCGCCTCGTGCAGCAGCGGGCGCGAGGCGAGGTTCGACACGAACGCGATGAAGTTGCCGGTCGAGGGATAGAAGAAACTCAGCGGGAAGGGATAGCGCTGGCTCCCGGGGCGGTCGGAGTAGTAGCCGATCGTCTCGAGCGAGAACATCGCGACGATGTTCTCGTTGCGCTTCTTCGCGTCCCGCGCGTAGACGCGGCTGCCCATCTCGTTGCTCTGGAAGAACGGCGGCTCCTCGTTGGCGAAGGCCACGAACCGCAGCGTGCGCGCGGGTCTCGCCTCGCGGAAGAGCCGCGCGAGCTCGATCACCGCCGCCACCCCGGACCCGTTGTCGTTTGCGCCCACCGCGCCGATCACCGAGTCGTAGTGCGCGCCTGTCACGATGATCTCGGTCGCGCGCGCGGCACCTTTCACCTCCACCTCGATGTTGCGCACTTCGGCGTCACCGGAGAGGAAGCGATGCGCCGTAACCGGGTAGCCCAGGCCCGCGAACGCCTTCTCTATATACTGCGCCGCTTCCTCGAACGCGGGCATCCGCCACACGTTGTGCTCGCGGCTCGCGATCGCGACGACGTGGCGGCGCAGGGTCTCCGCCATCAGCCGCTCCTCGTCCGAGAGCGGTTTGAGCGGGCCGGAATAGGAGGTTCCCGGAACCGTCACCATATACGAGGACAGCCAGGCACTCCCCGCAGCGAGCGTGCCCCAGAAGAGCACACGCGCGATCCAGCGCAGCCGGCGAGCCGTGTACCGTGAGTCGGAAGCCGGGGTCGGGTCACCGGTCACTGGGTAAGTCTCAGCGTTCGCAGGGTCACTACTGGTCACCGCAATTTCAGCGGGGCGATCTTCAGCTCCGCGGCAAGTTCCTTCAGGGCCGCGGCGAGCGGCGCGGGCAGGGGCACGCCGTTCTTCAACCGGTCGGCGCGCGCGGCGTGGCTGCCTTCGCCCGGCAGGCGCACGCGGTCCACGCCCGGCAGGCGCCTGGAGGCCCGGATGTCGCGGATCAGCGCGTCCACGTTCTTCTTGAACTCCGCTACCGGCTGGAACGCTTCCACGTTGATCGCGACGATGACGTGGCCGGTGTTGGTGGCCGTCACGTCGTCGGCGTTGAAGTCCACCACGTCCTTGCCCATCGCGGCGCCGTTCAGCGTTCCCGCGAGCAGCCCGATGACGAGCGCGAGCCCGTAGCCCTTGTAGCCGCCGATCGGCAGCAGGAATCCCTCGTTGGCGCGTCTCGGATCGGTGAGCGGGCGGCCCTCGCGGTCCATCATCCAGCCCTCCGGCATCGTCTCGCCGCGCTGCGCCTTGGTCTTGACCTTGCCGTAGGCGGCCACCGTCGTGGCCATGTCGAGCACAATCGCCGGCTCCTCGCCCGCGGGGATCGCCACTGCGATCGGGTTCGTCGAGAGCAGCATGTCGAGCCCGCCCCACGGCGGCAGGTGATTGGCGTTGCCCACCGCGAGGTAGAGCCCGATCATGTCGTGCTCGAGCGGCATCGTTGCATAAAGGGATGCGGGGCCGGCATGGTTGCTCCACTTCGCTCCCACCCAGGCGACGCCCGCGGTCTTCGCCTTTTCGATCGCGCGCTCGGTCGCGTAGCGCATCACGAGATGCCCCATGCCGTTGTCGCCGTCCACCAGCGCCATGGCCGCGGCCTCACGCGCGACGCGGATCCCGGGCTTCACGTTGACCGCGCCGCCCTGGATGCGGCGGATGTACTGGGGGAGCCGGAACACGCCGTGGCCCTCGGAGCCCTGCACATCAGCGCGCACCATGAGCTCGGCGATGCACTTCGCCTCGCGCTCCGAGATCTCCACGGCCTGGAGCGCGCGCGCGATGAAGGCCTCGAGTTTCTGCGCGGAGACGCGCAGCGGTGCCGCAACGTCAGCCATGGTCGTTCTCACTCATCACTCACTCATCACCGGTTCTTGTGCTCCTCCAGCTCGACCAGCGCGCCCAGGAAGTCCTTCGGATGTATGAACGCGATGCGCTCGCCGTGCACGTTGCGGCTGTCCTTGCCCTCGCCGAGCATGCGTACGCCCTTCTGCGCAATTCCCGCGCTCGTGGCCGGAACATCGTCCACATTGAGGCAGAAATGATGTATGCCGCCCGCGGGGTTCCTCTCCAGGAACTTGGAGATCGGCGAGTCCGGGCGCGCGGGAGCGATCAGCTCGATGCACGCGTTCGGAAGCTCCACGTACGCGAGCCGCACGCCCTGCTGCTCGTTCACGCGGGCTTCCCCGACGGCGAGGCCGTACACCTCCCGCAACCGTTTCGCCGCCGCCTCGAGATCGGGCACGGCAATGGACACGTGACTCAACCCAGTAATCATCGCTACCCTCGCCGAAAAAACCGCTAACGTCAAAAGCAAATGGACAGGATTTACATGATTAACAGGATCAGATCAAAAACCCTAGGCATCATCTTGTAAATCTTGTTAATCCTGTCTATTAAACAACCCTCTCTGCGCGCAGCTGCGCGATGCGCTCGGCCGAGTAGCCCAGCTCGCCGCGCAGCACCTCGTCGGTATGCTCTCCGAGCAGCGGCGGGGCACGGCGTATCGTCGCCGGCGTGCCATTCAGCCGGAACGGAATGCCGACCATCTTCAGCTCCCCCACCGCGGGGTGCTGCACCGTGCGGACCATGTCGCGCGCGAGCGTGTGCGGATCGTTGAGCGCCTGTTCGACCGAGTTGATCGGGCCGCACGGCACTCCGGCCGCGCGCAGCTTGCCGATCCAGCTCGCAGTCCGGTCAGCCTCGAGCGCCGACGCGATCAGCGCGTCGATCGTCTCGCGGTTCGTCACACGCGCGGGGTTGGTCGCGAAGCGCTCGTCGCGCGCCCACTCCGCGTGGCCCACCGTTTCCGCGAACCGCGCGAACTGCGCGTCGTTGCCGACGGCGACGGCCATCAAGCCGTCCGCCGTCGGATACGTCGTGTAGGGCACGATGCTCGGGTGCCCGTTGCCGTAGCGGCGCGCGTCCCGTCCCGAGACGAGATAGTTGGAAGCGACGTTGATCAGCATCGCGATGCCCGACTCGTGGAGAGACACCTCCACGTGCTGCCCGCGCCCGGTGCGGCTGCGCGCCGCGAGCGCCGCGAGTATCGTATTGCACGCATAGAGCCCGGTCACCACGTCCACGATCGCGACCCCGTACTTGGTCGGCGTGCCGTCCGCCTCCCCGCAGATGCTCATGAGCCCCGATTCGGCCTGCAGGATGAAGTCGTAGCCCGGCAGCCGCGCGTTGGGCCCGCTCGAACCGTAGCCGGTGATCGAGCAGCGAATGAGACGCGGCGCGTGTTGCTCGAGCCAGACGTTGGTAAAGCCCCACTTCTCGAGCGTGCCCAGCTTGTAGTTCTCCACCAGCACGTCGCTCTTCCCGATGAGCGCGGCGAGGATCTCCTGGCCGGGCTTGACCGCCATGTTGAGGGTCAGCGAACGCTTGTTGCGATTCACGCCCAGGAAATACGCCGACTCCTTGCCGACGAAAGGCGGTCCCCACGTGCGGGTGTCGTCTCCGGTACCGGGGGGCTCGATCTTGACCACGTCGGCGCCCATGTCTCCCAGCATCTGGGTGCAGAACGGCCCCGCGAGTATGCGCGTCAAATCGAGCACGCGCAGCCCTTTTAACGCGCCGCCATTGTCGTCAGGATCCATTACCAGCTCTCACCGCCGAGACGCCGAGGAAACCAAAATCTTTAACCACAAAGGACACGAAGGACACAAAGAAAGAACAAAACGTCGAATAACGATTCACGATTCACGGCGGTTTGGAACCGCCAAGGCGCCAAGAGGAACAAAGACAAAGGTATTCACGAACCACTACTCACGAGTCACGACTTACGACTCACGCCTTTTTTCGCATGGCGGGGGGCTCGTTCAGGTTCTTCTCCAGCCCGCGCAGGTACTCGTCGAGCTCGCGCTTGTCGCGCATGCGGAATTTCTGGAAGTTGGGCGCCCGCCCGGAGAGGAACGCGTTCATGCCCTCCTTCGCCTCGTCCGATCCCCACACGTGCGCGAGCAGCTCCATGCCATGCTGCCATGAGCTGTAGAGGTTGTCGGACTCGAAATTGAGCGAGCGCTTGGTCATGCGGAGCGTGAGCGCGCTGTGGCCCTTGATGGTCTCGCACCACTTGAGGGTCTCCTTGAGCAGGTCCTTTTGCGCCACGCATTTGTTGATGAGGCCGACTTCCGCCGCCTCTTTTGCGCCGAAACGCCGCGCGCAGAAAATCATCTCGCGCGCGAGGCGCTCGCCGATGATGCGCGGGATGTACTGGGTCGCGCCCACCGTCGGGCACGCACCCACGCGCGCGCCGGTCTGGCCGAGCACCGCGTTCTCGGACGCGATCACGAGGTCGCACCACAGGGCAAGCTCGTGGCCGCCGCCCATGCACCAGCCGTTCACCATCGCGATCACCGGGATCGGCAGGCCGCGGATGGTCATGGCAAGCCCCAGCATGCGGTCGTTCCACATATAGGCGTTGGTGAAATTGAGGCGCTTCATGGCGTAGAAGTCACCTCCCGCCGAAAACGCTTTGTCGCCCGCGCCGGTGACGACCGCGCACGCGATGGAGGGATCCTCGCGCGTGGACTTCAGCGCGTGGATCATTTCGTCGAGGGTCTGCTCGCGGAACGCGTTGAGCACCCGCGGGCGGTTGATCGTGACCCACGCAACCTGGTCCTTCACCTCGTAGAGGATGTCACCGTAGTTGCGGGTCGCGGTCGTCGCGGGTCGCTTCGGAACGATTTTCGCTGCGGGTTTCTTGCTGCGGGCAGGCATATCACACCCCGGTCGTATGGTAGGTTGATGGTGGAGCGGAGGAAGCCGCAGTTTACCAGAGAGCATCGCGGGAGCACGAGCGGGCTGCCGGAACTCACGGCGATTGACAGCGCGCTTGCCGCGCGACTATCGTTTCCGGACGGCACGTCGCGTTGCGCGCACGCCGTCACGCCGAAGGGAGGGCGATGAAACCGGTCACGAGCACCATCGTTACGCTGTCCGCGCTCGCGCTGCTGGCGGGCGCGTTCGTCCCGACCGTTCGCGCGCAATCCTATCCGACCAAAGCGGTGCGCATCATCGTGCCATTTGCCCCCGGTGGCCCCACTGATACCCATTCGCGTTGGGCCGCGCAGCAGCTCAACGCCGCTTTCGGACAGGCGGTGATCGTGGACAACCGCGGCGGCGCCGGCGGCGTGATCGGCACCGAAGCGGCGGCGAAAGCGGCCCCGGACGGCTACACGCTGCTCGGCGGCAACCCGGGCCCGCTCACAATCGCGCCGAGCGTGCGCAAGCAGCTCGCGTACGACGGGCTCAAGGATTTCGCGCCCATCACGCTCATCGCGAAGAGCGCGAGCTGCATGTGCGCGCATCCGAGCGTGCCCGCCAGAGGCATCAAGGAATTCATCGCGCTCGCGAAATCGAAGCCGGAGCAGGTCAACTACGCGACGCCGGGAATCGGCACCGTGGGGCACCTGGGAACCGAGCTCTTCGCCACCATCGCCGGCATCCGCATGAACATGGTGCCGTACAAGGGCGCCGCGCTGTATCTGGTAGACCTCATGGCGGGCAACATCGACTTTGCCTATGTGCAGGTCTTCCAGGCGGCACCGCACGTGCGGCAGGGCAAGCTGAGAGCGCTCGCGGTGACCGCGGTTGCCCGCTCCCCGCTGCTGCCCGACGTGCCCACGGCCCAGGAACAGGGCGTCAAGGGCTTCTCGAGCTACAACTGGAACGGCATCCTGGCGCCGACGGGCACCCCCAGGGCGGTCATAGACCGCATCCACGCGGTCCTCTCCAAGCCGCTCACCGCGCCCGATACACGCAAGCAGATGGAAGAGGTCGGCTACGAGGTGGCGGGCAACGGACCGGAGGAGTTCGCCGCGTTCATGAAATCCGAAATGGAAAAATGGGCGAACGTCGCCCGGGCCGCCGGCATCACCCCGCAATAGCGTCCTCGCCCGACCCGCCAACGGCCGCGCACATCACCCGTCAGTCATCAGTCGTCACGCTTTTCCGGAAGAAAGGAACCGCATGCCAGAACAAAAAGACCCGGCCTACTTCATGTATTTCCCGGGCAATTACCGGTGGTCCGCCGCCTTCATCAACATGCTGGGCAGCATCGCCTACGGCGGCGCCGAGATCGGCGAGCTGCACAAGATCGGCCGCCTGCTCAGGGACAAGGGCCCCGAGGACGACGAGGCCTGGTTCCACGCGTGCGTGAAGGTGGCGGACGGCGTCCGCGCCTATGCTGAGAAGTGGGACAAGGCCGGACACCGCCACGCCGCCGCGCACGCGTACCTGCGCGCGTGCAATTACTACTACCAGATGGCGGAACGCTTCCGCACGCCCAAGGACAGGACCGGCCTCGACGCCTACCGCATTGGGGTTCAGTGCTTCCACCGCCACGTGCGGCTCACCGACCTCGAGATCGAGATTGTCGAAGTGCCGTACGAAAACGGCAGCCTCCCCGGTTATTTCGTGGGCGCGCAGAACGTGAAGGGCGAGCGCGCTCCCTGCATCGTATTCTTCGACGGGCTCGACGTCACCAAGGAGATTCAGTTCGTGCGCGGCGTGCCGGACCTCGTCAAGCGCGGCATTTCCTGCCTGGTGATGGACGGGCCGGGCACGGGCGAGGCGATCCGCTTCCGCGGCTATTACCTGCGCCACGACTACGAAGTCGCGGGCAGCGCCTGCATCGACTGGCTCGAGAAGCGGAGCGGCGTCGATCCGAAGAAAATCGGCATCGTCGCGATCAGCCTCGGCGGCTACTACGCGCCGCGCTGCGCCGCAATGGAACCGCGCTTCGCCGCCTGCATCGCCTGGGGCGCACAGTGGGACTATCACGCCACCTGGAAGAAGCGGATCGACGCCTCCTTCAAGACCTCCCTATCGGTGCCGGGACACCATATCGAATGGATCATGGGCGCGAAATCCCTGGATGAGGCGCTGAAGAAGCTCGAGCCGTTCAAGCTCGACGGCGTGATGCAGAAAATGCGCTGCCCGTTTCTGCTGGTGCACGGTGCCGACGACGAGCAGATCCCGCTCGCCGATGCGCAGAAGCAGTTCGACGCCTGCGGCTCGACGGACAAGACCTTCCGCGTCTTCACCGCCGAGGAAGGCGGCGCGCAGCACTGCCAGCGCGATTACCTCACGCTCGTCGTGGCGGAGATGTGGAACTGGTTCGAGGACAAATTGATCCGCGCCTGACAGGCTTGCGAAGGGATGAGGGCGGCGGGATGAGGGATAAGGACAACCAACGCTCGGTCCGGGACCGCCACGGTTCTCGTCAGTCGTCACCCGTCAGTCGTCACGCTCTATGAACGAGCTGCGCAGATGCCACGAATGCGGCCACCCGCTGGGGGCGAAGGACGTGTTCTGCCCGCGTTGCGGCGCGAAGCAGCGGCGCGAGAGGCAGCAGCGGGCTAGCGGCGCTTGCCCTTGCCGCGCATCAGCTTCGCGCCCATCTTCACCGCCTTCACGATGTTGATGTAGCCGGTGCAGCGGCAGAGGTTGCCCTCGAGGCCGTGGATGATGTCGTCCTCGCTCGGATTGGGCTTGTCCTTGAGCAGCCCGACGGTGGCCATGATCATGCCCGGCGTGCAGAACCCGCATTGCAGGCCGTGGCATTCGGAGAACGCGCGTTGCACGGGATGGAGTTTTCCGTTCTTCGCCAGGCCCTCGATGGTGAGCACCTGCGCGCCGTTCGCCTGCACCGCGAGCATGGAGCAGGATTTCACCGCGCGGCCGTTCACGTGCACCGTGCAGCAGCCGCACTGGCTCGTGTCGCAGCCGACGTGCGTGCCGGTGAGCCCCAGCTCGTCGCGCAGGAAATCGGCGAGCAGCGTGCGATCCTCGACGTTGCGCGTCTGATTCTTGCCGTTGACCTTGATCGTGACTTTAGCCATGTTCGTGTCTCGAAAGTGATGCGTGAGTCGTGATTCGCGGCTTGATTATCGGCGTGTATCGGCGTTCATCGGCGGCTACTTCTTGCCCGACAGCTTCGCAAGCGCGCGCTTCGCCATCACGCGCACCAGGTTCGCGCGGTAATCACGGCTCGCGTGGATGTCCTGGTTGAGCTCGCTCGCGTCGAGGGCCGCGCCCTCGAGCGCGGACGGCTCCAGGCTCTTCGAGAGCGCGCTCTCGGCCGCCTTCCAGCGGAATACACCGGGCCCGGCTCCAGTCACCGCCACCCGCACGCCGTCCCGCGTCAGCGCGATGAATACCCCCGCCATCGCGTAGCCCGAGGCCGGATGATGGAATTTCGCGTACGCGGCGCGCTTCGGCACGGCGAACACGACGCGCGTGATGATCTCGCCCTCCTCCAGCGCGGTCGCAAACAGTCCCTGAAAAAACTCGTCCGCGGCGATCTCGCGCCGGTTGGTGAACACCGTCGCGCCCAGGCCGAGCACCGCGGCCGGATAGTCCGCCGCCGGGTCGTTGTTCGCGAGCGAGCCCCCGATGGTGCCCATGTTGCGCACCTGGGGGTCGCCGATGAGCCCGGCAAGCTCGGCGAGCGCGGGGATCGCCTTCTTCACCACGACCGAAGTCGCCACGTCGTCGTGGCGGCTCGCCGCGCCGATGGAGAGCCTTCCGCCCTTCGCCGCGATGCCCCGCAGCTCGGCGAGCTGCAGGATGTCCACGAGATGCGAGGGACGGGCAAGCCGCTGCTTGAGCGTGGGCACCAGCGTCATGCCCCCGGCGAGCACCTTGGCTTCCGGGTGGGACGCGAGCATCCTGGCGGCCTCCTCCAGCGACCTGGCCTTGACATAGTTGAGCGCGTACATCAGTTACCTCCCTTTCTAGCGTCCCGCACCGCGTGCCAGATCTTGGCGGGCGTCAACGGCATGTCCAGGTGCGCAACGCCGAGCGGCCGCAGCGCATCGGCGACCGCGTTCGCGAGCGCCGGCAGCGATCCCGTGCAGCCCGATTCGCCCACGCCCTTGACGCCGAGCGGGCTTACCTTGCTCGGCGTGGGGTGTTCCGCGCCGCGTATGGCGCGCACCATCCCCGCACGCGGCATGCAGTAATCCATGAAGCTGCCGGTCATGAGCTGGCCCGATTCGAGATCATAGACGACGTGCTCGCCGAAGATCTGCCCCGCACCCATCACGACTCCGCCGTGGAGCTGCCCCTCGACGATGGCGTGGTTGATCACGGTGCCGATGTCGTCCACCGCGCAATAAGAGGCAATCTGCGCCGCGCCGGTGCCAGGGTCGATCTCGACCTCGGCAATATGGCAGCCGTTCGGGAAGGTGGAGCCGAATTTTCCCTCGCCGACGACGCTGACGGGCCCCGTCCCGGCGAGCTCGCCGAGCTTCACCGCGCGCTTCGATTCCCGGGAGCGGAACGCGCCCTTTGCGTAGTCCACCTGCGAGGGCTCGACTCCGAGCTCGAGCGCGGCGAGGCCGCGGCAGTGCTCGATCAGCTTGCGCGCCGCGATGTGGCACACGCTGCCCGCGCCCACCGTGCTGCGCGAGCCGCCGGTGTGGTTGCCCTGGAGCCGGTGCTGCCGGTCTTCGCCGCACTGGCGCACGGCCACGCGCTCGCGCGGGATTCCGAGCGCGTCGGCCACGATCATCGCGAGCGTCGTCTCGTGCCCGTGCCCCTGCGATTTGGAAACCGTGTGGACCGTGACGTGGCCGCGAGCATCGAGCTCGAGCTCGACCTCGTCCTTCGCCGCCTGCCCCGCGCCGGTGTTCTCGATCACGGTCGCGATGCCGATGCCGCGCAGCTTCCCCGTCTTCTCCGAGCGCGCGCGGCGCTTCGGGTAGCCTCTCCAGTCCGCGAGCTTGAGCGCCTTCTCGAGCACCCCCGGCAGATCCGCATACTCGTAAGTGGAGCCGGTCGGGGTCTTGTACGGAAACGCTTCCGGCGGGATGAAGTTGCGCCGGCGCAGTTCCGCCGTGTCGATCCCGAGTTCCGCCGCGGCCCGGCTCACCAGGCGCTCGATGGCGTAGGCGACGTCGGGGCGCCCCGCGCCGCGGTACGCCGAGACCGGATTGGTGTTGGTCAATGCGACGCGGTAGCTCGCGTAGAGCGCGGGGATGCGGTAGACGCCGGTCATGCACGTGGAAGTGTTGCGCACGTGACCTTGCGACGCGGGCGACAGATACGAACCCATGTCGTTCACCCAGTCGAGCCGCATCCCGAGGAAGCGCCCGTCGCGATCGAGCGCCAGCGCGCCGTCTATGATGTTGGCGCGCCCGTGCGTGTCGCACGCGATGCCTTCGGAGCGCGTCGAGACCCATTTGACCGGCCGTCCGGTGTCCTTCGCCGCGAGCATCAGCGCGCAGTACTCGGGGTAGGCCGGCGTGCGCTGCCCGAAGCCGCCGCCGACGTCGTGCGCCACGAAGCGCATCCGGTCCTCGGCGACGCCGGTGTAAACGGACATCTGGCGGCGCAGCGTGGTGACGCCCTGCATGCACACGTGGAAGGTGTAGGAATCGTCTTGCGGCTCGTGGGCGACGAGGCACGCGCGCGGCTCCATCGGGTTGGGCGCGACCCGCGTCACCTCGACTTTGAGTCGCGTCACGTGCGCGGCGCGCGCGAACGCCGCTTCGACGGCGGCGGCGTCTCCGGCCTCCGCTTCCAGCGACAGATTGCCCGGCACGCTCTCGTGGAGCTGGGGCGCGCCGGACGCGAGCGCCTGCTCGGGCGCGATCACCGGCGCAAGCTCGCGGTACTGGACCTCGATGAGCTCCGCAGCGTCCTGGGCCGCGGCCGCGGTGTCGGCGACGACCATCGCGAGCGCCTCGCCGACGAAGCGCACCTTGCCGTGCGCGAGCGCAGGCCGCTCGGGGGCGCGCGTTTGCATGCCGCCCTTGCCCGGAAAGGCGAGGGTGTGCATCGGCTTGGTGTATCCGGCGCGCACTGCGTCGGCACCGGTGAAGATCGCACGCACGCCGGGGTGCTTGCGCGCTGCCCCGGTCTCGAGCGAAACGATCTCCGCGTGCGCGCGGTCGGAGCGCACGAAGTGCGCGTGGAGCTGCCCGGGCAGATTCCAGTCGGCCGCGAACCGGCCGGCGCCGGTGACGAGGCGCGGATCCTCCACGCGCATCGCCGGGGCGTGATTGTGTGCCTTGTGCGCTTTGTTCACGTCAATAACCCGACGCAACCGCCGATGAACGCCGATGAACGCCGATGCAAAACAAAAATTCCGGATTCAAGATGCGTTTCCCACCCAGAGCTGCTAGAAGCGAACATTGATCACGTCGCGGGTATTTTTTGATCTTATCTGTGTTTATCGGCGTTTATCGGCGGTTCCATTATTTCTTTACCGACTGGATCGCGTGCCATACCGCGGCCGGCGTGTACGGCATGTCGAGGTGTGCGACCCCGAGCGGGCGCAGCGCATCCATCATGGCGTTCGCAAGCGAGGGTAAGGAAGCGGTGCATCCCGACTCGCCGACGCCCTTCGCGCCGAGCGAGTTATTGCCGCTCGGCACCGGGTGGTCCTCGATCCGGAGATCTCGCAGCATGCCCGCACGCGGCATGCAGTAATCCATGAAGCTGCCGGTGAGGAGCTGGCCGGTGTCGTGATCGTAGACGACCTTCTCGCAGAAGATCTGGCCCGCGCCCTGCGTCACCGCGCCGTGCACCTGGCCCTCCACCACCGCGTGGTTGACGACGTTGCCCGCGTCGTCCACCGCGTTGTAGGCGACGATGCTTGCGACACCGGTCTGCGGGTCGATCTCCACCTCCGAGATGTGGCACCCGTTGGGAAACGTCGAGCCCACGCTGGCCTCCGTCGTGACGGTCAGAGGACGTTCCCGGGCGAGGTCGGCGAGCGAGAGCTTCCTCTTCGACCCGCGCGTGCGGAACACCCCGTGCGCGTACTCGACCTGGGAAGGCTCCACCCCGAGCGGCTCCGCCGCCACCGATTTTCCGTGCTCGACCAGTTGCCGCGCGGCGAGCTTGCACACGCTTCCCGCGCCCACCAGAGACCGCGAGCCGCCCGTGTGGTTGCCGATCAGCCCTTTGCCCGGGACGCCCTCGCGCAGCCGCACCTTTTCGAGCGGGATGCCGAGCGTGTCCGCGACTACCATCGCGAAGGTGGTCTCGTGCCCCTGCCCCGAGGAATGCGCCACGGTATGGACCGTCACGATCCCGTCGCGCCCGCACTCGATCGTGATCTGGTCCTTGGGGAACAGCCCCGCGCCGGTGTTCTCGATCACTGTGGAAATCCCGATGCCGCGGAGCCTGCCCGCCTTTTCCGACTGCGCGCGGCGCTTCGCGAACCCTTTCCAGTCGGCGAGCTTGAGCGCCTTCTCGAGGATCCGCGGCATGTCGGCGTTCTCGTAGGTCGAGCCGGTCGGGGTCTTGTACGGGAAGGCTTCCGGCGGGATGAAATTGCGCCGCCGCAGCTCGGCTGGGTCGATGTTCAGCTCCGCGGCTGCCTGGCTCACCACCCGCTCGATCACGTAGGCGACGTCGGGACGCCCCGCGCCGCGATAGGCCGCCACCGGCACGGTATTGGTGAAGGCGAGCCGGAAGCGCCCGTAGAGCGCCGGGATGCGATAGACACCCGTCAGGCACGTTGCAGGGTTGCGCGTGTGGCTCGCCGAGCCGGTCGCCGTGAGGTACGCGCCCATGTCCGCGATCCAGTCGAGGCGCAGCGCAAGGAACTTGCCCTCGGCGTCGAGCGCGAGCTCCCCGGCGACGGTGTTCGCGCGCCCGTGGGTGTCGCTCGCGAAGCCCTCCGCGCGGGACGAGATCCAGCGAACGGGCTTGCCGAGCTCTTTGGAGGCGAGCATCAGCACGCAGTATTCGGGGTAGGCGGCGCTGCGCTGCCCGAAGCTGCCGCCGACGTCCTGCGCGTGCACGACGATTCTCTCCTCGGGGACATCGGTCGCGAACGCCATCTGCTTGCGCAGCATGTTGATGCCCTGGATGCACACGTAGAGGTGGTAGGTCTCGTCCTTCGCGTCGTACTGCACCGTGCAGCCGCGCAATTCGAGCGGGTTCGGCGCGACCCGGGAGACCTCGAGCTTCAAGCGCGTCACGTGCGCCGCGCCTGCGAACGCCGCCTTGACCGCCTCCTCGTTGCCCGCCTCGTAGTCAAAAGCGAGGTTGCCCGGAACGTCCGCGCGCAGCTGCGGCGCCCCTTCGGCGAGCGCATCCTCGGCGACGACCACCGCCGGCAGGTCGCGGTACTCCACGGCGACGAGCTCCGCCGCATCCTGCGCGGCGGCCGCCGAGTCCGCGACGACCATGGCCACCGCGTCGCCGACGTGGCGCACCCTGCCCGCCGCGAGCGCCGGGCGCGCGGGCTTGCGGATATGCTGCCCTCCGCGCCCGGGCCAGTTCACGATCACGAAAAACTTGTCGTAGCCGGCGCGCAGCGCGTCCTCTCCCGTGTACACGCGCTTGACGCCGGGGTGGCTGCGCGCTTTCTCGACGTCCACGGAGACGATCTCGGCGTGCGCCCGGTCGGAGCGCACGAAGTGCGCGTAGAGCTGGCCGGGCAGCGACCAGTCCGCGGCGTACTTGCCGGCGCCGGTGACGAGGCGCAGGTCCTCGACGCGGTGGCCGGTGTGCGACGCGTGCGTGTCCGCCATCGTAGAGCTCCAGGAAAGTCCGAGTCTTGGAATTCGGGCGAGGCGCCCGGCGCGCCTGCCTGCGCGGAGCGCAGGGCGCCGATTATCCGGCATCCCCCGCGCGAGTTCAATCCGGGAGTCCACATGTTGCGTGGGCCTGCGGCGCCGCGCACAATACGGCGTCCACGCGACCGGGCATCCCGCGAACGGGGCGGGACCGTCCGGCAGCCGCGCACTCACCGGGTCATCCCACCACTCAATCACTTAAACGCCCCATGAAGAAAGACACGATACTCGCCCATGCGGGGCGCGATCCGCAGCGCTACCAGGGTATGGTGAACACGCCGGTGTTCCGCACCTCGACGGTGATCTTTCCCGACCTCGAGTCGTACGAGGCGCGCGGCGGCGACGATTACAAGAAGGTGCGCTACGGGCTGCTCGGGACCCCGACCACCTTCGCCCTGGAAGAGGCCGTCGCCCGGATGGAGGGGGGCCACGCCGCCGTCGCCCTGCCCTCCGGGCTCGCCGCCATTACCGCCGCGTTGTGCGCGTTCGTGAAGGCCGGCGACCATCTGCTGGTGCCCGACTCGGTGTACGTGCCCACCCGCACCTTCTGCAACGACGCCCTGAGGAAGATGGGGGTCGAGACCGAGTACTACGATCCGCTCATCGGCGCCGGCGTCGAGCGCCTGCTGCGGCCCAACACGCGCGCGGTGTTCTGCGAGGCGCCGGGCTCGCTCACCTTCGAGATGCAGGACATTCCCGCGATCGCAGGCGCGGCGCATGCGCGCGGCATCCCCGTGCTCGCCGACAACACCTGGGGCACGCCCTACTGGTTCCGCTCGTTCGAGCGCGGGGTAGACGTCTCCATCCACGCGGCGACCAAGTACATATCGGGCCATTCGGACGTGATGATGGGCCTCATCGTCACCAACGAGCGCCATTGGCTCGCCGTGCGCAAGACCGTCGCCGAGTACGGCTACGCTGTGAGCCCCGACGACTGCTACCTCGCGCTGCGCGGTTTTCGCACCCTGGGCGTGCGAATGCGCCAGCAGATGCACAATGCGCTCCGGGTCGCGCGCTGGCTGCGGTCGCGCCCCGAGGTGATGCGCGTGATCTACCCCGCCCTCGAGGACGATCCCGGCCACGCGATATGGAAGCGCGACTTCGAGGGCGCGGCCTCGCTCTTCTCGTTCGTGATGCGTCCGGCGGCGGAGCGGCAGGTCGCCGCCTTCGTCAACGCGCTGGAACTCTTCGGAATCGGCTCGAGCTGGGGCGGCTACGAGAGCCTCATCACCGTCGCGCACGTGGAAAAGTACCGCACCGCGACCCGCTGGAACCCCGGCGGCCCGACGATCCGGCTGCACATCGGGCTCGAGGATCCCGACGACCTCATCGCCGATCTCGAGCGCGGCTTCGCGCAGGCGCAGAAAGCGCGCTGATCGGGAGCCGCTCGTCTCCGGGCGCCCCGGATCAGACGCCGTACTTGCGCTCGAGCTCCCGGATCTCGTCCAGCCCGCAGATCCGCCAGAAATCGTCGAAACCGACCATGCGGTCCCAGACCGCGAGTGAGTTGCCGGACTCCTTGATCTCGGTGAGCACCTCGCGCATGGTCTTGCATGCGGCCATGAGCGCATGGACGTAGAAACACGCGGTCTTGTATCCCATCGCCTCGATCTCGGAGACCGGCAGCCGCGGGACCATCCCGCTCGGGGAGTGGTTGAAATGCAGGGGGATGCGCCCCCGGAAGCGCTCGGCCACCGCCCGGATCTCGTCAAGCGAGTCGCGCATCTCGACGAACAGCATGTCGGCTCCCGCCCGAAGGTAGGCCTCGCCGCGCTCGAGCGCGCCGTCCAGCCCCTCCACCAGCAGTGCGTCACAGCGCGCGATGATCGCGAAATCCGGATCGCGCCGCGCGTTGAGAGCGGCGTGGATTTTCTGCACCATTTCCTCCGTCGGGACCAGCTTCTTGCCGAACATGTGGCCGCAGCGCTTGGGCCATACCTGGTCCTCGACATGGATTCCCGCCACGCCCGCCCGCTCGAACTCGCGCACGGTGCGGCGCACGTTGATCGCGTTGCCGTAGCCGTTGTCGGCGTCGACGACGACGGGGATGTCGACCGCCTCGGCGATGTAGGCGGCGTTCCTCACCATCTCTTCCATCGTCACCAGCCCGACGTCGGGGTGCCCGCGGCACATTGACACGCCCGCCCCGGTCACCACGCACAACGGGTAGCCGGCCTGCTCCACGATGCGTGCGCTCAGTGCATCGTGGGCCCCGCCGCCGAGCACGATGCGATCGCCCGCGAGTAGTTTTCTCAGTCTGGCTCCGGCACTCATTGCCCCATCTCCCTCCCTTACGCCGATCCTTTTCGAAATCCGATCCGGCACGCCTACTCCACCTTCATGCCGGAAGCCTTGATGGTTTTCCCCCAGCGCTCGATGTCCCTGCGCAGGATCGCCCCGAACTGCTCCGGCGTGCCCCCCGCCGGGTCCGCGCCGAGCGCCAGGAACTTCTCCTTGATCTCCGGGGTTTCGATGATCCGGTTCACTTCGCTGTTGAGCCGGCTCACCACCAGGCGCGGCGTGCCGGCCGGAACGAAGATCCCGATCCAGAAATCCACCTCGAAGCCCGGCAGCCCGGACTCCGCCGCAAGCGGCACCTCGGGCAGCGCCGGCGAGCGCTTGGCGCCGTTCACGGAGAGCGCCCGCAGCCGGCCCGCCTTGATATGCGCGATCGCGGAGGCAACCCCGGTGAACATCATCGTGGTCTCGCCGGCGACCGTCGCCGTGACGCCCGGGGTGCTGCCCTTGTACGGCACGTGGACGACCTCCGCGCCGGTCATGAGCCGGAACATCTCGGCCGACAGATGCGGCGTGCTGCCGCTGCCGGCCGACGCGTAGCGCATCTCGCCCGGTTTCGATTTCGCCAGCGCGATCAGGTCGCGGATGGTCTTGGCCGGCGCCGACGGGTGCACGACGAGCACGCTCGTCGAATACGCGATGTTCGCCACCGGCGCGAACTGCCTGACCGCATCGTACGGGATCTTCGCGTAAAGGCCCGGGTTGATGGCCATCGTCGCGGTGCCGCCGGCGAGCAGCGTATATCCGTCGGGCAGCGATTTCGACACTATTTCCGTGCCGATGATGCCGTTCGCCCCCGGGCGGTTGTCGATCACCACCTGCTGTCCCAGGTTGTCGCCGAGCTTCTGCCCGACCAGCCGCGAGAGCGTGTCGGTGGAGCCCCCGGCCGCCTGCGGCACCAGAAACCGGATCGGCCGGCTGGGGTACGGCTGACCGATCGCAGGCACGGTGATCGCCACCAGCGCCAGCGCGATTGCGAAACGGCGTGCTACGTCAAGGCTGCCCATGATTCCCTCCTTTTCGTCGTCCTGTTCGGCTGCCGCCCCGGCGCGGTCGGGGCGCCGGAGCCATGCAGTTCCCGCGTGATGCCCGCGGGTCAGATATTTTCGAGATACTCGCGCTCGATCCCGCGCCAGCGCCAAGTATTGACCGCAACTTCGCGATCGTCGAACGTCGCCAGCTCGTGCTCGATCGCGCCGGTGTCGCCGTCGCGCTTGAGCACCGCGAGCACCTTGATCGCCGCGGCGATCGCCGCGCGGTGCGTCTGCGACGGGTAGATGCCGAGCCGGAACCCCATCGCCTCGAGCTCGCGCGCCGGCAGCGCCGGGGTCTTGCCGCCTTCGAAAATGTTCGCGACCGCGGGCTTGCGCAGCGCCTTCGGAATCGCGGCGAGTTCCTCCTTCGATTGCGGCGCCTCGACGAACCCGAGATCGGCGCCGGCCTCCAGATACGCGTTCATGCGTTCGATCGCCGCCTGCAGGCCCTCGGCGGCGCGCGAATCGGTGCGCGCGATGATGATCATGTCCCCGTCCCGGCGCGTGTCGACGGCAGCCTTGATCTTGCCCACCATCTCGGCGGCGCTGATCACCTGCTTGCCCTCGTAGTGGCCGCACTTCTTGGGGCTCACCTGGTCCTCGATGTGGAACGCGGCCACTTCGGCCTTTTCGTATTCGCGCACCGCCCGCACCACGTTGACCGCGTTCCCGTAGCCGGTGTCCATGTCGGCGATGACCGGGATCTCCACGGCTTCGACCGTGCGTGCGATGAATTGCACGTTCTCGGTCATGGTCAGCAGGCCGACGTCCGGATAGCCGCACGCGCGCGAGTAGCCGCCGCCGGTGAGGTACACGGCTTCGAAGCCGGCAACCTGCGCGAGCCGCGCGGTGAGCGTGTCGTAGGCTCCCGGCACGACGAGGTACTGCGGCCGGGCGAGCAGTTTGCGTAACTCCTTGCGTGCACTCATGGGATCGTCATTTCTCCTTCAGCCTGTTTCGCAGTACGTAGTGCAGGATGCCGCCGTGCCGGTAATACTCGACTTCCTGCCGCGTGTCGAGCCGCGCAAGCAGCTGGAACGTGGAGCGCGAGCCGTCGCGGCGCGTGACGATGCACTCCAGTTCGCGGCGCGGCGCCAGCCCCGCGGCGAGACCGGAGATGTCGAACGTCTCGCTGCCCTCGAGCACAAGCGTCTTGCGCGTGACGCCGGGGGCAAACTGCAGCGGCAGCACCCCCATGTGGACGAGATTCGAACGATGGATGCGCTCGAAGCTCTCGGCGATCACGGCGCGCACGCCGAGCAGCTGCGTGCCCTTTCCGGCCCAGTCGCGCGAGGATCCGGGGCCGTAAGTGGCGCCGCCGACCACGACCAGCGGGACGTTCCCGGCGCGGTAGCGCTCCGCGGCGTCGTAGATCGACAGCGTGTCGCCCGACGGCCAGTGACGCGTGGCGCTGCCCTCGACGCCGGGCACCATCTCGTTCCGGATGCGGATGTTCGCGAAGGTGCCGCGGATCATGACGTCGTGATTGAGCCGGCGCGCCGCGTAGTTCTGGAAATCCCGGGGGGCGATGCCGAGCGACTCCAGGTATTTCGCCGCCGGCGTCCCCGGCGAGATCGCGCCGATCGGCGAGATGTGGTCCGTGGTGAGCATGTCGCCGAACATCGCCAGGACCCGCGCGCCCGTGATGTCGGCGAGCGGCGCGGGCTCGCGCTGCATGTCGTCGAAGAACGGCGGCCGCCGGATGAACGTGCTCCCCGCCTTCCACGCAAAGGTGGCACCTCCGCCGCCGGTGACCTGCCGCCACTCCGGCCCGCCCTCCATGATCGAGCCATAGCGGCCGCGAAATACCGCCGGATCGAGCATAGCGTCGATCACTTCGCGCACCTCGCCGGGATCGGGCCAGATCTCCTTCAGGAACACCGGCCGGCCGTCGGCCCCGGTGCCGATCGGCTCGCTCTCGAGGTCGGTGAGGATCGTGCCGGCGAGTGCATAGGCCACCACCAGCGGCGGCGAGGCGAGGAAGTTTGCGCGGGCGCCGGGGTGGATGCGGCCCTCGAAGTTGCGGTTTCCCGACAGGACCGCGACCGCGGCGAGATCCTCCTGCTTGATCGCCGTTGCAATCGTCTCGGCGAGCGGGCCCGAGTTACCCATGCAGGTCATGCAGCCGTAGCCGGCGACATTGAACCCGAGCGCGTCGAGCGGCTGCTGCAGCCCGCTCTTCGCCAGGTAGTCGGCGACCACGCGCGAGCCCGGCGAGAGCGAGGTCTTCACCCACGGCTTGGGCTTGAGCCCCCTCGCGACGGCGTTGCGCGCGAGCAGCCCGGCCGACACCATCACGGACGGGTTCGAAGTATTGGTGCAGCTGGTGATCGCCGCGAGAACGATGTCGCCGTTTTTCAGGCGGAAATCGGCGCCCCGCACGGCGGCCGCCCTGCCATCGCCGCTGTACGCCGAGCGAAACGCCGCGGGCGCCTGCGAAAGGGGCACGCGCTCGTGGGGGCGCCTCGGGCCGGCCACGCACGGCACGACCGCGGCAAGATCGATCTCGATCACCTCCGTGTAGTCGGGCACGGGCGTGCGCTCGTCGCGCCACAACCCCTGCGCCTTGGCGTAGGCTTCCACCAGCGCGACGTGATCCGACTCGCGGCCGGTAAGAACGAGATAGCGCAACGTCTCGCGATCGACCGGGAAGAATCCCATCGTCGCGCCGTATTCGGGAGTCATGTTGGCGATCGTCGCGCGGTCCGGAAGCGTGAGCGCATCCACGCCCGGTCCGAAAAACTCGACGAACTTTCCGACCAGATTATGGCGGCGCATGGCCTGCGTCACCGTGAGCACGAGGTCGGTGGAGGTCACCCCGGGCCCGAGCTTGCCGGCGAGGCGGCAGCCGACCACCTCGGGAACCTGGATCGGCACCGCCTCGCCGAGCGCTGCGGCGCCGCCCTCGAACCCGCCGACGCCCCAGCCGATTACGCCGAGGCCGTTGATCATCGGCGTGTGGCTGTCCATGCCGAGCACCGAGTCGGGGTAGGCCAGGGTGTGCCCGCCTTCTTCCCGCGCGGCGACGACTTGCGCCAGGTACTCGAGGTTGATCTGGTGGCAGATCCCGCTCCCCGGCGGGAACAGCCGCAGGTTGGCGAACGCCTGCTGCCCCCAGCGCAGGAATTCGTAGCGCTCGCGGTTGCGCTCGATCTCGAGCGCCATGTTGCGCTGCGCGGCGTCGGACGTGCCGGAGTGATCGACCGCCACCGCGTGGTCGACGATGAAATCGACCGGCAGCAACGGGTCGATGCGCCCGGGATCACCGCCCAGCCGCACCATCGCATCGCGGATCGCCGCCAGGTCGCCCAGGAGCGGGATGCCGGACGAATCGGGCATCAACACGCGCGCCGGCTTGAAGCCGATCTCGCGCTCCGAACGCCGCGCTTTCAGCCAGTCTCCGAGCGCGGCGATCTCCTCGGCACCGGCGGTGCCCGCCGCGTGCTGCCGCAGCAGGTTTTCGAGCAGCACCTTGAGCGCGTACGGCAACCGGGATACGCCGGCGAGCCCGAGCTGCTCGGCGGCCGGCAGGCAATAGTAGAGGTAACGCTTGCCCGCCACGTCGAGCTCGCGGACGGTCCTGCTGCTGTCGAACGTCATTGTTTCCGGATCCACGGTTTCCGCTCCACCATCATGTTGCTGCTTCCTGTGCGTGCGTTCAGTCGACTGCGTCGGGATCGGCCGAGAGCCTCGTCACCAGCGCGCGATGAACTTCGCGCAGGGGCAAGTCGAAGGTCTCGGGAGGGAGCTCCCCCAGCAGCGTCTCGATGCGCTGGTGGAGCAGGCTCTTGGCATGATACGCCGTGCCTGCGCGCCGGCGCGCGGTCTCGTCATCGGCATCGCCGCGCCACGCGAAGCGCGCGTCGATCGCCCGGGCGAGCGCAAAGCAGGAGTCCGCGTCGTCCCGGGAGGCGAGGAGCACCGGCGGCACCCATTCCCACGCGCGGGAGCGGCGCAGCCGCAGCGTATCCTTTACTTCCGCGGCGATCCGCGCGGCGCCGGGAAGGTCCGCCTTGTTCACGACCAACACGTCGGCGATCTCGAGGATGCCCGCCTTCATCGCCTGGATCTGGTCGCCCGACTCCGGCATGAGCACCAGCACCACGCAATCCACCAGCGCGCGCACGCCGACGTCGGCCTGTCCGGTGCCCACGGTCTCGACCAGCAATTCGTCGAAATCGTGCCGCTCCATTGCGCTCAGCATGCCGGGGAGGTTGTCCGCGAGGCCGTCGTGCGCGCTGCGGCTCGCCAGCGAGCGGAAAAAGAGCTCCGGATGATCCGCCACCTCGCCCATGCGGATGCGGTCGCCGAGGATCGCGCCGAGGGTGTACGGGCTGCTCGGGTCCACCGCGATCACCCCGACGCGGCGCCCCTGCGCCAGGCTTCCCGCGGCAAGCGCGCGTACCAGCGTGCTCTTGCCGGTGCCCGGCGGGCCGGTGAGGCCAATGCGCCGCGCGCCCCGCGCGGGCGGCGCGACGGGCCCGCTCCAGGCCGCGGGATCGCCCGCGTTCGCGATCCGCGTCAGCACGCGCCCGAGCGCGGCCCGGTCGAGCGGCGGGCGCGGCGCGGCGCTCACGGCGCCTCCTTCCCGAGGATGCGCTCGTTGTGCTCGCCGAGCCCCGGCGGCGCCCGGTAGCCGGGCTCGAACCCGGAGATCTTGATCGGATTGCCCGCCGCCTTCAGGCCGCCGCCATCGAGCGCGACGACCATCTCCCGCTCCCGCGCGAGATCGCCCGCCAGCGCGTTGTCGAGGGTGTCCACCGCGGCGGCGACGATGCCGCGCGGCGCGAGGCGCTCGGCCCAGCGTGCCGCGGTGTCGGTCGCGAGGAGCCGGGTGAGCGACTCGATCACGAGCACGCGGTTCTCGCGCCGGCCCTCGATCGTGGCGTAGCGCGCGTCGCTCACCCAGTCCGGGCGGCCGGCCTCCTCGCAGAAGCTCCGCCAGAACTCGTCGTGCGTGATGAAGAGCATGAGCCAGCCCTCGCGCGCCGGAAACACCTGCGCCGGGACGATGAACGGATGGGCCGAGCGCGCGTAGCGCTGCGGCCGCTCGCCGGCATTGAGCCAGGCCGCGGCGACGTAATTGAGCTGCGAGAGCATGACATCGTGCATCGCGACGTCCACCTGCCCGCCCCTGCCCTCGGCGAGCTTCGCGACGAGCCCGAGCGCCGCCATGATGCCGGCCGAGTTGTCCACCGCCGAATAGCCGGCCTTGGTCGGCTCCGCGTCGGGGTCGCCGGTCATCTGCATGATGCCGGTCATCGCCTGGATCACGTAATCGTAGGCCGGGCGCTCGGCGTAGGGCCCCTCCAGCCCGTAGCCCGTGAGCGCGACGCACGCCAGCCGCGGGTTGTGCGCCTTGAGGTCCTCGTAGCGCAGGCCGAGCTTCTTGATCGCGCGCGGCCGCAGGTTCGTGATGAGGCCGTGGGCGCTCGCGGCGAGCGCGTGAAACGCCGCGCGCCCTTCTGAGCTCGCGAGGTCGAGCGTTACGCTCAACTTGTTGCGGTTCAGGCTCGCGAAGTAGACGCTGTGGCCGCCGGCATGATGGCGCCCCATCCGCCGCGCGATGTCCCCCGCGCCGGTCTCGATCTTGATCACTTCCGCTCCGAGGTCGGCGAGCAGCATCCCGCAGTAGGGCCCAGCCAGCATGTGGCCCACCTCGAGGATGCGATAGCCGGCGAGCGGCCCCTTCACGGGGAGCGCTCCGCGAGCGCCTGCGCCACGGAAGCGACGACCTCCTCGAGCGGCATGGCGCTGGTGTAGATGCCGCGCACGCCCAGCCCGCGCAGATACTCGAAGTCCTCGGCGGGGATCGTGCCCCCGACGAAAACCCGCACGTGCCCGGCGCCGGCGCGGCGCAGGCCGTCGATCGTGTCGGCAGCGAGCTCGCGATGGCTGCCGGAGAGCACCGACAGGCCGACCGCGTCCACGCCCTCCTCGACCGCGACGCGGGCGATCTGCTCCGGGCTCTTGCGCAAGCCCGTGTAGATCACTTCGGCCCCCGCGTCGCGCAGCGCAAGCGCGATCACTTTGGCGCCGACGTCGTGGCCGTCGAGCCCGGGCTTGGCGACGAGGATGCGCCGGCCGCGCAGCACGGGGGTGCCTGCCGTTGCCGTCATAGCCGCACCGGCTCCCGGAACTCGCCCCACTGCGCCTTGAGCTCCCGCACCATCTCGCCCACCGTCGCGTAGGCGTGGCAGCAGTCCACGAGATAGGGCATCAGGTTCTCGCCGTCCTTCGCGGCCGCCTGCCGCAGGCGCGCGAGCGCGCGCTGCGCCTCGGCGCCGTTGCGCCGCGCCCGCACCGCCTCGTAGCGCTCGACCACGCGGCGCGCCGCCTGCGGGTCGAGCCGGAACACTTCCCCGAACTCCTCGCTCTGGTCGGCGCGGCGGAACTCGTTCTGCCCCACCACGACCGTTTCGCCGCGGTCGATCTTTAACTTGCGCTCTCGCGCGCGCTCGGCGATGCGCAATTGCAGCCAGCCGTCCTCGATCGCCTGGATCACGCCACCGTAGTCTTCGATCTCCCGCATCACCGCGAGGATCGCCTCCTCCATGCGGTCGGTGTGGCTCTCCACGAAATAGCTGCCGCCGAGCGGATCCACGGTGCGCGCAACGCCGCTCTCGTAGGCGATGATCTGCTGCGTGCGCAGCGCGAGCTCGGCCGAGAACTCCGTCGGGATCTGGAACGGCTCGTCGTAGGCGCAGGTGAAGATGGACTGCGCGCCGCCCAGCACCGCCGCCATCGTCTCCACGGCCACCCGGATGATGTTGTTGTAGGGCTGCGCCGAGACCAGAGAGGAGCCGCCGCACACCACGCCGAAGCGGAAGTGCTGCGCGCGCGCGTCCTGCACGCCGTAGCGGCTGCGCATGAGCCGCGCCCAGATGCGGCGCGCGGCGCGGAACTTGCACACCTCGTCGAAGAAATCCATGTGCACGTAGAAGAAGAACGACAGGCGCCGGCCGAACCGGTCCACGTCGCCCCCGCGCCGGCGCAGCTCGTCCACGTAGGCAAGCCCGTTCGCAAGCGTGTAAGCGATCTCCTCGACGGCGGTCGCGCCCGCGTCGCGCACGTGCGCGCCCGCGATGCTGATCGGGTTGAAGCGCGGGCTGACGTCGTTCGAGTAGAGCACGCTGTCGGCGATGAGGCGCACCGAGGGCTTCACCGGGAAGATCCACGTTCCGCGCGCGACGTACTCCTTGAGGATGTCGTTCTGGATCGTGCCCGTGAGCTTCTCGCGTGGCACGCCGTGCTTGTCGGCCACCGCGAGGTACATCGCGTAGATGATCGCGGCGGTGCCGTTGATGGTGAAAGAGGTCGAAATGCGCGTAAGGTCTATCCCCTCGAACAGTACCTCGGCGTCCGCGAGGCTGGAGAGCGACACCCCGACCTTGCCCACCTCGGAGCGCGCCATCGCATCGACCGGGTCGTAGCCGCACTGCGTGGGCAGATCGAGCGCGACCGAGAGCCCGGTCTGCCCCTGCTCCAGCAGGAAGCGGTAGCGCTGGTTCGACTCCTCGGCGGTGCCGAAGCCCGAGTACTGGCGGAACGTCCACAGCCGGCCGGTGTAGCCGTCCGGGAAAATACCGCGCGTGTAGGGATAGACTCCGGGGGCCTCGAGCTGCGCCCCGCGCAGTTGGTCGGCGGTGGCGACGACCGGCACCGGGATGCCGGAGCCGCTCGTCCGCTCGGGCCGCGTCCGCGCGTTTTCACCGGCGGCGGGCTGTTTCGGCGCGTTCTGTGTGCTCACGTCGGTTTCCTCCCGTCGAGGATCTTGTCGGCGGCCTGCCAGTGATCCGGATGCACCCAGGTCTCGACGAGCTGGCGCGTCTCGAGCCTGCGGATCCCCGCGGCGGGCCGCCCGCTCCGGTGTGCGATGGCGAGCGCCTTGTAGGCGCGCAGCACCTGCGGGACCTGCTGCAGGAAGGGCGCGATGAAGCGCTCGATCAGCGCCGGCAGCGGCTCGCCCGGCGCGCCCACCTCGTCCACCAGCCCCGCGCGCTGCGCGCCGGGCGCATCGAGCAGCTCGGCCGCGGCGAGCAGGCGCAACGCCCTCGCCGGACCGACGAGCCGCATCAGGTCCGCGCCCCCGCCCCAGGCCGTGGCGATGTTGAGCCGTCCCTGGATAAAGCCGATGCGCGCGTGGCTCGCGGCGACGCGAAAATCGCAGGCGACCGCCAGCTCCGCGCCCCCGCCGAGCGCATCGCCGTTCAACGCCGCCACCACCGGCACGGGGAAGGAGCGGATCGCTTCCAGCGCATCGCGCGCCTGCTCCGCCATGCGCCGCGTATCCGCACGCGTGCGCACCTGGGCGAGGTCGCGGAGATCGCCCCCCGCCGCAAAGCTCTTCTCTCCCGCGCCGCGCAGCACAGCCACGCGCAGGTCTTGCGCTCCGGAATGGCCCGAGAAGACGCGCTTCAATTCGCCGAGCACCGCGCGGCTCAGCGCGTTGCGCTTGTCGGGGCGGTTGATGCTCACGTTGAGCACCCCGCCGGCACGCTCCGCCACCACCGTCGCGGCCTCTCCCCTCATCGCGCGCGTCCCCGCGTGATCCGCCCCACCGCAACGCGCAGAGCCTCGGCATGGCGGGCAAGCGCGGGCTCCATGCGCTGCAGCGGCCCGGCGATCGCGATCCCGAAGGCCTCGTTGTCGAGCGAGAGCCCCGCCGCGACCGCCAACACGTCCACGACGTTCTCGCCGCGGGTGACGAAGTAGCCGCGCTTCCGGCCCTGCTGGAGGTTCGCCTTGAGCTGCGCGGGGGTGGCGAGCGTGTTCGGCGTCACCCGCTCCAGCGCGTGCGAGGCGAGCCACTCCTCGAGCGCCTCCGGCGCGAGCGCCGCGAGCAGCGCCTTGCCGATCGCGCTCGAGTGCAGCGGCTTGTACTCTCCCGCGTGCGCGGTGTAGCGCACGGTCTTCGCGCTCTCCAGCACATCGAGATAGAGCACCGCGTCGCCCTGGCGCTTGCCCAGGATCACGGTCTCCCCGGAGCGGTCGCGCAGGCTCGCGAGCGCCGGCCGCAGCCCCTCGATCAGCGCATCGTGCACCGCGATCGAGCGCGCGACGTCGTAGAGCCGGCGCGTCGGGTAGTAGAGCTTGCGCCGGCCCAGCGAGTAGAGGTAGCCGCACTCGAGGAGCGTGCGCAGCAGCAGATGGCAGCTGCTCACGGGCACCTTGATCGTGCGCGCGATCTCCGAGAGCGAGAGCGGCTCCCGCGCGGCGCCGAAGATCTCGAAGACGTCGAGCGCGCGCGCGTGGGCGCCCTGCGGGCCTTTTGTTTTCAACATATCGAAAAATTATTCTGCATATTGAAACTCAGTGTCAAGCTCGCCCGCGCCGGGACTTCGCGGGCCCGCATCCGGGATGCCGAATTTCGCTGGTATATTCGGGACTTCCCGAGTCCCGTGCATTTCGATGCCGGGACGGTTCCGGGCTCGATCCGCGGCGGCCGGCCGCTCAACTCCTGGAGGCGCGCATGAAGGTGGGTTTCATCGGACTGGGCATCATGGGCGGCGCCATGGCCCTCAACGTGAGGGCCGCAGGCCACGCCCTCGTCGTGCACGACCTGCGGCGCGAGGCGGGCGAGCCGCATCTCAAGGCCGGCGCAACGTGGGCGGACGGGGCGCGGAAGCTCGCGCAGCAATCGGACGTGGTATTCACGTCCCTCCCCGGCCCGCGCGAGGCGGAGGCGGTGGGCGCGGAGCTGCTCGAGGGCATGCGCCCGGGCGCGGCGTGGTTCGATCTCACTACGAACTCGCCCACCATAGTGCGCCGGTTGAGCGCGCGCTTTTCCGAACGGGGCATCCCGATGCTCGATGCGCCGGTATCGGGCGGGCCGCGCGGCGCGAAAAGCCGCAAGCTTGCGCTGCTGGTGGGCGGCGACCGCGCCGCCTTCGACCGCTTTCGTCCCGTGCTCGACGCGATCGGCGACCAGGTGATCTACATCGGCCCGGTCGGCGCCGGTTCAGTGGCGAAGCTCGTGCACAACTGCGCGGGCTACGCGATGCACGCCGCCGTCGCCGAGGTCTTCACCATGGGCGTGAAGGCCGGCGTGGACCCGCTCGAGCTCTGGTCGGCGATCCGGCAGTGCTCGCTCGGCCGCATGCGCAGCTTCGACCGCCTGGGCAACCAGTTCCTCCAGGGAAAGTTCGAGCCGCCCGACTTCGCGCTCAAGCTCGCGCACAAGGACGTCACGCTCGCCACCGAGCTCGCGCGCGAGCTCGGCGTGCCGATGCGCATCGCCAACCTCACGCACGCGGAGATGACCGAGGCGTTGAACCGCGGCTGGGGCGAGCGCGACTCGCGCTCGTTCCTGCTGCTGCAGGAGGAGCGCGCCGGCGTCGAGATCACCGTGCCCGCGGCGAAGATCCAGGAAGTGCTCGACCGCGGCTGACGCCGCGTAAAGTGCGGCGTCAGGTAGTGATGCGTGACATGAAGGAGCGTGACCTGGTGAGGCGTGACATGATGGGGCGTTACGCGGTACGATGCGGCAGGTGTTTCAAGAACAAAAAACCGCAAGTTAGCTAGTGCACTGTCCGCGAAATAGCTTGTACTTCTGGACGGGTGTTGCTATGCTCAATCATGCCCAAACGCGCGCAAGCTGTGAACCTGGGGGAAGGCGAACGGCAACAACTGGAGCAATGGGTGTCG
>Ga0194131_10000328_pt1 | contig 78672 bp, 93 predicted proteins | sample TA2KigO120mmetaG_FD_148631 | JGI IMG/M metagenome (GOLD analysis project Ga0194131, IMG submission 148631) | Freshwater microbial communities from Lake Tanganyika, Tanzania - TA2015053 Kigoma Offshore 120m | ecosystem: Environmental > Aquatic > Freshwater > Lake | place: Tanzania: Lake... | reverse complement strand
CCCGCGGGGCGCGCGCCCCCCCCCCCCCCCCCCCCCGCTCGACTGTCTTCCGCTTCGCGCACCGACCCCCCGCCGCCAGCTTCCGGCGAGAGTCTTTTCGGGCGTCAGGGGAAAGCGCCTTAGTCCCGCTGCGGGCTAATCGCGAGGGGATTCGAGCAGGTCAGCCCTTGAACTTGTCCGTGGCGGCCACCCGCGCGACGGCGCGCGAGTAGGCCTCCTGAAGCTCCTGGTAGGCCGCCTCACCCTCAGACGAGCCGCGCATCTCTTCGAGCTGCTTGCGGGCGCGGTCGCGCGCGATCTCGGCGCGCGAGCGGTCGATCTCGTGGGCGAACTCGCAGCTGCTGACGAGCACGCTGGCTGCGCCTTCGTGCACCTCGGCGAAGCCGCGTCCGACCGCGGCGTAGAGCGTCTCGGCACCGGCTTGGATCTGCATCGCGCCCGGGCGGAGCGCGGTCATGAACGGTTCGTGGCCGGACAGCACGCCGAACTCGCCCTCGCTGCCGGGGAGCACGACGGAGTCGACGGCCTTGTCGAAGGCCTCGCCCTCGGGCGTCACGACTGTGAGATGAAACGGCATCGCTGGCTCCGCGGGCAATTGTTAGGCGAGCGTCTTCGCCTTCTCGCGCGCCGACTCGATCGTGCCCACCATGAAGAACGCCTGCTCCGGCAGGTCGTCGCACTTGCCGTCGAGGATCTCCTTGAACGAGCGAATCGTGTCCTCGAGCCGCACGTAGACGCCCGGCGTGCCGGTGAAGCCTTCGGCGACGTGGAACGGCTGCGAGAGGAAGCGCTCGATCTTGCGCGCGCGCGCCACCGTGAGGCGGTCGTCTTCGCTGAGCTCGTCCATGCCGAGGATCGCGATGATGTCCTGCAGGTCCTTGTACTTCTGCAGCGTCTGCTGCACGCCGCGCGCGACGCGGTAGTGCTCCTCGCCGACCACGAGCGGGTCGAGAATCCGGCTCGTCGAGTCGAGCGGATCCACCGCGGGGTAGATGCCCTTCTCGGAGATCGCGCGCGAGAGAACGGTCGTCGCATCGAGATGGGTGAACGCGGTCGCGGGCGCGGGATCCGTCAGGTCGTCCGCGGGCACGTAGATCGCCTGCACCGACGTGATCGAGCCCTTCGTCGTCGAGGTGATGCGCTCCTGCAGAGCGCCCATGTCCGTCGCGAGCGTCGGCTGGTAACCGACGGCGCTCGGGATGCGGCCGAGCAGCGCCGACACTTCCGAGCCGGCCTGCGTGAAGCGGAAGATGTTGTCGATGAAGAGCAGTACGTCCTTGCCCTCTTCGTCGCGGAAGTACTCGGCGCACGTCAGCGCCGAGAGGCCGACGCGGGCGCGCGCGCCCGGCGGCTCGTTCATCTGGCCGTACACGAGCGCGGCCTTGTCGAGCACCGTCGAGCCGTCGGCCAGCTTCGAGTCCATCATCTCGTGCCAGAGGTCGTTGCCCTCGCGCGTGCGCTCACCCACGCCGCCGAACACCGAGTAGCCGCCGTGCTGCTTCGCGATGTTGTTGATGAGCTCGAGGATGACGACGGTCTTGCCGACGCCGGCGCCGCCGAACAGACCGACCTTGCCGCCGCGCGGGTAGGGCGCGATCAGGTCGATCACCTTGATGCCGGTCTCGAGCGGCTCGACCGCCATCGACTGATCGATGAACTCCGGCACCGGGCGGTGAATCGGCCACTGCGCGGTCGCCTTCACCGGGCCGCGCTCGTCCACGGGCTCGCCGATCACGTTGGTGATGCGGCCGAGCGTGCCGGGGCCGACGGGGACCTTGATCATGTCGCCCGTGTTCACCACGGCTTGGTCGCGGCGCAGGCCGTCCGTCGTGTCCATCGCGATCGCGCGCACCGAGTTCTCACCGAGGTGCTGCGCGACTTCGAGCACGAGGTTGTTCTCGCGCGCGTCGATGTTCGGGTTCGTCGTGCGCAGCGCGGTCAGAATCTCGGGCAGCGCGCCCGGCGGGAACTCGACGTCCACCACCGGACCCATCACCTGCGTCACCTTGCCGTTCGTGCCTGCGGTCGCCATCGCTGGTTTCCTTCTTCGCGGTTCTGAGCCGCTCGCGACGTGCGCGAGCGCGAGTTGTTATTTGAGCGCCTCGGCGCCGGACACGATCTCCATCAGCTCCTTGGTGATCGCGGCCTGGCGCGCGCGGTTGTACTGGAGCGTGAGGCTCCCGATCAGCTCTTCCGTGTTGCGCGTCGCGTTCTCCATCGCGGCCATGCGCGCGGCGTGCTCGCCGGCCTGGTTCTCGAGCAGCGCGCGGTAGAGCGTGAACTCGAGCGCCTGCGGCACGAGCGTCTCGAGCAGCTTGTTCGCATCGGGCTCGATCTCGAACGGCAGCGCCGCGCCGCCGGCGCTCGCGATGTCCTCGGCGGGCGCGAGGGGAAGCAGCGGATCCGCGTGCGGCGTCTGCGTGAGCGCGGAGACGAACTCGGCGTAGACGAGCGTCGCGCCGTCGATCTCGCCGCTCTCGTATCGCTTCGCGAGATGCTCCGCGAGCTCCGTTGCGTGCTTGATGCCGATCGTGCCGAGGCCGCTCCAGACGCGCTGAATCGCGCCGAGCCTTCGGCGGCGGAAGAACTCGTCCGCCTTCTTGCCCACGGGCGTGATCACCACGGTCAGACCTCGCCCCACGAGCTCGCGCGCCGTGGCCTGCGCGCGCTTCAGCACGTTCGCGTTGAACGCGCCGCACAGCCCGCGGTCCGAGGTCACGACGATCAGCTCGTGCACCTGATTGCGCGCGTGCGGCTTCAGCAGCGGATGCTCCGCGTCCTTGTGGCGCCGTCCGATCTCGCCGAGCACGGCGTACATGCGCTTCGCGTACGGGCGCGCCGCGAGGATCGCGTCCTGCGCGCGCCGCAGCTTCGCCGCCGACACCATGCGCATCGCGCTCGTGATCTGCTTCGTCTTCTGGACGGTGCGGATCCGGCGGCGGATTTCTTTGGTACTGGGCATCTGACCCTCGGCCGCTCGACCCTAGTTAGTCAGCCTTCGCGCTCGGCTGGAACACCAGCGTGAACGCGTCGAGCGCGGCGCTCAGCGCCTTCTCGTCGTCGCCGCCGATTTGGGCGCTCTGGCGAATCTTCTCGATCAGCGCGGCGTGGTTCGCGCGCATGTACGCGAGCATCTCGCTCTCGTAACGGCGCACGTCGCCGACCGCGAGGTCGCGCACCCAGCTCTTGCGGCCGCCCTGCGGCGACGCGGCGAAGATCGAGATCACCTGCTCGATCGCGCTGAGCGGCTTGTGCTGCGGCTGCTTCAGAATCTCCGTTTGGCGCTCGCCGTTCGCGAGCTGCTCCTGCGTCGCCTTGTCGAGGTCGCTGCCGAACTGCGCGAACGCCGCCATCTCGCGGTACTGCGCGAGCGCGCCCTTCAGCGTGCCGGCGACCTTCTTCATCGCCTTGATCTGCGCTGCGCCGCCCACGCGCGACACCGAGATGCCGACGTTGATGGCGGGGCGAACGCCGGAGTTGAAGAGGTCCGTCTCGAGGAAGATCTGGCCGTCCGTGATCGAGATGACGTTCGTCGGGATGTACGCCGACACGTCGTTGGCCTGCGTCTCGATGATCGGCAGCGCCGTCAGCGAGCCGCCGCCCAGCTCGTCGTTCAGCTTCGCCGCGCGTTCGAGCAGGCGCGAGTGCAGGTAGAAGACGTCTCCGGGATACGCCTCGCGGCCCGGCGGGCGCCGCAACAACAGCGAGAGCTGGCGGTAGGCGACGGCCTGCTTCGTGAGATCGTCGTAGATGATCAGCGCGTGCTTGCCGTTGTCGCGGAACCACTCGCCCATCGTGCAGCCCGTGTAGGGCGAGATGAACTGCAGTGGCGCCGGCTCGCTCGCCGTCGCGGCGACGACGATCGTGTAGTCCATCGCGCCGAACTGCGTGAGCTTGTCCACCACCTGCGCGACGGTCGACTGCTTCTGGCCGATGGCGACGTAGATGCAGAAGACATCGCCGCCCTTCTGGTTGATGATCGTGTCGAGGGCGATCGTGGTCTTGCCCGTCTGGCGGTCGCCGATGATGAGCTCGCGCTGGCCGCGGCCGATCGGAACCATCGCGTCGATCGCCTTGATGCCCGTCTGCAGCGGCTGCGTGACGCTCTTGCGCGTCACGATGCCCGGCGCCTTCAGCTCGACGCGGCGCGACTCCGTCGACTGGATCGGGCCCTTGCCGTCGATCGGGTTGCCGAGCGCGTCGACCACGCGCCCCAACAAGCCCATGCCCACCGGCACTTCGACGATGCGGCCCGTGCGGCGCACCAGGTCGCCCTCGCGCACGTGGTTCGCCTCGCCCATCACGGCGATGCCGACGTTGTCCTCTTCGAGGTTCAGCACCATCCCCGAGACGTTGCCCGGGAACGACACGAGCTCGCCGGCCATCGCGGACTGGAGGCCGTAGACGCGCGCGATGCCGTCGCCGATCGAGAGCACGGTGCCAGTCTCGGCGACGTCGATCTGACGGCCGTAGTCCTTGATCTCGCGCTTCAGGATGTCGGTGATTTCGCCGGGACGAAGATCCATCGCTTGGCTCCGTGTCTCTGTCTGCTGCGTTGAGCTCGTAGGGCTAGCTACCGAGCAGCGTGCTGCGCAGCTGGGTGAGCTGCGTGCGCAGGCTGCCGTCGTAAACCGTGTCGCCGATCTGCGCGACGAGTCCGCCGACGAGCGCCGGGTCGACCTCGACCTCGAGCTCGACCGTCGTGCCGGCGCGCGCCGAGAGCGCGCGAGCGAGGCGCGCCTGCTGGTCCGCGCTGAGCGGCTGCGCGCTCTTCACGCGCGCCTTCTTCTTGCCCGCGGCCTCGTCGGCGAGGCGCACGAACTCGGCCTCGATCTGATCGAACGCGACGAGGCGGCGCTGATCGATCAGATACGAGTAGAAGCGGCGCAAGAGCGAGCTCGCGCCGAGCTTCTCCGCGACACCCTCGAGCACGCGGCGGCGCTCGGCGGCGGAGTGCAGGGGCTGGAGCAGCACGTCGCGCAGCTCCGGGCTCGCCTCGAGGAGCGCGCCGAGGCCGCGCAGCTCCGCGCGCACGGCGGCGACGGAGCCGTCCTCGCTCGCGATCGAGAAGAGCGCGCGTGCGTAGCGGCGCGGTGCGGTCACCGAGGCCATCAGTGCGCTCCTCCGGCGCCAGGGCCCGACTCGACCTTCGCGATGAACTCGTCGACGAGGCGGCTGCGGTCCGCGTCGGTGGTCTGCTCGCGCAGGATCGTGCCCGCAAGCGTGACCGCGAGCTCCGCCGCTTCCTTGCGCAGGGACTCGCGCGCGGCGCGCAGCTCGCGCTCCACGACGCCCGATGCGCTCTGGCGAATGCGCGATGCGGTGGCTTCGGCGTCGGCGAGAATCGCGGCCTTCTCGACCTGAGCGCCCTTGCGGGTCGCCTCGATGATCTCCACGATGTCCGCGTCGAGGCGCGCGGCCTTTGTGTTCCACTCGGCGAGCTTCGCCTCGGCGTCCCGTAACAACTGCTCGGAAGTCGCGATGTTCTTCGCGATCGTGTCGCGGCGGCTGCCGAGGTAGTCCTGGACCGGCTTGCGCGCGAAGTAGACGAGCACGCCGCCGAGGATCAGCAGATTCACCCACTCGAAGATCAGATCCTTCGTGTGGTCGGCGTGCTCTTCCGACGCGGCGAAGCCCGCGAGCGGCGCGAGTGCGAGCAGCAACGCGAGCGCGAGCTTCTTCACGCGAGCGGCCTCCCGAGCACCTTGCTCGCGACTTCGCCCGCGAGCCGCTCGGTCTCGCTGCGCAGCGCCCTGCGCGCGTTCTCGAGTGCGCTCGCGACGCCGGCGCGCGCCTGCGCCACTTCGCGCTCGGCCGCGCTGCGCGCGTCCGCGCTGATGCGCGCCTGCTCGCCGCGCGCGCTCTCGAGCGCCCCGCGGCGCACGCCTTCGGCTTCGCGGCGCGCGGCGGCGACCGCCGTCTCGTAGCGCCCTAACACGTCGTCCGCTTGCTTCGTGATCGCACTCGCGCGGCTGCGTGCGCCCTCGATCTTCTCGCCGCGCTGCTCGAGCGTCTTCAAGAGCGGCTGGAAGATCAGCCTGTTCAGCGGAAACACGATCACCACGAACAGCACGACGAGCTGGAGCCACGTGCTCTTCCACGGACTCGCGGCGATCTCGCCGCCGTGCGTGCCGTAGAGCGCGTCCTCGATCAGGTCTGGGAAGATGCTCAGATCGCCGGCGGCGAACGCGGGCGCCGCGGCGAGTGCGATCCCGAGGGCCGCGAGCGCGACGATCGTGCGCGAGGTCATGGGCTGTGTCCGTGCTCCGCTGGCCGACCGAGCTGGACGCGGATCACGACGCCCGACCGAGGCCTGCCCGAAACGATTTCATCTGCGACGGGCCGCGAAGTCGGCATGGGCAGCGATTGCGGCGCCCTGCGAACGTCACGTCCCGAAAGCGAATCCGGCCCGGAGTGACCCGGGCCGGGGCGGCGCGGAAATTCGCAGATCGGAGCCGAGTTTCAAGGAGATTTTGGCGCTGCCGCGAGCGCTTGCGCGCCCGTGAGACAACGGCCGGCGATACGCCCGCCGTCGGCGATCGCGAGCCGCGGCGACGTGACGTTGCCCTCGAGCTGCGCGCCGGGCAGCAGCTCCACGCGGCGCCGCGCGATCACGTCTCCGACGAGTACGCCCGCGAGCACGAGCTCGGCGACCTCGATGCGCGCGTTCACGCGCCCGCCCGCGCCAACGACGAGCGAGCCCGCGTGGGCGAGCACGGCGCCCGCGAGCTGACCGTCGACGCGCAGGGTGCCCTCGAACGACAGTACGCCGTCGAAGCTCGTGCCCGGACCGAGGCGCGGAGAATCGTCCAGGTCGCGATTCACAGACGCTTTCCGTCGAGGATCAGCGCGGTGAGGCGCGAGAACTCGTCCGGGCTCGAGAAATCGATCGAGATGTTCCCGCGTCGACCGTCGAGCTGGATGCGGACGCGCGTCATCAAATGGGACTCGAGCTGGTCGATCAACGCACGCAGGTTCGGGTCGACCGCGGCAGGCGCGCGCGTGCGAGGCGACGCCGAAGCGGGCGCCGCGCGAGGGCCCGCGAGCTCCCGGGCGAGCTCCTCGGCGGCGCGCACCGAGAGCTGCTCGTGGAGAATGCGGTCGCGCAGCCAGTGGCGCCGCTCGGGATTCGCAAGCTGGAGCAGCGCCTTCGCGTGGCCGACGCTGAGCCGCCCGCTCTCGACGTCCTCCTGCGCCTCCTTCGAGAGATCGAGAAGGCGCAGGTGATTCGCGATCGTCGAGCGCTCGAGGCCGACCTGTTCGCCGATCTGCTCCTGCGTGCGGCCTGCGTCTGCCAGCGCGCGAAACGCGAGCGCGAGCTCGATCGGATTGAGATCGCGCCGCTGCACGTTCTCGACCAGGGCCACTTCGAGTAGAGCCTGGGGCGTGATGTTCTGGATCGTCGCCGGAATCGTGGCGCGACCGGCGCGCTGTGATGCACGCCAACGCCGCTCGCCCACGACGAGCTCGTACTTGCGCGGGGAGCCCGCAGGCGCCTCACGCACGAGCACGGGCTGTAGGACGCCGTGACGGCGAATCGAGTCCGCGAGCGCATCCAGATCGGCCTCGGCGAACACGCGGCGCGGCTGCTGGGGATTGGGCGCGATGGCGTCGATCGGAAGCTCGATCGCGGCCGCGCGCAGCTCACTCGCGCCCATCGGCGCCGCTCTCGTCTGCGGAGCACCGGGAAGCAGCGCATCGAGGCCGCGCCCGAGTGCGCCTTTTCGAATCACCATGAGAACTCCTTCGAGCGGGACCGGGTGAGAAATCAGGCGCCGAGCGCTGGGGGCTTGCGGCTCGGGCGCGGATGGCGCCGTAACAACTCTTCGGCGAGCTGGAGGTAGGCGACGGCGCCTCGCGAGCTGATGTCGTACAGCAGGATGGGCTTGCCGTGACTCGGCGCCTCGCTGAGGCGCACGTTGCGCGGAATCACCGTCGAGAACACTCCGCCGAGCGTCGCGGTGCCGAAGTGCGTGCGCACGTCGTTCTCGACTTGCTGCGACAGATTCGCTCGCCGATCGACCATCGTGAGCAGAATGCCCTCGCGTTCGAGCGCGGCGTTGAAGCTGGCTCGCACGCGCTCGATCGTCCCTAACAACCGCGCCAGGCCCTCGAGCGCGTAGTACTCGCACTGCAGCGGAACGAGCACTGCGTTCGCCGCGACCAGCGCGTTCAGCGTGAGCAGCCCGAGCGACGGCGGGCAGTCGATCAAGATGAAGTCGTAGTGCGGAAGAAGCTGCGCGAGCGCCTCGCGGAGCAGCGACTCGCGCGCCTCCACCGAGACCAGCTCGATCTCGGCGCCTGCGAGATCGGGACCTGCGGGTAAGACATGCAGGTGCGAAAGCGCGGTCGGTTGAAGCGCCCCCGCCGCAGTCGACGTACCCGCAAGCACGTCGTAAAGCTGAACCCGCGGGGCATTTATCCCCAGCCCACTGCTCGCGTTTCCCTGCGGGTCTAAATCCACGAGGAGGACGGGGCGTTCCGCCGCGGCCAGGCTGGCGGCGAGGTTTACAGCGGTCGTTGTCTTTCCAACGCCGCCCTTCTGATTCACGACCGCAATCACGCGGGCGAGGCGGGGGTCGGAGTCTTCGATTGCCAGAGTCACCCCCACCCCCGTTCCTCGCGGCGACTCTATCAGAGGGAGCGCCAATTCGTTCCACGTGGAACGCAGCCGATCAGACTCGAACCCGAACTACTGCCCTGGGGCCAGCCCCCACGTCGTACCAGCGCACCTCGGCTTCCGGGGGCGCGGATGCTGCGGTCGCCGCGCTGGCGAAGCCGATCACGCTCCCTCCTGACGGAACTAAGGCTCGCCCCTGCTCGAGCCATGCTGGCAGCGGGAGCACAGCTCGCGAGATGGCGACGTCGTAGAGCGCGCCGACGCGTTCAGCGTGCTCGTCGAGACGGTCGGCCTCCACCTTCGTCGTCAGGCCAAGGGCTCTGATCGCTGCGTTCAAGAAGGCCCTTCGCTTCTGGGTCGGCTCGAGCAGAGTCCCCTGGAGGTCGGGCCGCGCGATCGCCAGGACGATCCCGGGTAGGCCGGCGCCCGAACCAACATCGATCCACCGACCAGCACTCGGCAGATAGGGAAGCGCCGGGAAGGCGTCGGCGAGATGCTCGGAGCAAAAATCCGCGAGAGAACGAGCCGCGGTCAGGTTGATGCGGGCTCCCCATTCGAGGAGGAGCTCCGCGAAGACCGCCAAACGCGGGAGCGCCACTTCCAGGTCGACGTCCCAGTGGGTGGCGGCTGGCGTGAGTAGGCGAGCGAGCTCTGCGCGGGTGCGTTCCACGTGGAACGCTCGGGCTCAGCCGTTCGCTGCGTCAGCAGCGGCCTTTGCGTCCGCGTACTCGGGGGCAGCCGCAGGAACGACGAGCACTTGGCGATAGCGACCATCACCGATGCTCATCGTGGCGATTCCGTCCGCGCCCCTCAGTGCCATGTGGATCACGCGCCGATCCCGCCCACTCATCGGATCCAGCGCGACGCTCCGGCCCGTCTCCTGCGCACGCTTTGCCGCCCGGTCTGCCACGCGCTGAAGGAGCTCGTCTCGCTTGTCTCGCGCCCCACCCTCGACATCGACCACGACGCGTTTGGGCTCGTCCTGGCCGATGCTCGCCGCTTGACTCGCGAGCAGCTGCAGCGCTTCAGGCGCACGGGCGTCGCCAGCCGTCAGGCCCCTCACGGCGTCGCCCGTGATCTCGAAAATCTGATAGCCGTCCTGCTCGGACGCGCTCACCTCGAAGGAGCCAAGCTCCATCCGCTCGACGATCCCGAGCAGGTACTGCCCGACCGGCCCAACCTCGCCGCGCGCGGTCCCTACCGATGGGCTCGACGCAGCAGCCGGAGCCGGTGCCTCCTCGCTGCGCTCCCTCCGCTCCGGCCGCCGATCTGGGCGCTCCCGCCTCTCGCCACGATCCCGTCCGCCCCTGCCGCGGTCGCTGGGCCGCTCTTCTCGCTCAGAGCGGCGCTCCGTCGGCGCGGGCGCGTCGGTGGGGACCGCGACGACGAGCGTCCGCGACCCAAGGCCCGACACCTGGCTGAGCACGCTCATGCGCAGCTCCGACTCAGACCGACCGAAGTACGCCACGGCGCGAGCGATCGCCTCCGTCGAGGAGTCTCCGACAAATTCCTTCGCTTCGATCTTCGGATCGTACATGCGTTCCTCTCGGCTATGCCGTCTGCGGTTTGCTGCGGTTCGTCCACTGCTGCTGCGCAATTCCGAGCAGCGTGCTCACGAGCCAGTACACGCCCAGGCCCGACGCGAACTGATAGAACATCACGGTCATCATCACAGGCATCAGGATCTGCATCATGCGCGCTTGCGCGGGATCCATTCCCGGCGTCGGCGTCAACCGCTGCTGCGCCCACATCGCGAAGCCGAGCAGCAGGGGTAGAGCACGAATGTGAAGGTCGATCCCCGGGATCACAAACAGGCTCTCCGGCTGCGATAGATCGTTGATCCAGCCGAAGAACGGTTGCTGGCGCAGCTGAATCGAGCTCTGCAGCGCGAAGTAGAAGCCGACGAACACCGGCAGCTGAAGGAGCATCGGCAGGCATCCACCGAAGGCGGAAAACGGGCTGACGCCGGCTTGCTGATAGACCGCCATCATCGCTTCTTGCTGCTTCATCCGATCGTCGGGGAAGCGATCTTGCGCAGCCTTCAGCTTCGGAGCGAGGTCGGCCATGCGCTTCATCGACCGCATCTGGCCCACCATCAGCGGCGCCATGGCGACGCGAAGGATGAACGTCAGCACGACGATCGCTAGCCCGTAGTTCGGCACGCCTTGATGGACCAGCGTGAGCGCGGCCGTGAAGAACCGCGTGAGGCTCGGCGCCCAGCCCTTCTGGATCGCCTCGTCCAAGTGGGCACCGAACGCCTCGAGACGCTCCGGCTCCTTCGGGCCGATGTAGAGCCGGTACTCCCGCGCGAGTCGCGTTCCCGGCGGAAGGCTCACCGGCACGAACGAGACCTCGAGCCGTCCTTCTCGCCCGGGCTCCGTCGCCACGAAGCGAGCTCGAGCCTCCGTCGGTTTGTCGGGAAGCAGTGCGGCCACGAAGTAGCGCGTCTCGACACCCGCCCAGTCCAGCTCGAACACGTCCCCGGGCGTAGGAACCACATCCAGGCTGCCCTCGGCGGGCCCCCCGCCCATCCCGAGCATTGAAGGAAGCGGCGCAATCGCGAAGCGTTCGACGCCATCCGTCGCGAATGCCGCCAGGTTGTACTCGTTGAACTCCGTGCCGTTTCCGCGGCGAGCAGGCCAGACCACACCGAAGTCCGGCGTGATCGGCTGCTGACTTCGGTTCTCCACCTCGATCGTGAGGCGCGCGCCGAACCCCTCCGGCTCGAACCGGTAGGTCTTCCGCACGAATGCGCCCTCGACTTCGGCGCTGAACTCGACCACGTCCTCCGACGGACGAACCACGTCGTAGTCGACCGACTCAGCGCCGGGTGCCCCGAGACCCTCCAGCGGTGTGAGAAGAGAAGGACCGCCGCTCACGAGGCCGATTCGGGGCCTGCCGGGGAGCGACGCGTCGTCGAAGTCTGCGAGCACCCACTCAGTCAGCGCGCCTCCCCGAGATGTCAGCTTCGCCGTGTAACCGGGCCGCTGAACGTCGATCACTCGCTCTTGCCGTGGTTGCGGCGGCTGAGTGGCGCTCTCTGGCGATCGCACGTCCGTCGTCGCCTGCAATTCCTGAGTGGGCTCCGCAGACTCCGCCTCGGCAGGGGGTGTCTCTTCGACAACCGGCGGCCGCTTACCGCGATCCGGGTACTTCTGGCTCAGATACGACTGCCAACCGAAGAAGAGTGCGGCCGTCGCGAGCAGCGCGATCACCGTGTTACGGTCCACGGCGATCTCCCGCGGGGACCGGATCGTACCCACCGCGGTGGAAGGGATGGCAGCGGCTGACCCGCCGGAGTGCCAGCAACAGGCCCCGCAGGGCCCCGTGCTCGCGCAGTGCCTCGACGGCGTAGTGCGAGCAAGACGGTGCGAACCGGCAGGCGCCTCCGAGGACCGGCGAGAGCGCCACCTGATACACGCGAACCGCTGCGATCAAGACCGCTACGACGCCTCGCTCCGCCGTCATCGCTGCGCCCGCGCAATCGTCGCGTCGAGCTCGTGCCACAGCTCGGTCGTGGTTCGGGACGCCGCTCCGGGCCGCGCCACCACGACGATGTCAGCGCTGTGCGCGAATGCGCTCCGCCGCAGGCGAAACCACTCGCGAACCGCGCGCTTTACACGCGTGCGCTCCACTGCGTTCCCGATGCGCTTGCCCACGACGAGCCCGAGCCGCGGTCCCAGCTCGCGAGGCACAACCTCGAGAGAAACGCTCTCAGCGCCGTATCGGCGGCCAACTCGGCGGATCCGCGCGTAGTCCCGGCTGCTGCGGATCCGATCAGCTCGCCGAAAACGCTGAGAACCCGTCGCACCACGCGGGGCTTCGTCGATCACAGCGAACTCCGAACGAGAGGTCGCGCGCTACTTCGAGCTGATCGTCGGGACCAGACGCTTGCGCCCTTTGGCGCGGCGGCGACTAAGAACCGTTCTGCCACCCTTCGTGCTCATTCGCTCACGAAAGCCGTGCGTGCGCTTTCGTCGGATACGACTCGGCTGGAAAGTGCGCTTCATACGAGGTTCCTGCTGCGGCCGAGGGGAAGCCGCAAAGAGAGCGCAGCAGGCTACCCACCCGCGGAAGTTGGTGTCAATGCCGCGCTGCGAATCTCCAGATTGCGGCGCACTCTTCAAACCTCGATGGTAAAGTCCCGAACGGGGTGACGAGCGCCTTTCTCCGACGGAAAACCTACGCGACGCGCTTGCGAGAAAAACGAGCTGACCCGACCAGTTCTCGCGAGTTTGTCCGTTTGTCGAGCGCTCTGATTACTTCTGAAACAATCACTCGATCACGAGGGAAGAGATGAAGATCTCAATCGACAAAGTCGAGCTGCAGCGCGGCTTGGGCCGAATCCAAGCGATCGTCGAAAAGCGCAACTCGATGCCGATCCTCGCGAACGTGCTCCTCACGGCGTCCGGAAAAGGCGATGCGGGAAAGCTCGAGCTTGCGGCAACTGATCTCGAGGTAGGGGTTCGAGGCTCCCATGCCGCGCAGGTGACGAAGCCCGGTGCGATCACAGTCTCGGCGCGAAAGCTCTACGACATCGTGCGAGAGCTTCCGGAAGAGCGCGTGCAGCTCGACGCGAGCACGCAGTCCTACGTCGAGCTTCGCTGCGGTCGCGCGCGCTTCAACCTCGCGGGTGCCGCGGCGGAGGAGTATCCGACGCTGCCGGAGTTCTCCCCGGGGCAGATGGTTCGACTTCAGGCCGCGGTCCTGAGCCAGATGATCGAGCGTACGATGTACGCCGCTTCGCTCGACGAGACGCGATACAACCTCAACGGCGTGTACTTCGAAGTTCTCGCAGCCGATGGGAAGCTGCGAATGGTGGCGACGGATGGTCACCGCCTCGCACTCGTTGATCGCTTGATCGGCGCGCAAGCGACCGGTCTCGCGAGCGGCGTGATCATTCCACGCAAGGGCCTCGCCGAGCTCAAGCGTCTCGTGGATGAGGAAGACGCAGACGAAGTCGAGCTCGGTTTCGAAGGAAACAACGGCCTGGCTCGGAAGGGCGACGTCACCCTGGTGATGCGGCTGATCGAGGGCGAATTCCCTAATTACAAGCAGGTCATCCCGAAGTCCTCGGACCGCAAGCTCACTCTCGAAGCGGAGCCTCTCGTGCGCGCCTTGCGCCGCGTTGCGCTGCTATCCGCCGAGCGCAGCCGAGCGATCAAGCTCGACATCAGCGAGGGCAAGCTCACGATCTCGTCCAGCAGCCCGGACCTGGGCGAGGCTCAAGAAGAGATCGACATCGACTTCGCGGGATCTGCCGTGACGATCGGCTTCAACGCGAAGTATCTGCTCGATTGCCTCGGGGCCCTGAACGCAAAGGAAATCCAGCTCGCGTTCCGGGACGGGGACAAGCCGGTCGAGATCCGTCCGTCTGACGACGCGGACTCCCTGGCGGTCGTCATGCCGATGCGGCTTTGAGGGCTTTGCGCGGCCTTCCCGCGGCCTGAAAACCGAGCATCTCCCGGCAGTTATCTCGCATTTTCCCCTTTTGCGGTGAGGCCTCGTCCGATAGGCTCCACCGACTTCGCCAGCCCCTCCATCGCGGCGGAGTTTGCTAGCGCGAGCGCCCCATTCGGCCGCCGCGCGAATGAGTGCCAGTGAGCTACGACGCCAGTTCGATCGAGGTGCTCGAAGGCCTCGAGCCCGTGCGCAAACGCCCCGCGATGTACATCGGGACCACCGGTCCCGATGGCCTTCATCACCTCGTCTACGAGGTGGTCGACAACTCGATCGACGAGGCTCTCGCCGGGTTCTGCCGCGAGATCGAAGTCACGGTTCACGACGACGGCTCGGTAACGGTGTGCGACGACGGCCGCGGGATTCCCGTCGACGAGCACCCCGTCGAGAAGCGCCCAGCCGCCGAGATCGTGCTCACGAAACTGCACGCGGGCGGCAAGTTCAACGAGAGCACCTACAAGGTTTCTGGCGGACTCCACGGCGTGGGCGTGTCGGTCGTGAACGCGCTCTCGGACTGGCTCGAGGTCGAGATCAAGCGCGACGGGAAGGTGTGGGCAGAGCGCTTCGAGCGCGGCGTGCCCGCGTCCGAATTCCGCGAGATCGGAACCACGGACAAGACCGGCACGAAGGTCACGTTCCATCCCGATCCGCAGATCTTCCCGATCACCGATTTCTCGTTCGACACGCTCTCGCAGCGACTGCGCGAGCTCGCGTTCCTCAACGCGGGCGTGCGCATTCAGATCAAGGACGAGCGCAGCGGCAAGGAGCACGACTTCTGCTTCGAGGGCGGCATCGTCTCGTTCGTCGAACACCTGTCGCGCGCACGCCAGCCGCTCCACGCGCCGCCGATCTACGTCTCGGGCGATCGCGTCGTCGAAGGTCACACGCGCAAGATTCCGGTCAGCGTCGAGATCGCGCTCCAGTACAACGACTCGTACAACGAGGCGGTCTTCTCCTTCGCGAACAACATCAACACGGTCGAAGGCGGCTCGCACCTGATCGGGTTTCGCACGGCCCTGACGCGCGCGATCGCGCGCTACGTCGCGCTGCAAAACAAGAACGGCAAAGGCGGCGCGGACGAAACGCTCAGCGGCGACGACGTGCGCGAGGGCCTGACGGCCGTCATCAGCGTGAAGCTGCCGCAGCCCGAGTTCGAGGGGCAGACCAAGGCGAAGCTCGGCACCAGCGAAGTGCGCGGGCTCGTCGAGGGTCTCTTCTACGAGCGGCTGCTCGAGTACTTCGAAGAGAATCCGAGCGTCGCGAAGCTGATCGTCGCGAAGGTGATCGACGCGGCGCGCGCGCGCGCGGCGGCGCGCAAAGCGCGCGATCTCGCGCGGCGCAAAGGCGCGCTCAGCGACTTCAGCCTCCCGGGGAAGCTCGCGGATTGTCAGGAGCGCGATCCGGCGAAGAGCGAGCTCTTCATCGTCGAGGGCAACTCCGCCGGCGGCACCGCGAAGCAGGGCCGCGATCGCAGCTTCCAGGCGATTCTCCCGCTGCGCGGGAAAATCCTGAACGTCGAGCGCGCGCGGCTCGATCGCATGCTCGCGAACGCGGAGATTCAGGCGCTGATCGCGGCGCTCGGCTGCGGTCTCGGCGACGAGTTCGACGGCAGCAAGGCCCGCTACCACCGCGTGATCATCATGACGGACGCCGACGTCGACGGGTCGCACATCCGCACGCTGCTGTTGACGTTCTTCTATCGCCAAATGCGCGATCTCATCGATCGCGGCTACGTCTACATCGCGCAGCCTCCGCTCTTCAAAGTGAAGAAGGGCAAGAGCGAGCGGTACGTGAAGGACGAGGCGGCGCTCGAGGCGTATCTGCAGGGCCTCGCGCTCGAGAGCGTGCGCATCGCCGCCGGTGACGACGGCCGCGAGCTCACACCCGACGCCGTGCGGCGCCTTCTCACCGCCGCGAGCGAGTACCGCAAGGGCGTGGACCACCTCGCGCTGCGGCGGCTCGATCCGCGCGTTGCGGACGCGGCGCTGCAAGCCGGGCTCAACATGGAGTCGGATCTCGCGAGCGTCGCCGCGCTCGAGCGCGCCGTACCGCGCGTTCAGGCGAAGCTCGCGGAGCTGTATCCCGACGCGCTGGGGGGCTTTGCGCTCGCGGCGCTGGCGGACGCGGAGCACGGCAGCGCGAGGCTCGTCGCCACGACCCGCCGCTCCGGTGTCGCGACGGTCACGACGATCGACGGCGAGTTGTTACGGAGCGCGGACCTCGTGCGACTCGCGGCGCTGGCGGCCGCGATGCGCGCGGAAGGCGCCGAGCCTTATCGCATCCTCGGCGGCGAAACCGACGGCAGCGAAGCGGGGGCACCGGAGCGCTTCGCGACGGGCACCGCGCTCTTGAAGCGCGTGCTCGAGCTCGGCGAACGCGGGCTCTCGATCCAGCGCTACAAGGGCCTCGGCGAGATGAATCCCGAGCAGCTCTCCGAGACGACGATGCAGCCGGAGAAGCGCACGCTGCTGCAGGTGAAGATCGAGGACGCCGTCGAGGCGGATCTCGTGTTCACGAGCCTGATGGGCGACGAAGTCGAGCCGCGCCGCGAGTTCATCGAAGCGAACGCGCTGCGCGTTCAGAACCTGGACGTGTGAGCGGGGAGAGGCAACGCATCGCCAGATCGCGGCTCGGGAAGCGCAAGCGGCCCAGCGCCGCGCGAGCGGCGCAGGCCGCGCGCAGTGAGCCGAAGGCGAACGGAGAGTCGTAGAGAATGGCCGACGAGAAGCGACCCGAGGACGACACCGCCGCGCCGCCGCCGCAGGGTCCGGGCGCGCCCGCGCAGCCGGTGAACATCGAGGACGAGGTCCGCACCTCGTTCCTCGACTACTCGATGTCGGTGATCGTGAGCCGCGCACTGCCCGACGTGCGCGACGGACTCAAGCCCGTGCACCGCCGGATCCTGTACGCGATGCACGACGAGGGCCTGCAGCCGAATCGCCCGTACTCGAAGAGCGCGGGCGTCGTCGGCGAAGTGATCAAGCACTACCACCCGCACAGCGATGCGCCGATCTACGAAGCGATGGCGCGCATGGCCCAGCCGTGGTCGCTCCGGTACACGCTCGTGGACGGCCAAGGCAACTTCGGCTCGATCGACGGGGATCCGCCGGCCGCGTATCGCTACACGGAAGCGCGACTGCGCGCGATCGCGACGGAGTTGTTACGGGACATCGATCGCGAGACGGTCGACTTCCAGCCGAACTTCGACGGCAACCGCGTCGAGCCGCGCGTTCTGCCCGCGCGCTTCCCGAATCTCCTCGCGAACGGCTCGCAGGGCATCGCGGTCGGGATGGCGACGAACATCCCGCCGCACAACCTCGGCGAGCTGATCGACGCGGTCACGCTCGTCGCGAAGAGCCCCGACTGCACGATCGACGAGCTGCTCGAGAGGATTCCGGGACCGGACTTCCCGACCGGCGCGCTGATCTGCGGTCGCGACGGAATTCGCCAGGCGTACCTCACCGGCCGCGGCTCGATCACCGTGAGCGCGAAGGCCGAGATCGAGGAGACCAAGCGCGGCGGCAAGCTGATCGTCGTCAGCGAGATTCCGTACCTGCTGAACAAGTCCGCGCTTGAAGTGCGGATCGCGGAGCTCGTCAAGGAAGGGCAGATCGACGGCATCAGCGATCTGCGCGACGAGAGCGATCGCCACGGCATTCGCCTCGTCATCGAGCTGAAGAAGGAAGCGCCCGAAGAGGTGATCCTGAATCAGCTCTACAAGATGACGCCGCTGCAGACGACGTTCGGCGTGAACATGCTCGCGCTCGTCGGCGGCCGGCCGCGCCTGCTCTCGCTCAAGGAGGCGATCCAGCACTTCCTCGACTTCCGCCGCGAAGTGGTGGCTCGCCGCGCCGCGTACGACCTCGCGCAGGCCGAAGCGCGCGCGCACATCTTGGAAGGCTTCGCGATCGCGCTCGATCACCTCGACGAGGTGATCGCCGTGATTCGCGCCGCGGCCGACGCGAATCAGGCGCGCGCGCAGCTGATGGCGCGCTTCGGTCTCAGCGAGCGGCAGGCGCAGGCGATCCTCGACATGCGGCTGCGCTCGCTGACCGCGCTCGAGCGCCAGCAAGTGCTCGACGAGCTCGCGCAGGTGCGCGCGACGATCGACGAGCTGCGCGCGCTGCTCGCGAGCGACGAGAAGATCCTCGCCGTGATCCTCGAGGAGCTCGCCGAGATCAAGGAGAAGTACGCCGACGAGCGCCGCACGCAGATCACCGAAGCGGTCGAGGGCCTCGAAGCGGAGGACCTGATCGTCGAGGAGGACATGGTCGTGACCGTGTCCCACGCGGGCTACGTGAAGCGCAATCCGGTCACCGAGTACCGCGCGCAGCGCCGCGGCGGGAAGGGCCTGATCGGGATGCAGACGAAGGAGGAAGACTTCGTCGAGCACCTGTTCGTGGCGTCCACGCACTCGACGGTGCTGTTCTTCACGAACCGCGGGCGCGTGTACTGGAAGAAGGTCTGGGAGCTGCCGCAGCGCGGTCGCGCCGCGCGCGGCAAGGCGCTCGTGAACCTGCTTTCGCTGCAAGAGGGCGAGAAGGTCCAGGCCGCCCTGACGATTCGCGACTTCGCGGCGCAGGCGAGCCAGTTCATCGTGCTCGTGACGCGCCAGGGCACGATCAAGAAGACCGAGGTCGACGCGTTCTCGAACCCGCGCCGCGCAGGCATCATCGCGATCAACCTCGACGACACGGACGAGCTGATCGCCGCGAAGCTCACCACCGGCACGAGCGAGATCATCCTCGCGAGCAAAGACGGCAAGGCGATTCGCTTCCCCGAGGAGCAGGTGCGCGGCATGGGCCGCAACGCCACGGGTGTGCGCGGGATGGACCTGCGCGACGGCGACGAGCTCGTCGGCATGGAGATCCTCACGCCGGGCGCCACCGTCTTGACCGTCACCGAGAACGGCTTCGGCAAGCGCACGCCGCTCGACGACTACCGCGTCCAGAACCGCGGTGGCCTCGGCATCATCACGATCCGCACCTCGGACCGAAACGGGAAGGTGATCGGCATCGCGCAGGTGGTGGACGACGACCAGGTCATGCTCGTGACGGACGGCGGCCAAGTGCTGCGCTGCAAAGTGAAGAGCATCTCGACCATGGGCCGCGCGACGCAAGGCGTGCGCGTGATGGACCTCGGCGCCGGCGAGAAGCTCGTCGGGATGGCGCGCCTCGCGGAAGACGACTCGGCCGCGGGCGACGCGTAGTGCCTCGCCCGCAGCGAGCGGTGAAGCGCAAGCGCGCAGCGAAGAAGCCCGCGCGCGCATTCTCGCTCGCACGCTCGCAGCAGCTGATGGCGCGTGCCGAGCGCGTGATTCCCGGCGGCGTGAATTCGCCCGTGCGCGCGTACCGCGGCGTCGGCGGCACGCCGCCGTTTCTCGTGAGCGGCAAGGGCGCGTACGTCCGCGACGCCGACGGCAACGCGTACGTCGACTACGTCGGCTCGTGGGGTCCGCTGATCCTCGGTCACTGCGACGCCGCGGTGCTGCGCGCGGTGGCGCGCGCGGCGAAGCGCGGCACCAGCTTCGGCGCGCCGACCGAGGCGGAGATCGAGATCGCGGAGCTGATCTGCGAGGCGCTGCCGTCGGTCGAGCAGGTGCGCTTCGTGTCGAGCGGCACCGAGGCCACGATGAGCGCGATCCGCCTCGCGCGCGCGGCGACGGCGCGCAAGCTCGTGCTGAAGTTCGACGGCTGTTACCACGGCCATACCGACGCGCTGCTCGTCGGGGCGGGCAGCGGCGTCGCGACGCTCGGCATCCCGGGCTCGCCCGGCGTTCCCGAAGAGTTCGCGCGCCTAACAATTCAGGCGCCCTACAACGATCTCGCGGCGGTGAAGCAGGCCTTCGCCGCGCACGGCCGTGAGATCGCCTGCGTTCTGATCGAGCCCGTCGCGGGCAACATGGGCTGCGTGCCGCCGCGCCCCGGCTTCCTCGCGGGCCTGCGCACGCTCTGCGACGAGCACGGCGCGCTGCTCATCTTCGACGAAGTGATGACCGGCTTCCGCGTGGCGTGGGGCGGCGCGCAGCTGCTCTACGGCATCACGCCCGACCTCACCTGTCTCGGCAAAGTCGTGGGCGGCGGCCTCCCCGCAGCGGCGTATGGCGGGCGGCGCGCGCTCATGTCGCAGATGGCGCCGAGCGGCCCCGTCTACCAAGCGGGCACGCTCTCGGGCAATCCCGTCGCGGTTGCGGCTGGCCTCGAGACCCTGCGCCGGCTCCAGAAGCGCGGCGTGTACGAGAAGCTGGGCGCGCTTGCCTCAGACCTCGCGAACGGGCTGGCGGAACGCGCTGCCGCGAGAGGCCTGCCGCTCACGACCGCCGCGGTCGGCGGCATGTTCGGCTTCTTCTTTCACCCCGGGCCGGTCGCGAGCTTCGACGACGCCAAGCAGTCCGACCTGCCGCGCTTCAAGGCGTTCTTCCACGCCATGCTCGCGCGCGGCGTCTACCTCGCGCCTTCGGCCTACGAGGCCGGCTTCGTCTCGCTCGCGCACGGCCCGCGCGAGATTCGCGCCACGCTCGCGGCGGCCGAGGTCGCGTTCGCAGAGGCTGCGCGCGCGGGGTGACGAACGCGCGCAAAACCCCGGTTTCGGAGCGTTTCGCGCGCGAAAATCCGTGGAGTCGCCCGAAGGGGTCCGCTAGCGTGCGCGCCGCTTTCGATTCGGCGGTGCAGGTTTGCGGCGCCGGCGGAGGCGAGTCGTGAAGAACGGGCTCGATGGACGCGCAGGGAAGGCCTATCAGCGGGCCGTCGAAGCGGTCCTCGCGATCCCGATCGGGATCGGCATCGGGTACTTCGTCGACGGTCGGCTCGATTCGAGCCCCGTCGGCATGGTGGTCGGCGCCGCTTTCGGTTTCGCAGCGTTCGTTCGGCGACTCGTGTCGATGCGCAGCTTGGTGGATGACGCGTCCGGGACAGACGGCTCGAACGAGAAGTGACGGGCCGAGAGCGAGCGAAGAGTCGTGAGCGAGACCGCAGCAAACGAGCCGATTCGAGAGATGCGAGTGCTCGCCTGGCACTTCGCGTTCGTCGCTGCGGGAGCGCTCGCCGCGTTCGCGTTCGCGACGCCGGCGTTCGCGCTCTCCCTTCTACTCGGCGCTGCGCTGCAGACGATGAACTTCCGCGGCCTGTTCGGCCTCGCGCAGGCCGCCTTCGCGAACGAGGCGCGCGCCGCGAGCGGCTTCGCACTGCGGCTTCCACTGCTCGGTGCGCTCTTGTTCTTCGCGATCCGCGCCGGCGTGGATGCAGCGGGCCTGCTCGTCGGCCTCTCGACGCTCGTACCGGCGGTCGTCGTCGCGGCCTGGCAGGCGCGCCCGCGCGCCGCCGCCGACGTCAGCGGGCTCCCGGCGCTGGCGCCCGACGATCCGAGCTGGGATCAATACAGCCCTTGGCTCGCGCGCGAGCGTGAGACCGAACGCTCCGAGGACTCGCTGTGACGCTTCCGAAGCTGATTGCGGATGCAACGCACCTGCCGATCGTCGTGGTCGGCTCGCTGCTCGTCGTGGTCGTGCTCTTGGCGATGGGCCTCTTGGTGCGCTCGCGCCTCGCGCGTGCCGATGGCGGCCTGCTCCCGGACGAAGGCCTCAGCGTGCGCAATCTCGCGGAGCTGCTCGTCGAGATGCTGTCGGGCCTCGCCGAACAGAACATGGGCCCGCACTGGCGGCGCTACTTCCCGATCATCGGCTCGATCTTCTTCTTCATCCTCACCGCGAACCTGATCGGCCTGATTCCTGGCCTCGTCGCCGGCCAGGGCGACGCCGATGGCGGCGCGACGCGCAGCGCTAACGTCACCTGGGCGTGGGCCGCGATCTCGTTCCTCGCTCATCAGTACGTCGGCATCAAAGAGCACGGCTTCTCGTACGTCAACCACTTCCTCGGGCCGAGCCTGTTCGACCTCCACATCGGCGGAAAGCACATCCACGTGCGGGCGCTCGCTCCGCTGTATGCGCCGATCGAGCTGCTCTCGCACCTCTCGCGGCTCTTCACGCTCGCGGTGCGGCTGCTCGCCAACATGTTCGCCGACCACCTCGTCGTGTCGGTGTGGATCACGCTGACATCCCTCGTGATCCCGGCGGTGTTCATGGGCCTGGGCGTGATGGTCGCGTTCCTGCAGGCCTACGTGTTCTCGTTGCTCTCGATGATCTACATCGGCTTGGCCCTCGAGGAAGCCCACTAGGCGCGGCCCACTCGGCGGATTTGCCATTAACAAGGAAGGAAACGTCATGCGAAAGATCGGAAAGGTCGCCCTCTGGACCCTCGCCGCGCTCTTCGTCCCGATGGCCGCGCTGGCCCAGGACGCGGGCGCCAGCGACAGCTCGTGGGGCTACGCGCTCGGCGCGGGTCTCGCCATCGGCCTCGCGGGGCTCGGCTGTGGCATCGGCCAGGGCCTCACGGCGGGCAACACCACCGCCGGCATCGCCCGAAACCCGGGCGCCGCGGGCAGCATGTTCACGAACTACATCCTCGGGATGGTTCTGATCGAGTCGATCGCGATCTACGGCCTCGTGATCGGCTTCCTGCTGCAGGGCAAGATCCAATAAGGATCGCCCCAGCGGAGTGAACGAAGGCCGCGCGCCCGCAAGGTCGCGCGGCCTTCTTGCGTTCTTGCGGCGCGCCGCCGGCAGCGCCCCGTGCGAGAGGGCCACGAAGCTCGAGCGGCTACTCGCTGAGACGCCCGAACGCGGCTCGCGAAGCGCAAGCCCGCCAGCGGCGCAACGCGCCGCAGCGGGCGCGCAGTGAGCCGCAGGCGAACGGAGAGTCGTAAAGGTGTGGAGCCGCCAGGCGCACACACGACGCGAGTCTCACCCCTAGTTGTTATGCCCGCGTCGCTTGTCGAGGTGCGCGCCCGGCGGCTCCGGCGCGGCTTCGCCCCCGGTCCCGAATAGAGGGGCTCTTCCGCGCAACGCCGAGGCGTCGGCGTTGCGAGAGGCAATGCCCGTGCCACTCTGCGCCGATGCACGCCGGCCCCGAAATCCCCGTGTTCTCGCGGAGTTATCAGGGTCCGATCGCGCCGAAGCGCCGCGCGCGTGAACGCCCGTCGGTGGCGCGCGCGTGAACCGCGGCGTGCTGATCGTCTTCGAGGGCACCGACGGCAGCGGCAAGTCGACGCAGCTGCCGCGCCTCGCCGCGCGACTCGAAGCGGCGGGCCACCGCGTCGTGCGTACGCGCGAGCCCTACGACTGCGGCGCAGGCCGCGCGATCCGCGAGATGGCGCGCTCGGGCCGGCGCGTCGCGCCCGAGCAGGAGCTCGCGTGGTTCTTCGAGCAGCGCCGCGCACACGTGCGCGAAGTCGTGCGCCCCGCGCTCGCACGCGGCGAGATCGTGCTGAGCGACCGCTACTTCATCTCGACCGCGGCTTATCAAGGCGCGCGCGGCCTCGATGCCGCGGCGATTCTCGCCGCGAGCGAGCGAGAGTTTCCGCCGCCGGACCTCGTGCTCTGGCTCGATCTTCCCGTCGACGAAGGCCTCGAGCGCACGCACGCGCGCGGCGAGCCCCACGAGCCCGCGTTCGAGGAGCGCGCATTTCTCGAGAGCGTACGCGCCGCAATGGCGTCGCTCGCGCGCAGCTACATCGCGCGCCTCGACGCGCGGGGTAGCGCGGACGAGGTAGAGGCGCGCATCGCCGCCGCGGTCCGCGAGCGCGTCGGCCTTTGAGCGTTGACGCCGCGGCGTCGCGCGTGAGACGCTCGCCGCGCGCATTCTCGCTGGCGCCCGCGGAGCTCGCTGTGCGCATCCTTCCGCTCACTCTCGTGCTCGCGCTCGCCGCGCACGTCGCGGCGCAGGAGGCCCCGGCGGAGCGCGAGGGCGAAGTGGAAGAGATCGTCGTCTCGATCACGAAGCGCGACGAGTCGCTGCACGACGTCGCGGCGTCGGTGACCGCATTCTCCGACGAGACGATCGCGCTCGCGAATCTCGAGAGCGCCTCCGATCTCGTCACGCTGATTCCGAACGTGGTCACGAAGGGCGAGAGCCGCACCGGGAACTTCTCGATTCGCGGCGTCTCCGAGTCGTTCAGCTCGCAGTCGCCGGTCGCGTACCACGTGAACGGCCTCTTCAAGCTCGGCCTCGACTCGTTGTTGGGGCAGTACTACGACCTCGACGCGATCGAGCTGGTGCGCGGGCCGTCGGGCACGGTCTACGGCCGCAACGCCACCGCGGGTGCGATCAACTTCGTCTGGAAGAAGCCGCACGCGGAGTACGAGGCGCTCGGGGACGCGCTGCTCGGCAACTACCGCCACGTGCAGGTGCGCGCCGTCGTGAACGCGCCGCTCTTCGGCGAAGGCGACGAGCGGCTGATGGCGCGACTCGCCGTCCAGCGCCAGGTGCGCGACGGCTACATGAACGATCTCGAGCGCCCGCGGCGCCGCGACGATCCGCACAACGCGGACGAGTGGTACTCGCGCCTCACGCTGCGCTCGCTGCCGAGCGAGAACGTCGAGCTGATCGTGCGCGGCTTCTTCAACCAGTCGGACGCGGATCCCTACGTGTCGCGCCCGCTGGTGGGCGACTACACGACGGGCTTTCTCGACACGCGCATGTTCGACGACGACGGCGTGCTCGAGTCGCGCAACTTCGGCGTCGTCGACTTCGATCCCTACCAGGGCTACGCCGCGTTCGTTGCCGACATGCGCAGCGAGCTGCCGTTCGGCATCGGCATCGGGGTGTGCTCCGGCGGAGCGATGCCGCCGTCGCCGGGTTGCAACGACCCGCCGTTGCAATCCCGGCCGGCGAGAACCTGCTGCTTCTGATCGCACGCGCGTACGGGTTCTCAGGGACTCGCGCGCAGCGCCTCGCGCAGGCGACGGATCTCGTTCTGTTCCAAGGCGAGCCCGGCCTCGGCATCCCGGCGATTCTCGGGGAGGTCGCGCCGAACGCGCAGATCGGCGTCGCGGCGCAGCCGATCCCTGACGACCCGCTGCAGGTGCGCTCGAGCGCGTGGCGCCGGCATCGCACGAGCCTGCGCGTGTATGGCATCGACGGCGCGGCGAGCTGGGACTTCAGCGCCGGCGCGCTCGGCGAGCTGCGCCTCGACGCGCTGTTCGGCTGGGAGCACGGGCGCTTCAACCAGTCTGTCGACGCCGACGGCAGCGAGCTCCCGCTGATCGACGTGTTCCGACCGCATCGGAACGATCTCGCGTCCGGTGAGCTGCGCCTCAGCTCGCAAGGGGATGGCGCGGTCGACTGGATCGCGGGCCTCTTCTACTTCCGGAGCGAGACCGAGCGCAGCTTCGACGAGATCGTGCTGCCGTTCGGCACGATCGTGAGCGAGCTGTCGGGCGTCGCGGTCGGCTTCGCGCCGTTCACGAGCGTCACCGTGCGCCCCCTCGAGTTGTCAGGCAGCGAGCCGCGCATCGACCTCGAGCTGTTCGGCGGTTGGCGCTGGAACCGCGATTCCCAGCGTCTCGACTTCGAGAACCTCGCGAGCCCGGCTGGACCGAGCGGCCCGCAGACGGGACGCGCCGTGTTCAAGGAGCACACCTGGGAGCTCGGCGTGCGCTGGTTCCCGAGCGAGGACCACACCGTCTACGCGAAGTTCGCGCGCGGCTACAAGAGCGGGAACCTCGAGGCCGACAACCAGACGGGAGTGATCCGCGACGTCGACCCGGAGCTGATCCGCGCATGGGAGCTCGGCTTGAAGTCGTCGCTCGCGGATGGGCGTGTGCAGCTCGCGCTCACGGGCTTCTGGTCCGAGTACACGGACCTGCAGGTGCCGCAGACGGTCGGCCTCACGCAGTTCACGCAGAACGCAGCGGCCGCGACGATTCGCGGCATCGAGCTCGAGCTCGTCGCGCGCCCCGTCGAGGCGCTCACGCTACAGGCGAGCGCCGGCTTCCTCGACGCGCGCTTCGACGAGTTCTGCAGCGACGACGCCGCGCAGGTGCTCCCCGTCTCGGATCCCGGCTGCCCCGCGCCCGACCCGCTCTTCCCGTGGCGTGGCGAGAGCAACCTCGCGGGCCATCGCCTCGAAGACGCGCCGAAGTGGAAGGCGAGCCTCTTTGCCAGCTATCAGGTCGAGCTCGGCGCGCGCGGCACGCTCACGCCCGTCGTGAAGCTCGCCTACACGAGCGACTACTTCCTGCGCCCGTACGCGCTCGCCAGCGACCGAGTCGACGCATTCACGCGCACCGACGTGCGCCTCGTGTGGCGCAGCGCGAGCGAGCGCCTCACGCTCGAAGTGTTCGCCGAGAACCTCGAGAACGAGATCGTCTACGCGCGCAACACGACGACGGGCGAGTTCTCAGGCTCGTTCCCCGCATCGATCGGCCTGCTTCCGCCGCGTACGTACGGCGTGCGCGTGGGCTTTGCGTGGCGAAACGAGTGAGGCGCGCGCCGCGCACGCCACTCGATCGCATGCGCGCGCTCTGCCTCGCGCTGCCCGAAGCGCGCGAGAAGCTCACCTGGGACGTGCCCACGTTACGCGTGCGCGAGAAGATGTTCGCGCTGTGCGGCAGCGAGGACGCGCGGCTCACGGCGTGGCTGAAGGCGCCGCCCGGCGCGCAGGAGTCGCTCGTCGCTTACGACCCGCGCCGCTACTTCGTGCCGCCGTACGTCGGACGTGCCGGCTGGGTCGGCGTCTACCTCGACGGCCGCGTGCCGTGGGCGCAGGTCGCCGCGCTCGTGGAGCAGAGCTGGCGGCTCGTCGCGCCGCGGAAGCTCGTGGCGAAGTTGCCCGTGCGCGATGAGGACTAACTGCGAACGCGCGAAGAATCCCTCACAACCCAGGGCGCGACGTCGAGTGGCGGGGTTGGGAGCGGATTTCCGCTCGCCTGTGAGACGAAGGCGAGAACAGCGAGACGCGATGCTGCGTGCTGGTCTTTCGCGATCCGATTCCGAAAGTACATCGGGATGATCTGCCCGCTCTTCAGCTCGATGCCGATGTTGTCGTAGCCGTCCCAAGCGAGGCGCCGCACGTCGGCCGCATCGATCGTCATTCCGAAGGTCGCGCCCCACCCCGGCCAGCGGCTCCACCATGCGGGAGGCACGTACTCGAGGCGGGCTGTCGTGATGCGGAGCGTCCAGGGAGCGAGCGCACCGAGGCCTTGGGAAAACGCGAGATACGAATTGGCGGCAAGCAAAACGACGAGACCCGCGCGGAAGGCCAGGTCGAGCAACGTGAACGCGAGATGGCTCGAGGCGAGCGACTCGGTGAGGTTGAAGCGAACGAGGAGCGGGACATACGCCAGCGCGCCGACGAGGGCCGCCGCGCCCATCCAGCGGCGCGGCGGCATCGTCGCCTCGAACGGCAACGGCGCGCGCTCGTCGGTCATCGCGCTCCCGCCGTTACGCCTTCGCGCTGGGCCGCGCCTTCGTCGCCTCGAACCAGCGCAGCACGTTCGTGTTGTTAGGGGCGATCGGCTGGCCGACGGTCGCGCCGAAAGCGGCGAGCGCGTAGAGCGCGACGTCCGCCAGCGAGAAGCGCCCGGGCACGATCGTGTCGCGGCCGGCGAGCTGCGCGTCGAGCCACTTGTAGCCCTCCTGCGCGATCGCCTTGAGAGCCGGCGCCGCCTCGGGCGCGGTGTACATGCGCGACTTGAAGATCGGCAGGCCCTCGGCGAAGCGGAAGCCGTCCGTCATGGGCTGAATGATCTTCCACTCGACGCGCCGCACCCACATGCGCGTCTCCGCGCGGTCCGCGGCGTTGGCGCCGATCAGCGCCGGCGTCGGCTTCGTCTCCTCGATCAGCTCGCAGATCGCGATCGTCTCCGCGATCACGCGCCCGTCTTCGAGCTCGACCGCCGGCATGCCGCCCGCCGGGTTCTTCGCGAGAAACGGCGCCTGCCGGTTCTCGCCCTTCATGATGTCGATCTTCACCACGTCCTTGAACGCGAACCCCTTCTCCGCCGCAAACATGCGGACCATGTGCGGGTTCGGCCCGATCGAGTCGTAGAGCTTCATGACTGAGTTCCTCGGTGATTGTTAGGGGGTCGCGCCGCCTGCCTTTAGAAGTCGACGCGCTTCGTGAAGCCGCCGTCGATCACGAGGTTCACGCCCGTGGTGAAGCCCGAGCGAGGGCTCGCGAGGAACGCGACGGCATCGGCGATCTCCTGCGCGGTGCCCATGCGGCCGGCTGGGATGCCGGCGACGGTGGCGTCGTACATGGGCTTGCGGTGCGTCTTGATCATGTCCCAGGAGCCGCCCTCGATCATGATCGGGCCCGGTGAGACCGTGTTCACGCGAATGCCCTTCGGCGCCAGCGCCTGCGCGAGGCCGCTGCCGTGCCGGATCAGCGCGGCCTTGATCGCATTGTACGACGTCGGCCCGATGAACGTCTCGATCGCCGCGGTGGTGCTGATGAAGATCACCGCGCCCTTCGACTTCTCGAGGTGCGGGAGTGCGGTGTTCACGCTGTGAACGGCGCCCAGCAGATCGACCTCGAAGTTTGCGCGGAAGGCCTTCTCGTCCATGCCGTTCCCGCCGCTCGGGTTGTGCACGAAGATGTCGATGCCGCCCATCGCCGCCGCCGCCTCGTTGATGAACGCGACCAGCGCGTCGCTCTTTCCCACGTCGGCAGCCTTCGCGAACACCTTGCCGCCGCGCTGCTCGAGCGCCTTCTTCGCGGCCTCGACCGACTCCGCGCTGCGCGAGCAGATCGCGACTTCCGCGCCCTCCGCGACCAGCGTCTCCGCAATCGCGCGCCCGATGCCCTTGGTCGCGCCCGTAACGATCGCCTTCTTGCCCTTGAGGCCGAGATCCATCGCAGTTCTCCTTCATCGAGATTGGGGAAGAAGCGAGCGTATCACGGGTGATAGGCTGGTCCGCCGGCGCGTGAAGGAGAGCGAGTGGCGAATCTCGGATACGACTGGACGGGGCGCGTGGCGGTGATCACGGGCGCGGGCTCGGGCATCGGCCTCGCAGCGGCGCGGCGCGTGCTCGCGCTCGGCGGGCGCGTGGTCGCGGTCGATCTCGAAGAGAAGGGCCTCGCACAGCTCGAAGGCGCGAACGTGCGCAAGCTCGCGGGCGACGTCACGCAGGAGAGCACGAACGCCGCGGCGGTGGCGCTCGCACAGGAGCTCGGCGGCCTCCACGCGCTCGTGCTGAACGCGGGCCTGCCCGCGAACGGCGCGATCGACCAGCTCGACATGGCGACCTTCGACCGCGTGATCGCCGTGAACCTGCGCGCCGCAGTGCTCGGCGTGCGCGCCGCGCTGCCCGCGCTGCGCAAAGCCGACGCACCCGCGGTCGCCGTGACCGCGTCGGTCTCCGGCCTCGGCGGCGACCCGGGCCTGTGGGCCTACAACGCCGCGAAGGGCGGCGTCGTCAACTTCGTGCGCTCGGCGGCACTCGAGCTCGGCAAGCAAGGAATCCGCATCAACGCGGTTTGCCCCGGTCCGACGCACACCGGCATGACGAAGGAGATTCGGCAGCTGCAGCCCGTGCACGACGAGCTGCGCCGCCACATCCCGCTCGGCCGCTGGGGCGAGGCGGAAGAGATCGCCGCGGTGCTCGTGTTCCTCTGCTCGCCCGCGGCGTCCTTCGTGAACGGCGCGATCGTGCCGGTCGACGGCGGCGTGTTCGCGGGCACGGCGCAGTTCACGCCGTGGGGGAGTGGGCTCTAGGCGTTTCGATCGGCCGCACGCTGATCCTGATCGGCGCCGCGCTCGTCGCGCTCGGGCTGCTGGTCTCACTCGCGCCGCACATCCCGCTGCTCGGCAAGCTTCCCGGCGACGTCCGCTTCGAGCGCGACGGCTTAGCGCTCTACTTCCCGATCACGAGCTGCATCCTGCTGAGCGCGATCGTCACGCTCGTGATGCAGCTGATCGAGCGGATGAAATGATCTCGGGGACCACGCATGGCCTCGAGCTTCGATTCGAGCGGATCGGCGGGTGGACCTTGCCTGTCGTCGCGTTCGCTCGGAGCGCTCGAACGCTCTCCGCGTTCGCCAGCGCGCTGATTGGAAACTCGGTCACGACATCGAAGCCCGGGGCGAACCGAACCAAGAGCTGGAAACTCGCGGTTGCGGGCGTCGTCAAGGCGCAGCGCGGGCCGGCGCCTTGGATCAGCGAGCAGCGCATCGCGATCTCACTCGGCTTCACATTCCACGCCGCGTCGCATGGAAACCGACCGCTCGACATCGAGAACTTCCTCAAGCCGACGCTCGACGCCATCGCCGCTGGCTTGTTTGCTGCGAACGAGATCCGCCTCGAGGAAGTCACGCGGTGGCACTTCGACGACTCGGGTTTTCGCGACCTCTACGCGCACCGGTTGCCCGATGTCGCAACGGCGGCTCACGAAGGAGCGGCGGTCTTCGTGTGCGCAGAGCGCTGAGAGCGATCGCGACCATCCAGCGGATCAATTGAGGCCGGCCGGTCGCACTTCATTTCGTCCGCTCCAGCCCCGGCGCGAAGACGCGGGAGCGCGCGAGGAACTTCTCCGCGTCGGTCATCGGGGAGACTCCTTCGCGTTGCGATGGCGCGCGGTCTTCAGCCAGCGCGCGAGATCACGTCGCTCGAACGCGCTCGCTTCCCAGTCTTGCGCGAGTGCGCGGCTGCGCGCGCGCGGCGCGCGCACGTAGACGAACGCGGGCGCGCTCTCGCCGCTCGCGAGCGTGACGCGCACGGGCTGGCGCGTGTACTCCGCGCCCTCCCAGCGATCGAGCTTCGCGAGCAGCGCAGGCGCGATGCCGCGCACGAGCACGCCCGTAACGACTCCGCGCGCATCGGGGACGAGTCCGGGGTAGCTCGCGCCGCGAAGCGCCACGCGCGCGAAGCCGGCGAGCGTCGCCGGCTCGGTCGCGAACGCGCGGCGCGAGTGCAGGCGGCGCACCGGCGCGAGCATCAGCGTGCCGTAGCTGAAGAGCGCGGCGCTCACCGCGGCGTCAGGCGGAAGATCGTGGGCTCGCCGCGGATCAGCGTCGCGAGCGTGTCGCTGAAGCCGTACTTCGCGCGGAAGTCCGCGGTCACGCGCTCGATCTCGGCGGCGTCGGTCACGCGCGTCGCGGTCAGCGCGAGATGCGCATCGCCCACGCGCAGCGTCACCGCACCGTCGCGCAGTGCGTTCGCCACCCACTGCCCACCGCCACCGCGCACGTAGCCCTGACCGTTCGAGACGCACAACCAAATCGTCGTGTCGCGCGCGGCGCCGCCTTCGTCCGTCGTCGCGATCACGACCGTGTCGGCGCTCGCGTGCGCGCTCCAGTCGAGGGCGGGCGCTGAAGCAGCGGCGAAGGTGAGGAGCACTGCGGCGGTGAGCGAGGCGAGGCGGGTCATGGGAGTTCTCCGCGGGCGAGTTGTTACGGGCGATCGCTGTGTCCGAGCTCGCGGCCCGGCGCCACGCGGTCTCGGATGCGGCGCTTCAGCTCCGCGAGCTCCGGGAAGCCGCCGTCGCGCACGCGGCACGCGATCAGCTCCTCCGCGACGCGCACCTGAAACACGCCGCCATCGCCCGGCACGAGCGCGATTTCTCCGAGCTCGTCCGCGAACGTCGTCAGCAGCTCCTGCGCCATCCACGCCGCGCGCGTTAGGAACCTGCACTTCGCGCAGTACGTGATGCTGACGCGCGGCTTCATGCGACGAGGCTCCACGCCGAGGCGAGGATCATCCAGAGCGTCGCGAAGTAGGCGTACCCGTACGCGAGCGTGCGATGCGGCATGGCGCCGCGCAGGTAGAACACGGTGTGCAGCACCCGCGCGAGCGCGAAGCCAGGCAGGCAGAGCCATGCGCCGAGCGCGCTCGGCTGCGTCGCGGCGTAGATCGCGCCGACCACGAAGAACGGGAGGATGTTCTCGAGGTCGTTGCGGTGCGCGCGCCGATAGCGCTCGACGTCGGGATCGCGCTCGCGCTTCTCCGCCATGCCCTGCGTCGCGTAGTCCTCGGGCGACGCGAACACGCGCTTCGCGAGCCGCTGGCGGCTCGTGAGGAGCGCCAGCACGAGCATCTTCAGCGCGAGCGCGAGCACCGAGAGCGCCCACAGCTTCCAGGCGAGCGTCGTGAACGGCATCGTGTGCCTCGTCAGCGGACCTTGGCGATCACGCGGTCCGCATAGCCTTTCAGCGCATCGATCTTGGTTTGCAGGGGCATGGTGTCGGGCTCGTAGGCGTTGCGGAAGCCGACGATCGCGTCCGTCACGCCTTGGTCCTCGAGCTTCTTGATCCCGCCGACCGAGTAGGCGTTCAGCGAGATCGCATGAATCTCGAACGGCTTCTTGTCCGTGCCGTGCTCGCGGCGCAGCGCTTGGATGCGCGCGATCGCGCCATCGAGGTCGGCCGCCTCGCCGCCGCCGCCGTGCATCCAGCCGTCGCCGAGCTTCGCCGCGCGTTTGTAGGCGGCGTCCGTGTGGCCCCCGATCAGGAACGGGATCGGCTTGGTCGGCGCGGGACAGAGCTTGATCGGCTCCACGTCGAAGACTTCGCCGTGGTACTCGAAGAACTCGCCCGTGGAGAGGCCGCGGATGATCTCGATGCACTCGTCGAGGCGTTTGCCGCGGCCCTCCCACGGCGTGTTCATCACGCGGAAGTCGTCGGGCCACGGCGAGAGGCCGACGCCGAAGCCGAAGCGGTTGTCGCTCAGCACCGCGACCGAAGTGGCCTGCTTCGCGGTGAGCACGGGGTGCCGAAGCGGCAGCTTCACGACGAAGGTGGTGAAGCGCAGCCGCTGCGTGATCGCGCTCAGCGCGCCCATCAGCACGAACGGCTCGATGAAGGGCTTGCCTTCCAGGAACTCGCGTCCGCCCGTCGCGGTGTACGGGTACTTCGAGTCTGAATGCTTCGGGTACATGATCGACTCGGGCACCGTGAACGAGTCGAAGCCGCAGCGCTCGGCTTCGACGGCGAGCGTTAGCAGCTGTTTGGGCTCGCACATCGATTCGGCGAACGTGAAGCGCATGGGTGGCCTCCGGCGGTGATATGAGTAGACCGTTGCTACTCGATTCCGCGGCGCGCCGCGAGGCGGAGGAGACGAGATGCCGCTCATGATCCTCTACGGCGGGGAGCTCGTGTTCATGTTCCTCGGTGCGCGCATGGCGCGCTGGATGTGGCGCTCGCGCGAGCGCGTGCTCACGCTTTGGCGCGAGCGCAACGTGGCGCCGCCCGGCGAGCCCGAGCTGACGCCCGATCCGACGCCGCAGCGCGCGCCGCTCCCGCGCGGCGAAGTCATCGCGCTGGCGCGTCCTCGCGAGCTCGAGCGCGCGGCTTGACTACCTCGCGCTGAACTTCTTCTCGCGCAGCAGCTCACACGTCTGCAGCAAGTACTCCGCGTAGAACTCGCTGCGCCCGCGGCGCTGCGCTTCGAGGTGCTCGACGTTGGCGCGCCACGCGTTCACCGCCTCGATCGAATCGAACTCGGAGATCGTCACGCGCTCGCCATCGTCCGCGGTGAAGGTCTTGATCGCGCGGAACCCGGGCTGCTGCTGCGCGAGCGCGACCATGCGGTTCGCCACGGTTTCGTAGCCTGGCGGATTCTCGCCGCGCAGGCGGTTGCGGAAGATCACGAGGACCACGACAGACTCCTTGTTACGAGCGGGCAGCGAGGATCGCCCTCGCCAGCGCGGGCACGTCGGGCAGGCGCGCGCAGTCGACGGGTGGCCAGTCGTCGTGCGGATCGAGCAGCAGCGCGTGCACGCCGGCGGCGCGCGCGCCGACGACGTCCGCGGCGTAGAGATCGCCGACGTGCAGCGTGTTGTCAGGAGACGCGCCGGACCCGGCGAGCGCATGCGCGAAGATGCGCGGATCCGGCTTCTCGAAGCCGACGACGTGCGAGTCGATCACGACGTCGAGCAGCCCGCGCAAGCCGGCGCGCGTGAGCCCACGCTCGACGGTGCCGTCGGCGTTGCTCACCACGACGAGGCGCAGGCCTGCGGCGCGCAGCGCGGCGAGCGCGTCCGCGACGCCGGGCAGGGGCACGTTCCAGAGCTCATCCGACGCGCCGGGGCGATAGATCCGCGCGCTCGCGGCCTCGGCGATGCGCGCGCGTTCGGGCGGCGGCAGCGCGCGGCCCGCGGGCAGGTGATCGAGCACGTTCCGCAGAAACGAGAAGTGCGTGTCCGCGCCCTGCTGCGACGCGCCGCCCGAGAGCCACTGCGAGAGCGCGGGGCGCGCGGCGGCTTCAGCGCGCGCGATCTCGCTCGACTCCGCGCGCACGCCGTGTGCTGCGAACTCGTGCGCCACGATCGTGAAGTCGATCGAGATCAGCGTGTTGCCGGCGTCGAGGAAGAGCGTGTCGAGCGCGGCGAGGGGCAAGCGCGCGGGCACTCGAGTCCCCTACCGCCGCGCCACGATCACTTCGACTCTGCCGCGCTCGCCGACGAAGCCCGCTGCGAACCAGCCCGTGAGCGACGTGATCGCCCAGCCGCCGAGTGCGGACCAGAAGCTCGCGATGTGGAATCCGTCGAGGAGCCACGCCACGAGCCCGAGCATCGCGGCGTTGATCACGAGCAGGAACAGGCCGAGCGAAACGAGTGTGAACGGGAACGTGAGCACGACCGCGAGGGGTCGCACGATCGCGTTCACGATGCCGAGCAAGAGCGCGGCAGCGGCGAGCGTTCCGGGCGAGTCGAAAGACAGCCCGTCCAATAACAAGTCGGCGAGCCACAGACCGAGGGCCGAGATCGCCCAGCGCAGCAGGAAGCCCTTCATCACGTCTCCGATCGGCGCGAGGCGCAGCATACGGCGCGGGCGGTGGCGCGCTGCCCCGGTGCTGGGGCGCAAATCGTGGCGTCGCGGTTCTTGCGCTGGGGTGTGCAGGTGACGGAGCTTTTCGCCGAAGCCAACCATCGCGGAGGCTCCCATGACGAGAGGTCGCAAGCTCTTGGTCGGCGCTGCGGTCGCGCTCATCGCGATTCAGCTGATTCCGATCCCGCGCACGAATCCGCCGGCGACGGCGCCGCTCGCCGCGCCGCCCGAGCTGCAGGCCGTGCTCGACCGCGCGTGCATGAACTGCCACTCGCACGCGACGAAGTGGCCCTGGTACGCGTACGTCGCGCCGGCCTCGTGGCTCGTCGTGTACGACACGCTCGAGGGCCGCGAGCACCTGAATCTCTCGACCTGGGGTGAGCGCTCCGCCAAGAAGCAGGCGGAGAACGCGCGCGAGATGTGGGAAGAGGTGGAAGACGGCGAGATGCCGCTGCCGCCGTACTTGCTGCTGCATCCCGAAGCGAAGCTCAGCGACGCGGACAAGGCCGTGCTGCGCGCGTGGAGCCAGAGCTTCGGCGCGAGCTCAGGCGATGGAGGCGGCGAGGAACACGAGGCGCATCACGACTGACGCAGCGCCTTCAGCACCTCGGCTTCCGTGGGGAAGCGGCCCGCCTTCTTCTTCGAGAACAAGAGCGCGCCGTCCGCGGTGACTTCGAAGACGCCGCCATCGCCCCGAATCAGCGTGGGCTTCGTCCCCGTCTCGCGCTCGATCGCGGCCGCCAGCCTGGTGGCCTCACCGAGATAGTTTCAACGAACGCAGTACTCGATCTCGATCTTCACGCGCCGCCTCGAGTTGTTATTGCCAGAGGCTAGCGCTCCCAGCCGCGCCCGCGCCGGCCACCGCCGTGCTCTTCGCGCGCGCGTTCGCGTCCGCCGCCGTCGTCGCTGCGCGCTTCGCGCTGGGGCTCGGGGCGCGCGCTCTCTTCGCGCCGCGCGCGCTCGAAGCCGTCGTCGCGCGGTCGCTCGTCGCGGCGCGCATTGCGCGCGGCTTGCTCGATCGCCGCGCGCTCCGCGTGCGCGCGTGCTTGCTGCGCGCGCATCTCGCGCGCGGCTTCGCGCTGCGCGGCGATCTGCGCCTCGTCGCGCCCACCCTCACGGCGCGACTCGACCTCGCGCGCCCGTTGCTCACGCCGCGCACGCTCGAAGGCGCCATCGTCGGCGACGCGCCCGGCCCAGCCCGGCGGGGCCGCGTCGACGTGCTCGCCGCGGTCGCGGCCACGTCCGCGCTCGCGGCGCTCTTCGCGCGGCTCGCGCTGGGGCTCGTCGCGCCGCTCTTCTTGGCGCTCGCGGCCGCGACCCATGTCGGGCTCACCGCGCTCGCGGCGGCCCTCGCCGCTCTCATCCGGCGGACCTTGCTGCGGGCGCTCGCGTCCCTCCCAGCCGTTGTGGCCGCCACGTTCGCCGCGCTCTCGGGGTTCGCCGCGGTCGCCGCGGGGATCGCGGTCGCCCGGCGGGCCGCCGGGCGTCGGGCTGCCGTGCGGGCCGTCGCGCCGGTCGTGCCCGTCGCGATCCCGCCAGTCTCGATCCCGGTCGCGGCGATCGTGGTCGCCGCGATCTCGGTCGCGCCAATCGCGGTCGTCGCGCCGCCGGTCGCGATCGCGGTGGTCGCGATGATCGCGTCGGTCGTTGTCCCAGTCGTAGCGCGGGCGCCGGCCGTGCACGTAGTAGTTGTTATTCACGTAGTACACGGGCCGCGGCCAGTAGCGCGAGTCGCAGCGCTCCCAGCGCCGGTTCCAGTAGCGCGAGCGATTCCAGTAGCCCGAGTGCCAGCGGTAGAAGTACCCGTCGTAGAAGTAGTAGTCGGGATGCCCGAACACGCTGTAGAGGCCGAGGCCCGAGTCGAAGATCAGCGTGACGCCGCTGTTGTAGGAGTGCCGGTAGCCGTGGCGCGGCGAGCGCGGCGGGTAGTCGTAATCGTCGTCGTAGTAGCCGCCGCCCTGGCCGTACGAGTCGCCCGTGACGACGCACGCCGAGAGCGCGCCGGTGGCGCCAATCAGAAGAGCACTGAGAGCCAGCTTGCGAACCGAGCCGCGCATGGTCGCGACCTCCTGCTGCGCGTAGAGACGCGCCGGAGGGCGGAGCCTATTCAACGGCGGCTCCTGCCCTGTGCGCGCCGTCACGTTGCCGCAAAGTTGCAGGTCAGGCCGGGCGCAGGCACTCGCCGTCGGTCCGGAGCTGGGGGCAGCGGGCGGCGAGGGCGCGCAGGAAGCCCGCCCGGTCGAGGGGCGAGATCATGATGCGCCGCTTCCCATACTGGATGAGGAGCCGGTCGAGTGAGCAGGCGGGGCTCGAGAGCGGGTTCGTGCTGGGCTCGACGCTCCGAATCTCGGCGAACGGAACGCGCCAGCGGAACGGGCCGCTGACGATCCGCAGCTCGCTCGCTTCGATCGCGTAGCGCGTGCTGTAGAGCACCCACGGCCCGAGGCCGAGCGCGAGGATCGTCGCGAGCACGACCCAGAAGCCGAGCGGCTCTCGCTGCGAGACCCACAGCGCGGGGAGCAGCGCCGCGAGCCCGACCGCGCTCGCGATCCAGATCACCGCGACGAGCCAGCCGTCGCGCTTCGAGACGAACACGTCACTCGGCGACTGCATTGCGAACTCCTGACCGCGGACTCGGCGCGTTCCACCACCACACCGTGTAGGCGGCGAGCAGCGCGAGCGCAGCGCTCATCGCAACGACGACGGCGGCGCCGATGAACGCGCGGATGTCGACCAGCCGCGCGCTCGGCGGAGCGACGATCGCCGCCGCGATCGTCGCGAGCGGGCCGATCCCGCCGAACGCGACGAGCGGCGCGAGGCGGCGCACGGTCGCCGCACGCATCCAAGTCGGCGGCAGCTCGCCGCGCGGGGTACGCGCCAGCCAGCCGCGCAGCCACCACGCGAGCAGCAGCGCACCGACGGCGGTGCTCACGTGCTGAAGCAAGTTGAAGCCGCGCACGGGGAAGCCGAGCAGCTCGAACAGCACGAGGTTCAGCGGCGCCACGAGGTTCACGCCCGCTTGGTGCTCATGTGTGAACGAGTCCCACGCCACGTGGGTGAACGCACCGAGCGCGACCGAAGCACAGATCGCGGCGAGTGACGCCTGCGTGCCGCGGCGCGGAATGCGCGCGGCGAAGGCGGCCGGCAGGAGATCGATCCACGCCGCGCGCAGCCAGCGCCGGAACGCGAAGTAGATCGCGCTGCCGACTGGCAGGCTGAAGGTGAGAACACTGAGGAAGGTGTGCGTGTGCCAGCGCAGATCGCCGCCGCCGACGAAGTAGGGGAAGTCGGGCGTCATGCTGCCGATCACGAGCGCGGAGAGCACGGTCCACGGCAGCGCGCGCTTCAGCGGGACGGCAGCAGCGGCGTGCGACAGCGTGAACGGCATGTGGTGGGGATAACCTCGCGCGACCCGAAGTTCTCGGCTGTTCGCGGAGCGCAGTTGACCCACGGCGAAGGCGCAGGGGACGATGCGGGGGTGACCGCGCCGCGCACACTCGCAGACATCGATTGGGCTCGCTGGACCGGCGTGCCGTGCACGCTCGTGTTCGTCGTGCGCGGCGGAGAGGTGCTGCTGATCCGCAAGAAGCGCGGCCTCGGCGCGGGCAAGGTGAACGGCCCAGGCGGCAAGATCGACGCCGGCGAAACACCCCTCGCCGGGGCGGCGCGCGAAGTGCGCGAGGAGGTGCGCGCCGCGCCGCTCGGCCTCGAAGCTGCCGGCCGCGCGCGCTTTCAGTTCGCGGAAGGCTATGCGACCGACGTGCACGTCTTCCGCGCGAGCGGCCTCGAGGGCACGCCCGCGGCGACGCCCGAGGCCGACCCGTTCTGGGCGCGACTCGACGCGATCCCGTACGCCGAGATGTGGGAGGACGACGCGCTCTGGCTCCCGCACCTCCTCGCCGGCCGCGCGTTCGCAGGGCGCTTTCTCTTCGACGGCGACGAGCTGCTCGATTGGGCGATCGAGCTCCACTGAGAATCGCCCCTCTCGGGTCTGACCCCGAAAGGGACGATTCCGCCATTTCACGGCAGCTCACCCCACGCGATCCAGTGCCGGTCCGACACCACCTCCAGCGCGAAGTGACCGAGGCCGGCAGCGGCAAGCTGCGCGCGGACTTCAGGTTCGCGGTAGGCGGCGCACAGCGAGGCGTAGAAGTCGCGCTGCAGCACGTCGGGCTCGTGGCTCGCTTCGCGCGCAACGAGCGCGCGCGCTTCCGCTTCGCTCGTGGGCCGTAACAAGTCGCCTACGAACACGCGCGCGCCGCGTGCGCCGAAGCGCTTCGAGCTCTCCCACAGCGCCGCGGGCTCGCGCAGGTGGTGCAGCAGCGAGCTCGAGTAGACGAGCGCGTAGTCGCGCGCGGGCGGCGCGTCGTCGGGCAGGTACGCGCGCGCGAAGCGAACGCGCGCCGCGAGGCCGCGCCTCGCGGCGCCTTCGCGTGCGAGCGCGAGCATTGCCTCGGCTCCGTCCACGCCGTCGATCGCGAGCTGCGGCAGCGCCGCCCCCACGCGGAACGTGATGTCGCCTGGCCCGCAGCCGAGATCGAGCGCACGCCCGCGCAGCTCGGCCGCGTGCGTGCGCTGGCACAGCAGCGCGACGAAGCGGTCGTGCGGCGCGGCGAAGTCCGCGCGCGCATAGGCGAGCGCCTGCGCGGCGTCGTCCATCAGCTCCGGCTCGGGAACGCGCTCCATCGCGAATCGTCAGTGAGCAGGGCCGCCCGAGGCGAAGAACACGAGCAGCGTGATCTCCTCCTCGATCTCGAAGAACGAGTGCTGCGAAGTCGCGCGCACGTAGAGCAGCGAGCCGGGGCCGACCTTGCGCTCTTCGCCGCCCAAGCGCATGCGGCCCTTGCCGCGCACCACGAGGTAGACCTCGTCCTCGTCGTGTGGCGACTGCAGATCCTTCGCGCCGGTGGGCAGCGTGTAGATGCCGCACGAGAGCGCAGGCACGCGCAGGAACTCGCGATACGGGCGTCCCGTCGCCTGCTGGTTCTCGATCTCTCGTTCGAGCTCGAACGCCTTCCAGTCGTCGCCCGCCACGGCGCTCCTCCTCTGTGCGCGCAGCGTATCGCGGGCTCCGCCGGACTCCGCTCTCGCCTCGCGCGCTCAGCGCAGCGCCACGCCGTGCTTCTCGAGCAGGCGATACACCGCGGCGCGGCTTCGCCCTAACAACGCGGCCGCGCGGGCGAGGTTGCCGCGAGCGCTACTCAGCGCGGCGAGCAGCTCGTCGCGTTCGCGCGCCTGCTCGGCTTCGCGCAGCGCCGCCACGTTCGGGCGTACTTCAGCGAGCGCGGCGGCGGCGCGCGAGCGCGTGACGGGCTGCCCGTTCGGCACGTAGCCCGCGACGCACTCGAGCGCGCGGCGCAGATCCGCTGCGCTGGCGAGCCACGGCGCGCGGCGCAGCGTGGCGACCGCACCCGCAGTGAGCGTCAGCGCCTCGCGCCGGCGATCACGCGCGACTTCGCGCGCGATGTCGTGGGCGAGCGCCGCAAAGTCTTCGGCGCGCTCGCGCAGCGGCGGCACCACGAGCGCGAAGCGGCGCAGCTCCGCGAACAGTGCGCCGTCGGCGTTCGCGATCGGCGCCGCGCTGCGCGCGCTCGCGAGCACGCGCACGCCGTCGGGCACGTGCTCGAGCCAGCCGCGCCACTCTTGCTGCACCACGAGCGCCGCGCTGTCGAGCTCGGGCACGAACAGCGTGGCGCCGCCGAGCAGCGAGCCTGCGCGAGGCGGCAGCCCGTGCAGCGCGACGAAGGACGCGTGCGGCGTGCGCTGCGCGTGCAGCCAGAGCGCGGCGCGCGTGCGGCCGGAGCCGGGCTCGCCCGCGATCAGCACGGGGCAGCTCAGCGCTGCGGCGCTCGCAAGCTGCTCGCGCAGCCGGCGCGTCGCGAGGGCGCTGCCTACGAAGGCATCGCAGCTGCGCGGCTCGGGAAGCGAGAGCGTTCGGACGGAACGAGGGGTTTCTTCGCGGCGGAACGGGAGCTCGTGCACGGGATCCTCCGAGTGATTAGGGGAGCCCGAGCCTATGCGCGCCGCCGCCGGCAAAGAACGTCAAAGCGCGCTGAAGAGCGCCGAACTTTCCGCGCGGCTCATCCTCTCACGCCGCATGCTGCGAGCTGGGCGAGCGCAGCCTCGGGCGTGAGCTTCCGAGAGGCCGCGCGCGCGGCCGCGGGGAGCCACTCCTCGAGCGCGATCTCGCGCGCTGCGTGATTGCCGCGCTCGGTGTGCTGCTCGACGACGCGCGCGAGCGCCTTCGCCGCGAAGCGATCCGACACGCGCGCGAGCGCGGGCCAGAGCCGGCGGTGCACGAGCGTGCGCTTGCCGGCGACGAGCTTGCAGAAGACCACGTCGGGCGACTCCGCGAGCGCGCACTCGATCGCGTAAATCTCGTGCGCGCGCGGGTGCGCCCACCAGCTGCCGCGGATGGGCTCGCCCGCGATCCACGCCGCGAGCGAAGGCACGTCGCCGCGCGCCGACATCAGCACCACGCCGTGCTTGCGCACGAACGCGAGCGCCTCCCGCGCGGACTTCTTGCGGCTCGTGCGCTCCGTCACACGTCGCATGCGAGCACTCCCGTTCTGCCTCGGCTCGGCCCTGCCTCGCTGCGCGCGGCGAATCGCCGCTTGCGGCGCCGAACGCTTTGAGGACTGCGGCGTAGACTCGCCCATGATGGCAGCAAGACCGCTCTTGATCGGCTGGCTCGTGTCTCGCATCGCGCAGCTGCGCTTCCCGCGCCTGTTCGCGATCACCGCGGCGCTCTTCGCGCTCGACCTCGTCGTGCCGGACCTGATCCCGTTCGCGGACGAGATCCTGCTCGGTCTTGGGACCGCGCTGCTCGGCAGCCAGGCCGATGCGGAACGCAACCGGCCCTGAAGCCGCGGGTTCGAGGTCAGATATGAGAAGTGTCGCGACCGCTCGGCGTGTATCTGCACTCGCGCTGCTCTGTGCGCTTCTCAGCGCGGCGTGCAGCGTGCAGTTCAACGATGACGACGACGATGGCGACGGGCTCTTCAACAGCGAGGAGCGCGACTTCGGCACCGACCCCGACGACGTCGACACCGACAACGATCGCGTGTGGGATGGTGAGGAAGCGTTCGTGTTCCTCACCAACCCGCGCGACACCGACACCGACAACGACGGCATGGACGACCGCGCCGATCCGCGCCCGCGCACGAGCGACGTTCTGCCGCCCACGGAGCACGCGGTGTTCACGCAGAGCGTGGACGGCACGGGCCGCACGCAGCTGGTCGCGACGCGCATGCAGGAGAACCACATCGTGCAGGCGCCTAACAACGGCGGCGTGCTGCTCTACCAAACGTACCTGCAGGACGTGAACGCGGACGGCGACTTCGACGAGGCAGACTTCACGGCGAGCGCGATCGCGCTGATGAATCTGGATGGCTCCCGCCCCGGCCTGCTCACGGACTTCGACGATTCCGGCGCGCGGGTCAACAACGGCTGGATCGACGTGACGCCGCACTGGTCACCCGACGGCACGCGCGTGATCTGGGCGTCGGATCGCCACAACAACGGCGGCGGCCAGCTGCGTCTCTACGTGATGGAGCGCGACGGCGACGACAAGCGGCAGCTCACCTACCAGAGCAACGCGCCCGCGAGCGACGAGCTCGACAGCGACCCGCACTGGAGCGCGAACGACCGCGTCGTCTGGAAGCGCGAGCGCATCACGAGCGGCGCCAAGGCGAGCCGGCTCTACACCGCAACGCTGAACCGCAGCAACTGGCGACTCGAGAACGTCACGCAGCGCACGAATCCGGCTCCGGGCACGCTGAACTTCTTCCCGCCGGGCGACTACGACGCGCAGCTCTCGCCGGACGGCAACTGGGTCGCGAGCTACCGCCACCTCACGAACACGCCCGGCCCGTTCGGCGATTGGGACGTGTTCGTCGGCCGCTTCAGCGACGCCGCGCAGCCCGCGGACTCCTCGCTCACGTTCCTGCTGCCCGACGCCACGATCGCCGACTTCTTCCCGCGCTGGAACGCGGCGGGCAATCGCCTCGCGCTCTGGTCGATCGACTCCACGATCGCGAGCGGCGACGCGACCGACGTGTGGGTGTTCGACCTGAACCTCGCGGGCGCGACGCCGTCCGTAACGACCGAGATCAACGTCACCGCGGGTGCGAGCGGCGGCTGGGCCGAGAGCATGCCGAGCTGGAGCACGAGCTCCGCGACGCCTGACAAGCTCTACTTCTCGGCCTCGCGCTGAGGATCAGCACAGCTCCAGCAGCTGCATCGACACGCGCTTCTTCCCGCCCGCGACGAGCTGCGTGCCCACTTCGCGAAATCCGTGCTTCGCGTGGAAGCGCTGCGACGCGGGATTCGGCGGGTCGAGGTCGTACTCGCACACGACCGTCGAGACTTCGCTCTCGCGCGCGTGTGCGAAGAGCGCGGCATACAGCGCGTCACCGATGCGCTGGCCGCGTTGCGCGGCGCTCACGACGACGCGATCGACATAGAGGAAGCGCGGATAGCGCGCCGCGAACCAGCGGTAGTTCTCGCTGTCGTAGGCCGCGCCTTCGCGGAACGCGAGCAAGAACGCCGCGACTTCGTTGGCGCGACACGCGACGAGGCGCAGCGCCGCTTCGCGATGCAGCGCGGCGAGCCGCACGGCATCGAGCGGGCTCAGGAAATGCACCGACTCTGCGTTCAGCGCGAGGATCGCGGAGAAGTCGGTCGGCCCGGCCGGGCGCAGGACGAGGCTCAACGCGCGCACGCCTCCCGCAGCGCTGCGCGCGCGAGCGTGCGCGTCGAGTCGATCACCGGCAGCGGCGAGTCCGCTTCGCCGACGAGCAGCTGGATCTCGGTGCAGCTGAGCGCCACGGCGTCGCAGCCCGCTTTCTCGAGACGCCGGTTCGCGCGCTGGAAGAAGCGGCGCGAGACGCTCTCGAAGCGGCCGTAGACGAGCTCCGTGAAGATGATCTCGTCGATCTTCGCGCGGTCGTCGGCATTCGGGATCGCGCGCTCGACGCCGACCGCGGCGAGCGGGCGCTCGTACACCGGGCCCTCCATCAGCAGCTTCGTGCCGAGCACGCCGAGCTTCTTGACGCCGCGCTCCTTCGCCACGCGCGCGACCTCCTCGGCGATGTGCAGCCACGGGAGCGGCGAGCGCGCGCGCACGAGATCGAGCGATTAGTGCAGCGTGTTGTCAGGGCAGACCAGGAGCTCGGCGCCGACCTTCGCGAGCTTCGCGGCGGAGTCGAGCAGCATCTCGCCCGCCGCGGCCCAGTCGCCGCGATTGCAGTGCTCCATGTACGCCGCGAGCGGGAACGTGTGCAGCGAGACCTCGGGATGCGCGTGCGGACCTAACAGCTCCGCGCCTTCCACGCAGAGCGTTCGGTAACAGAGCGCCGCGCCCTCGGCGCTCACCGCCACGATGCCGACGTGCTTCGCGCTGGGCATCGGTCACCTCGCTCCGATGCGGTGCAGCGGCGTGCACACGCAAAGCTGGTTGCCGTCGGGGTCGCGCACGCGGAACTCGCGGTTCCCCCACGGCATGTCGAGGGGCAAGGGCGCGTCCACGCCGCGCTCGAAGAATTCGGCATGCCAGGCGTCGACGCTCGGCACGTAGAGATGGACGAGCGCGCCCCCGCGGCCGTCCTCCGCGCGCTCGCTCAGATACAGCAGCAGTCCCTCGCGCGAGAGCTGCGCGAACCGCTCGCCCGCGTCGTTCGCGTGCTCCCAGTCGACGCGAAAGCCAAGCCCGCGCTCGTAGAAGCTGCGGCTCGCGGCCAGCTTCGCGACGCGCAGCGTTGGGACGACGTGGTGCATGGGCGCAAGGTGGCAGCGGAATCTGGCGCGGGCGAGGTGCGCGTAACCTCGGGGCATCCAAGACAGGCGCGTCACCAACGAGGAGCCCCATGGGCAACCGATTCGCCGAGATCGCGTTCACCCCCGCCGTTCAGGCCGAGCAGGAGCGCTACGGCTCTCGCAACAACTACCTGCGCTTCCTCGAGGGCGAGCCGTGGAACGACGTGCTCACCGCGAAGGAGGCGGACTTCATCCACGCGCGCGACGGCTTCTATCTCGCGAGCGTGAGCGAAACCGGCTGGCCGTACGTGCAGTTCCGCGGCGGCGCGCCCGGCTTTCTGCGCGTACTGGACTCGAAGACGCTCGCGTGGGCGAACTTCCGCGGGAATCGGCAGTACGTGTCGACCGGAAACCTCGCCGGCAACGATCGCGTCGCGCTGATCCTGATGGACTACGCGAACCGGCGGCGGCTCAAGGTGTTAGGGACCGCGCGCGTGCGCCGCGCGGGCGAAGACGACGGCCTCGCGCAGCGCCTCGCGGTGCCGGGCTACAAGGGCGAGCTGGAGAGCGTCGTGGAAGTGCGCGTCGCGGGCTTCGACTGGAACTGCCCGCAGCACATCACGCCGCGCTTCACGCTCGACGAGGTGGAGCGCGCGGTGAAGCCGCTGCGCGAACGCGTCGCCGAGCTGGAAGCCAAGCTCGCGAGCTGTGAGAGCGCGCACTGACCGAGCGCGCGAAGCTGCCTGCGATGTGGCGCCGCGCGCTCGCGCTCTGGCTCGCGATCATCGCGGCCGAGTCGGCGCACGGCACGCTGCGCGAGTGGCTGCTGCGCCCCGCACTCGGCGACCTGCGCGCGCGCCAGCTCTCGGTCGTTACGGGCGCGCTCGTGATTCTCGCCGTCGCGACGCTCGGCTCGCGCTGGCTGGCTGCGCGCCGTGCGCGTGAGCAACTGCAAGTCGGCGCGTCGTGGGTAGCGCTCACGATCGCCTTCGAGGTCGCACTCGGCCGCCTCGTCCTCGGTTACGAGTGGCAGCGCATCACCGAGGACTACGATCCGCGTCGCGGCGGCTACCTCGCGCTGGGCATGCTGGTGCTGGCGCTCGCGCCGTGGATCGCGGCGCGCCTGCGACGCTCTTAGGCAGCGCGGCGGCGTTCGGGCACGCGCGCGTGCCGACGCTGCCGCGAGTTGGCTCGATACGAGCGCTAGCGCCAGCGAAGGCGCGCAGCCGCGAGCCCCATGGCGCCCACACCGAGCAGCGCCGCGAGGCTCGGCTCGGGCACGCCGGGCGTACCGGGCGGTCTCGTGCTGATGTTGAACGCGCCCACGCCGTCGATCTCGGGATCGGCATCGACGCCGCCACCGGGGATCGTCAACGACACCTGGCTCGTGCGGATGCCGTAGTAGCGATACGCCTGACTGAACACGTACTCGCGCGTGTAGGCATTCGTGACGCCGAACTCTGCACTACCGCCGCGATACACGACCGAGGGCGCGGTTCCGACGAACGTGTACGTGGGCAAGCCGACGCCGCCTCCGAGCAGGTCGAAGTCGACTACGTCTGAGAGCAGGATGAAGTTGTCGCCGTCGTGACTGCCCCAGACGCTGTACTCCATCACGTCCTGGGCGGTGAAATTGCTTGTGATCGGCCCGCCGGAGTAGTGATCCTGGTGCGTGTAGAGGCGGAGGCTGTCGAAGGCCTGCCCCATGTCCCAGATCATCATCGCGAAGCCCGGATCACCCCGGTTCGCGACGCCGTCGGTTAGGTCGGCTTGGGCGCCAAGGTCGTAGATGTAGGTGCGATACCCGTCGAGAGCAGTGCCGGCCGCGCTGATCCCACCACCGCCGACGCCGGCGACCGACGGGTGATTGGGGTCGTTCGCGAGTAGGTGCGTGCCGAGCGTGACGCCCTGCTGGGGATCGGTCGCGGCTGGCGCGGTGCCTTGGATGTAGAGGGTCGAGGCGGAAGCGGCCCCAGAAAGCGCGAACAAGAGGAACGCCGGAAGGGTCTGCATGCAAGCCTCCTATGTCCGAGGTGGCTCGTCCTCTCCGCTGCGTGGCAGGCTTTCTCGAGATGCGAGTAGGGCGGTCCACGCCACCGGCCGCTCGAGCCGCCGCCGGTGTTGCGGGGACGGAGGGCCTCGCGCCAAAGCCTCACGGAGCCTCGATGCCGGAGTTCGCGATGCCGCCAGTCTCCACGTTCCTCGAGCAGAGCTTCCTCATGTTGGTGGCTGCGGTCGCCGCGTTGTTCGTCGTGACGCAGGCGCGCCTCGGCCATCGCATGCGCGGCGTCGTCGTGGTCGCGCTCTGGCTCGGCGTCGCGGGTGCGCTCGCGCGAAGCGGCGTGCTTGCGGAGCTCTCGCGCATGCCGCCGCCGTTCGCGCTGATGGTGCTCGGCTACGCCGCGGCGACGATCGCGCTCGCCTTCTCGCCGCTCGGCACGCAGCTCGTGGAGCGCGCTCCGCTCGCGTGGCTGGTCGGTTATCAGGCGTTTCGCATCCCGGTCGAGATCATTCTGCACGAGAGTTACGAGGAAGGGCTGATCCCCGTGCAGATGACCTGGTCGGGGATGAACTTCGACGTCGTGACGGGCGTGAGCGCGCTCGTGGTTGCTGCGCTCGCTGCGCGCGGGCGCGCACCCCGCGCGCTCGTCGCGGCGTGGAACGTGCTCGGCTGCGCGCTGCTCGCGACGATCGTCACCGTCGCGTTTCTTTCCGCGCCAACGCCACTGCGCGTGTTCATGAACGAGCCCGCGAACACGATCGTGACCACGTTCCCGTACGTGTGGCTGCCCGCGTTCCTCGTTCAGGCCGCGCTCTTCGGGCACGTGCTCGTGTTCCGCTGGCTGGCGCGCGCGAGGTCGTGATGTGGCTGCGCCATCTCGCGGCGATTGCGCTGCTTCCGTTCTCGGTCGCGGTGCTCGTTCCGCTCTGGCTCGTGCGGCGCAACGGGGTCGTGCTCGCGCTCGGCGACTCGGCGGCCGTAGTGGCGGCGCAGGTCGTGGGCGTGGCGCTGCTCGCGCTCGGGCTCACGCTGTTCGTCGCCTCGCTGCGGCGCTTTGCGAGCGAAGGACACGGCACGCTCGCGCCGTGGGATCCGCCGCGCGAGCTCGTCGTCGCAGGCCCGTATCGCTACGTGCGCAACCCGATGATCTCGGGCGTGGTCCTGACGCTCTTCGCCGAGGCGCTCGTGCTGCTCTCGCTGCCGCATCTGGCGCGGGCCGCCGCGTTCCTCACGCTGAATGCGATCTATCTGCCAATCGCGGAAGAGCCGCAGCTCGCGCGCCGCTTTGGCGCCGCCTACCGCGAGTACTGTGCGAACGTGCCGCGCGTCATCCCGCGCGCCACGCCCTGGACGCCGCCGCGCGCGAGTCATTAGGGAGCGCCGCCGATGTACGACTCCACGCCCGTGCTCGCCGCGCTCGACGAGAACATGTGGAAGGTGCTCGCGCTGTGCGGGCTCGCGATGGCGTGCAACTACACCTGGTTCATCGCGGCCGTGCGCCAAGGCCTGCGCGATCAGACGGTGCCGATCCCCATCTTCTGCACGCTCTTCTGGCTCGCGGGCGACGCCTCGATGGTGGCGCGCTACGAGCGCTGGTTCGTCGAGATCGACCACTGGTACGTGAAGCTGTTCTGGGCCGCGCTCGTGCTCACCGTGATCAACGAGCTCGTGTTCCTGTGGCTCACGCTGCGCTTCGGGCGCAAGGAGTTCGCGCCGCGCCTCACGCAGCCGCAGTTCACGGCGCTCGTGCTGGCGTGGCTCGGCACGATGGCCCTGGGCTTCGAGCTGGTGAAGGAGTGGATCGGCGATCCGCTCTACATCAACTACTTCCACCTCGCGAACCTGATCGGCCCGCCCTTCGCAGCCGCGATGGTCGTCAGGCGCGGCACGCGCGCCGGCACGTCGCCGCTGATCTGGGGCGCCTACACCGCGATGGTCGCGAGTTGGTTCACCGCCACCGCGCTCTGGTTCGGCGACGCGTTCACCACACCCGGCCACTTCGCGCTCTACGCCGTCTCGACCGCGAGCGCGGCGGGGATGTTCCTGTTCGTGCGCCGCTTGCCGGCGCCGAGCACGGCGCGCGCGAGCGTGTGAAGCTCGCACTCGCGAAGGAGACGAGATGAGAGCCCGCGCCCTGATCACCGCCGCTGCGTTCGCGCTGGCGTGCACCTCGCAACCCGAAGCGCCCGCGATCACCGCGGCCTCGCCGCACATCGTCGCCGCGGTCGCGCACGCGAAGCGGCCCGAGGCCGATCGCGCGCGCGACGCCGATCGCAAGCCCGCCGAGATGCTCGCGTTCGCGGGCGTCGCGCCGGGCCAGCGCGTCGCCGACTTCATTCCTGGCGGCGGCTACTTCACGCGCGTGCTGGCGGAGGCCGTGGGCGCGAGCGGCAGGGTCTACGCGCTGATCCCGCCGCCCGGCGCGCAGCAAACGGATCCGCCGATCCGCGCCGTCGCCGCCGAGTACGCGAACGTCGAGGTCGTGCAGCAGAGCTTCGCGACGCTCAGCGTGCCCGAGCCGGTCGACGCGATCTTCACCGCGCAGAACTACCACGACCTGCATCTCGCGCGGCTGAACCTCGACTGGGCCGCCGTGAACCGGCAAGTCTTCGCCGCGCTGAAGCCTGGCGGCGTGTACGTCGTGGTCGATCACCGCGCGAAGGCGGGCGCGGACGTCAGCGTTGCCGACACGCTGCACCGCATCGACCCCGCGATCGTGCGCAGCGAGCTCGAAGCCGCGGGCTTCGTGTACGACGGCGAGTCGGAAGCGCTGCGCAACCCCGCGGACACGCTCGAGCTCGGCGTCTTCGACCCAGCGATCCGCGGCAAGACCGATCAGTTCGTCTTCCGCTTCCGCCGCCCGGAGTAGCGCCGCATGCTCGTGATCCGCGCCTGCGCCGCATTCGACCTGGTTGTTACGGGCCTCTTCGCCCTGCCCTTCAGCGCGAAGATCTTCGTCGCCACGCTCTACGCGCTCGACCGCGCGCTCGGCGGCAACCTCGCAACGCCGCAGCTCAGCGAGCTCGGCGCGTTCTTCACCAACCTCGCGGGCATGCTCGGCGTGCTGTGGGCGGCGGTGCGCCTCGCGCGCCCCGAACGCTTCCTCGCGCGCGCCGACGCGATGGGGCGCGTCGCCGTCGCCGCGCTGATCGCGTGGTATCTCGCCACCGAGTCGCTGCCGGATGTGATGTGGGCGTTCGTGGCGACGGAGCTGGGTGGTGCAGCTGCGCAGTGGTGGGTGACGCGGCGATGAGCACGATGTGGCTCGCCGGCTTCCTCGCGCTGGCGGGCCTCGGCGGTGCACTGTGGTTGTTGGGGCGCCAGGCGGAGCCGAGCGATCCGCTGCCGGTCGCAACGTGTCCCGACTGCGGCGGCGCGTTCGCATGGGCGCGCAAGTTTCGGCTCTGGGCGCCCGTGTGCCGAAGCTGCGAGGGCGTGTGGCTTCACGCTTCCCTTCCGGCGGTGGAGCGGCGCGGGAGCGGAATCTCGCACTTCGCGTCGTTTCCGGAGACCCCCGCGAGGCCATGCCCGGCGTGCGGCACGGCGACGCTCGAAGCCGGGCACATCGGCATCGCGCACGCGCTCGGCTGCAGGCGCTGCGGCAGCACGTTCCGGCCGGGTCCAGGCCGCCAACACCCGACGGTCGTCGCGGGCGTGTAAGCCTCACTTCCGCAACCGCGATCAAGCCGCCTTCCGCGCCGCGCTCCTAGATTCCGCCCCGTGAGCATCTCGGCGCGCACGCTCTGGTACATCGAGAGCCATCTCTCGAACGAGCTCTCGCTCGATGAGATCGCCCTCGCCACCGGCGTCTCGCGCTTCCACCTCTCGCGCGCGTTCTCGCTCACCGTGGCGCAGACGATCAGCGGCTACGTGCGCGCGCGGAGGCTCAGCCACGCAGCGCTCGCGCTCGCTGCGGGCGCCGAGAACATTCTCGATGTGGCGCTCGCCGCTGGCTACGGCTCGCACGAAGCGTTCACGCGCGCGTTCTGCGCGCAGTTCGGCACGACGCCCGAGCAGGTGCGCGCGCGCAAGAGCACCCACGGACTCGCACTTCAGGAGGCCCTTCGCATGAGCGTCCCTAACAGCTCGAAGCTCGAAGCCCCGCGCATCGTGCGCGACGGGCCGCGGCGGCTCTTCGGCCTTGCGCAGCGCTGCCAAGGCAACGCCGGCATTCCCACGCTGTGGGATCGCTTCGTGCCGCACCTCGGCGCGATCGCGGAGCAAATCGGGAACGTGACCTACGGCGTGATGTACGACTCCGACGAGAGCGGCGTGAACTTCACCTACGCCTGCGCGGTGGAGGTGCGCGCGTTCCCGGCGCAGCCGAAGGAGTTCGCGCGCATCGAGCTGCCCGCGCGCAGCTACGCGGTGTGGCCGCACCGCGGCCACGCTTCGAGCGTTGGCGCGACGTGCGCGGCGATCTTCTCGCACGGCCTCGCGCAGGCGAAGCTCGAGCCGCTGCACGAGCCGATGTTCGAGCGCTACGACGAGGCGTTCGATCCGCGCACGGGCAACGGCGGGCTCGAGGTGTGGGTGCCGGTGAAGGGGTGAGCGCTACTTCGCGACGTACCCGCTAAAGCGCTGCAGCACGCGCACCGAAAGTGCGCGCTCGCTCACGCCGGCCACGATGCCGAGCAGGACCGCGATCGATGCATTGCGATCGAAGAGCGCGAGGTCCGTGCCGCCGAGCCAGATCTTGATGGCGCCTTGATCGAGAAGAAGGGCGACCGCAATCGCCAGCAGAGCGACGAACACTGCGCGGATCGTCGGCTCGATCTCCGAGGCCGTCGTAGTTCGGCTGCCGGCCTTCCGGGAACACGCCCTGTTCCTTGAGCAGTTTGAGCACGCCCCAGGTGCTGTAGACGAGATGATTCAACGCGGCCTGATCCTGCGGAACAGCATCGCCGTCGCGCTTCGGCTCAATGTTGAAGTTCTGCGGGTCGGCCGAGTCTTCGACCTTGAGAATTCTGAACTGGCCCTCGGGCAAGCGGGGCGCACTGTCGGTCGCGTCGTCGTCGGCCACGGGTACCTCGGTTCAAGAGCGCTTCGTGCGCCGCCTCGCTAGCGCTGCAACGCATTTCTCAAACGCCCGCATCGCCGCGAGCGCCTGCGCTCCTCGCTCTTGTACCACGACCAGCTCGCGCTCCGACGCCGCGAGTGCTCGCACGATCATTAGGTTCTCGTGCAGGCCGAAGTCCTCGACCGCGTGGCCGCTGGGGTCCCACAGCCGCCCGCCGCTGCGTGCGAGCTTCCCGTAGTGAGTGCGCACGCGGGCGGCGTAGGCGCCCGCGCGGCTCGCGTAGCCGTAGACGGGTTTGCCCAGCGCGAACATGAAGCCGAGCTCGAAGAGCGTGCCGGCGTCGGCGCTGGGGCCGCGGAAGGGCGTGAGGTTGAAGAGGCCGGCGTCGGCGCGCTGCATGTGCGCGCAGTTGGCGCGGAAGATCGCTTCCGGGTCGGCGCTCGCTTCGACGTCGGGGTCGATCGGGTAGAGGCCCTCGAAGCCGTGCTTCGCGCAGATCGCCCGCTTGCGCGCGCCAATCTCGATCGCGTTCTGGAGAAAGACGTCGGGGCCGGCGAGGTAGAGCATGCGCATGGCTGCAATCTACGCCGAGGCATGAGGGCGCGGCGCAGCCTGATAATTCCTTTGTTCCCGCGCGGGCGCGGGTGTAGAGAGGAGGAGCGCGCCCCGCGAGGTTCCGATGCCCTACGGAGAGGCCGGCGCGCGCGTGCTGCTCGAGTACAAGCCTGCGCGTCGCCAGGCGTTGTTCGAGGTGCTCGTGTACGTCGCTTTCGGAGCGTGGGCGATGTCCGTGCAGGGCGCCGACCAGGCCGAAGCCCGCTTCCTCGGGGTTTGCGTGCTCGGCGCCGCGCTCTGGTCGATGGTCAAGCTCACCCCGTGGTCCCCGCGGATCCGCGCCACGGAGCGCGTACTCCTCGTCAAGCGCTGGCCGCTGAGCGAGCGCGTCTTGCCGCGCGATTGGATCGCTCGCTTCGAGGTGGTGAGGCTTGGCAAAAACGAAACGGCCTACGCCAGGCTCCACGCCGACGCGCCGCACGCGGCGAAGTGGGTGACGCTCCCGAAGGGCGGCTTTCCTCCGGCCAAGGAGATCGTCGATTCGCTCAACGCGTGGCTCGCGCGCACGGCAAAGGGCGGTCAGGCGCGGTGAGTGAGTTCGGTCCGTTGGTGCGATCCCGCTGCTCCACTCCGCAAGCGTGCTTGCCTAACAAGCGCGCTCCGACCGGCGCAAGCGCGCTTGTCACAAAGTTCGGGGCCCCCGCACTTTGACGATCTTTGGCGCTGGCTGCGCGCATAGCATCGACGGGTCTCACGCCGAGAGCGCCCGTGAAGCAGCAGCAGCCGGAGCGAGAGCCGCACAGGTTCGGTGACTTTCTCGATCGCTTGCGCCGCAATCCGCCGGCGTTGATCGCGATCAGTGTCGCCCCGCTCCTCGTCACGCTGGCGATCGCGCTTGGCACGATGCCGCGCGCGCCGGTGTGGGTGTTCCCGTGCCCGCTCTATCCGAACGGCTCGGTCGCGCTCACGGCTTCGTACCACGCGCCGTGCCCGATCGAGTTCACCGAGCACCCGAACGGCTACTTCGTCGGTGGAGACAGCGACATGCTGCGCGGCCACGCGCAGGTGCGCGCGCTCGTCGCGAGCGGCAACGCGGTGGGCATGGTGATGCTCGCGCAAGGCGACGTTGCGACTGCGGAGTTCGAGCTTCGCGAGGCCGAGGAGTTGCTCGGCGCGCACGGAGCGCTCGTCGATCAGTTGTCGGCAGCGACCGAACTCTTCCGGCTCGCTCGCGGTCGCAGCGACGAGGCGCAGGCGCGCGGTCGGTTGGAGCAGCTGCTCGGCGGCATTCCGGGTGGCGACGAGTATCGCCCGCAGCGCGCGGCTCGGGCATTGCTATCGCAGACCGCACGTACGTCGACGCGCTAGACATCCGAGCGGCCGCGGTGTTCGGGAGCCCGCGCCGGGGAGCGCGGGGCCGGCGGCGACATCGACAACGCGCGGACGTGAGAGCTGATCGCGCATTCGCATCCGCCCGACGACGAATGCCGCCGTGCGAGTTCGCGGAGTCACTGTTCGCGGCTTCCCGACTCACGCAATGGCGACAAGCGGGCACCTCAGACTTCGCGAACGACCCAACAACTCCGCAGGCCTACGCGTGGGCCCTCCTGGATTCGAACCAGGGTCTCTCCGGTTATGAGCCGGGTGCTCTGACCGCTGAGCTAAGGGCCCGCGAGGTGCGGAGAGTACGCGCAGATCGGCGCCGCGCGGCAGCGCGCGCGCAACGAAGTGCGCGTTCCGCGAGCCGCTGGAGCGACGCGCTGCGGGCGCCGGGGATCGCGCGAGGGCGACTCGGCGAGCCGGACGAGCGAGAGCCGCAATCAGGCCGCTCTGCACTGCAGCCCTGCGACATTTCGGCCCGGCCGAAACGTCTCACCTCGCCTGTTCGATCACCGCGCCCCGCTCTACTCGTGCCGCAGCGCCTCGATCGGATCGAGCCGCGCGGCCTGTTGCGCGGGCCAGTAGCCGAACGCGACGCCGATCGCGGCGCTGAAGGCGAACGCGAGCAGCACGACGGAGGGCTCGGGCACGAACGGCACGCCGAGTGCGCCGGCGCCGCCCGCCGCGGCGGCGAGGCCGAGGCCGATGCCCACCACGCCTCCGAGCGAGGAGAGCACCACGGCCTCCACCAGGAACTGCGTCAGCACTTCGCGCTCGAGTGCGCCGATCGCGAGGCGGATGCCGATCTCGCGCGTCCGCTCGGTCACGCTCACGAGCATGATGTTCATGATGCCGATGCCGCCCACGATCAGGCTCACGGCGGCCACCGCCCCTAACAACCCCGTGAGCACGCGCGTGGTCGTGGTGAACGCGCTCACGATCTCCTTCATGTCGCGCACCGAGAAGTCGTCGTCGCCGTTTCCGGTGCGCCGGCGCTCGCGCATGAGGCGCTCCGTGTCGCGCTGCACCGTGGAGGTGGACACGCCCGGCAGCGCCGCGAGGTGGATCGTGCCCACGTCGGTGTTGCCGGCCACGCGGCGGTGGTACCAACGCAGCGGCACGAGCACGAAGTCGTCTTGGTCGCTGCCGAACGCGCTCTCGCCCTTGGCTTCGAGCACGCCGATCACCGCGCACGAGAGCTGCCCGAGCCGAACGCGCTGCCCGAGCGGGCTCTGCGCGCCGAACAGCTCGCGGCGCACCGTGTCGCCTAACAAGCACACGGCCTTCCCCGCGCGTTCCTCTGCGTCGCTGAACGCGCGCCCGCTCGAAACGGCCCAGTTGCGCACCGCGAGGTAGCTCGCGGTGCTGCCGATCACGCTGGTCGAGCGGTTCTGGCTGCCGGCGATCGCCTGCATCTGCTGCTGGCTCATCGGCGCGACCGCCGCGACGCCCGCGATCTCGCGCTCGATCGCCTCGGCGTCCTCGACTTTCAGCATCGCCGCCATGCCGCGCGCACCGCCGCCGCCGTGGAACGACTGGCCGGGCCGCACCATCAGCGTGTTCGTGCCGAGCTTCTGCAGATCGTTCGTCACGCGCTGCGTCGCGCCGGCGCCGAGCGTGACCATGATGATCACGCTCGCAACGCCGATCACGATGCCGAGCACCGTCAGCGACGAGCGCAGCACGTTGCGGCGGATCGCCTGGAGCGCGAGGCGCAGCATGGGGCCGAGCATCACGCTCCTCCATCGGGATGCGCGGTCAGCGCACACGGCGACTTCGGCAAACACCGAGGCCACTGTTCGAGCTTCGCTCGGCTTCGCCTCGCTGCGCGCTTCGCTTGCATCAGGTGGGCTCCGCCTCGGCGATCTCGCCGTCGAAGAAGTGGATCGTGCGCGAGGCCCAGCGCGCGATGGCGGCGTCGTGCGTGACGACGACGACCGCGATGCCGCGCTCGCGGTTCTGCCGCGCGATCAGCTCCATGATTTCGCGCGCGCGCGCGGAGTCGAGGTTGCCCGTGGGCTCGTCGGCGAGCAGCAGCGGCGGCGTGGTCACGATCGCGCGCGCGATCGCGACGCGTTGCTGCTGGCCCCCGCTCAGCTGCGCGGGGGTGTGATCCTCCCAGCCGGTGAGGCCCACCGCGGCGAGCGCGGCTTCGGCCTGCGCGCGCCGCTCCTCCGCGGGGGTGCCGCGGTACACGAGCGGCAGCTCGATGTTCTCGAGCGCGCTCGTTCTACCCAACAAGTTGAAGCCCTGGAACACGAAGCCGATCGCGCGGCGGCGCAGCAGCGCGCGCTCGTCGCGCGAGAGCGTGCCGACGTCGGTGCCCTCGAAGCGGTACGTGCCCGCGGTCGGCGTATCGAGGCAGCCGAGCAGGTTCATGCACGTGGACTTGCCCGAGCCGCTCGGGCCCATCAGCGCCACGAATTCGCCCGCCTCGATGCGCAGGTCGATGCCGCGCAGCGCGTGCACGGCGGTCTCGCCCGCGCCGTAGGTCTTCTCGACGCGCTCGAACGCGGCGAGCGGCGCGCTCACGACGCCGCCGGCTTCGCGGCGACGGCCAGCGCGTCGCCGGGCGCGAGCTCGCCCTTCACCACCTCGGTGTGAACGCCATCGGTGGAGCCGATCGTGATCGCCACGGGCTCGAGCGCGCCCTTCTTCTCGCGGTGCACGACTTGCTCGACGCCCTTCTTCGCCGCGTTCTTCGGCCGGTTCCACCACGGCCGCGACATCATCGACTCGAACAGGTTCGTGTCTTCGATCTCGGGAGGGCTGAAGCGCAGCGCCGCGTTTGGCACGAGCAGCGCCCCGTCGACGCGCTTCACCACGATCTCCGCCGTCGCGGTCATGCCGGGGCGCAGGCGCAGCTCGGGGTTCGCGACGCGCAAGAGCGCTCCGTACGCAACAACTCCCTCGGCCGCATCCGCGCCGTAGCGCACCTGCACCACCTCGGCCTCGAACGTGCGGCCCGGCCACGCGTCCACCGTGAAGTCCGCGCGCTGGCCCTCGGCGACGTTCGAGATGTCGGCCTCGTCGATCGCGACGAGCAGCTCCATCGCGCGCAGGTCTTCGGCGAGCGTAAACAGGATTGGCGTCGTCATGGCGGCAGCGACGGTTTGGCCGGGCTCGATGAGGCGCTTCAGCACCACGCCGTCGATCGGCGAGCGGATCTCTGCCTTCGAGAGATCGGTGCGCTGCGTGTCGAGCGTGGCGCGCGCCTGCTTGGCGGCGGCGCTCGCGCTCGCGACCTCGGCCTTCGCGCGCGCAGCGGAAGCGCGCGCGCCGTCGAGCTCGGCCGCGCTCGGCACCTTGCCGCCGCTCATCTCGTGCACGCGCTCGAGCCGCGCGAGGCGCGCGTCGGCTTCGAGCCGGCTCGCGCTCGCTTCCTCGATGCGCGCCTCGGCCGCCGCGAGCGCGCTTTCGCTCTGCAGCACCTGCGCTTCGAGCCGCTGCGTGTCGAGCCGCGCGAGCACGTCGCCCTTCTTCACCACGCTGTTGAAGTCCACCTTCACGTCGCGAATCGTGCCGGAGAGCTCGCTGCCGACGTCGACCTGGTTGATGGGCTGGAGCGTGCCCGTGGCCGTCACGCGCACGACCAGATCGCCGCGCGAAACTTCCTCCGTCTCGAACACGATCTCCGAGCCGCCGCCGCAGCTGCGCAGCACGAGCAGCAGCGCGAGCGCGCCCGCTGCGATGCCGAGGCCGCGCGGCGTGCGCAGCGCCGCGAGCGCGCGCTGCACGATGTTCTGTCTCGCCTCGCTCACTGCGCCTCCTCGCTCTGCCAGCCGCCGCCCAGCGCTTTGTAGACGCGCACCAAGTTTGCGGCGAACTCACCTTCGCTCGCCGCGAGCTGATCCTGCGACGTGAAGAGCGCGCGCTCGGCCGCGAGCACGGCCTCGAAGTCGACGAGGCCCGCGGCGTACTGATCGCGCGAGAGCGCGGCCGCGTGCTGCGCCGCTTCCGCCGCTTCGGCGAGCGCATCGCGCCGCGCCTCTTCCTGCGCGAACGACACGAGCGCGTCCTCCACTTCTTTGAGCGCGCCGAGCAGCGTGCCCTCGAGCTCGGCGAGCGCGCGATCGCGCACGGCCTTCTGCGCGTCGATCTGCGCCTTCACGCGGCCGAAGTCGAGCAGAACCTGCGAGACGCCGGCGGCCATCGAGGTCGCCTTCGCCGCGCTCGTGAAGAGGTCGCCCGTCGCGAGCGACTCGACGCCGACGGAGCCGGTGAGCGTGAGGCGCGGCAGCGCGCTCGCCTTCGCGACGCCGATGCGCGCGGTCTCCGCGGCGAGCAGTCGCTCTGCGGCGCGCACGTCGGGTCTGCGCGCGAGTGCGGCAGCGGGCACGCCCACGGCGATGCGATCCGGCGGCGCGGGCACCGGACCCGCCGCAGCGAGGCGCGTCTCGTTCAGCGCGACGGCGGTGCGCAGCTGCGGGATCGCCGCGCGCGTCTGCGCGAGGTTCGCGCGCGCCTGCTCGACGTCGAGCTCGGTTGTCAGGCCGGCGTCGCTGCGCCAGCGCGTCAGCGCCAGCGTCTCCGCCTGCGCGCGCGCGTTCTCCTCGGCGAGCGCGAGCCGCCGCTGCTGCGCGCGGAGCGTCACGTACGCATCCGCGACTTCCGCCGCGACGCTCACGCGCACGCCGGCGAGGTTCGCTGCGCTCGCCGCGAGATCGGCCTTCGCGGCTTCGAGCCCGCGGCGTAGGCCTCCGAACAGATCGATCTCCCAGCTCGCGTCGAAGCTCACGTCGTAGAGCTCGCGCGAGCCGAGGTCGATGCCGGCCGAAAGCGCACCGCTGCCGTCGGATTGCGACGCGGTGGCAGTGCCGCGGCTCGTCGGGAAGAGCCCGGCACGCGCGCCGCTCCTGCGCGCGCGCCTCGCGCAGACGCGCCTGCGCGGAGGCGATGTCGCGGTTCGCCGCCGCCGCGCGCTGCTCCAGCTCCACGAGCAGCGGATCGCCGAGCGCCTCCCACCAGCGCGCGATCTCGTCGTCCGCGGGCGCGTCGCTGCTGAGCCCGCTCGCGAGCGGCGCGCGCCACGCGTCCGGTGCAGCGCTCGGCGGCGGCTCGAAGTCGGGCCCGACGAGGCAGCCCGCGAGGGGGAGGCTCGCGAGAGTGATTAGGGCGCAGCGCAGGTTCAAGCGAGATCAGCTCCGGAGCGGCGAGCTTGCGTTGGACACGCGAGGCCAGGATTCGGTTTGCATCACGGCAAAGCGGCGAACGCGCGCACGGGGAAGGTGCCCATCCCGGCGATCTTGGGCGGCAGCGCGAAAAAGCGAAAGCCGCTCGCGGGAAGCGCCGCGAGGTTCGTCAGGTGCTCGACGATGGGAATGCCGGCGCGCAGGAGCAGCGAGTGGACGGGGCGCTCACCGCCCGCGATGTCGTCGATGTTGAGCGAGTCGATGCCGACCAGCGCGGCGTCGCCGGACACGAGCGCCTCCGCGCCGTCCGCGCTGAGGTGCGGGTGCGGCTCGAAGTAGCGCGGCGTCCCGAAGTGCGCGCTCCAGCCCGTGCGCAGCAGCACCGCGCAGCCGCGCACGCCGCTCGGCAGATCGCGCGCGGTGATCGCGCGCGCGCCCGGCGGCAGGTCGACCACGAGGGCCGGCAGCTCCGCCAGCTTCTCGAGCGCGACGCCCGAGAGATCCGCGCCATCCGCCCAGCGATGCGAGGGCGCGTCGAGGTAGGTGCCGGTGTTCGCGACCAGCTCGATCTTCGCGATGTGGAACTCGGTGCCCGCCGCGTAGCGCTCGCGGGAAGCAGCGCGCGAGAGATGGTCCGAGATGCGCGGCGCCGGGAGGCCGGGGTACGTGACGAGCCCGTCGCGGATCGTGTGGCTGAGGTCGACGAGCGGCATCGGGCGAGGGTCGCACACGAGCTGCGCTTGCCCCGCTCCGCGCGCCTGCGCGAAGCTCCCATCCTCATGACCGCCTCCTCCTCCCTCTCCCACCAGCGCCGCTGGACCAGCCCGCAGCCCGGCGACACGCTCGCCTCGGTCGCGGCCCGCGAGCTCCCGACCCTCCCGCCCGACGATGCGATCCGGCAGCTCACGAGCTGGAACCTGCACCTCGCGATTCGCCCCCTCGGCAACCTCCCGCCCGGCTCGCTGCTCGGCAGCGATGTCGTCTACCTCGAGCCCCCGCTCGCGCCCCGGGCGTGACCCAGGTGGCCGAGGCGTCGCCGCGCATCACCGAGGCCGTGCTCTCGGCCGGGCACGACGGGCGCGCGGAGCTCGTCGTGGTGGTCGCCTACGCGAATGGCGCCAGCGCGCGCGTGCGGCTCGACGAAGAGGCCGCGGAGCCCGTGCTCGAGGCTGCAGGCGTGCTGCGCATCGAGGATTTGGTCGGGAAACCCTGGGATATCTTGGCGCCCGCCTTGCCCGCTCCGACTCCGAACGGAGCCTGACTCGCTCGGCATCGCGGCGTTCGAATCCACACGCATCAGGAGAATTCGCATGCTCGATCTCGTCATCAAGAACGGCCTCGTCGTCGACGGCTCGGGGATGCCCGGTTTCCGCGGTGATGTCGGCATCGCGAACGGCAAGATCGTCGCGGTGGGGAACGTCGGCGCGACGAACGCGCGCGCGATCGATGCGCGCGGCCGGGTGGTGGCGCCGGGCTTCATCGACCCGCACACGCACTTCGACGCGCAGCTCTGCTGGGACCCCTTCGCGCAGCCCTCGGTCGAGCACGGCGTGACGGCGATCGTGCCCGGCAACTGCTCGCTCTCGCTCGCGCCGCTGCGCGCGGGTCAGCGCGACGCCTTCATCAAGATGTTCCGCCAGATCGAGGAGATGCCCGCTGAGGACTTCGGCGTGGGCGTCGACTGGGCGTGGGGCGAGAGCTTCCCCTCGTGGACCGAGTACCTCACTAAGAAGGGGCTCGGCATTCACGTGGCGCCGCTCGCGGGTCACAGCGTGATCCGCATGTTCGTGATGGGCGACGCGGCGCAGTCGCGCGTCGCCACCGCCGACGAGATCGCCGCGATGTGCCGCGTGCTCGACGAGTCGCTGGTCGGCGGCGCCGTCGGCCTCAGCACCTCGTTCGTCGACATCGACGAGAGCTTGAAGCCCGTGCCGAGCCGCTGGGGCCACGCGTCGGAGCTCGACGCGCTCTGCAAGGTGCTCGCGCGCCATAACAAGATCCTGCAGATCGTTCACGAGTTCTACGACACCGAGCTCACCATCGCGCGCGTCGACCAGCTCGCGGAGCTCTCGCTGAAGCACGGCATCACCACCACGCTCTCGCCGCTCTTCCACAACGAGGCGTTCCCGGACATGGTTCCGCGCGTGCTCGGTCGCGTGGAAGAGCAATGGGCGCGCGGGGCGCGCGTGTGGCCGCAGGTGCAAACGCGGCCGATCGACATCAGCTTCACGCTCGGCACGCGCAGCCTGATCTATCTCGCGATGCCGACCTGGTACCAGATCTCGCTCTTGCCCGATCGCGCCGCGAAGATCGCGGCGTTCAAGGATCCCGCGACGCGCGCGAAGGCGGTCGCCGAGGCGTCGCCGAATCCGAACGTGCCGGCTGCGTTCCGCCGCGACTTCGGCTACACCATCGTGCGCCAGAGCAATCACGCCAAGCAGTACGAGGGCCGCACGCTCGGCGAAGTCGCGGCCGAGCGCGGCACGGGCACGGCCGAGGCGATGATCGACCTCGCGCTCGCCGACGACCTCCACACCTGGTTCGGCCGCATTCACGTGGGCCACCGCAACGTGAAGGAAGTGGGCGAGATGCTCGCGCATCCGCTCGTGCAGATCGGCGCGGGCGACGGCGGCGCGCACATCGGCGCCTTCGCGACCTACGGCGACACGGGGTACCTGTTCTCGAAGTTCGTGCGCGAGGCGAAGGCGCTGCGGCTCGAGGACGCGGTGAAGAAGATCACTTCGGACCCCGTCGCGATCTGGGGCCTCGGCCAGCGCGGGTTGTTACGGCCCGGCTATGCCGCCGACGTGGTGGTGTTCGACCAGGACACGATCGATCGCGGCCCCGAGGTCGCGGTGCACGATCTCCCGAGCGGCGGCATGCGCTGGACGCGCCCTGCGGTGGGCATCGACTCCGTCGTGATCGGCGGCGCGCTCGCCTACACCGAGAAGGACGGGTACACGGACGCGCGGCGCGGCGAGATCGTCTCGAAGTCGTAAAGCGCGCTTCAGTCCTCGCTGCCCGCAGCCGATTCCGGTCGCATGACCCGACTCAGGCGCCGAGCGCTCGCAGCCCTGGGCGCGTTGCTCCTTGCGAGCAGCGCGCTCGCCGCGGATCTCGTCGCAGTGGACGCCGCCTACGCGCTGCGCAGCGAAGGCCGTAGCGGCGAACACGCGGCCCTCGAGGCCGCACGCTTCGCGGTGCGCGCCGCCGAGACCGCGGCCAAGGCCGCGCCCGACGACATCGCGCTGCGCTGGCGCGAGGTGCGCGCGCTCCACTACTTGGGCGAGTTAGCGACCCACGGCGAGCGCGCGCAGCGCGAGGTGTTCGCGCGCGCGATGGCGCGCGGCGAGGACGCGCTCGCGCGGCTGACGAGCCGCGTCGGCGCAGCGCGGCTCGACGCGCTGTCGCCACAGGCGCGCCGCGCCCAGCTCGCGCGCGCGGGCGTGGCTGCGCAGGATGCCGGCGAGCTCTACTTCTGGAGCGCGGTCGCGGTGGGCGCGTGGAGCGAGAAGACGGGCCTGCTCGACGCCGTGCGTGGCGGCGTCACCGATCGCCTCGATCGCTACACGCGCGTCGCGATCGACCTCGCGCCGAACGCCTACGACGGCGGTCCCTACCGGCTGTGGGCGCGCATGCACACGATCCTGCCGCGCGTGCCGCTGCTCACGAGCTGGGTGGATCGCAAGCTCGCCCTGCCCGCGGCGGAACGCGCGCTCGCGATCGCGCCGCAGCACCCGGGCAATCAGGTGCTGCTCGCGATGACGCTGCAGGATCTCGCGCCCGCGCGCGCCGGCGAGGCGCACGCAATTCTCGAGCGCGTCGCTTCGCTCACCCCGCGAGCGGGCTTCGAGGTCGAGGACGAGGCGGTGAAGAGGCTCGCGCGAGAGCGGCTGGCGAAGGCGGCTCGCGGGAGCTGAGTCGGCCACAAAAGCGAAGCGCCCGCGAGTTTCACTTCGCGGGCGCTTCTCAGTTGGAAGCGGGTCGCAGCTAGCGGCGCGACGCCTTCTCCGCCTTCTTCGCGGCCTTCTGGCGCTCGGCGCGATGCTTGCGCTGCACCGCGCGCTTGTGGCGGACGCGCTTCTGCTTGTTCTTGCTCGTTGCCATGTCGTCTCCGTGTTAGCCGCGCGTCGTGCGGGCGCGCGGCTGTTTAGGCCACGCGCCGGTGATCGTCGAGGTCAGCTCGCGGCCGGTGCGAGGGGCTCCTTCGCGCCCACGTCGCGCCAATCCACGCGCCGGGTCAGCCACATCACGGCCGCGAGCGCAGCGAAGAGGCCGAGCGCGCCGGCGAGCAGCGCGTAGTCCTCGTTCGTGAGCACGACGAACAGGTAGGCGTAGAGCGTGGTGACGACGGCGCCCACCACGCCCGCGCGGCCGGCGCTGCGCAGCACCGCCCAGGCGCAGCCGCCGATCAGACCGACGATGCCGCCGCTCGCGAGCGCGTAGGCGAGGCCGAAGCCGACGTGCTCGGCGAGCGAAATCTCGAGCAGGAAGAACAGGCACAGCGCGGCGCCCACTAACAAGTACTGCACCGAGTGCAGCGGCGCGGCGGCGAGCACCTCGAAGAGCCAGAGCGTCGCGAACGTGAGCGCGATGAAGAGCACCGCATACTTCGCGCTGCGCTCCGCCATGCGATACGCGTCGACGGGCGAGAGCAGGCGCACGCCGAAGTCGACGGCGTCGGCGTGCACCGCGGCGGCGGGCTCCGCGAAGCCCGCGTCGACTGCGGGGGCGCTCACCTGCACACCACGCACGGGCTCATCTTCCGCGAGCCAGCTCTGCGGGAAGCCGCGGCCGAGCGACGACACGACCCAGCTCGCGCGAAATCCACTCGCGTCGATCTCGCGCTCCGCGGGCAGCCACGCGCCCACGAAGCTCGGCGAGCGCCAAGTCGACGAGAGCTTCGCGCTCGTCGTGGCGCCCAGCGGAACGACGGCGAGCGCCGTGCTGCCACGCGCGTTCAGCGTGACCGCGAACTTGCCACCGAGAGCGGCGGGCGCGCCGAGCGGGACGTGCACGGCATTCGCTGCGGGCAGCGCGCGTCCACCGCCAGCCTCGAAGGCGCGCGGCGTCTTCTCCCACGTGAGCGCGATCTCGTCGATCGCGCGCACCTCGCTCACGTCCACGACGAGCTCCGCGCGATCCCACAGCACTTCGCTGGGCGTGACGCCGAGCGGCGCGAAGTCCGGCGCTTCGAACTCGCCAGTGAGCGCGAGCTGCGCTCGATACACCGGCACGTCGAAGATGCCGCGATGCAGCGTTTCGCTGTCGAGCACACCGTTCACGTCGAGCGCTTTCGGGAGAAACACGGCGACATCGTGTCGCTCGCGCTCGATGCTCTTCCCGTCTGCGAGCGGCTCGCGCCAGCGCACGATGAACGGCACCACGAGCCGCGGCCCGGCGATGCGCTGCGCGCCGCCCCAGCTCTGCGCCACGCCTTGCACGGCTTCGTCGCGCCGCGCCTGCCGTTCGTAGATGACGCCGCGCACCATGCCGACGGGGATCAACAAGAGCAGTGCGAGAAAGCCGAGCACGAGCAGACGCAGGCCCTGAGAGCGCTGGAGCGAGCTGAACCACGAGGCGGATTGCAAGGAGACTCCTTCCGCGATTTGCAGCACGGACGCCCGTGCGCGCGGAGAAGTTCCTCAGTTGTTATGGAAGCGAACCGGAGCCGCGGGTGCGGAGTCTCTGACCGCAGCGTGCTCTCAGAACCTCGACGCCGCGAGCTTCACGTCCGCGTGTTTCCACGCCTGCGCGAAGCCTTGCTCCGCCCATGCCGCTTCGTCGCGCTTGCCTTGCGAGCTCAGCGCCTGCGCGAGGCCGTAGAGCGACCAGCCATTCTTCGGGTAGTGCTTCAAGTCCTCGCGGTACACCGCCTCGGCTTCCGCTGCGCGGCCGGCTTGCAGCAGCACCGCCCCTAATGCCTGGCGCGTGGGCATGAACCACGGCGGCGGCTCGGTGTAGCGGATGCCGTCTTGGCGCTCGACGGCGGCTTCGAGCGCGGCGATCGCGTCCACAGTGTCACCCTTCGCCGCGGCGAGCTCGCCGTCGAGCTGATCCGCCGCGACCGAGAGCAGTACGGCGGTGTTCGTGGTGCCGCCGTTCGCGCTGAGCGCCGCGGCCTTCGGGTCTGCCGCAATCGCGCGCAGCGCCTCGAGCTCCGCGGCTGCCTCGGCATGCTTCCCTTGCCGCGCGAACGCCATGCCGCGCGCGAAGCGCCAGATGCCGCCCTGATAGATGCGCCCCTCCGGCGGCGCGGGCTCGGCCAGCACGGCGTCCCACTTGCCGAAGCGCACCATCATCAGCAGCGGATACGTGAGGAAGTCCTCGACCGGCGGGAAGATCGCGACCTTGTCCTCGGAAACCATCGCGAGCCGGCGCGCCTCCGCGAGCGCCATCGCGCTGTCGCCCTGCGCCGCTGCCGAGACCGTGAGGAAGTGCACGTTGTGCGGGTAGTAGAGCGCGCTGTAGATGGGGTAGTTGTTAGGGAAGCACAGCGCGAACAGCGACTCGTCGGACTTCGCGCCCCTGACGTTCGAGAGCACCGCATCCTGGAAGCGCCCGACGCGGTAGTAGATGTGGCTCGGCATGTGCACGAGATGCCCGGCGTCCGGCGCGAGCGGCAGCAAGCGATCCGCCGCGGCCTCGGCCTTCTCGGGCGCGGGCAGCTCCTGCAGATGGATCCAGTAGTGCAGCGCGCCGACGTGATCGGGCGAGCGCTGCATCGCGAACTCGAGATACTCGACCACCTTCGGCGTGAGCTCGCGCGGCGCGAGCTTCTCGTCCCAGTAGTTCCACGGCATGAGGTCCATGATCGCCTCGGCCGCGAGCACGGCGACGTCCACGTTGTCGGGATGCTTCTCGCGCAGCGCGATCATCGCGTCCGCGTAAGCGCGATCGAGCGCGGCGCGGTCCGCCGGCGCGTCGGCGGCATAGCGCTTCGCGAGCGCGTCGATCAGATCGCGCTCGAGCGCGTTCGCATTCGCGGCGCGCGCCTGCGCTTCCTGTAGCGCGCCCCACGCCGCTTTCGCGTTCTCGGTGTCCATCGGCACGTTGATGTTCGGCCCGTGCGCGAGGGCGACGCCCCAGGAGCAGATCGCGCACTGCGGATCGAGCTTCGCGGCGTACGCGAAATCGCGGATCGCCTTGGCGTGGTTGAAGCCGTACGTGTTGGCGAGGCCCTGGTCGAAGTACGACCGAGCGCGGGCGACCTTCGACGAGATCGGGAACGAGTGCGCGCCGAGCTCGAGCAGCGGCGGCGCATCGCTCGGCGCTCCCGAAGCGGTGCTCGTGGCCGTTGCCGGTGCGGTGCCGGGGCCCGAGCCGGTGCACGCAAGCGCGGCGAGCAGGGCGAACGCAAGCGACTGCGCGAGAACACGAGAGCCGAAACCCTTCATCGTGAACCTCCTGGCGCCCGCGCATTCTGCGCCCGTCGGTGCCGAGTCATCCAGCCCTTTCTCCGCGCGCGCCGCTTGGCCACAATGCCGCACCTATGAGCACGCCCAATTCTTCGCAGCACATCGTCGCCGTGATCGGGGGCGCCACCGCCGGCGCCGAGGTGGCCAGCCGCCTCACCGAGGCGGGCCACCACGTCGTCGTTTTCGAGATGAACCCGCGCCCGTTCGGAAAGATCGAGGACGGCCTGCCGCGCTGGCACGAGGGCCTGCGGCACAAGGAGTACGAGACGATCGCGGAGAAGCTCGGGCACGCGAACGTGGCGTACGTCCCGAACACCAAGATCGGCCGCGACATCGCGTGGGAGGCGATCGCGCGTGAGTGGGGCTTCTCGGCGGTGATCCTCGCGAACGGTGCGTGGCGCGATCGCCCGCTGCCGGTCGACGGCGCCGAGCAGTACGTCGGCAAGGGCCTCATCTACCAGAACCCGTTCATCATCTGGTTCAACCACTTCGAGGAGCAGGGCTACGCGGGCGAGCAGTACGAGCCCGCGGACGGCGCGCTGATCGTGGGCGGCGGGCTCGCCTCGATCGACGTCGCGAAGGTGCACATGCTCGAGACCACGCGCGCGAAGCTGCGCGCGCGCGGCATCCAGCAGGACATGATCGAGCTCGAGGTGAAGGGCATCCCGAAGAGCCTCGAAAAGCACGGCATCAAGTGGCAGGAATTAGGGCTCACGGGCTGCACGCTCTTTTACCGCCGCCGGCCCGAGGACATGCCGCTCGCCGAGATCCCGGACGACGCGGACGAGAAGCGCAAGGAGAAGATCCTCGGCGCGCGGAAGCGCCTGCTCGAGAAGGCGCAGGAGAAGTACGGCTTCAAGGTCGAGCCGCTCTCGGCGCCGGAGGCGCTCGTGGTCGAGAACGGGCGCGTCGTGGGTCTCAAGCTGCGGCGCACGAAGTTCGAGGGCACGAAGCTCGTGAACACGGACGAGATCTACGAGCGGCGCGGGCCCTACGTGATCAGCTCGATCGGCTCGATCCCGGAGCCGATCCAGGGGCTGCCGATGAAGGGCGAGCTGTTCGCATTCGCCGACTGGGACATCGGCCGCATCGACGGCTACCCGAGCCTGTTCAGCGTCGGCAATGTCGTTACGGGCAAAGGCAACATCGTGGCCTCGCGCAAGCACGCCTCGGAGGTGTACGACGCGGCGCTCGAGTCGTACCTCGGCGTGAGCGGCGACGGGCATCAAGCCGAGGCCGCGCTCGCAGGCAACACCGCGGTGAGCGAGCAGGCCGCGAAGATCGCCGCCGCGATCGGCAAGGCCGCGGCGCCGTCGCAGAGCACGCTCGACGCGATCCAGCGCAAAGTTCGCGAGCGCCAGCAGGCGGTCGGCTACACGGGCGACGTAAAGAGCTGGCTCGAGAAGGTGACGCCGCCGGGCTTTGCCTGATCCATCCAGCCAAGTGTTAGGGACCGGCGCGCCGAGCGAAGCGCGCAGCGAGTTGAAGGCGAGCGGAGTCAACTCTGAGTGCGCCGGTTCGTTTTGGGGGGTGAGGCAGTGAAGCTCAAGTACGGCAACAACCCGCATCAGGCCCACGCGACGATCGAGCCGCTCGATCCGAGCCGCGCGCCGATTCGCGTGCTCAGCGGGACGCCGAGCTACATCAACTTCCTCGATGCGCTGAACGCGTGGCAGCTCGTGCGCGAAGCGAAGATCGCGACGGGTCTCCCGGCTGCCGCGTCGTTCAAGCACGTCTCGCCAGCGGGCGCGGCCGTCGCGGTGCCGCTCTCGCCCGAGCTGGCGAAGGCGTACGAGGTGGAAGGCAAGGAGCTCACGCCCGCGGCGCTCGCCTACGTGCGCGCGCGCGGCGCGGATCCGAAGTGCTCGTTCGGCGATTTCGCCGCGCTCTCGGACGTCGTCGACGTCGCGACCGCGGAGTTCCTGAAGGGCGTCGTTTCCGACGGCATCGTCGCGCCCGGCTTCGAGCCGGCGGCGCTCGAAGTCCTGAAGCAGAAGAAGAACGGCGCGTTCATCGTGATCGAGGCCGACGACGCCTACCGCGCGCCGCAGCGCGAGCGCCGCGAAGTGTTCGGCATGGAGATGGTGCAGGACCGCAACGACTGGCAGGTGAGCGAGGCGGAGCTGAAGGAAGTGGTGTGCGGCGAGCTCACGCCCGAGGCGCGGCGCGATCTCTTGTTAGGGCTGGTCGCGATCAAGTACACGCAGTCGAACTCGGTCGGCTACGCGCTCGGCGGCCAGATGATCGGCATCGGCGCGGGTCAGCAGTCGCGCGTGGACTGCACCAAGCTCGCCGGCGCAAAGGCCGACCTCTGGTGGCTCGGCACGCACCCGAAGGTGCTCGGCCTGCGCTTCAAGAAGGGCGTGAAGAAGCAAGATCGCATCAACTGGCGCGTGCGATACATCGAGGGCGACCTCACGCGCTTCGAGGAAGCCGCGCTGCGCGACGCGCTCGACGCGCCCCAGGGTCCGCTACGCGACGACGAGCGGCGCGAGTGGATCAAGCGACTCAGCGGCGTCTCGCTCGTGAGCGACGGCTTCATCCCGTTCCGCGACAACATCGATCACGCCTCGAAACACGGCGTCAGCTTCATCGCTGAGCCCGGCGGCTCGACGCGAGACAAGGATGTCGAGGACGCCTGCCGCGAGTACGGCATCGCGCTCGTGCACACGAAGCTGAGGCTGTTTCATCACTGAGCGAGACCGCGATCGCTCTCGTCATCTCGCGCAGTAGCCGGCTGGAGCCGGCGCGAGGCGTGATTCGATCGGGGAGTCTTCGTCGCGGCCGAGCAGGTGGTTCGCGCGAGCGCGGTTTCGCGTGGGCTCGCACCACGGGTTGAAGCGGGTCAGCGATCGACTCGTCGCGATGAGCTGCGCGATCTCCTCGCGCGTGAGATCGTTCGACCTCCGCGCGAAGTAGAGCTGGGCAGCCGCTTCGAGGCCGGGCGAGTCCGGCGAGAAGTGAGCGCGCGCGAGACCCGTCGCGAGCGCCTCCTCGGTCGTCCAGTGCCGCGAGACCCAGATCGTCGCCGAGATCCAAGTCGCCGTGTAGCGGAGCTGCCAGATGTTCCTCGGAACCATCAGCCGAGCAGCGCGGCTCGAGATCCGCTCACTGCAGTCGCCCTCGATCCCCCGCGAAAAGTACGTGTATGGGTTCAGCGCCGTCATCGGCTCGATCACGTCGCATCCGCAGTCGCTGGCCATCAGCTCCAGCGCGGCGCGCGGAAACTGCTCTGCTTCCGCCGGCGCGAGCTCAGTGTTCGCGAAGCGCACGCAGTGCAGATAGAGCGCCAGCGGCGCGAGCGAGAGGAGTCCGACAACGCAAGCGACGATTCCCAGCACCCAACGAAGCCACCGCATCGCGCACACCTCGCTGAGGGAGTGATCTCCGCGGGGTTCGATACCCCGCGGAGATCACGGTTCCCAAGCAGAGAACTGCGCACCGCGCCGCGCGGGTGGGGTGGGCGCGGGGCGGACGGGCGTCGCAGCGGAGGGCCGGTACGGGGCAAACACGCCGCACGCCTCGCTGCCACTGCGCGCGGTGTGAGCGCGAAAGCGTGCCCGAGTGCAGCGCGCTCGCCTCCACCCAACCCGGCACACCCAACAAGCCGAGGCCCGGAGTCGCGACCCTCCGCCCCGCGCCCGCCCCACCCGCGCGGCTCCCTTGCAAGCAGCCACGCGACGATCACCCAAGGATCCCGCGCGAGCCCGGCGCGCGGCCAAAGCAAAGCGGCCGCGCACCACCCAAGGCGCGCGGCCGCGAGCTCGAGAAGCGCGGGCTCAGTTCTCGATGAAGCCCTTCAGCATCTTGCTGCGGCTCGGGTGGCGCAGCTTGCGCAGCGCCTTCGCCTCGATCTGGCGGATGCGCTCGCGCGTCACCTCGAAGTCTTGGCCGACTTCTTCGAGCGTGCGATTGCCGGCCTCGCCGATGCCGAAGCGCATGCGCAGCACGCGCGCCTCGCGCTCGGAGAGCGTCTCCAGCACGCGGCTCGTCTGATCGGTGAGGCTGTGCTCAAACACCGCGTCGGCGGGGTTCACCGCGTTCTTGTCCTCGAGCATCTCGCCGAGGCTCGAGTCCTCCTCCTCGCCGATGGGCGACTCGAGGCTGATCGGCTCCTTCGCGATCTTCAGCACCATCCGCACCTTCTCGAGCGGCATCAGCAGATTCTCGGCGAGCTCTTCCGGCGTGGGCACGCGGCCCAACACCTGCACGAGGCTGCGCGTGGCGCGGCCGATCTTGTTGATCGTTTCGATCATGTGCACCGGGATGCGGATCGTGCGCGCTTGGTCCGCGAGCGCGCGCGTGATCGCCTGGCGGATCCACCAGGTGGCGTAGGTCGAGAACTTGTAGCCGCGGCGCCATTCGAACTTCTCGACGGCGCGCATCAGGCCGATGTTGCCCTCCTGGATCAGGTCGAGGAACAACAAGCCGCGGTTCGTGTACTTCTTCGCGATCGAGATCACGAGGCGCAGGTTCGCCTCGGTGAGCTCGCACTTCGCGCGGTGCGCCTCCTCCCTCGCATCGGCGTGCTCGTGCACCGCGCGGCGCAGCTGCGCGAGGCTCATCTTGGCGTCGCTCTCGATCTCGTGGAGCAGCGCGTCGATCGCGGAGACGCTCGCCTCGACGTCGGCGATCCTCGCCTCGTCGCCGCCCAGGCGCACGAGCGCCTCGCGCGCGATACGGCTCTTCTTGCGCGAGAGGGGCGCGAGCTCGCGCAGCTCGGCGGTCTTCACGCCAAGCGCGCGCGCCGCCTTGTTCGCGGCCTGCTCGTGTTGCAGCGCCTGGTCCGCGACCTCGCGCACGCGATTGCTCACGTCGGTGAAGCGTGCCTTCACGACGCGCTGCGCGATGAAGAGATCGACCATCTGCTTGTAGAGCGCGCGCAGCTCGTCCTCGATGCGCGCGCGCGCCTCTGCGCCGGTGCGCGAGTTGTTGAGGGCCGCCTCGCGCTTCGCGGTCTCGCCGGTGAGCCGCTTCACCTGCGTGACGGCTTCGATGAACGCTTGCTTGCGCAGCTCGGGATCCTCGGTCGCGCCGTCCTCTTCCTCGATGTCGAGCCCGGCGAGCATGTACTTGGGCTCGTGCTGGCCGCGGCGCAGCTCGTCGGCCATCGCGAGGAAGGTGCGCATGCCGAGCGGCGTGCCGAGCGCGGCGTAGAGCATGCGGTGCTCGCCCGCCTCGATGCGCTGCGCGAGCGCGACTTCGCCCTCGCGCGTGAGCAGCGACACCTGCCCCATCTCGCGCAGGTAGATGCGCACCGGGTCGTTGCTGCCGCCCTCGTCGGCCTGCGCGGCGGAGCGCGACTCGCGCATCCGCGCGGCCTGGCTCGGCGACGAGACGACGTGGATGTCGTTCTCGCCGAAGACCTGCATCACCTCGTCGAGCTGCTGCTGCGAGAGCGGCTCGCCGGGGAACGCGCCCGTCAGCTCCTGCACCGTCACGTAGCCCTTGCGGCGACCGAGGGCGAGCAGGCGCTGCACCGTCTGCGCGCGCTCGGCGCTGTGGATCTGCACGGCGGTGCGGCCGCGTGCGCCTGCGGTCGCGGGCGGCGGGCTCGCGAGCCCGCTGGCGTGCTCGGCATGGCCGTTCTTGTGCGGGGTCGTGCGGCGCGGGGGAACCGTCGAGGTCATGGGGGGGGGGCGCTCCTACGATGGCTGCGGCTGCGAGTTGTTAGGAAACGGGTGCGGGCGACTCAGCCCGGCGGCAATCCTCGCGCAGCGCGGCGCTGTTCGAGCTCGCGCTGCTTCAGGGTGATCAGGTCTTCGGTGGGGGTGCTGCCCAGGATCACGCTCTGGGTCAGCGCACGGGAACGTTCGCGTTGCTGCTCGCGCGCGAGCCACACGAGCTCGTCGCGGAAGATGCGCTCGGCCTTCGCCTCGTCCTCGAGATCGGGCCGCGCTTCGCTCACCAGCGCGAGGAAGCGGCCGCGCGCATCGCCCTCGAGCGCGTCGACGAGCTCGCTCGGGCTTCGCCCCGCGAGCGACACGCGGTGCACCGCGAACGCGAGGGAGCGCAGCGTTTCGTCGGAGACGAGGCCCGCGAGCTGATCGCCAGTAACGAGTCGCGCGGATGCGGGGTGGTCGACGAGGATGCGCAGCGCGTCGCAGAAGTGGCGCTCGGCGGCAGTGAGCTTGCGCGGCGGCACGGCCGGCGCCTCCTCCGAGTCGCGCCCCATCGAGGCGGCCTTGCGCTGAATGCGAATCGACTCGTCGACGTCGCTGCGTTGGGCGTTCGTCGTGATCGCGAGCAGTCGCGTCCACTCGCCGCGCTCGGCTGGATCGGGGATGAGCGCAAGGATGGGAACCATCGCGCCGACGGCGGCCGAGACCTGCTGCGGCGATGCGATTCCCGGCGTGACGGCGCGGCGCATCGCGAGGCGAATCGCCGACTCGGCGTCGTCCACCAGCTTTTGCAGCGCCTCGGCGCCGTGCTCGGCGAGGAACTCGTCTGGATCGAGGCCGCCCGGAATCGTCGCCGCGGAGATGCGCAGGCCCTGCGGCAAGAGCATCTCGAGCGAGCGCAGCATCGCGCGCTGTCCGGCTTCGTCGCCGTCGAAGAACATCACGACGTCGCGCACGCGGCGGCGCAGCGCGCGCGCGTGATCCTCGCTGAGCGCGGTGCCGCAGGTCGCGAGAGCTTCGCCGACGCCCGCGCGATCCATCGCGATGCGGTCGAAGTAGCCCTCGACGATCACCGCGCGCTCGCGCGTGCGCAGCGACTCGAGCGCCGAGGGGAGGCCGTAGAACGCCTCGCGCTTGCGGTAGACGGGGCTCTCGGGCGTGTTCAGGTACTTCGGCTCTTGGTCCTTCGCGAGCGCGCGCCCGCCGAAGCCGATCGTCCGGCCGCGCGCGTCTTCGATCGGGAACACGAGGCGATTCCGTAACAAGTCGTAGTGGCCGCCGCCGCGCTCGCGCGCGCGAATCAGCCCCGCGCGCTCCGCCGCCTCGGGCGCGATCTTCTCGCGCCGCATCACGTTGACCAGCGCGTCCCACGACTCGGGCGCGTAGCCGATCCCGTAGCGCGCGAGGTCTTCTTCCGTGAGCCCGCGCTTCGCCACGTACTCGCGCGCCGCGGCGCCGCGCGGGCCGCGCAGCTCGGCCTGATAGAACGCGCGCGCCGCCTTGTTCGCGCGATAGATCTCGTCGAGCACGCCGCGCTCGGGGCCGCCGCCGAGCTCGGGCACCTCGATGCCCACCTCCGCGGCGAGCGAGCGCGCGGCTTCGGGGAAGGTCATGCCGTCGTGCTTCATCAAGAAGCCGAACACGTTGCCGCCTTCGCCGCAGCCGAAGCAGTGGTACGTGCCGCGGTCGGGGCTCACGACGAACGACGGCGTCTTCTCGCCGTGGAACGGGCACAGGCCCTTCCACGTGCGGCCGGCTTTCTTCAGCCCGACGTGGCGACCGATCAGGTCGACGATGTCGACCCGATCGCGAATCGCATTCAGCGTGTCGTCGGGGATTCGGCTCATCGCGCTAGCCCCCGGTGGTCTCGCTCGGAGCCCGTGCTCCTAGCGCGCCATCCGCTTTGCCTTCTTCAGCGCTCGCTTGCGTGCCGCGGCTTCCTTCTTCTTGCGGCGCACGCTCGGCTTGTCGAAGTACTCGCGGCGGCGCAGCTCGGTGAGCACGCCCGCCTTCTCCACGGTCTTCTTGAAACGCTTCATCGCGACTTCGAACGGCTCGTTGTCGCGAACTTTGACGATGGGCATTCGCCCTCCTGAGCTTGTTAGGCAGCGCTCGCGCGCAGCAAATCGTTGACCGCGCCGCCCGTCACGACGAACGCCTCACCCCGGGATCGCTGCGGAAGTGGCGCAGTCCTGGCGGTGGTGGCGAAAAAACTGGTGCGAAGGACCCCGAGCAAAAGCGTGCGGGCAGGCGAAAAAGTGAGTGAATTCGAGGGGTTCGGGGCCATGGGCGCGGGCGAAGCAAGCTAGCGCACGATTTTTCGCAGCGTCAACGCGTTGGCGAGAAAAACCTTGACTTGCGCGCGAAACAAACGGGTCAGCCGCCTTCGCTTCCGGTCGAAGGCGCCCGCACCGGAATCCCGAGGTCGAGCAGCCGGCGCTTCACCGAGCCGACGGTCTGCTCCTTGAAATGGAAGATCGAAGCGGCGAGCGCCGCCTGGGCGTGGCCGCCGTCAGGGCGGTCGCTCAGCGCGGCTGCGAGCGATTCGGGGGTGCCGCCGCCGCCCGACGCGATCACCGGGATCGGCACCGCGTCCGCCACCGCGCGCGTCAACTCGAGGTCGTAGCCGGCCTTGGTGCCGTCGCGGTCCATGCTCGTCAGCAGGATCTCGCCGCCGCCCAGTGCGGCCATGCGCCGCGCCCACGCCACCGCGTCGACGCCCGTCGCGCGACGCCCGCCGTGCGTGAACGCCTCGAAGCGAGGCTGCGCGGTCGTGCGGTCGCCGTGCGTTCTCGCGCGCTCGGCCGCGCGCGCCGCGAACGCCTCGGGGTCGGTGATGCGCTTCGCGTCGATCGCCACCACGAGGTTCGCGCTGCCGATCTTCAGCGCCGCCTCGGCGACGAGATCAGGATTGTCGAGTGCCGCCGAATTGATCGAGGTCTTGTCCGCGCCGGCGTTCAGCAGGTCGCGGATGTCTTGCACCGAGCGCACGCCGCCCCCGACGCACAGCGGCATGAACACCGTCTCGGCCGTGCGCGCCACCACGTCGAACAGCGTGCGCCGCCCCTCGTGGCTCGCGCTGATGTCGAGGAACGTGATCTCGTCCGCTTCCTGCTCGTCGTAGAGCCGAGCCACTTCGACCGGGTCGCCCGCGTCGACGTGGTCGACGTACTGCACGCCCTTCACCACGCGCCCGCGATCGACGTCGAGGCAGGGAATGATGCGCTTCAGGAGCATGCGATCTCCATCGCGGCCGCGAGGTCGACTGCGCCGGTGTAGAGCGCGCGCCCAACGATCAGGCCCGCGACGCCACTCGCGCGCGCGGCCCGCACGTCGTCGAGGGAGCCGACGCCGCCCGACGCGATCACCGGGATCGAGATCGCGCGCGCGAGCGCGACGGTCTCCGCGAGGTTCACGCCCGTGCCGGTGCCGTCGCGCGCGATGTCGGTGTAGACGATCGCCGCGACGCCGGCGTCCTCGAACTGGCGCGCAAGCGTCAGGGCATCGGTCTCGCTCGTCTCGAGCCAGCCCTGCACGGCGACCTTGCCGCCGCGCGCGTCGATGCCGACGCCCACGCGCCCCGGGAAGCGCTTCGCGGCATCGCGCACGAGCGCGGGATCGCGCAGCGCAGCGGTGCCGAGGATCGCGCGCTCGACGCCGAGGCCGAGCCAGGTCTCGACGCCCGCGAGCGTGCGAATGCCGCCGCCAAGCTCGAGTGGAATGCCGCGCGTCGCGGCGAGAATCGCGCGCACCGCGTGCGTGTTCACGGGCTCGCCGCGCTTCGCGCCGTCGAGGTCGACGACGTGCAGGCGCTGAATGCGATGCGCCGCGAAGCGCGCGGCGACTGCGCCCGGATCCGCGTCGTACTCGGTCGCCGCGGCGTAGTCGCCCTGCGTGAGGCGCACGCACTTCCCGCCTAACAAGTCGATCGCGGGGATCAGCTCGAAGCGCGTCATCGCGTGCGCCGCACGGGCTCGAGCGGCAGCGCGCGCACCGTCTCCTGCGCGCCCCAGCGCGCGAGCTCCTCGGCGGTGAGCCAGCGCGTGCCGCCGCCGGGGTACTGGCCTGCGCGCAGCACGTTGTCGCCGAGCGGCTGCTGGCGCTCGTCGAACTCCGCGCTCCAGAGCGCCTGCCCGCTCGGCGCGCTCTGCAGCGTGACGCGAAAGCCGACCGCCGCCGCGTGCATCGCGCCGAACGCCTCGCCCTCGCGCTCTTCCCAACGCGTCACGTCGCCTAACAACACGGCATCCGCGCCGTGCTTCTCTGCGAGCACCTCGGCGGCGCGCCGCGAAGCGTTCGCCCCGCTGAGCGTCGCCGCCACGTCCTCGGGCGCGATCACCTCGACGCCGCGCGCCGCGAGCGCCTCCGCCACGTAGCGCGACACCAACTGCGCCGCGACGCGAGGCTCCGTCCCGCGCGCCTCCTGACGAACGAGCGGCGACACCGCGAGTGGAATCACCGCCACGCGCCGAATCGGCGCCGCGAGCTCCGCGAGCGCGGGCCGCGCCTGCGTCGCGACCGTCTCGGTGCACGCGGTCGCGAAGAGTGCGGCGAGCAGCAGCGCGAGCGCGCGCGTCATCCGCGCACCCACGCCGCGAACGCGTCGAGCACGCGCTTCCCCGCGCCTTGGCTCTTCTCGGGATGGAACTGCACCGCGAACACGTTGCCGCGCGCGACCGCGCAGGTGAACTCGCCGCCGTAGTCGGTCACGCCCGCCACGTTCGCCGCGTCCGCGCCCACTACGCGATACGAGTGCACGTAGTAGTACGCGTCCGCGCGCGGCAGCTTCGCCACTACGGGATGCGTGCCGCACCAGCGCACCTGGTTCCACCCGATGTGCGGCACGTGCAGCGCGTGATTCGCCGGAAAGCGCTCGACGCGCCCGCGCAGCACGCCGAGGCCCGCAGTCATGCCGTGCTCGTCGCTCGACTCGAACAACAACTGGAGGCCGAGGCACAGCCCGAGATACGGCGTGCCGCGCGCGATCGCCGCCGCGACCGCGTCGCCGATCCCCTTGGCGCGCAGGCTCGCCATCGCATCCGCGAACGCGCCCACGCCCGGCAGCACGATCGCGTCGTAGTGCGCGAGCGCCGCCGCGTCGGAAGTCACCTCCACCGCAAGCGCCGAGCGCTCCAGCGCCTTCGCGACGCTGCGCAGATTGCCGGCGCCGTAGTCGACGACGGCGATGCGGGGGGAGGTGGGCATGAAGGGGAATTTCTAGCTCGCAAGGCTCGAAGCAACGAGGCAATCATTCCGCCATGGTCAAGTTCCGGCAGGCGTTCGTACGAGCAACAGCAAAGCGCGCGGCCACCCGACCCACCTCGATCGATCTGTTCGCGGGTGCCGGGGGTGCGACAACCGGGCTCAAGCGTGCTGGGTATGACGTGCTCGCGGCAGTTGAACTCGATGGTGACGCCGCGAGGTCATTCTCAGCCAACCACCCGGAGGTACGAGTTTTCGTCCAGGACATTCGAAGAGTCCAGATCGAAGCACTTCTTGACGAACTCCGATTGCGAAGCGGCGAGCTCTCGCTGCTGAAGGCGTGCCCACCCTGCCAAGGCTTCTCGTCGTTGGGCACTCGCGACTCCGCCGACGCTCGGAATGATCTCGTTCTTGAAGTCTGGCGCTTCATTCGCGGCCTGAGGCCAAGGGTCTTCGTCGTTGAGAACGTTGTGGGCCTGCTGCGAGACCAGCGACTCGCGGACGTTCTGCGGAAGGCCCGCGCCCTGGGCTACGGCGTGCGGGAGTATGTCATCAATGCGAACGACTTCGGTGTCCCCCAAAAGCGCCGTCGGCTGGTGATCCTCGGAGTCCGCGGTATTCCAAGGGCATCGCTTCCGACTTCGCTTGTCGCCGCAGCGGCAGGGCTCCGCGTCGATGAGGGTGCAAAGACCGTACGAGGGGCGTTCGCTCTCTTGCCTCTCGCTTCGCAAAGTGACGCCGCAGCGCGGTTTCGGACCCCAGCCGCGAACACGCTCGCTCGGATTTCACGCATTCCCGTCGGCGGAAATCGGTTCGATCTACCAGATGAGTTCGTCCTTGCCTGCCATGAGCGCCTTGGGCGCCGCACCGCCACTAGTGCATACGGACGCATGAAGTGGGACGCGCCAGCCCCAACCTTGACTAGCCGATGTACGACACCGGCGTGCGGGACCTTTGTCCATCCGGAACAGCACAGGGGTATCAGTCTGCGCGAAGCCGCTCTCCTGCAATCGTTTCCGCCTGACTACAAGTTTGTGGGCTCGCACGGGTCGATCGAGCGGCAAATCGGGAATGCACTGCCAGTGCGCTTGGCCGAGAGTCTCGGCCGGATAGCGTCCACACTTCTTCCGAAGGAGTAACCGTGGACCCTTTGGTGCTGAAGTTCGGCGGGTCCCTAGTTGAGCAACTAGGAGCGCAACTTTATCCGAGCGTGACTGCCACGGTGGCGGAACTCATCTCGAACGCCTGGGACGCAGACGCCACGAAGGTCTGGGTCGAGATTCCACTCACGGAAGAGTGGTCGCCCGGGAGCCAGATCGTTGTAACGGACAACGGTCACGGGATGACACGGGACGAAGCGCAAGACGCCTATTTGGTCGTCGGCAGGAAGCGTCGCCTCGTCTCCGGTGTGAAATCCCGCGGTGGACGGCTCGTTCACGGGCGCAAGGGAATCGGGAAACTCGCGGCGTTCGGGACGGCGAGAATTCTCGAGTGCTCGACGTTGAGCTGCAACTCTGTGACTCACTTCCGCCTCGACTACGACGCGATCAGAAAGCTGACGCCCGACAAGGATTACGTCGTCGAGGCTTCTAGTTCGGACGATCCGGTCACGGATCCGATCACCGGGAAACCGCTCGCTCACGGGACGCGGATAAGGCTCTCCGGCCTAAAGCATCGACGGAGCATCTCGGGAGACCAATTCCTGTCTTCCATGACGCGTCGTTTCGCAATCGACGCGAACGCGATGAGTGTTCTCATCAATGGCAGCGAACTCCTTAGAGCCTATCCGAAAACCGCCCAGGGTGTTAATGATTGACAAGCCGTGACCCTCCGACTGGCGACCGGGGGTGAAGTGTCTGCACGAGGGAAGGCTCACCGGGGCTGGCGGATTCCCGACGAGCTGTG
>Ga0194131_10000321_pt1 | contig 79985 bp, 68 predicted proteins | sample TA2KigO120mmetaG_FD_148631 | JGI IMG/M metagenome (GOLD analysis project Ga0194131, IMG submission 148631) | Freshwater microbial communities from Lake Tanganyika, Tanzania - TA2015053 Kigoma Offshore 120m | ecosystem: Environmental > Aquatic > Freshwater > Lake | place: Tanzania: Lake... | reverse complement strand
CTACCGGGGCCGACTCACCCACACCGGGCCGGCCCGAAGATCGCACGCCGTCGCATGGCGGCGGTTAGAGCCAGACCCGCGGCGGGCCGGTCGGTACATCATCCTGTCGGCCAAGCGCGGCCGCATGTCTCTGCCTGATCCTCGTCTTCGAGCAGGGGGTGGAGGGCGCGGCCGCCAACACTCGACGCGTGCCGGGCGGCCGGTGGGCCGGGTGTTGCCGTCAACGGTCGCATCGTCAGGCGCAGGCATGACGATCGTGATGGGGGCGCTGGCCGAGACGCAGCACCCGCCCAGCCGCGACATGCCTGGAAATCGTCCTGCTCGGGGCCGGCTTTGTGACCGCGCTCTTCCTGGTCACCGCGGCTCCACGCACGTCACCTGAGGCTCGTCGTGCTCAGGCGCTTCAGGAACCTGCCCTAAGCCGCCTTCGCCAGCTGCGGCCTGCTCCCCTGCCAGGGCCGGCCGGCCTCGAACGCCGCACTGGCCTGCAAGACGGTCATATCGTCGCCCGTTCGCCCGACGATGTGCAGCCCGACCGGCAGACCGTCCACGAATCCGCACGGGATGGAGGCGGCCGGCTGCCCGGTCATGTTGATCGGAAAGGTGTAAGGGTAGAAGCCCGTGATCGAATGCACCGGCTTTCCGCCAATCTCGGTTGGCCGGCTCGCAGGGTCGAACGCGGTGATCGAGGTGGTCGGGCTCAGGAGCAGGTCGTACCTCTCCATCAGGCCGCCCATGTACAGCTTCAGTTCGTTGACCACGCGCAACGATCGGGCATAGGCATGACCGCTAATCGCCTTGCCTCGTTCGAGAGCCGTCCGAGCGCTGACTCCCAGCAGTTCGGCATGGTCGTCCAGGAGCTCCCCGTACTGCAGGTAGGCGTTGGCGCCGAACACGTTCCAGAAATGCTCGGGGAGGTCCGGGCGCAGCGACACTTCTGCTTCCTCGACCGACCAACCGATCTCGCCGAACCACCTGGCCGCGCTGGCAACGGTCTCCGCGACCGAGGGGTCCACGATCCCGTCGCCGAAGTCACGGGCCCACCCTATCCGCAACCGTTTCGGTGGGCGTTCCAGAGCCGAGACGAAGTCGGGGGGATCTGCTCGCAGGAAAGGCTGTGGGTCGCGCGGGTCCGGGCCACTTATCGCCTGGAGCAGGACCGCCGAGTCCTTCACGTAGTTGGACATCGGGCCCGACTGTGCGAACTGGTTGGGGTCGGGCCTGGCCAGTCCCATGGCGCGAGGAACCCGGCCATGCGACGGCTTGTAGCCGTACACGCCGCAGAAGCTCGCGGGAATGCGGATCGATCCGCCTCCATCGCTCCCGATCGCCACTGGACAGAGGCCCGCCGCCAGCGCGGCCGCCGCGCCACCGCTCGACCCACCGGTCGTCCTGTCCAGACGCCATGGGTTGTGACAGGCGCCCGCCACCAGGTTGTCTGTGATCGTCTCAAGGTGGATGGCGATCTCCGGGGTGTTTGTCTTCCCAATGATGATTGCGCCCGAGCGCTGCACTCGCTCGCTGACCACCGAGTCGAAGTCGGTAACGCGATCCTTGAAGACGAGGGAGCCGAGCGTGGTCCTTATCCCCTTCGTCGCCTCCACGTCCTTCAGCGTGATCGGCACGCCGTGCAGGGGCTTCAGCATCTCCCGCTTCAGCACGGCGGCTTCCGCGCGTCGGGCCGCCTGCAGTGCCTGCTCCGAGGCGACCGTTATGAAGGCGTGAATCATGGGGTCGATCTTCTCGATGCGGTCCAGGTACAGCCTGACGAGCTCGACGGGCGAGACCTTCTTCTGTGCGACCAGCTTTGCCTGCTTCCACGCAGGGGCGTAGGCCAGTTCCGGATCGTGCATCGGGTTCTCCACTTCGGATAGCCGGGCGGCCCGGCGTCCCTAGCGCCGGATCGTGCCGTGCCTTGCCAGGCATGCCATCGCGCGATCGATCTGCACCACGACCGGGCCGTCAAGGCTCAACGCCACCTCGACCTTTCGATCGGGCAGTAACGAGATCTCTCGCTCCCCGTCCAGCGCGACGGTTCCCGGGCGCAGGCCGATCGGACGTCGGTCGCCCGGCGCCATCATCGACCACTCCGCAATCGGGACCTGCGCCACCGACCCGGGACCGACGGGCGCCAGCACCTTCTGCCTCGAGTTGCGGTCTCCGATCTTGAAATAGATGCCGGCCGGCTCGTCCAGTTCCAACGGCTTCAGGCGCGCGCCGATCGACGAGATGCCGATGCTCGATGGGTCGGCCCGGGTGAGGAAGACCTCGTGGACCGTGCTCAAGTCCCAGATCGCCCGCGCGCCGGTGAACATCTCACGGGATACCGCGACATCCACCAGCGCGAGCTCATCCGGCTTCCCGTCGATATACAGGTCGAGCCGCTTGGAGCGGAGGCACACTTCGTCGATGGGTGCGATTCCGGTCGCCACCGCGCCCGCCGCGAGCCCGGCGATCGTGCCTTCGACCATCTGCGGGAACACGTTGTTGGTGCCGGTGGAAATCGCCACGATCGGTACCGATCCGCACCCGCGCGCCACGACCCGGTTAGTGCCATCTCCGCCAAGCGTGATCAGGCAGCTTACGCCCGACTCGGCCATGATCCGGGCCGCCGCCGTGGAGTCCCCGCTCTCCCATGCCGGCAGCATGTCGGCATAGGCGACGGCCATCTTGTCGCCCACGTCCTCGGCCGCCATCCTGGCCAGCCCGACCCGTTCGGGCATGACGACGACCCGCTCGACACCGAGCGCAGCAAGGCCGGCAAACACGCGGCGGAGGATGTTGGCCTTCTCCTGGTCGGAGACGACCCTGCCCTGGGCAACCAGGCGGCGAATGTCGCGCCCGGCCGCCGGGTTGGCGATGATGCCAACCGATGCCGGTCCGGGCGCGGGTTTCTTCTTTAGATCCGGGATGGCGTTACCCGCTTCCGATCATCCATCCGGGCTCACTGAGGTGCCTGCCCACCGCTCGCAGGAAGTCGGCAGCCGGCGCTCCATCAATAGCCCGGTGATCAAACGTCAGCGAGAGCCATTGCATCGAACGAATCGCCACCTGGCCGTCATGGACGGCTGGCTTGCTTACTACCCGTCCGACTCCGAGGATCCCTATCTGCGGCCGGTTAAGCAGCGGATTGAAGGCGTCGACCCCAAATGAACCGAGATTGGTCACACTGAAGGTCCCGCCATCGAAGTCTTCAACCTTCATGGAGTTGCCCTTGACCCGCGCCGTGATCTCTCGAACCGCCTGAGCGATCTCCAGCAGGCTCTTGCGATCGGCCTCCCGGATCACGGGCACAAGGAGTCCACCGGGCACCGCAACCGCGAACCCGAGGTTGACCTGGACGATCTCCTTGACCTCACCCTGGCCTGGCCGCGCGGGATCAGCTATCAGCCAGCTGTTGAGCCCGGGGTGTTCGCTCAGCGCACGGGCGGTCGCCTTGAGGACCATGTCCTGAAACTGCGGCCGCAACCGGTGCTGGCGCCAGTCCTTCACGAGTTGCTCCATCCCCCGCTCGGCCATCGTGACGTCGACCTCGTGGGTCAACGTGACCGTCGGAGCTGCGCCGCTCTCGGACATGCGCCGGGCGATCGTCGACCGCATGCCCTTGAGTTGGACCGTGCTGCGCACGGTCGCACCCGGAGCATCGGCGGCCTGCGGGGTGGCGGTAGCCCTGGTCGGAACCGCAACGGGCGTTGCGGGAGGAGCGGCCGCCGCTTTCCGAACATCTTCTTCTGTGATCCTTCCGCCCGGGCCCGAGCCTTGCACGGTTTCGATGTTTACACCGAGCTGCGCTGCAAGCCTCCGCGCCATCGGCGTCACCTGGCGTCCGCCACCAGGCGCAGGTGGGGCGGATGGCGCGCTCGGCGCCGTTGCCGCCGGGGTTGGCGCGGGCGGTGGTTCAGCCGCCGCCTGCGCGGCCCCGGGGGCCATCCGCTCGGGAAGATGGGTGGCCTTCTCACCGGGGGCGAGGATTACCGCGATGACGGTCCCCGGAACGACCACGGCGCCTTCCGGCACCACGATCCTCGCAAGCGTTCCCGCGGCGGGAGACTCAACTTCACTGTTGACCTTGGCCGATTCGATTTCGACAAGGTGCTCGCCTTCGGCGACCTGATCGCCTTCCTTCTTGAGCCACTTGACGATCATGCCGTCGTTCATGCCCATGCCCCACTTGGGCAGGAGGACGTCTATAGGCATTCGCTACTCCCGGTGTGTGTTGGACCTTCTCGCCGCCATTGTAGGGGGCTTTCGCCGGCCGGTGCTGATCGCCAGGAACGCGATCGATCGCAAGCCGGCTTCGTCGGTCAGTCGGAGACTTTTCTCGAACGCGCTGGCTAGAGTAGCCGACTGGTCTATGCCGGGCATAAATACCGGCCCCACCGCATGGATGACGTGACGTGCCCTCAAAGCGTACCCGGGGGTCATGACGGTATCGCCGGCTGGCCGTCCGTCTGGAAACCGCCGGGACCTCGCTTCACGACACTCCGCGAGCAGTTCTGGGCCGGCCGCCCGGTGGGTCGCACCACCCACTCCTCCGCCGCCCAGCAGCGAAGAGTTGGCTGCGTTCACAATCGCATCGACCGCCAACGTGGTGATGTCTGCCTGCACCAGTTCCGCCTTCACCGGCCCACGACCCAGTCGAGCAGTTCCGAGACATCCCTGGCGGAGGGCCCGGCGGCTATCGTCACGCCGTGAGACCCGGCGTGGAGGCGGACGCCGATCGCACCCCTCCCATCCTCCCAGAGCGCGCCCTTGGTCGAAGCGTCGACCGTGCGCCGCCAGCGTGATGCGCCGTCGAGCCCCTTCGTCAGTGCCGAGAAGAACTCTGGTCCGTCGGTTTCGGGATCGTCCCACACGATGCATGCCGCCAGGGCGGTCCTGTGATCCGGCCCGTAAAACACGGCTACCCGGTCCCCGCCCCATCCCGCTGCGGCCCGGTCTGCACCGGGCGCGCCGAGACTCCGAAGCCAGGTCCGCAGGAGGAACTCGCCGAGAACGTCCTCAAAGGCCCGTGTCCACGCTTCCCCTGGCGGGCCATCCGGAGGAAGTTGCACGTCCATGGCCGCCTCGCGCCTGAGGTACTTTTCGACATGGATGACTTGCTCGGTCGTCAGCGGAGGATCCAGGAAGGCCCTGTCGATCGCGTCAAATCTGTCGTCACTGCCGCGGAGGGCGGCGGCGAACCGCTGGCCCGCCTGGTACGGAAACTCCAGCGCGCGGACCATGACATACGGAATGTCTGCAGGCGGCGGCGAGACCCTTCGCTCCTCCGACATCAACTCGACCAGCCGGGCCCTTCCCATGTATTTGAGCCCATACCCGAGCTGTGTCAGGGTCGCATCGCCCTCGATCAACGCCGAGAGCGCCAGCGCCCGGTCCGCATTGCCTTTCGTCGCTTTGGCCAGCATTTCGAGGTCGTATTGAGCGTCCTGTAGCCGGTGCGCGAACTCATGGGCGTAGGTGCTCTCGGCCAGCGCGCCAAGATCGCCCGATGAGTTTTCCAGCACCAGGAACTCATCGGTTTCCGGGTCGTAGAGCCCGAGCACCTGGCTGCCAAGCAGCGCGCGGTACAGCCGGTCGAGATCGGTGTCCGGATCGATCAGCCCCAGCATCCGGTAGAGCGCCTGTTCCCGTTCGATTTGCTCACGGGCGTCGTTCTTATCCAGTTGTCTGCCGATCTCAGCCGCCAGCTCGCTCGAACTCAGAAAACGCCTTTTCGTTTCCCCTTTCCGCGGCAGGCCTCGGAGGGTCGACACCTGTTCTTCGAGCGCGTCCAGCCGGGCATCCAGCCCGGGCACCTGAGGTGTCCCGACGATCGAAGTGGCGATCGGGCCATCGACCGTGGCGGGTGTGGAGGGGCCGCGCGCTGCGCACGCGAGAGCGGCGGACAACAGGATGGCCGCCAGGCACAGCTTGCTGGCCCGGCGGGCGAGCCCGAGAATCCGCCTGTTCATTCTTTCGGTTCGAAATCCTTCCGCCCCGCGCATTCAGTGGACAAAGAGGAGCGCCAGGACAGAAATGACCGTGCGCTGCGAATGGGCCGGCAACGAACTCATGATCGCCTACCACGATACCGAGTGGGGCGTTCCCGTGCGGGACGACCGCAGGCTGTTCGAGTTCCTGGTGCTCGAAGGCGCACAGGCCGGGCTCAGCTGGAACACGATCCTCAAGCGCCGGGAGGGTTACCGGCGGGCGTTCGCTGGATTCGATCCGGTCGCCGTCGCCCGTTTCGACGACCGCATGGCGGAGAGGCTGCTCGCCGATACGGGCATCATCCGCAACCGCCTCAAAGTCTCTTCGACGATCCAGAACGCCAGGGCCTTTCTAAAGGTCCGGGACGAGTTCGGGTCGTTTTCCAGCTACATCTGGGGGTTCGTAGGCGACAAGCCGATCCGAAACGGGTGGAAGGCGATGTCAGAGATACCGGCGCGAACCGAACTGTCGGACCGGATCAGCAAGGACCTCAAGTCGAGGGGTTTCTCATTCGTGGGGTCGACCATCGTCTACGCGCACATGCAGGCCACCGGCATGGTCAACGACCACCTCGTGACCTGTTTCCGCTACGCGAAGGTCTGATCCGACCGCGGGAGTGCAATCCCGGGCGGCTGCTCCCGGCATTACCAGCATGGGAACGGTGCGCCGCCGGGGCAGGCGACCGCACACGTTGTCCCGGTGAAGCCGGCGCGCTCCTTGAACATGAAGGCCCGAGAACCCGCATCGAACGCGGGCCGGCCCGGTCGGTTCAGCGCCGGGTCCTGCAGCCGGCCGGCGAACACTTCCACCGCCGAAGCTTCGACTCAGATGACGCATCAGGGGATCTTCCCGTGAGCTGCGGAGTGCCCCTTCCCGATGATCTCCGCGCTGGGCGTGTCGACCAGGCAGAATGGCGACGATTTGGCCTCGCCCGGCCAGTCGGTCGGAAGACGGATGCCCTAGCGGTGCTGGATGCGCGGTGGCGGTCCATGTAGACGGGCACCGCGCCTCCGCCCCGGGGATTCAGGTCAGGGCGGCCACCATTTCGGTGAAGTCTTTTACGGTGACATCGGGCCGGTATGGCATGTCTTCGTACGGCAGCGAGTATCGGTTTACGTAGATGCCCCGGTAGCCGCACGCCCGCGCGCCCAGTACGTCAAACGAGTTTGCCGAGACCATGATGATCTCGCCCGGTTCCAGCCCCAGGATTCCAGCGGCCGACCGGTACACGGCGGGGTGCGGCTTGAACACACCTGCGACATTGACCGAGATCACCTCGTCGAACTCGTACTTGATCCGATTGCGGGCGAGATGATCGAGGAACCATGGTTCCCCGTTGGAGAGGGCTACCAGCCGGTACCTCTTTTCGAGCCTCTTCAGGGCCGCCGCCACCTCGGGGAACGGCTTGAGTTCCCGCCACGCGGCCATGACGCCGGCGACGTCCTCCTGACCGGCCCTGACGCCGTGCAACTCCAGCGAGTACACGAGGGCACGCCTGGCCGTCTCCAGGTAGCCGCTATGTCCGAGCGCGAGCAGGCTGTCCTGGTACTGCTCCAGCCGCTGGCGGGCCCGCCAGGTCTCCCACACGGTGGTTGCATCGACCTTTGAGCGCTTCTGTTTCAGGAATCGGGCGAGAAAAGGAGTCAGGCTGCCGCCCAGGTCAAGGACCGTGCCGAACAAGTCGAAGGTCAGCGCCTTGCAGGCCCTTAGACCTGGCTTCTGCGCCAACCCTATTCCATCGTCTTCTTGATGGCGGCCTTGATGTCGTCCTTGGTCGGGTACATGAGTTTTTCGAGTACGGGCGTGTACGGCACATGGACCTGCTTGGAGGCGACCTTGATCATGGGTGCCTGCAAAGACCAGAACCCTTCCTCGGCGACGATCGACATGATCTCGCTGGCCGCGCTGCAGACCTTCGATGCCGGATCCACGACTACGCATCGCCCGGTCTTGGCAACCGATTCCAGGATCGTCGTCTTGTCCAGCGGGACGAGCGTCCTGGGGTCGACGACCTCTACTGAGACGCCTTCGGCCTCCAGTTCGGCGGCAGCCGCCATAGCGTGCGGGAGCGCTCCGGCAATCGCCACGATCGTGCAGTCCGTGCCCTGCCGGTGGACCGCTGCCTTGCCGAAGGGGACCAGCAGATCGCCGCCCGGAACCTCGCTGTTCTCGGGTACGTCACCGCGCGTCCCGAGCAGGGTCCCGTCCTCGAAGAACAGCACCGGGTCCTCGTCCCGGATGGCCGTCTTGAGCAGTCCCTTGGCGTCGCGCGGCGTCGCCGGGACCGCCACCTTGAGCCCGCCGATGTTCATGTAGACGGGGTACGAGCGGTCGGAGTGGTGCGCTGCCGAGCCACCGCCGTAGTACATGACGCAGCGGAAGACGACCGGGAGGTTCACCTGCCCGCCGAACATGTAGCGCATCTTGGCGGCCTGGCTCACCAGCTGGTCCATGCCTACCCACATGAAGCTGGTCAGGGTCTCGACGATCGGGCGCATCCCCACCGCCGAGGCGCCGATCGCGGCCCCGAAGAAGCCGTTCTCAGAAAGCGGTGTGTCGATTACCCGGTCCGGACCGAACTCCTTCGAGAGGTTGGCGGCTGCGCCGTAGACCGACGCCCGCACGTCCTCTCCCATCAGGAAGACCTTCTGGTCGCGGCGCATTTCCTCCGCGATCGCCTGGTTCAGCGCTTGCATAAACAGGATCTGTGCCAAATTTTCGCCTCTTCTACTTACCTACGCCCGAGGAAGGACCCGGATCAGCCATGGATCGGAATCAGGGGATCGGCATCGCCTTGTCTGCCCACATGTCCTCGTATAGTTCAGCAGCTTCTGGGAACGGGCTCTGGCGTGCGAACTCCAGGGCTGCGTCCACTTCCTTCCCTGTCTCCGCCTTTATGGCGTCGATCTCGGCCTGGGTCGCAGTCTTGGTTTCGAGCAGCTTCTTTTCGTGGATCACGATCGGGTCGCGCTTGCGCCAGTCCGTGACCTCCTCGGCCGTCCGGTACTCGCTGCGCCGGATCCGGCCAAGGCCTAGCGAGTGCTCTTCGAAGCGGTAAGTCAGCGCCTCGATCAATGTCGGGCCCCGGCCCGCGCGCGCCCGCTTGACCGCCTCGGTGGTGGCTTCATACATGGCGATGGCGTCCTGGCCGTCTACCAGTACGCCCGGCATGTTGTAGGCCTGCGCACGGTCCGCGATGTGCTCGGAGGAAACCGTCGACTTGTACGGGGTGGTCACCGCGTACTGGTTGTTCTCGCAGATGAAGATGACCGGCAGCTTCCATACCGAGCCCAGGTTCATCGCCTCGTGACATGCGCCCTGGTTTGAAGCGCCGTCGCCGAAGAACACGGCAGATACGAAGTCCTTCTTCTGCAGCTTGGCTGCCAGCGCCGCCCCGGTTGCCACGGGCACCGATGATGCGACGATGCCGGATTCGCCGAGGATTCCGATCGAGAAGTCGGCCAGGTGCATCGAGCCGCCCTTGCCTTTGCAGTACCCGTCGCGGCGCCCGTAGATCTCGGCCATCGCCTTCTTGACGTCGCCTCCCTTGGCGATCGGGTGGCCGTGCGAGCGGTGGTTGCCGGCAATGTAATCAGAGTCTCGGAGCGCCACGCAGGCTCCTACTGCGACCGCCTCCTCCCCGATGTAGGGGTGGGCTGCGCCACCGAACTCACCCGAGGTGTAGACCTTGATAACGGTCTCCTCGAAGTGGCGGATCAGCCACATGCGTCGCAACATCAGCATCAGCTTCTGTTTTTCAATGGCCATTCGCCAGTCGCCTCTCCTGTAACGCCGTCACGGCGTGCCTACGACGTATGCCACGGTTCCCTGTTCCCCTATGGGCGGGGGAATTATAGTCGTACGGCCAGGAACCTGCCTGCGCCGGCCTGCACGAGCACCCTTTCAGGCCAAATCCTGTATCTGTCGAACCTCCTGCTGGGCCTTTCGCCCTGAAAAACCGGATTCCGGCTTTGAAAACGCGTGCCCTCAGCTATGCGATCTGTTATCATGTGAACTGAGTCGTTATCAAATGTACAGGCGCGCGCGCCCGCGAACGGGCCATGCACGCAATACGCCGCGACCGGGTCCGCGGTCGCCGGTAGCCCACGTGAACTCCCAAACGATGGCGAGCGGGTCTGAGCACGCCATGCAGCGCACGCGTCCAGAAATCAATCGCAAACGAGGAGAAGGCATGACACAGGTCCGGCAGAAGGCAAGTGGGGATTATTCAGCCAAGGACATCGAGGTCCTCGAGGGCCTCCGTGCCGTCCGCCTGCGGCCTGGCATGTACATCGGAGGCACCGGCCTCAAGGGCCTCCAGCACCTGATCCAGGAGATCGTCGACAATTCGGTTGACGAGGCGCTCGCAGGCTACTGCGACCGCATCGAGGTGACGCTCCACCGCGACAACTCGGTCTCGGTCGTCGACAACGGCCGGGGCATACCGGTCGACACCCACCCCTCGACCGGCAAGTCGGCGCTCGAGACCGTGCTCACCCACCTGCACGCCGGCGGCAAGTTCGGCGGGAAGTCGTACTCCGTTTCAGGCGGCCTCCACGGCGTCGGGGCGACGGTCGTGAACGCGCTATCCGAAAGCCTGGTGGCCGAGGTGCGGCGCGACGACCTCGTCCACAAGATGGAGTTCGCCCGTGGCGTCCCGAAGGGCCCCCTCACGTCCCGAGAACCCACCGAGGCCGACCCGGACGTTACCGGGACCGCCGTCACGTTCATGCCGGACCCACAGATCTTCCCGGAGATCGCCTACGACTTCGAAGCGCTTTCGAGTCGGTTCCGGGACATGTGCTACCTGAACCAGGGCCTGACCATCCACTTCCACAGCGACGCCCATGAAGAGCTGTACCCGTTCAACGATGTCACCTACTGCTTTGATGGCGGGGTGCAGAGCTTCGTCCGGGCCTTGAACCGCCGGCGGACTGCGATCCACGAAGAGGTGTTCTACACCAACGAAACCGTCGACAAGATCATGGTCGAGGTCGCGTTCCAGTACAACGAATCGTTCCAGGAGAACTGCCTCTCGTTCTGCAACTGCATCAACACCTCCGACGGCGGGACGCATGTAACCGGCTTCAGGGCCGCCCTCACCCGCGTGCTGAATGACTATGGCCGGAAGATGAACTTCCTCAAGGACGCCAATTCAAGCCTTTCCGGCGATGACGTCCGGGAGGGATTGCTGGCGGTCATCAGCGTCAAGCTGCAGAACCCCCAGTTCGAGGGCCAGACGAAGGGCCGGCTGGGCAACCCTGAGGCCAAGGGGGCGGTCGAGACGGTCGTCGGGCGGCAGCTTTCCGAATGGCTGGAGGACCACCCCCAGGACGCACGCAAGATCCTCGACAAGTCGCTCACCGCGGCCCGGGCGCGCGAGGCTGCCAAGAAGGCCCGCGACCTGGTCATCCGGAAGAGCGCCATGGACGGTGGATCGCTGCCGGGCAAGCTCGCGGACTGTACCGAAAAGGATCCATCCCACAGCGAGCTGTTCATCGTCGAGGGCGAGTCGGCCGGTGGATCGGCCAAGCAGGGCCGCGATCGGCAGTTCCAGGCGATCCTGCCCCTGCGCGGGAAAATCCTGAACGTCGAGAAGGCCCGACCTGAGCGCATGATCGAGCACGAAGAGATCGCAGCATTGATCACGGCGCTGGGCTGTGGCCTGGGTGAGGACTACAACCCGGACCGCCTGCGCTATCACCGCGTCATCATCATGACCGACGCCGATGTCGATGGCTCTCACATCCGCACGCTGCTTCTGACGTTCTTCTTCAGGAACATGCCGCGCCTGATCGGCGACGGCCACCTGTACATCGGACAGCCTCCCCTCTACCGGGCCGCACGCGGCCGCTCGGAGGCCTGGCTGTACTCCGATGAGGAGCTCGACCGCTGGATGGCCCAGCGCGTCTACGGTGATATTGAGGTCACTGCCTCACGCAGCGGCTCACGCAGCGAGGATTTCTCATTCAAGGGACACGCCCTGGGCGGCATCCTCTCTCCCCTCCGGGAATACGGCGATGCTCTCAACACGCTCGACGCGCTCGGGGTTCCGGCCGCAGCGATCAACCGGCTTCTGACCGATCCGGCGCTGCGGAACCTGGACTTCCGGCCGCCCGTCCAGAAGTCGTTGTTCGAATCGGAAACGAACGGCGACGCGCAGCACGAACCAGAGGAAGAGAAGTCGTACGAGGTGGTGGGCTTCAAGGTCACGAAGCAGATCTACGAGCACCCCGCGCTGACCCGCGCGCGGCGCCTCTACTCGAAGGTCGAGAAGCTCATAACCGCCGGCGAGGTCAAGGTCGCCAAGCAGGACAAGATCGTCGCCGACCGTGTGAAATGGCACGAGCTGGATGCCGCGCTCGAGAAGCACGCCGACCGTTCCGGCGTCACGATCCAGAGGTACAAGGGGCTGGGCGAGATGAACGCCGAGCAACTCTGGGAGACGACGATGGACCCCCAGCGAAGGGTGCTTCTCCAGGTCAATGCCGAAGACGCCCTGGTCGCCGACGAAGTGTTCCGGACGCTCATGGGTGACGAGGTCCAGCCGCGACGGGACTTCATCCGGACGCACGCACTGGAAGTCAAGAACCTCGACGTCTAACGCGGGGGAGGTCGGGTCCTCAGGCTCCACTGCCAGTCACGTAGAGTCCTGTGGCCCTGCCCTCACCCCGGGCCGGCGGGCCGGATCTTCCCTTCCGGCGTAGCCTCGAGCACGGTGAAGAAGTCGTAGCCTCGGCGCTTGAGCTCGGCGCTGCCGCCCTGGTGGCGGTCGAGGATCGACATCACTTTCACAACTTTGTTGCCGCTCGCCTCTGCGGCCTCGATCGCCTTGAACAGCGAGCCGCCGGTCGAGACCGTGTCGTCAAGGATCGCCACGGGCGCCCCCTTTTCGAGGTGCCCCTCGACCAGCCGGCCGGTTCCGTGCTGCTTGGCCTGGCTGCGCACTATGAAACCCGACAGCGGTCGACCGCGTTGCTGACTCAGCAGGACGATCCCACCCACGATTGGATCGGCGCCGATGGTCGGGCCGCCAACCGCCCGGGCGCCTGCTGCAAGGGCCACGGGCAGGAAGGCCTCGCAGATCGCGGCCAGGCCGCGTGGGTCGAGGGAGAGCAGCCGCCCATCGAAGTAGTAGGTGCTCTTCTGGCCTGACGAAAGCGTGAAGTCCCCGAACTGCAGGGCCTTCAACTCGGTTGCGAGCGCCAGTATTTCTTCCGCAATGCCCTTTGCGCCCAAGTCCTTCTCCTTGTCCCGGTACAGCCCATGCGACGCGATGTACTTCTGAACAGCCTCCGGCACCATTCCAGGCATGTGAACGCCCGACGCCAGGCGCTCACGGATTTCGCTGGCCGCAACGTCAAGCATCGGACCCTCAACGTAAAGCGCGCATCGCCCGGGGTGACCTACCGGCAGGCTGTCTGGATGAAGGCCGCCCGGCCGCCCGACGCACACGATGGTCGCCATCGAGGCGATGCGGTCCGGCTGCCGCCAGTCGGGCAGCGAAAGCAGGGCGTCTGCCCCAATGATCAGAAAGAGCTGGGCCGCCGGTCCGAGTTCCCTTCTGATGTCGGATATCGTGTCGATGCTGTACGCGGGGCCTGCCCTGACCACGTCGACCAGCGAAAGCCTTGCCCATGGCCGCCCGTCGATCGCCAGCCTGGTCATCTCGACGCGCTGTTCGATGCCCGCAACGGGCGCCGCGCGCAGACGAGGTCTGGCCGCAGGGACGAACAGCACGATGTCCAACGCCAGGGCTTCCCGGACGGCTTGCGCGACACCGAGGTGCCCCGTGTGGATAGGGTCAAACGTGCCCCCGAAGATCCCGACGCGGCTGACATTGCCCATCGGCCGGCTAATCCCAGACAATTTCCTTGACGCCGACTTTCACGGTGGTGCCTGCCCGAGCCCCCATCCGTTCCAACTCGCGCAGGATCCCCATCCGCCGGAGCTGCTCCCGGAACTGCGCCCTGGCCTTCCACAGCGTGAGATCGCTGCCGTTCGCGATTCGCACGGCACGGCGGTGGACGATTCGCAACGATTCTCCCTCGACCTCCACGGCCCCCGCAGCGTCGATCCCGCGCGGCCTGAGGATGGGCAGGTCTCCGTCATCTTCAACCCGGGGCGATGATGCCTGGCCGGACGTTGTCGACCGGTCAAGGAGCTCGAACAGCGCCGGGACCAGCGCCGGGATGCCTTCATGGGTTGCCGCGGACACGAAATAGGGGGTTTCGGACTCGCGTGGCCGGGTTGGGTCCTCAGGTTTCATGAACCGCCTCAGCGACGCCTTCAACTCGCTCCGGCGAGCGGCCACCCCGGGCAGGTCGACCTTGTTCACCACCAGTAGTTGCGGCCTTTCGAGGAGCCTGGGGTCGAACTTTTCGAGTTCGGCGTTGATCGTCTCGACCCTGCCGGCGACATCCGCTTCACTGCCATCAACCAGGTGCACGAGCACGCGGGTGCGCTCCACGTGACGCAGGAAGTCGTGGCCTAGGCCGGCTCCGAGGTGGGCGCCCTGGATCAGGCCGGGGATGTCGACTGCTACAAGGGCGCGACGGCCGAACTCCACGACTCCGAGGACCGGTTCCAGTGTCGTAAACGGGTAGTCGGCTACCTTGGGACGGGCGGCACTGATGGCGGCGATCAGGCTCGACTTGCCGGCGTTGGGCATGCCGATGATCCCAACGTCCGCAAGCAGCTTCAACTCCAGCCGGAGCGTCTTTTCTTCGCCAATCTCACCGGCTTCGGCAAGCAGCGGTTCCTGGTTGGTCGCGCCGACGAAGTGAGCGTTACCCAGCCCCCCACGTCCTCCCCGCGCGATGACCAGGCTCTGTCCATCCGCCACCAGATCGGCCACTTGCGTCTCGTTGCCTTCCGCCTTACCAATGTCAAACACCTGCGTGCCGACTGGCACCTTGATCAGCACGTTCTCGCCATTCCTCCCGTGCTTCTTGCTGCTGCCGCCGGGGCCGCCGTGATCCCCTTTGAACTCCTTGCGGTAGCGAAACGAGATCAAAGTGTTGAGTGACTGATCGGCGACCAGGACGATGTCGGCGCCGCGTCCACCATCGCCTCCAGAAGGGCCTCCCTTGGCGAGGAATTTCTCGCTGTGAAAGGTGACCAGTCCATTGCCTCCGTTGCCGGCTTTGGCTGCTATCAGGGCGCGATCGATTATTCCTGCCACTGGTTCAATGACTCTAGTTTTCTATGGAACAGAACGTATTTGGAAAGATGCAACAGTCGTATGTAATAACGGTGTGGAGATAGCGGATAGCCATGCATTCCAGCTTCACCGTGACACCACGACATCCGGAACGTCGGTGGATATGAGACTAACAGGTGCTGTGAGGGTGTTGGGCCATGTGACCGGCGCGGGCCGGGACCGGTTGAGGCGAGGGCGCGCGCGGGCAGTTACCCACAGCCCGGGGTAGTTATCCACAAGGCGCGGGCGGTTATCAACAAGGCGGGGGTCGGCGAGGGCGGGCAGAATCCGCTAGGCGCCTCGCCGGTTTCCGATAACCTGCCGGATCACGGTCAGTTCCTGGCGCAGCCCTGGATCGGCCTCCAGCTGCTCTTCCATGTGCTTCTGAGCGTAAAGGACCGTCGAGTGGTCCTTGCCGCCGAGGGTCGCCCCGACACGGGTTGACGAAAGATGGCTTTCCTCTCGGAGCAGGTACATCGTGACGCGTCGCGCGAGCGCGGTGTGCTTGTCTCTGCGCCGGCCGACGATGGCCGCGGAATCGATCCCGAAATGCTCGGCCACGGCCCCTACTACTATGTCCGGCTTGACCGGCTGCCGGTTTCCTGCGGTGAACAGATCGGCTACCGCGCAGGTCGCCAGCTCCGCCGTGATCGGTGAGCGGGTCAGCTGCGCATAGGCCACGATTCGGTTAAGGCAACCTTCGAGCTCGCGGATGTTCATCAGTGCCTTGCGAGCGAGCAGGTCCAGGACGGAGATCGACAGCGTGACCCCCAGGGCATCGGCCTTGGCCCTCAGGATCGCCATGCGCAGCTCGTAGTTGGGGGGCTGGATATCGACCACCAGGCCACCGCCCAGGCGGGACTTGATGCGTTCCTCGAGCAGAGTCTTGTGGGCCGGCTCATCCCCGGTCGCCACGACCTGCTTCCCGAGCATGTGAAGCTCGTTGAACGTGTGGAAGAAGCCCTCCTGGGTCTGTTCCTTACCTGCGATGAACTGGATGTCGTCGATCAGGAGCGCGTCGGCGCCGCGATACTTCTCACGGAACCGTTCGGCGCTCCCCTCCCGGATGGATTTGATGTACTCGTTCGTGTAGCGCTCGCTGGAAACGTAGATGACGGAGAGGCCGCGCGCCACCAGCCGGTGCGCCAGTGCATGCAGGAGATGGGTTTTACCCAGGCCGACTTTCGAGTAGATGTAGAGCGGATTGTAGATCCGGCCGGGCTGCTCGGTGAGCGCCATTGCTGCTGCGTGTGCCAGCTCGTTTGAGGGGCCGACGACGAACTGCTCGAACGTGAACCGGGGGTTCAGGCGCACCACTGCCGCCTCGTCAGGGCCGGTGCGGGACGTCGAATGCGTGTGCGCTGTCTCGGTGCCCGGCGCCTGCCCTTGCACAGGTCCACCGGAGCTTGCGGATAGCACCTGGAACGTCACCTGGACGGGCCGGCCGGCTACTCGTTCGACGGCGCGGGCGATGGTCCCCTTCAGGCGCTTCTCGAGCATGGTCGCGGCGAACGAACTGGAAGTGGCGATCTCCAGCGTCCCGTCGACGAACCTGGTGGCGGATGTGTCTTTCAGCCAGGTTTCGAAGTTCGGCCTCGGTATCTCAACTTGAAGATAGCCGAGTGCGGCGGACCAGATGGATTGAGCTTCCGGCTTATTCAGGGGATTGGCTCCCTAACAGGCAAAACTTAACCGGACTCGAGTGGGACTCGAATTAAGATTGGCTGGCCGTTGAACGGCTGGTGGACCTTGCTGGGAGGGTCACGTGTATGCCCATCCCGATGTTTACGATAAGCGGACAGGGACAGCACGGCGCCTGAAAACTTTGTTGCGCCGCCAGTCCCGGAGCCAGTTCTTGAACAAGTGCCCGACGCGCCGATTCACGAGACCGAAAGGTAAGTTACATGCCCCACTCTGGGAAATGCAACCCCCCCAACAGGGTGAAAAAGAGTAGACGGAAAGCCGTATCTGCGTGTAACTATGTGAGAAACATCACCAGCAGCTTTGGACACGCATACCGAACATGGGCTGTGGAGAGCCCGTTTTCCCGGCCCGAATCCGGCGAGGGGAAGACCGCTTGACCAGGGTCGTCTTCATGGGGTCGCCCGAGGACGCCGTCATCGTTCTTGATGCACTCGCCAGCGCCAGCTATGAAGTCGTAGCTGTGTACACCCGGCCCGACACCCCGGCCGGGAGGTCCAGGATCCCCTTGCCGACCGCTGTGCGACGCCGTGCTGAAGAGCTCCGGCTGCACGTCGAAACGCCGAATTCGCTGCGCGACCGGGCGGTCATCGATCAGCTTGCGCAGTTCCGCGCTGACGCCTTTGTGGTTGCGGCCTATGGAAGGCTCATCCCTGAAGCTGCGCTGAAGCTGCCCAGGCTGGGTGCCTTGAACCTCCACCCGTCGCTGCTGCCCAGGCACCGGGGGCCCAGCCCGGTATCGTCGGCGATACTGCAAGGCGATTCGGTCACGGGCGTGACCATAATGCTGCTGGACGAGGGCATGGACACTGGCCCGGTGGTCTCGCAGAGCCAGCCAGTTCCGATCGAGGAGACAGACACCGGCAGCAACCTGACGACCAGGCTCTTCCGCGTTGGCGCCCCCCTCCTGATCGAGGCCCTGGGACGCCTTGCCGCTGGCACTGCCGCGCCGACGCCGCAGGATCCGGCGAAAGCGACCGTGACAAGGCTGCTGCAGCGGTCCGACGGCCAGCTCGACTGGACGCGCCCGGCCGAGTACCTTGCCAGGATGACCCGCGCCTACGACCCGTGGCCGGGGACCTTCACGCGCTGGGCTGGCAGATCTTTGAAGGTCCTCGAGGCTACGGCCGTTTCCGGGGACGGGATCGACGGCGAGCCCGGGACCGTCCGCAGCCGCCCGGGTGGCCTGTTCGTTATCGCCGGCGATAGCATGTTGCAGGTCTTGAGACTGCAGCTCGAGGGGCGCAGCCCGCAGGCCGCCGCGGAGTTCCTGCGGGGGCATCCGCAGATCGACGGGGCGAAGCTGGGCGCCTGATGGGTCGATTGACGGCCGAATATGCTGCGGCTAGCCTTACAACGAGGACAAGCGCGTGGACTGAGGCGAGTAGGCGTCGATACGCGTTCAGCGAACCCGGGGTGGTGGAAGCCGGGGGCGCGCACGATGCCGAATATCTCTCACGAGCGGCCCCCTGAAAGTCCGGGGCAACCAGGACGATTAAGCGGGGACGGTTGGCGACCGTTAGATCGCCCTAACTGAGTGCCCCTGATCCGGTCGGGGGAAGCGCGGGTGGTACCGCGGGCAATCGCCCGTCCCGATTTCGGGGCGGGTTTTTTGTTGTCAGGGGCATCAAATGACGGTCGAATCAGCCAGGGCTTCAGGGTTTCAGCCGGTACCGTCGCGTGCCGAGTTCGTGGCGATGGAGGAGCGGATCCTCAAGTGGTGGAACGACCACCGGATCGTCGAGCGATACCTCACTCGAAATGAGAAGTCGGCCCGGAAAAAGTCCTTCATCGACGGCCCGATCACGGCGAACAACCCCATGGGCGTGCACCACGCCTGGGGCCGGACCTACAAGGACCTGTTCCTCCGCTTCTTCACGATGCAGGGCTACCGCCAGCGATATCAGAACGGTTTCGACGGGCAAGGGCTGTGGGTAGAAGTCAACGTCGAGAAGGACCTCGGGTTCAAGTCCAAGCGGGACATCGAGGAGTACGGGATCGACCTCTTCGTCGAGAAGTGCAAGCAGCGGGTCGACCATTTCGCCGGTGTCATGACCGACCAGTCGAAGCGGCTTGGCTACTGGATGGACTGGGCCAACTCCTACCACACGAAGTCGGACCAGAACAACTACATGATCTGGCACTTCCTCAAGGTGTGCCGGGAGAGAGGCTGGCTCTACCAGGGCACCGATGTGATGCCCTGGTGCACGCGGTGCGGGACCGGCCTTTCGAACATGGAGATCGCGACCGAAGGCTACAAGTCGATCGTTCACCCCGGACTCTTCGTCAAGTTCCCGCTGACCGACCCCGGGCACGAAGGGGAGTCGCTCCTGGTCTGGACGACGACCCCCTGGACACTGGCGGCCAACGTTGCCGCGGCGGTCCACCCGGAGCACCGCTACGTCAAGGTCAGGCAGGGCGAGGACACGTACTACCTCGGCAAGTCGAGGATGGGCGTCCTGACGGGCAAGGCGGAGGTGCTGGAGGAGCTCGCGGGGAGCCAGCTCAGCGGGCTGCACTACCGGGGCCCATTCGACGAGCTGCCGGCCCAGCGGGGCGTCGAGCACCGGGTCGTCGCATGGGAGGACGTCGGTGAAGCAGAGGGCACCGGGATCGTGCACGTAGCTCCCGGCGCGGGCGCCGAGGACTTCGCGCTCGGCACGCGCGAGGGGCTCCAGGTCATCGCGCCGCTGGACGAGTTCGGGAACTATGTCACGGGCTTTGGCTTCCTCGACGGCACTAACGTTTCCGAGTCGCGTGAGCGGGTGGTCGCCAGCCTGAAGGAAAAGCGGCTCTACTACAAGCTGGAGCCCTACGAGCACCGCTACCCGGTCTGCTGGCGGTGCGATACCGAACTCGTGTTCCGCCTGGTCGACGAATGGTTCATCTCGATGGATGAGCTGCGCCCGAAGATGATCGAAAACACTAAGCGGATCAAGTGGGTTCCTGAGTTCGGCATGGACAGGGAGCTCGACTGGCTGCGCAACATGCGCGACTGGATGATCTCCAAGAAGCGTTATTACGGGCTCGCCCTGCCGATCTACAAGTGTGCCGCCTGCGGCGAAGTCGAAGTGATCGGAAGCCGTTCGGAGCTCGAGGAGAGGGCGGTCGAGGGCTGGGAGGAGTTCGACGGCAACTCGCCTCACCGGCCGTGGATCGACGCGGTCAAGATCGCGTGCGGCAAATGTGGCGAGCGGGTAAGCCGCATCCCGGATGTAGGCAACCCGTGGCTTGATGCCGGCATCGTGACCTTCTCGACGATCCAGTACGACACCAACCGCCAGTTCTGGGAGGACTGGTTCCCGGCCGACTGGATTTCGGAGAGCTTTCCGGGGCAATTCAGGAACTGGTTCTACGCGGTCCTCGCGATGGGCACGGCGCTCGTCGAGGAGCGGCCACCTTTCCTGGCCTGCTTCAGCTACGGACTCGTGCGCGATGAGCACGGCGAGGAGATGCACAAGTCCAAGGGCAATGCGATCTGGTTCGACGACGCTGCTGCGAAGATGGGCGTCGACACGATGCGGTGGCTATACGCCCGGCAGGAGCCTGCCGCAAACCTGAATTTTGGCTACGGGCCGGGCGACGAAGTTCGCCGCCAGTTCCTGATCCCCCTGTGGAACGTGTACTCGTTCTTCGTCACTTACGCCAATCTCGACGGCTGGACCCCATCCAGCCAGAAAAAGGGGGAGAGGCTCGCTGAGCTCGACCGCTGGCTGCTTTCGGAGCTGAACCTGCTCATCGGCAAGGTGACCGCCAGCCTGGAGGCATGGCACCCCGAAGACGCCGCGCGGGCACTCGAGGAGTTCGTGGACGGCCTGTCCAACTGGTACGTCCGCCGGTCTCGCCGCCGCTTCTGGAAGAGCGAGGACGACCAGGACAAGCAGGCCGCGTACTGGACGCTGCACACCTGTCTTGTCACCCTGACCAGACTGCTGGCGCCCTTCACGCCGTTCGTCGCGGAGGAGATGTACCAGAACCTGGTCAAGCGGATCGATCCATCAGCGACGGACAGCGTTCATCTCTGCGACTGGCCGAGGGCCGATCGCGAGCGTATCGATCAGGAGCTGTCTTCAGCGACCGGCTTGAGCCGCCGGCTGGCCAGCCTCGCGCGGTCGGCGCGGGCGTCCGCCCGCCTGCGGGTCAGGCAACCGCTGGCCGAGCTGGTGGTCGACGTTCGCACTGATGCGGAGCGGGCCTATCTGCCCCGCATTAGCGAGCAGCTGAAGGAGGAGCTCAATGTCAAGGCAGTGCGGGACGCGCGCGAGGTCGGCGGCCTGCTGAGCTATTCGGTTCGCCCGAACCTCAGGCTGCTGGGGCCGAAGCACGGCAGCGCCCTGGCCAGGATCAGGAAGGCCCTGTCCGAGGCCGATCCGGCGACGATTGCGGCGGCGGTCGAGGCAGGCAAGACGTTCCGGGCCGCGGACATCGACCTTTTGCCGGAAGAGATCCTCGTGGACCGCGTGGCGACGGAGGGCTTTGCGGCCGCGGCGGCCGACGGCTACGCGGTCGGTGTGAGCCTTGCCGTGACCCCCGAACTGCGCGCGGAAGGCCTGGTAAGGGAGGTCGTCCACCACCTGCAGAGTCTCCGCAAGGACGCCGGGCTGGAGATTGCCGACAGGATCTGCGTGTACCTGGAAGCGCCGGAGGAAGTCGAAAAGGCGGTGCGTGGGCATGATGCCTACGTAAGGGAAGAGGTGCTTGCCGACGACCTGTCATTTGGCCCGGCGCCGGATGGTGCGCCAGGCGCCAGTCACGAGGTGGAGGGCCACCGGATCAAGCTCGCGCTGAGCAAGTCCTGAGCGCTGCGGGCGCCCTTCAGGGAATGACGTCGATCGTGCCCGCGCGGCCGTCCAGGACCTCACCCACGACCGCCGAATGCCCGACTCCCCGGCGCTGGAGCGCCGCGACCAGGAGCTCGAGGCGGTCCTGGGCGACGGCGATCAACAGGCCCCCGGACGTCTGGGCGTCGCACATCAGGATTCGATCGACGCTCGATAACGAGGGATGCCAGCGCACAGCATCACCGAGCGCTTCGGCGTTCCGTTTCGTTCCCCCGGGCACGACCCCGGCGGCGGCGAGCTCAGTGGCCCCATTGAGCAGCGGCACCGCCCCCACCGTGATCTTCGCCGATGCCCCGCTGGCTGCCGCCATGCTCTTCAGGTGCCCGAGCAGCCCGAATCCCGTGATGTCAGTCGCGGCATTGACACCTGTCTCGAGCATGGCTTCCGACGCGGCCCGGTTCAACATCGTCATCGACGCGACCGCGCCCGCCAGTACCTCGGGTGCAACCTTGCCCCCTTTGCCAGCTGTCGTGATCACTCCGGTGCCGATCGCCTTGGTAAGGACCAGGCGGTCGCCCGGACGTGCCCCCGAGTTCCGGATGTAGGACTTCGGATTGACGATCCCGGTCACGGCTATTCCGTACTTGGGTTCAGCGTCGTTGACCGAGTGACCGCCGACGATGGCGACCCCGGCCTCGGCAGCCTTCGTGGCCCCGCCGGCCAGGATCTCGCCCAGGATGTCCATCGAGAGGTTACGCGGGAAGGCAACGATATTCAGCGCGGTGATCGGCCGGCCGCCCATCGCGTAGACGTCGCCCAGGGCGTTGGCGACTGCGATCGCACCGAAGGTTGCGGGATCGTCAACGATCGGCGGGAAGAAGTCGACGGTCAGGACCAGCGCGAGGTCGTCTCCGAGCCGGTAGATGGCAGCATCGCTTGAACCCTCGAACCCGACGAGAACGTTGGGGTCGGAGGGCAGGTGCGGCAGATGGCGCAGGACCTGCGCCAGCTCAGTCTGGCTGAGCTTGCCGGCTCAACCCGCGCAGGACGCGAGGGTGGTGAGGCGGACGGCCTTGTTCGTCATGACCAGAGTGTAATACCGCGGGAACAAGTGTCGGCCGCAGCAAACCGGCGATTTCGGGTTAACCTATCGTTCCATGGGCCCGGCCCAATATCCCATCCGATCCTGAGCAACGATTCCAGAAAGCGAAGCCGAACTTGACCACTCTCCCCGGTGCAGAGCTGTTCCCGATCACCGCGCGTGTCAACGCGGAGCACCACCTCGAGATCGGCGGCCTCGACGTCGTGGACCTCGCGTCCGAGCACGGGACGCCGCTTTACCTGTTCGATTCGGCCACGATTCGTGCCATGTGCCGCGCCTTCCGGGGCGCGTTTGGCGACCTTTACTCGAAGGTGCACGTCTCGTACTCGTCGAAGGCTTTCGCCAATCCCGCCCTGGCCCGGATCCTGGAGGAGGAGGACATCGGCATGGATGTCGTCTCCGGGGGAGAGCTTGCGGTCGCGCGCGCGGTCCGCTTCCCGCCGAAGCACCTTAACTTCCATGGGAACAACAAGAGCCCGGCGGACCTGGCAGAGGCCGTCGACTACGCCATCGGGCGGATAACGGTCGACAGCTTCCACGAGCTCAAGACCCTGAATGAGATTGCGGGCGCGCGCGGCAAGAAGCAGCGCATCCTGCTGCGAGTTTCGCCGAGTATCGACGCGCACACCCATCGCCTGACGACGACGGGTATCCTCGACACGAAGTTCGGCTTCTCGATCGAGACCGGCGCTGCCGAAGAGGCCGTGAAGGTCGCCCTGGGGTTGCCAAACCTCGCTCTCGTGGGGCTGCACTTTCACCTCGGATCGCCCCTCTTTGAGCTGGAGCCCTACGAGGAAGCGATCCAGTACGTGATGGCGTTCGCGGCGAAGATGCGCGAGCGGCACGGTTTGAAGCTCGAAGAGTTTTCTCCCGGCGGTGGATTCGCGGCCGGCTATGTCGCCGATCGGCTGCCGCCCGCGGTCCCCGAGTACGCCCGCACGATCGTCACGGCCCTGGAGGCCGCATGCGATGCCCACAGCTTCGATGAGCCGCTGCTGATCATCGAGCCGGGGCGCGCGATCGTCGCGCGGGCGGGGGTCGCCGTGTACGCGGTCGGCGCGATAAAGGACATCCCGGGCGTGCGCAAATACGTCTCGGTCAATGGTGGAATGGGCGACAACATCCGCCCGGCCATCTACGGCTCGAAGTATTCGGCGTTCTGCGCCAACCGGATCGGGGAGCCGCACGACGACCTGGTGACGATCGCCGGCTGGTACTGCGAATCGGGCGACGTGCTTGCCCGTGACGTGAAGATACCTGTGGTGAAACCGGGCGACATCCTGGCGATGCCCGCCTCGGGCGCGTACCAGATACCGATGTCGAGCAACTACAACATGGCTCGCCGTCCACCGATCCTGTTGGTGGGCGAGGGCAAGGCGAAACTGATCAGGCGCCGCGAAACCTACGAAGACCTGCTGGCGACGAGCAAGGTCTGACATTGACGGGCCCGCGTGTGCGAAGCAGCGCGGAACAGGCAAGCGCGACCCCGCCAGGCTGGCAGACGATTGGCCATGACGCGGCCAGTGCGATGCTCCTGCGGGCACTGCGCAATGGACGGCTGGCTCACGCGTACCTGATCACCGGGCCGCAACAGATCGGCCGAAGATCGCTGGCGCTCGACCTTGCGCGGGCCGTGAACTGTGAAGCCGGTGAAGTCGGCGACCGCCCATGCGGCGACTGTCGCCAGTGTCAGCGGATCACGCGCGGAATCCACGCCGATGTCAGGATCATCAACCCTGGAACAACGATCGAAACCGAGAAGGTGCGCGGGTCCGACGACACGCCGATGAGCCGGGTCATCAAAAAGGGTCATGTCGATGATCTGCAGCACCGCGCATCGCTCAAGCCATTCGAAGGCCGCACCCACGTCTTCGTGATCGACGGTGCGGAGCTCATGCTGGCCCCGGCCGCCAACGCGCTGCTGAAGACGCTGGAGGAACCCGAAGCTCAGGTCCTCCTGGTCCTTCTGAGCAGCGCGCCCGAAGAGCTCACTGACACGATAGTCAGCCGCTGCCAGAGGATCGACCTCCGTCCGGTTCCCGCGGAGGTCATTGAGCGCCACCTGGTTGAACGGATGAAGGCAGCGCCGGCTACGGCACGCATACTGGCGCGGGCTTCCGGAGGCCGGCCCGGCTGGGCGGTGGTGGCGCTCAGCGACCCGACCGCGATCGACGGGCGGCGCCAGTCGGTCATGCGGATCATGGGTGCGCTGACGGGGTCTTTGGACGAACGATTCAAATACGCTCGAATGCTGGCGGCCGAGCACAGGAAGGACCGCGAAGCGGTCTACAAAGAGCTGGCCCGATGGACGGCATGGTGGCGCGACGTCCTGCTCGTCAAACACGGGATCGAGGGCCAGGTCGCGCACGAGGACTTCAAAGATCAGCTCGTGGGCGTTGCGGGCCAGGTCGAACCGCGGGACGTCGTCGCGGCCATCAGGTCGATCGCGGCGACGGCGGAGGCGCTCGAGCACAACGCGATGACTCCACTGGTCTTCGAAGTCCTGATGCTCGACATGCCCAGGATCGATCCCGCCACGGTCCCTGGTGTCGGGACCGCCGATGATGGCGAAGAGTGGCAGGACGAGGAATAGCGTCCCCCGGCCGCCTGTTCCCCCGGATCGATGACCCGCGTGCCACTGCAGCTAACTGTTCGGCGTATGATCCCGACCCGGTGTTTCAGTCAGAAGGACTCCTGGGTGGATGCTGACGACCCGGCCCAGACAAGCGCCTCAGATCTTCCTTCAGAACGACCATGCCAAAGTCGGCGTGTCCCCGCTGGCTGGCGCCGGTCTGCGCTCTCTGGCAATCAAGTCCAGGCGCGGGGCCATTGAGCTGCTGGCCGGTGGCGAGGGCCCGCACGATCCAGCGGTACTCCCGCCCGGCACGGGATCTTTCCTCATGGTTCCGTGGCCCAATCGCATCCGCAACGGAAGGGTCAGCTGTGACGGTCGGTCTTACTCGCTCCCGATCACCTCGGGCATTCACGCCATCCACGGAACGGTTCGACGCAAGCCGTTTGAGCTGATCCAGTCTGACCGGACGAGCGCCGTACTGAAGGGCGAACTGGGACCGGAGTGGCCCTTCGGCGGTCACGTCGTGTACGAGGTGCGCCTGGATGGCGCCAGCCTGTTCCAGCGGCTCGTAGTGCACGCCGCAGAGCGGCGGTTTCCGGTGGGCGTCGGCTGGCACCCGTGGTTCAAGCGGAACCTCGGCCAGGGCGATGTCAAGGTAACCGCACCAGTGGAGGCGGTCTGGGTCCTCGACGCAGACATGACGCCGACCGGCGAGACGCTTCCGCCGTCCGGCCCGATGCTGCTCAACGGCAAGGCGTCGCTCACGCCCGGCATCCTGGATAACTGCCTGCGGGTCAGCCCGGGCCAGCCGGTGATCCTTGCCTGGCCGGAGGCCGTGCTCCGGATCGATTCGTCACCGGAGGTCGGGCACATCCAGGTCTACAACCCCGGCGCGGCGATCTGTATCGAGCCCCAGACGTGCTGTATCGACGCCTTTCGGCTTGCCGGCGCCGGAATCACTGGCACGGGCGCGGCGTTCGCGGAACCAGGCAAGCCATTCAACGCGTCCACGAGGTGGTCCTGGACATAGCCGCGTCGGCGGACCTGCCTGCTCGCTTACAATCGGTCAGGCGGCCACGGTGGCCAGCCGACCGAGGAGATTTCTTTGTCGACCCTGTCTAACGTTCTTGAATTCACCCGGGCCAAGAAGATGGCGGTCATCGTGCCCGAAGGCCCGTCGGTCACCTACCAGGGCCTGGCAGAGCAGATCGACAGGATCGCGAGCGAGCTCACCGCGAACGGACTTCAGCGGGGCCGGTCGGTTTCGATCATCCTGGGCAACAATCTGGAGTTCCTGGTCACGTTCCTGGCCGTCGCCCGGGCCGGCGCCGTCGCCGCGCCTCTAAACCCCGGGTACACGGTCGACGAATTCAAGTTCTACATGGAAGACGCCAGGGCGCAGCTGGCCATCGTCGCCCCCGACGCCGTCGCAGGGGCGGAAGCCGCCCAGGCCTTGTCGGTCCCGATCCTCACGGCTGGCGTCGACACTGCGGGCCAGACCAGGCTGGCAAAGAACGGGACGGACCTGAAGCAACGCAGGGACCCTGCGCCGCCTGCGGCAGAGGACACGGCTCTCTTCCTCCACACGTCCGGGACTACGAGCAGGCCGAAGGGCGTGCCGTTGACGCACGGGAACCTGATGGCGTCGCTTCTGAACATCAAGGCGACCTACAAGCTGACGCCTGACGATGTGTCGTTGATTGTCATGCCGCTGTTCCACGTACACGGGCTGCTGGGCGCCACCCTTTCAACGTTCAACTCGGGCGGGACGGTAGTCGTACCGCCACGCTTCAGCGCCAGCCGTTTCTGGCCGGTCCGGGCGGAAACGGGAGCCACCTGGTATTCGGCGGTCCCCACGATTCACCAGACCCTTCTCATGAGGGCAGATTCCGACGGGGCGCCCGGGCAGAGCTTCCGTTTCATTCGTTCGTGCAGTGCCGCCCTGGTTCCGACCGTGTTCGAGCAGTTGGAGGCGCGCTTCGGGGCGCCTGTCCTCGAGGCATACGGCATGACCGAGGCCTCGCACCAGATGTCCTCCAACCCACTGCCTCCCGGCAACCGCTACGCGGGCACCGTCGGCAGCGGCACGGGGGTCGCCATCCAGATCATGGACGATGCCGGAAACTTCATGCCCCAGGGCCGGCCGGGCGAGGTTGTGATCAAGGGCCCCAACGTCACGAGGGGCTATGCCAACAACCCGAAGGCGAACACCGAAGCGTTCGTGAACGGGTGGTTCCGGACTGGCGACCAGGGCGTGCTCGACAGCCGCGGATACCTGACGCTGACCGGGCGCCTGAAGGAGCTGATCAATCGGGCCGGCGAGAAGATCTCGCCGCTCGAAGTGGACGCCGTCCTGCTCAAGCACCCGGCGGTGGCGGAGGCGGTCTGCTTTGCGTTTCCCGACCAGAAGTACGGCGAGGTCGTGCACGCGGCCGTTGTACTGAAGTCGACGGCGCGGCCGGAGGACATCCAGGCTTTCTGTCGTGAACAGCTGGCGGCCTTCAAGGTGCCGGAGCGAATCCACGTGGCGGACAAGTTGCCCCGGACGGCGACCGGCAAGATCCAGAGGCGTCACGTGGCCGCGGCATTCGCGGAAAAGGCCTGAAGCCGGGAATAGCCCCGTCAGTGGGTTCCAGGGCCGCCTGCCGGTCACGGCCTCCAGCATCGCCTGGATGTAGCCCTGGGCGAAGATCCGTGAACGATAGCGTTTTCGCAGGCGACGAGTTTCAGTCCGAACGCCGCGTTGCGCGTGCGTAGCGCGACGTAATCGTCACATGAGCTTCGGGCCTTGCCGTGCGACTGGTCGGTGCCTGTTAGCATCCCGGTCCCGTGGCCCGGGTACACCACGATGTTCCTGACGCCCAGCTGAGCGGAGGTCTTCAGCGCCTCGTCGGTCGCGTTCCTGACGGCCCATGCGGCCTTCGTCTATGCCCTGCCTCGATCTGGTGCGGTCGTAGGCGGACTAGGCCACCCCGCGGAAGAAGCCGAGGAACAGCGTCGCGAGGCCCAGGTAGACGACCAGCCCGAAGATGTCGGTAACCGTGGTGATCAACACTGCCGATGCGGTGGCGGGGTCGATCTTCACAGCCTTGAGCCCCATGGGCACGAGCACTCCGCTCGCGCCGGCCACGAGCAGGTTCAGCATCATGGAGCCGGCCAGGACCGTAGCAAGGTAGACGTCGTGGCGCCATAGCCAGCACACGATCCCGAGGATGGCCGCGGTGAGGAGGCCTTGCGTCATGGCGAGCGCGCCCTCGCGCAGGATCATGCGCCGGGTGTCGCGCCCGGTCACTTCTTGAAGCGCGAGTGAGCGTACGACCACCGTGACGGTCTGGACACCGGCAATGCCGGCCTGGCCGACGATGATGGGGATGAATACGGCCAGGATTGCCAGCTTGGAAATGGCCGGCTGGAAAATACTCACGACAAAGCCGGCCGCGATCACCGAGGCCAGCTGAACCATTAGCCACGGGAAGCGGTTCTTGATCGACGCCCACAGCGGCCCGATCGGGCGGTCCTGCCCGTCGATGCCCACCATGCGGTACATGTCCTCGGTCGCTTCCTCTTCGACGACCTTCACCATGTCCTCGACCGCGATCACGCCCTGCAGGCGCCCGGCCGCGTTTACGACCGGGACGCTGCCGAGCTGGTAGCGCTCCATCAGCCGTGCGCACTCTTCCTTGTCGGTGCCCGTGAGGACGGAAACGACCTCGGTGTCCATGATGTCGACGAGGCGGGCGTTGGGCGCGGCGATGATCAGGTCGCTCAGTTCAAGCCGGCCGACAAGCTTCCCCTGGCTGTCGACCACAAACAGGTTGTGCATCAACCGTGGCCGGTATCCGGACGATTTCACGACCTGGAGAGCATGTGACGCGTTCAGCGTCTCGCGCAGGCCCAGGACCTCCGGCGTCATGAGGCCGCCAGCTTCATCCGCCCGGTAGGTCAGGAGGTCGCTCACGACATTCGAGTTCCGCATGCCGGCCATGATCTGCGAGGCTTCAGATAGCGACATGCCGCGCAAGACGTCGGCGGCCACGTGTGGGGGGGCGCTGTCCAGGGCAACGGTGAGCCGCGCGATATCGACCGCGCCCGACGTCAGCACGTCCTTCCGATCATGAACGTGCTGGAGGAGGGACATGAGCACGTCCGGGGCAAGCGACCCGAGGATCACACGCCGCGTCTTATCGTCCATCTCTTCGATGACGCTGGCACGATCCGGGGCGGGGAGGCCTTCGAGCCTGGCGACCGCCCCCTCGCTATCGCCCTGTTTTACTTCGCGCGCGATGGAACGCTGAATGACATCAAGGTTGTTACCGGCAACAACGGCCCCGGCGGCGTCCGCCATAGAGGTCTCCACTGAAATACACGGGCGGCCTGGCGAGGGTCGACAACTACTGAGTCCCGACAGGCCGGTTCCTGACCGCATCAATCGAATGCGACGACGATAGTAGGGCTGATACAGCCGTGTAACGCTAGACGTTTCCGGGCGCGGTTTTGGCTGTTTTCGTGCGGGCGTCCCCAGATAGGAAGTCAAATCTGGGCGAGGCCCGATGTGCCATCGATTTCATAGTCCTACAACTGACCGCGATCATGGTCCGCTGGACCACAACCAGTTGAGGAATTAGCCAGACGAGTTAGCGGTCAAAACGCGAGAACCGTCCGATAGATGATCAGCGGCAACATTGCGGTGAGAATCAGCGCGATGACGAGCCGCAGGAGGTTCGGGCGGAGGCGCCCGGTAAGGCTGGCGCCTGCGCCTGCGCCCACCATTGCCGCGATGCCCATGACCAGCAGCAGCACTGGATCGAAGCTGCCGTGCAGGGCGTGGCCGGCAAAGCCGGCGACCGCCGTGAGAAGGCTGATCATGGCATTGGTACCCACCGCGTACCAGGGGTTCATCTTGAGGAACGAGACCAGGATTGGCAGCCGCAACGCTCCCAGGGTCATACCGGCGGCGCCCCCCAGCGCACCGATCGCGCCGCTCGCCGATCCATCGACCAGAAATGTTCTTGCCCGCAGGTAGGCCGTACCGGTCGGGTCCGTCCGCTGGAAGATCGGATTGTGCCGGACTGGCCTGAGAGGCGGGTGCGCCCGTTTCCAGGCGCCCTGGTAGGTGATCACGGTCAGAATTGCGAGGATGACCGAGACCAGCGCGAGGAGGATCCAGGTCGGCACCAGGTTTGCGAAGACTGCGCCGCCGAACGTGCCGAGCATGGTGGGAAGGCCGAATATCACGACGACGCGCGGCACGACCCTGCCAGCCTTGAAATGGGGATAGATTCCCGCGATAGAGCCCAGCAGGATCACGCCCAGGCTGGTGCCTGCAGATACCAGCGGATCGAAGCCAAGCGCCAGCATCACCGGCAGCTGCACGATGCCCATCGCGGCGCCGGTCATGCCGGCGACTACGCTGACCAGGAGTGAGAGTACGCCCAGGCCGACGATCTGGAGGCCGCTGGCGTTAACCGATGAGGCAAAGCCGAGGTCGATGGCCGTCCTGCCCTGGAACTGTGAGCGCTGACCCGAGGCCGCATCATACAGGCCGTTTCGGGTTTCCCGGACGCAGGCTGGAGTCGAGTGCTTCGATATACTCGTGCCGTTTAGGCAACCGAGCGGGAGAAACCACTTGCCCAAAAACGTCCGCGTTCCGATCGCAAACGACAGCGTTGGGCTCCATTTCGCGGCGGTTGAGCACCTGTTCGTCGGCATGACGAACGCGGCCCAGCTGAAGGAGGAAGGCGGCCCGCTGATCCTCGTTGACAGCAAAGGGATCTGGGTCAAAGACATCGAGGGCCGGGAGTTCATCGACGGCATCTCGGGCATGTACTTCAGGAACGCGGGCCACGGCAGGGAGGAGATCGCGAAGGCCGTCTACGAACAGCTGGCAAAAGTGAGCATGCACGTATACGCGGGGAGCACGCCTTCGACGGTACGCCTGGCGACCAGGCTGGCGGAGCTCACGCCGGGCTCGTTGAGCCGGACCTTCTTCACGCAGGGAGGGTCCGAGGCGAACGAGACCTCGATGAAGATGGCGCAGTCGTATCACAACCGCACGGGCGGCAAGGGTCGCTACAAGGTGATCTCTCGCCGCGGGTCGTATCACGGCGGCACCTACGGGACGCAATGGCTGGGCGACCACCCGGGCTTTCCGAGGACCGAGTTCCAGCCGGTGCCGGCCCACGTAGTACACGTGCCACAGCCTAACCCGTACCGGTGCGAGTTCGGCAGCAGGACGCCCGAGGAGTGCGCCGAGAAGTGTGCCAACGCCATCGAGCAGGCGATCCTCATGCACGGGCCAGACTCGGTTTCAGCCGTGCTTGGCGAGCCGGTTTCACAACCCCTTGGAGGGGTTGTCCCTCACGATTCATACTGGCCCCGGGTCCGCGAGATCTGCGACCGGTACGGCGCCCTGCTCATATTTGACGAGGTGATCACCGGGTTCGGGCGCCTCGGCACGTGGTTCGGCGCCGACTTCGTCGGCGTCGTCCCCGACATAATGAGCTTCGCCAAGGGCGTCACGAGCGGGTACTTCCCGATGGGCGGCTCGATCGCTCGCAAGGAGATCGCCGACGTATTCAACGGGGGCCCCGAGGCGACCTTCAAGCACATGTTCACGTACACCGGGCACCCGGCCGGCGCGGCAGCCGCGCTGAAGAACCTGGAAATCATCGAGCGCGAAAAGCTGGTCGAAAACGCGCGGGCGCGCGGAGAACAGTTGCGCGCGCGCCTGCACGAGATGAAAGAGAAGCACCCCATCATCGGCGACGTGCGGGGCACCGGGCTCATCCAGGGCATCGAATTCGTCAAGGACCGCGCCACAAAGGAACATTTCGACCCGAAAGTGAAGCTGAACGCGCGGCTCACGGCGGCGCTTTCAAAGCGCAAGGTCTGGATCCGCGTCCCGGCGTTCATCCTCCCGATTGCGCCCCCCCTGGTCATCTCGTCCGATGAGCTGGATCAGCTTGCGACCGCCATCGACGAATCGATCACTGAGGTCGAACGCACCGTCCTCTAGCGGCCCGCCCCTTGTACCGGGCGAATCAGGAACGCGCGCCGCGCCCTCGAATGGCTCGGGAACCGTGGCCGGACTACTGGCCGGCTCATGCGGCGTGCTTTACGACGAACGGATATCCAGGGCGGTCGATGTCTGGAACGCCCTGCCGTTCCTCTCAATCGCGATCCCGGCTGAAATGACCCTCGGCCAGGGCGTGGGAGTCGTCACGGCACTCCTCGCCTTCGCCGCCTGGGGGAACATGGTGTCCGAGGGTCGGGAGTACCTGGGCGCGGCCTGGTGGATCGCCTTCTTCCCGGGGCTCGCGATCTTCCTGGCGGTCATGCCGTTCAATTTCTTGGGCGGCTGGATGCGGGACCGCCCTCCCCCGCGGCTCTGGCAGGTGCAGTCGACCCATTCCGCAAGTTCGTGCAGAATAGGCGGCTGAACGATGGCAATTCCAGCGGCACATACACACACGCCATCCGGCAAGAAGCGAGCCAGCGGCCGAGACCAGCGCCGTCACCTCCGCCATGTTCTTGCCCGATGAGCAGATCGAACCTATTTTCACCGAGACGGTATGCGCCACCGATGAAGCGATCATCAACGCGGTGGTGGCCAACGCGAGCATGACTGGGCGCGAAGGCCACGTGGTGCTCTCGCTTCCACACGAGGAGCTAAAGCAAGTGATGCGAAGGAACGACCGATGACGGTGCGCAGCCGGCAAGCCGCTGCACCTCCGGCGCCCGCGACTGGTGAGGAACAGGTGGTCCGGCGCGAGTCGCCGAAGCTGATGTTCGGGCTGTCGGCCGGGCACGCCGTCAAGCACTTCTGCCAGAGCTCGTTCCTGGTACTGCTCCCGAGCATCAGGAACACGCTGGGACTGTCCGACGTCGCGGTCGGGGGCATGTACACGGCCCAGCAGGTCGCGGGCGGTTCGGCCAACGCGCCCGCGGGCGTGCTCGCAGATATGTTCAGACGACGGGTCGCATTGATCCTGACGGCGAGCATGGCCATGGTCGCGCTGGGGTACTTCCTGGTCGGAATAACCCCGTGGTACCCGTTGTTGCTGGCAGCCGTGGTTTTAACCGGCGCCGGTACGTCGCTCTGGCACTCGCCGGCCTTCGCCACGTTGGCCGCGCGCTACCCGGACCGCAAGGGGCTGGCGATGGCCGCCCACCTGACCGGTGCCCAGATCGGCGACACCCTTGCGCCCGTCCTGACCGGGCTGGCACTGGGCGGCATCGCGCTGATCGGCTTTCAATGGGCGGGCGTCCACTGGCGCACGATCGCGTTGTTCCTGGTGATCCCCGCCGGCGCGACCGCCCTTTCAGTCTTCACGTTGTTCAAGACCGGCTCGGTCGGCGCCCCGCCGAAGGTCTCGGTGCGCCAGTACCTCGGCGCCGTCCGCAGGCTCGGGAAGAACCCGGGAGTGCTGGGCATGGTCGCCCTGCACGCGATGCGGGGCGCTACTCACACGTCTTTCCAGGTGTTTCTTGTCCTGTACATGAGCGACGTACTGGGCTTCTCGCCGGTCCGCGTAGGCGTGCATATATCGCTGCTGACGCTTGCCGGAGTCATTTCCACGCCCGTCTTCGGGTCGATCTCCGACCGGATCGGCCGTAAGCCGGTCATTCTCTTCAATATGACGGCCGTAATGCTGATCGTCCTGTCGTTCGTGTGGATCGAGTCCGGGTGGCCATTCACCCTCATGATCACCCTGCTGGGAGTCGTCCTGTTCTCCGTGATGCCCACGATTACCGCGGCCGCGATGGATGTGACCGAGAAGGGGAGCGAGGGCACGTCGATCGCCATGATGTTTGCGGGCGGATCCGTGATCGGCGCAGTCGCGCCGGTATTCGCAGGTGCCATCAACGCCCGCTGGGAGTTCCAGGGCGTGGTGATCTTCGCGGCGGCGATTGCTGCGGCCGGCGTCCTTGCCGCGCTGGTGGTCCCGATCGGCCGCCGCCGGTAAGTCCCGGCCTGCCGGCTAACCGCCCGCTGCGACCCCCGCCAGCTGCGCCTGCTCGGCCCGCTCAGCTTCCAGCCATGGGAGGAATGGTCGCCAGCTGTCGCGCATCTGCCCGACGTGAAAGAAGGCGTAGGGGTTGGGCCGCGGCGGGGCAGGCTCTCGCATGAGCTTCATGCGGGCCTCAGACGGGGTGCGGCCGGCCTTGTGGTGGTTGCACTCCGTGCAAGCGCTGACTACGTTCGTCCAGCTCTGCTGTCCTCCGCGTGAGCGGGGGATAACGTGGTCCAGGGTGAGGTGCCTGGTCTGCGTACCGCAGTACTGGCAACGGTACCCGTCGCGCACGAAGATCTCGCGCCGGGAAAGGCGCCGCTGGTGGAGCGGGCGGCGGACCATGTAGACCAGCCGGATCACCGCCGGCGCGGGCATTGCAGCGTAGGCGCTGCGAACGAAGGTCTCTGTGACATCGAGGGTTTCGGCCTTGCCACGTCCCAGCAGCGAGATCGCACGGCGAACATCGCAGATGTTCAGCGGCTGGTAATTCTGATTAAGAACCAGCACGGGGGATCGGGTGGCCAACCTTGGAGCCGGTTGGTCACCCTCCCTGGCGTCGTTGCCCTCAGTCGTCATAGCTACCATCCTACCGGTTGTCGATACGCGACTCCAATATAGCGAACGCGGTCCTGAAATCGGCCGGGACAAGGCCCAGCGCGTTGGCAGGGAGCAAGTTTGAAACTTCGACCAGCACGGGAACCAGGGACGCGCCCGTAAGCATCTCGTCGATCCTGGTACGAACGCCGCCCTTGAGGTGGTCCTCGACCGCCTGTTCGACGCGGTTCTTGTCAACGTGGTCGCCGGTCTCAAACACATAGGCGAGCCGGGCCAGCAGCATTGTCATGGCAAGCGAGATCAGGACGCCCACCGCGAGGCCAACGCCTACCCCGAGGAGGCGGTCGATCCAGCCGGTAAGGGTCACCTTCATGACGGCCTTGGCCACGCTGGTGAGGATCGACACCGCGATGAACACCGCAACGAAGATGATCACGTAGCCGATTACAGTGATCAGGGCCTCGTTGGCTATCGAGTCGGTAAAGATCGGGACGATCCGCCCGGCGAACTGTCCGCTGAGCAGCATGGCGACGAAAACGCCTGCGACCGTCAGGCCCGTCTTCACGGCACCGCTCTTCAGCCCGTAGAGCAGGGCTGCAAGAACCAGTGCCAGAATTATCCAGTCGAAGAAGCCCATGAACCGTCCCGGCGCGAACATTGTTGAATCGTGCCTGCCGGCAGCAAAAACAGGGCCGAGTTTACCATAGGACACAGGTATGATCTGGCTTTGACCGGACGTACCGCCTGGGCCCGCAAGTCCTGGGAGGCCGATTGAAAACCCCGAACCGAATCCAGATCGCGATCGACGGTCCCGTCGGCGCAGGCAAGACGACCGTGGGCCGGCGGCTCGCGCAGGTTCTCGGGGTCCGATTCCTGGATACCGGACTGACCTACCGGGCGGTCACACGCGAATGCCTGGCGCGTGGGATCGATCCGTCCGATGCCGGGGCGGTCGGAAGGGTGGCGTTGTCCATAAAGCTTTCCGTCGGGATATCGGACACCGGGGACCCGGTCGTGATCGTGGACGGGAAAGACGTGACCGAGGAGTTGCGCTCGGTCGACATCGACCGGACGGTATCGGCCGTGTCGGCAATACCGGCCGTTCGCCAGCACATGGTGCGGGCACAACGAGCGATCGCCAGCTCCAGCGCCATCGTGATGGTCGGGAGGGACATCGGCACGGTCGTGCTGCCTGGCGCCCACCTGAAGATCTTCCTCACGGCCAGCGACGCTACCCGGGCCCGTCGACGGCACGCCGAGCTTTCGGCACAGGGATCGAAGGTCACATATGACGCCGTGCTCGACGCATTGCGAAGCCGGGACCGCATCGATTCGGAACGGGAAACCTCCCCGCTGCGCCCGGCACGGGACGCACGGATCGTAGACACTGACAACATGAGCCTCGAGGAAGTGGTCAATACGATCGTTCGCCTGGTACCAGCCGTCTGATGGCCTTCCGCTTCTGGTGGTACAAGGCCTGCAATGCTGCCTTCAGGGGGACGCTGGCGGCATTTTGCGACTACCGGGTCGAGGGACGAACGCTGATCCCCGGGCACGGTCCGCTCCTGGTCGTGGCCAACCACCAGAGCAACATGGACCCGCCCATCATGGGCGTGAGCCTGACCCGCAACTCCCGCTTCCTGGCCAAGGACGGCCTCTTCCGATTCCCGCCCGCCTCCCTCTTCCTCAAGGCGTACGGCGCACACCCGGTGAAGCGCGACCAGGTTGACGTCGGGGCCTACCAGTGGGTACTGAGCCAGCTGGGGCATTCGAACGGAACCGTGACCATCTTCCCCGAGGGGACGCGTAGCCCCGGTAAGATGCGAAAGGCGCGGCCGGGGATCGCCAGCCTGGCCATCCGAAGCGGCGCGACCCTGTTGCCGGTCGGCATTGCCGGGACCGAAAACTACAGGTCTTATTTGCGCGTGTTCATTCCCACCGGTTGGATCCACGTCCGGGTCGGAAGGCCATTCCGGGTCAAGGCATCTGAGCAAGCGCTGGGCAAGCAGGGCATGGAAGAAGTGACGACTGAGATCATGCTGCGTATCGCCGAGCTTCTGCCGGGCCGCTATCACGGCCACTACGCGGGCAGCGTGGGGCAGCCGTGGAAGTACACCGACGAAGTGGACCTGGCGGACGTTGGAAAGGCTTCGACGCCTCCGGCCGCGGCCGTCCTGGAGCGCTGAGGCATGTGCGGAATCATCGCCTACACCGGCCGGCAGCAGGCAGCTCCAATACTGATTGAGGCCCTCAAGACGCTCGAATATCGCGGCTACGACAGCGCGGGCATAGCGGTAGCTGCGGAAAAAGGGATGAATACCGCGAAGGTGGCGGGCCGGGTCGAAGCGCTCGCGTCCAGCGTGAAGAAGAGGGACGTGCGCGGCACAACAGGGATCGGGCACACCCGGTGGGCGACGCACGGGGGAGTTACCGACCGCAACGCGCATCCGCACGTCAGCACCGATGGCAGCATGGCCATCGTCCATAACGGGATCGTCGAGAACTACCTCGAATTGAAAGCTGGCCTGGTCGCACGCGGCTACCGGTTCGCCTCCGATACCGACTCGGAAGTCATCGTTCACATGATGGATGGGTTCATGAAGGACGGCGACAACCTGGAGACGGCGCTGCGCAAGACGGCTCGCATGATTCGGGGCGCGGCTGCGATCGTGGCCCTCGCCACGGACGATCCGGGCAAGGTGGTTGGACTAAGGCTCGGAAACGCGGGTGGGCTCGTATGCGGGTTTGGTGACGGCCAGAACTTGCTCGCCTCTGACCTGCTGGCTCTCCTGCCCCATACCAACCGGGTTGCGTACCTGGAGAGCGGAGAGGTGGCCATTGCCACACGCACCGGGCTCAGTTTTATCGACCTTGAGGGGCGGGCCGTCAATAAGCAGGAGATCGTGGTAGAGCGCACCCGTGAAGCGGCCGCGCGCGGCAAATTCCCGCATTTCATGGCGAAGGAGATCGCGGAGCAGCCGCAGGCCGCGACGGCCTGCCTGCGGCAGAGGATCGACTTCGAACGTGGAAGGATCGAGCTGCCCGAACTCAAGCTGACCGCCGGCGAGGTCAGGAAGCTGCGCCAGGTGGTGCTCATCGGCATGGGAACGAGCCTTCACGCTGCGATGGCGGGCGCCCATGCCATCGAGGCGATCGCCCGAATTCCAGCGAGGGCCGAGAACGCTTCGGAGTTCCGTTATCGCGAGCCCGTGATCGGGCCAGAGACCCTGGTCGTCGCCGTGACCCAGTCGGGGGAGACGGCCGATACGCTCGCGGCGATGGACGAAGCGCGTCGCCGGTCGGCTCGCCAGTTCGCCGTAACTGAAGTCGACGGCTCGCAGGCCACGCGCATCGCCGACGCCACCCTCCTGCTGCGGGCGGGCCAGGAGATCGGAGTGGCCTCGACCAAGACCATGACCTGCTCGATGGTCGTGCTCACATTGCTGGCGCTTTACCTTGGACGCCTGCGCGGTGAACTGGCGCCCGATCGGGAACGTGCCGCGGTCGAGCAGCTGGCGGCCTTGCCGAGACTGCTTTCAGCGATGACCGAGCTCGAGGACGGATATCGGACGTTGGCCGAGCGCATCAAGTCCACGGACCACCTTCTCTACCTGGGCCGCGGTCCGCTGTTTCCGCTTGCGCTGGAAGGCGCCCTGAAGATGAAGGAGATCGCCTACATCCACGCAGAGGGCTACCCGGCCGGCGAGATGAAGCACGGGTTCATAGCACTCATCTCCGACAGGGTACCGACGATCGTGCTGGCGCCCCGGAACGGGCTTTACGAGAAGATGCTGTCGAACGTGAACGAGGTCAAGGCACGGGGCGGCGAGGTGATCGCGATCCTGACCGAAGGTGACGAGGGCATAGCGAAGATCGTCGACCATGCGCTGTATGTGCCGGACGCGCCGGAGCTGATCCAGCCGATGCTGTCACTGGTGCCCATGCAGCTGCTCGCCTATCACGTTGCGGTCGGACTCAACCGCGATCCCGACAAGCCGCGCAACCTGGCAAAGACCGTAACCGTCGAGTGATGCCGGCCCTGTCGGCATCATTCTGAGCCCGAGAGGCCGGGCGCGAAGGGTCTACCGAGACGTCCCGGCGTGGCCCCTAGCCGCGTGGGGCCACCCGCACCGCCCGGATGAAGGCGCGGATCTTCTCCGGGTCCTTTTGCCCGTCGGTCTCGACTCCGCTGGAGATGTCGACCCCCCAGGGGGAAAGGCGGCCCAGCGCCGCTCCTACGTTCGACGGGGTTAGTCCGCCTGCAAGCAGGACCTTCTCGAGGCTGGCGACGCCTTCAGCGGCTGACCAATCAAAGACTACGCCCCCGCCGCCCGGGACCCGCGGGTCATCCCGGTCGAGGAGCACAATCTCGCCCGCGTCGAGCGCGCGCAGGGCGCGCACGCGCACTGTCTCAGGGGTGTCGGAGGGCTTCACCCGGACCTGCCGCAGCACCGGCACGCGCAACGATTTGCCGTAGTCCTGGGTCTCCTCGCCGTTCAGCTGAGCGATATCCAGGCAGCAGGCTTCGATGACCTCCGAGACCCATTCCAGGGGCTGATTGCGGAACAGTCCGACGAGACGCGGCCCTGGCCCGGCGCCGGCGTGGGACCATTCGTGGCGAAACCGCTCGATGATCGCCCTGGCCTGCGGCACGAGTAGCTGGCGCCGTACGCCCTCCACGAAAACGAACCCGAGGTAGTCGGCACCCGCGCGCGCCGCGACCATGGCGTTGTCGCAGTCGCGCATGCCACAGATCTTGACGCGCGTCATCGACCGGTCCGCCCGGCGCGTCTGCCCGGGTTCACCGGGAGCGCGGAGAGTTGACGGGCCAGGTCGGCCACTCCGGCCCCGGCACGCATCAGGGACTCGCCAACCAGCACCGCCCGCGCGCCCGCGCGGGCCATTCGCTCGACGTCGGCGACGCCCTTCATCCCGCTCTCGGCGATGAGCAGGCGATCTGCCGGCACCCTGGGAGCAAGCCTCTCGAACACTTCTAAAGAGGTCACCAGCGTTCGCAGGTTCCGGTTGTTGATGCCGATCAGCGGGGCTCCGGCGCCAATTGCGACCTCAAGCTCCGCTTCGTCGAACGACTCCACGAGCACCCCCAGCCCGAGACCGGCCGCGAGGTCGTGCAGGGCCCTGACCCGGGCCGGCTCCAGAATCGTGACGATCAGCAGGATCGCGTCAGCCCCGGCGGCACGTGCTTCGTATACCTGGTAGTCATCGAAAACGAAGTCCTTCTGGAGCACCGGAACGCCGAAGTCCCGGGCGACGCGCTTGGCCGAAACCATGTCGGTCAGCGTTCCAAGGAAATGCTTCTCTTCGGTCAGCACCGAGAGCGCGGCCGCGCCCGCTCTGCAGTAGATCTCCGCCTGCCGGACCGGATCGAGGTCCAGCTGGAGCTCGCCGCCTGATGGTGAAGCCCGCTTCATTTCGGCGATCAGCGCGACCCCGCCACGCTGCAGACCGGACTTGAAGTCCGAGGGGGGTGGCATGTCGGCGATGCGGGCACGAAGCTCCTCGAGAGGCACGTCGACCTTCTGGCGGGCGACGACGTACTCCTTGATCGCCATGATGCGGTCGAGCACGGTGCCGGTCTTCTGCGGCCGGGAGCTCACGAAAGTGCCTGGCTCAACGCGATCAGTGCGTCCAGCTTCGCCGCCGCGGCGCCGGAGTCTATCGAACGCATGGCAAGTTCGGCGCCCTCCTGGAAGCTGCCCGCGGCACCGCCGGCGACCAGCGCGGCAGCCGCGTTGATCACCACCGCGATCCGTTGCGAGCGCTCCTGTCCAGGTGGGTGGTTGTGTCCGCCGCCCTTGCCTGCCAGGACGGACCGAACGACCCGGACCGACTCGTCGACGCTCTTGACCGTGAGGTGCTCGGGCGAGCCGTCAGGGAGCCCGAACGCGGCTGGATCGGCGCGGCGCCTCTTGATCTCCCCGCCCTTCACCTGCCAGACGGCCGACTGGCCGCTGACCGCGATCTCGTCGCCGCCGTCGGCGCCGTGCACGATGAAGGCATGCGAGGCGCCCAGCAGCGCGAGCGCCTTCGCCACGCGGTCGACGAGTGATTCGTCGGCGATGCCAATCAGCTGCGCGCTGGCGCCGGCCGGATTCGTCAGCGGTCCGAGCAGATTGAAGACGGTCCTGATGCCGATCTCGCGGCGCACCGGTCCGACGAATTTCATCGCCGGGTGAAAAGTCTGCGCAAACAGGAACCCGACACCTGTCTCGCGCATGCAACGTGCGACGCCTTCCGGACTGAGGGCGATCTTCACGCCAAGCTTCTCAAGCACATCGGCGCTCCCCGAGGAGCTCGACGCCGCCCGGTTGCCATGTTTGGCCACTGTGAGGCCAGCCCCGGCAACAACGAACGCCGCCGTCGTCGAGATGTTGAAGGTGTGGCGGCCGTCCCCGCCGGTCCCGCACGTGTCTACTACCGGCCCGTCGAATGCCACGTGGAGCGACTTCTCGCGCATGACGCGCGCCATCCCGGCGATCTCTTCCGCGGTTTCACCCTTCATGCGCAGCGCCGTGAGGAAGGCCGCAACCTGCGCGGGCGTTGCCTCGCCCGTCATCAGTTGTCGCATCGCGTCGGCGGCTTCATCTGCGGTCAGGTTTCGACCGCCGACCACTGCCTGCAGCGCCTCTCTGATCGTAGTCGTCATGGTCGTGCCCTACATCTTCAGAAAATTGGAGAGCAATGCCTTGCCCGGTTCGGTGAGGATCGACTCCGGGTGGAACTGGACCCCTTCGACCCTCAAGCTGCGGTGCCGCACGCCCATGATCACGCCGTTGTCGGTTCGGGCCGTTACTTCGAGGTCCGCGGGTACCGATTCGGGCGTGATCGCGAGCGAATGGTAGCGAACGGCATTGAACGGATTGGGCAGGCCCTGGAACACGCCCTTGCCGTCGTGCCTGATTTGCGAAGTCTTGCCGTGCCTTATCTCGCCCGCCCCTGCGACGACTCCGCCGTAGGCCACCCCGATGCACTGGTGGCCCAGGCACACGCCGAGGACCGGCACCGAGCCGCCGAAGTGGCGTATCGCGCCGACCGACACGCCGGCATGCTCCGGCGACGACGGCCCGGGCGAGACGACCACCCGCTCCGGCTTCATCAGGGCAAGGTCCTCGACCGTCGCATGGTCGTTTCGGACCACCTCGACTTCGGCACCCAGTTCGCTCAGGTACTGATACAGGTTGTACGTAAAGCTGTCGTAGTTGTCGATAAGCAGCAACATGACCGCCCCCTATCGCCCTGCGGCCAGTTCGGCCTCTTCGATTGCTCGCAGAGGGGCACGCATCTTATGAAGGGACTCCTCGTATTCACCTTCCGGCGTGCTGTCGGCCACGACCCCGCCGCCGGCCTGCAGGTGAGCGACGCCGTCCTTCATGACGATCGTGCGGATGGCGATTGCCGTCTCCATATTGCCGGTGTACGAGAAGAAGCCAACGCCGCCCGCGTACGGCCCCCGGCGGTCGGGCTCCAGCTCGGCGATCAGCTCCATCGCCCGTACCTTGGGGGCACCTGAGACCGTCCCCGCAGGGAACCCGGCCCGGAGTGCATCGAAAGCGTCGAGTCCCGGGCGCAGCTTCCCGGTCACATGCGAGACCAGGTGCATCACGTGGGAGTACTTCTCCACGTCCATCTTCTGGACTACCTTGACCGAGCCGGGGAGGCTGACCCTCCCGATGTCGTTGCGGCCGAGGTCGAGCAGCATGACGTGCTCAGCCCGCTCCTTCTCGTCGTTGCGCAACTCGGTTTCCAGGCGCTGGTCTTCTTCCGGGGTGACCCCGCGCGGCCGCGTACCGGCGATGGGATGCACCGCAACCTCGCCGTCAACCGCCTTCACGAGCAGTTCCGGCGATGCGCCGATGATCTGGAACCCGTCGAGCTCGAAGAAGAACATGTAAGGCGACGGGTTGACCGTCCTGAGCGAGCGGTAGATATCGAATGGACCGACAAAGGTCGGGCGCTCGAGCCGTTGCGAAAGCACCACCTGGATGACTTCGCCTTCGAAGATCGCTCGTTTGCCCGCGTCGATCATTGCCTGGTAGGCCTTCCGGGTCATGTTCGGCCTGGTCGACTCGAAACCCGACGCCACGGTGCGTGGGTAAGCTGTGTAGTCTGTCCCGCCCAGCGCCGATACCGCCTGGACGCGCCTCGGATCGGGACGCCTGCGAGCGTTATCGGGCAGCGGTCCATCCAGGCGCTCTATCAGGGCCTCGACCCGCCGGATCGCCCCGTCGTACGCCTGGCGCGGGTTCCCATCGACGCTTGCATGGGCCACCACTGAGATGCTGTGTTTCACGTGGTCGAACACCAGCAAGCCGTCGGTCATCAGGAAGACGGCCTCGGGCACGCCCACGCCTTCCCCGCGCAGCTCTGGCACGCGTGTCTCGAAGTGTCGAACGGCGTCGTAGGAAAGGAACCCGACCGCGCCGCCGTGAAACAGCGTCGGCAGTCCAGGCACGCGGCCGTACTTGAAGCGCCCCATCTTCTTCCGGAGCAGCTCGAGCGGATCGACCGCCCCGTCGGGCTCGCCGCGGCCGGTCCGAAGCACCTCGGCAGGTTCGGTCCCGATGAAGCTGAAGCGTGCGACCTGTTCGCCGCCCTCTACCGATTCGAGCAGGAAGGAGTACGGGCCGCGCGCCGTCTTCAGGTAGGCCGAGACCGGAGTCTCCAGGTCTGCCGAGATCGTGCGGTAGACCGGTATCAGGTTGAACTTCTTAGCTACCGCCTCGAAGGTCTTGAAATCTGGGGTGTACATCGAATCCTCGTTAGTCCTCGTCCAGGTGTCGCCAGCCGGGCCAGGCGCGGACGCGCGTAAGCCACGCGCGGCGCGCCCCGGGCCAGGACCAGGATTCGAACGGGCTGATGCCTGCGCGGTCCGGCTGGCGCTCCAGCAGCGCTACCACCGCCGGTGTCGAAGTCAACCGCGTTAATTCCATGTGCTTGTGTAGGTGTCGATTCGCATGGCAGCACGCGTCTCGCGCATCGTTTCCGCTGCCAGTAGCCGGGCGCGCCGCGTGCCTTCCATCAACGCTTCTTCGACCAGCTTCGGCCTGGCCTGGAATGCCGCACGACGTTCACGAATCGGGTCGAGGAACTGGTTCAAGGCCTCGACCAGCGCACGCTTGACCTCGACGTCGCCGACCGTGCCAGCCCGGTAGCGAGCCTTGAACTCGTCCACCTGCGCCTTGTTCGGGTTGAAGGCGTCGTGATAGTCGAATACTGGATTTCCTTCGACGTGCCCCGGGTCGGTTGGCTTGAGGCGCGTTGGATCCGTGTACATGGACATGACCTTCCGCTTCACGGTCGCGGCGTCGTCGCCCAGCTCGATCACGTTCCCCCTGCTCTTGCTCATCTTGGGCGCGCCGTCGGTCCCACGCAGCCTTGGTACACGCCCGATTAACGTCCCAGGGTCCGGGAAGACCTCGCGGAACATGCGGTTGAACTTGCGGGCAACCTCGCGGGTCATCTCGACGTGCGGGGCCTGGTCGTCGCCCACGGGCACAAGGTGCGCACGTGGCAAGAGGATGTCGGCGACCTGGCTCATCGGGTAGTTGAAGAATCCGACGCTGCGTCGTTCAACCGGCAACGAGTCGATCTCCGACTTCAATGTCGGGTTGCGCTCCAGCATTCCGAGGGGCGTGATGAAGCTCAGCAGCATCGTCAGCTCTGCGTGTTCCGGCACGTAGCTCTGGATGACGAACGAAGACCGCTGCGGATCCAGGCCCACCGCGAGCCAGTCGAGCGCCACGTCGGTCACCGACTTGCGAATCAGGTCAATGTCGTGGAAGTGATCGCCCAGTGCCTGGTAGTCGGCGATCAGGAAGTAGCACTCGTACTGGTCCTGCAGCCGGAGCCAGTTCTCGAGCGCTCCGACGTAGTGGCCGACGTGCAGTGCGCCGGTCGGACGGATGCCGGTCAGGATGCGCTTCTTCGTCTGCGCTGCTGCTGCCAAGGGACGCCTCCACGAAAAACGAGCAAAAAAAAGCCTCGCCCATCAGGGGCGAGGTTCTCGCGGTGCCACCCTTGTTATCCCTCGACGCATCGGGGGACATCTCTTGACGGACGCTCCAGAAACCTGGAAGGCCCTGGGCTCTGATAACGGTGCCCAATCCGGCGCTGACTACTCGGGACTACCTTTTGCCAGGCGGCTCCCGGGACCATTCGGCAAGATCCGTAGGTGCCGGGATTTCACCACCCCCGGCTCTCTAACCCTCGTGATCTGGCTTACTTTTCCCGTTCATAGCCTTCAGCTATCAACCTGACCAGTATATCAGGGGGGATGGAACAAACCTGCGCTGGCCCACGTCAATAGTTCGTAACAGCCATCCAGCGCGCGGGCAGATGATGCCTTCGGCAAGAAGAGTGAGGACTGAAATGGGCACCACAGGGATGCGCCTGCTTGCGGCGAGCGCCGCCACGATCACGCTGCTTGCGCTCGCATGCGCGCGAGGTACAAACGCCAACCTGACGCCGGCGCCGACCGCCGTCGCCACCCCAATGGCAGCTGCAGTGAAGCGGGTCACCGCGCCGATCGACGGCATCACGATCGACAGGACCGGGACCGCGCCGCTCACCTACGCTGCGCGCGTGAAGTCGGGGCTGCCCAACGGCTGCATCAGTTTCGGCGATTACAGGGTCGATCGTTCCGGAGATCGAATTGAGATCACGGTCATGAACCTTGCGCCCGCCGATCCCGACGTGATGTGCACGATGATCTACGGGATCGTCAGGAAAGACATCCCGCTGCCGGGTGAGTTTGTCGAGGGGACCCATTACACGGTCGCCGTGAACGACAAGGCGGTCAGGTTGGTTGGCGGCCAGAAAGGCACCGCCGTGGGCGACTACCGCTTCGTGCCGGCGCCTATCGAGGGTGTGGATGTTCAGATCCTGGAGTCGTTCCCAGTGCAGTACCGAGTCGCGGTGACCTCCGGGTTGCCGGACTCATGCCACGAGTTCGATTCCTGGCAGGTCCACCGGGACGGGAACACGGTGAGGATCGACCTCCGAAACCGGGTACCGTCGGCGCCGATGGCGTGCGCGCAGGTTTACCGTACCGAACTCCACTCGATCGCGATCGGTAATGGAAACGACTACCAGAAGGGGGCTTCGGTCACGGTCCAGGTGAACGACCGTTCGGCGACTTTCGTTGCGCAGTAGCGGGCGGCGCCAGGTGAAGCTGGCTACATGGCAGGCCAGGTGCCTGCGAAGGTGGATATAATTGGCGCTTCGTCAGAGCTGAATCTGAATCTGGACCACACTCGCCTGATGGGCAACCCGAAAATCGACGTCCCGCTCGCGGAGCTACGTGCCGAGGCCCTGCGCGCGCTCGGGGCCTGCACGGCTGCCGACATCGACGGCTGGCTGGCCCGCTACCTGGGCCGCAAGGGCGAACTTACGCTGGCACTGCGCGGTATCGCCGAGCGCCCGGCGGACGAGCGCCGTGATTTCGGCGCCGCCGCCAACGCGCTGAAGGATGAGCTCGAAGCCGCCCTGGCCCGCCGCGTCGAGGAACTGGGTGGCCCTGCGAAAGGATCGGTCGAGGCGCTCGACGTCACCCTGCCAGGCCGGCGCAGCCTGCAAGGGAGGCTCCACCCGACCACCCGGACGATTCGCGATATCACGTCGGCTTTTTCGAGCATGGGCTTCCAGGTGGTCGAAGGTCCGGAGGTCGAATACGACCACTACAACTTCTCGGCGCTGAACATCCCCGAGGACCATCCGGCACGCGACATGTGGGACACGCTGTGGGTCGATCGTGCGGACGCCGATGGCAGGCGACGGATGCTCATGCGAACGCACACCTCCCCGATGCAGGCGCGCATCATGGAGCGCCAGAAACCGCCGGTGAGGGTGGTCGTCCCGGGCCGCTGCTACCGGTATGAAGCCACCGATGCAACGCACGAGTGGCACTTCCACCAGGTGGAAGGCCTGGCCGTGGCCGAGGGCATAACGTTCGCTGATCTGAAAGGCACGCTCCTCGAATTTGCCCGGCGGATCTTCGGCGCCGATCGCAAGGTCAGGTTCCGCTGCGACTACTTCCCGTTCGTCGAGCCGGGCGTCGACATGGCGATCGACTGGAAAGGCCGCTGGCTCGAGATCATGGGCGCCGGGATGGTCCACCCGCGCGTCCTGTCTGGAGTCGGCTACGACCCGGAGCGCTACACCGGTTTCGCCTTCGGCATGGGCGTCGAGCGAATTGCGATGCTACGGCACGGCATCGACGACATCCGGCAGTTCGCGGCCAACGATCTCCGTTTCTTGAGCCAGTTCTGACGATGCTGGTACCCCTTTCCTGGCTTCGCGAGTACGTGCACATCGACGCCACCGTCGAAGATGTCGCCCACCGGCTGACGATGGCCGGGCTGGAGGTCGAATCGGTCGAGCGCACCGGCGGCACGTGGGAGCAGGTCGTCGTCGGGCTGGTCAAGGCCGTGAATCCTCATCCGAACGCCGATCGCCTGCGTCTCGTGACGGTCGACACCGGCCGTGAAGAGGTCGAAGTCGTGTGCGGCGCTCCCAATGTCGCCGAAGGCCAGAAGATCGCATACGCGGCTGTCGGAGCGAACCTGATCGACGGACATACTGGCAAGCCGACAACCCTCAAGCCGGCCAAAATTCGGGGCGTCGTCTCCCAGGGCATGGTTTGCTCAGAGCGAGAGCTGGGGCTATCGGGCCAGCACGAGGGGATCCTGGTGCTGGATCCGTCGTCGCCTACCGGGCGGCCACTGGCCGATGTACTCGGCGACACGGTCCTGAATATCAAGGTGACGCCTAATCGCCCCGACTGCCTCGGGATCCTCGGGGTCGCACGCGAGCTGGCCGCACTGACCGGCTCCAGGGCGACGCCGCCCGATGTGACCTACCAGCAGGCCCGGACGCCGGTCACGTCCCGCGCAACCGTCCGGATCGAGGCGACAGATCTGTGCGCCCGGTACACGGCGACCGTCATAACCGGGGTCAAGGTGGGCCCGTCCCCGGACTGGCTCGTTCAGCGCCTCAAGCTCATCGGGCAGCACGCGATCAATAACGTGGTCGATATCACCAACTACGTGATGTTCGAGTTCGGGCAGCCACTCCATGCCTTCAACCTGGGGGAGGTGCGTGGCAACACGGTGATCGTGCGGCGCGCACAGGCCGGCGAGAAGCTGACCACGCTCGACGGAATCGAGCGGACGCTCACGCCCGACATCCAGGTAATTGCCGACGCCGAACGGCCGCTGGGCATCGCAGGCGTGATCGGAGGCCTTCGCTCCGGGATCCACGAGTCGACGACCGACATCTTGCTGGAATCGGCGACCTTCGCTGCGAGCAACAACCGGCGTACCCAGGCAGCGCTGGGTATCAAGACCGAAGCCACCCTCAGATTCGAGAAGGGGTTGCGCCCTGAGCTCGCGGAAGTCGCACTGCGCCGTGCGACAAGACTGATCAAAGAAATTTGTGGCGGCGAGGTAGCGGCCGGAGTGATCGACGAGTGGCCGAATCGCCGCGCCCATGACCCGACCGTGCCTGTTACCGCTGCTCGTCTCACGCAGGTACTCGGTATCACCTTTCCCGAGGCACAGATCCTGGCGACCCTGCAGAGTCTCGGCTGTGAGCTGGGCCCGTACCAGGGCGGGTGGCGGGTCACCCCCCCTTACTGGCGCGCCGACATCACGTTGGCCGAGGACGTGGCCGAGGAGCTGGCCAGGGTGATCGGCTATGAGTCGATCCCGACCACCGCGATCTCCGGTGTGCCGCCTCGCTGGGAACCGAACCCGGCCCGCGATCTTCGGGAACGTTTGCGGGACGCGCTGGTCGCCGAAGGCATGCAGGAGATCGTTACCTACCCCCTCAGCACGGAAGAGTCCCTGGCCTCGGCCGGCGCCCCGGCGAGCCCCAGGCCACTTCGCCTGGCGAACCCCATGTCGGCCGACCACGCCGTTCTGAGGACCACGCTCCGTGAGGCGGTCCTGCGGGTGGGCATGCGCAATACCAGGACCTGGCGAGGGCCGGTGGCAATGTTCGAGTGCGCCAGGGTGTACTTCGACGGCGGAGAGGGTCTGCCCGACGAGCGGGACATGTGCGCCGGCGTCCTCGCCGGGCCCGCTAATCCCCCGCACTGGTCGGGCGAAGGCGCTCAGTTTGGTTTCTACGAAGCCCGGGGAGTCGTCGAAAGCCTGTTCGAGCGGCTGGACCTGACACCCGCCTTCGTGGCTGTGGACGAGCCTGCCTTTGCCAGCGGCCGCTGCGCAGCGATCGCGGTCGGCAAGAAGCGGATCGGCTTCGTCGGCGAGGTTGCCCGCTCTACCGTGGCGGCGTTTGATGGCGAAGTCACGCCGGTCGCGTTATTTGAGATCGACCTGACGACGTTGGCGTCACTGGCGGGGTCCGGAGCACCACCACACGTCCAGTACCAGCCGTTCGGACGATTCCCCGAATCGGTGCGCGACCTGTCCGTGGTGGTCGACGCCAAAGTTCCGGCCGCGCGGCTGCTAGAGATCGCCAGCCGATCAAAGTTGGTCGTCGACGTGACTGTATTCGACGTCTATCGAGGCAAAGGCCTGCCGGAAGGGACCAGGGCGATCGGCCTGCGCATGGTCTACCAGTCCCCCGAGCGCACGCTGACCTCGGAGGAGATCGATCGCGCTCACGATGGCATCTTGAAGGGTTTGCAAAAGGAGTTCGACGCCCGGTCGAGGGCGTGATCCCGGATGAGAGCGCCAGGGGTGGCCAGACCTTGACACACCAGCACGAGGACAGGCCGCGCCACCGGCACTACGGCGCTGAGATGTTGAGCGTCGAAGATGCGCGGGCCCGGATCCTCGCCTGCTTCGCGGTCCTCGAGTCGGAGTCCAGGCCGCTTCTCGAATGCCTCGGGCAGGTGCTCGGCCAGGACGTGGTCGCAGGGTTCGACATACCGCCGTTCGCCAATTCCGCCATGGACGGCTATGCGGTCGTGGCGCGGGACGTCGCCAGGGCGGGGCCCCAGTCCCCGATCGAGTTGCGGGTAATCGGCAAGGTGGCGGCGGGCGAGGTACCGGATGTCCGGGTCGAGCCCGGATGCGCCGTGCGGATCATGACAGGTGCCCCGATCCCGCCTGGCACCGAAGCCGTCGTCCCATTCGAGGACACCGACGAGGACGAGCGTCGCCGTACCCGGGCGGGCCAGGATCGCATCGGGGTTCGGCACCCCACCGCCCAGGGCCGCAACCTGCGACCTGCTGGTACTGACGTAAGGAAGGGCTCGGTCGTCCTGCGACGCGGCGTCCTTCTACGGCCCGGCGAGATCGGCCTTGCGGCGTCGCTCGGCCGCAAGTCGCTGGACGTGATCAGGCGTCCCACGGTAGGCATCGTCGCCACCGGTGACGAGATCCTTGAGCCCGGCGAACCGATCGCCCCCGGAAAGATCTACAACAGCAACAGCTTCACCGTTGCTGCTCTCGTGAAGAGGTACGGGGGCATCCCAAAGGTCGTGGGCATCGCGCGGGACACGATCGAGTCGCTAAACGCCGCGCTCGACGGGGTCCTTGACTGCGACCTGGTGATTACGTCTGCCGGTGTGTCGAAGGGCGACTACGATGTCGTGAAGGACGTCCTGGCCGAGCGAGGCCAGATCGCGCTCTGGTCGGTAAGGATGCGGCCCGCGAAGCCGCTCGCGTTCGGGGCACTCAGGGGCCCTGACAAGCGCGCCGTTCCTCTGCTCGGACTCCCCGGAAACCCGGTGAGCGCGGTCGTGGCCTTCGAGCAATTTGCCCGGCCCGCGATTCACCTGATGATGGGCAAGTCGAACATTGAGAAGCCGACGATCATCGCGGTCATGGACGACGCAATCGTCAATCACGACGGCCGGCGGGTCTATGCACGCGTCACGGTGAGCCGCGCACCGGACGGCGCCTACCACGCGCGACTGACGGGGGACCAGGGGTCGAACATCCTCTCCTCGGTGGCCTCAGCTAACGGACTGGCCATCTGCCCGGAGGACCGCGGCCAGGTCTCAGCCGGGGAGTCAACTCAGGTTCAGATGCTAGACTGGCCCGAAGAATTTTTTTAGGCACGGCGGGAATTTATGGCCAAGCGTAGAGCGGATCCCAAAGTCCAGAGAAACACCAGGTCGGATGCCCGGCCCGACGAACTGCGATATGCGGTCGACTTTGACGCGATGGAAGCGTCAGGCAAGTCGGCAGCCTACTTCGTCAGGTCCCGTATCTGCGCAGATGCATCCGCACGTGCCGGCGGTTCCGGTGGCGATCAACTCAAGGATTTGCTGAAGATCATCGCTACCGACTGCAAGGGCAAGCCGGACTACATCGGAGCGGCAACACCGCTTTCGGAGGCGATCTTTCGCATCCTCCTGGCTTCCGGGAACCGTCCGCAGTCGATTCGGAACATCCAGGATGGCCTGACCGAGGCCTGGGCGACCGTCATATACATGAAGGACCTGTCGCCGGAGTTGCTGTCGCGGCTCCTCGACCGGCCGAACGCCTACTTCATGAAGCAGGTGGCCGGCTAGCCAGCACTTCCGTCAAGTTAGACAGGCAGGCTCGTTCCGTCTGTCTGTATCTGATTTTCATCATGCAGACCGCGCGGCCTGTTCTCGGCTGTCGGAGTTCCCACCAGGTCTGCCAAGACTCGTCCTGTCTACAATTTCAGACATGAACAGCTATGACAGCGCCGGAAGTTAGGACTGGCTTCCTGCTTCGAAGGTCTTGGCCATCCAGGAAAGTGAACGGGCGGTCGATCTCCTAGCCGTTTAGCTTGAAGAACAACGCGAGCAACGAGAGAGAGATCGCTATCGCGAGGATCAGGCCGGCGGCGAAGACCCGCGTGAACAACGGGTGCTCGAACCGCAGGTGCATGAAGAAACCGATGACCATGACGAACTTAACTGCGGAGAGGGCAAGCAGGATCGGGTTGATCACGGCCTTCCCGAACGGCCATGTGAACGCCCACACCTCGATCGCCGTGATCACCGTGAGTACCACACCCACGATCACGTAGAAGCCCGCGGTGGGGTGCCGGTCGCCGCTGGACAACCGGACCCACATTCGGCTCATCCGGTCGACGAGGCGGCCGAACGGGTTCTCATACTTTCGAGCCGGCGACTCCGCTTCGGCGTACGTCTTGGGCAACTGGAAATAGCGGTCGGAGCTCTGCCAGAAGAGGCTTCCCAGCATCCCTGGCTTGTCCTGAGATTTGCCAGTCTTTGCCATTCGCTCTCCCCGCGTCCTAATGGCCCAGGCCCTGTGCGAGCCCGAGGCCGTCGTTAGCTGATATCAAGTAGACGACCGTGAAGATCACGATCCAGACGATGTCGACGAAGTGCCAGTAGAGGCCGGTGATCTCGAGGTTCTCTGACACCGCTTTCACGTTCCGCACCGCGGCGGGCTTGGCCAGCAGGTAGCCGCCGCCAGCCATGGCCGCGAGCCCCAGCGCTGTGATGACGAAAGCGGGAGCGCCCACGATGGGCGGGATTATCTTGAAGAAATGGGCAAGCAGGGCGACCCCGACGGCATAGAACCCGCTGACCGCCAGGACGAGGCCCAGCTTTTCACGGCCACTCCGGGAGAAGACGAAGGCCATGATCAGGAGGAGGACCACGCCAAGCGTCACGTGAGCGCCGTGGAACCCGGTCAGCGTGAAGAAGGTCGTGCCGAAGAGGTTTGTGCGGGGCGTCAGGCCGTGGATCGCAAACTCATGGAATTCGAAAACCTGGAAGAAGAGGAAGACCGATCCCAGGGCCGCCGTCATGAGGGTCCAGAACCGCCCCAGCCTGGGCTTGTTGCGCTGGATGCCATTGAGCGCCAGGACCATCGCGAGCGAACTCATGAGCAGGACGAAGGTACTCAAGGACGTGATCGGCACGTCGATGATTTCGCTCGGGTAAGGTCCGTTCAGGTTCTGATTACGATAAACGAGATAGGTCGCGATCAGCGAGCCAAAGAACATGCACTCGGACCCGAGGAAGGTCCACATGAGCAGCTTGCGGTGGCCGAGCCCGGTGCTCGTGTTTTCCGCGTGACCGGAGGCGTGGCTCTCCGCCGGCAGGTTAGCCTGCCCGTGCGGGTACGTGGCAGCTGGTGCTTGCGCCAACTAGCTATATCCTTCCCGGCTCAGTGGCCGTCATTTGCCGCGGCCGGTTCGTTGACGGGCTCGAATGCCCAGCCCAGCCCTGAGACGAACGCGAATGTGAAACCGATGGCCGGCAGGATCCAACGGAGGATCACCGGCTCCTGGATCAAGAGCGTCCCGACCCCGAAGGTCAGCCCGGCCGCCACCAGGATCGGGTAGTACGACTTGTCGGGCATGTGAACGCCGTGGCCGCCAGTATCCCCGTGCTCGCCGGTGATTCCGGGTGGCATGTCCGCGGCGCCCGAGATCGTCTTGTGACCGGCAGAGCCGTGACCGCCATGCCCTTCCATTTCGGCGACCAGTTCCGGGTGCTTCGTGTACCAGAAATCGTCGCGGTACTTGACGTGAGGGATCACTTTGAAGTTGTACTCGGGCGGCGGCGACGGGATCGTCCACTCAAGCGTGCGGCCGTCCCAGGGGTCGGCGCCGGCGACCGCCCCGCGCTTGCGTGAGTAGAAGACGTTGAAGATGAACACCAGCACCGCGACGGCGATCAGGTAAGAACCGATCGTCGCCCAGTAGTTCGACGAATCCCAGCCCATGCCCGTGGCATACGTAAAGATGCGCCGTGGCATGCCATCCAGGCCAAGCCAGTGCATCGGGAAGAAGGTCAGGTTGAACCCGACCAGCATCAGCCAGAAGTGGACCTGGCCGATCTTCTCGTTCAGGAAACGACCGGTGAACTTAGGCCACCAGTAGTAGGCGCCCGAGAAGAGGCCCAGCATCGATCCACCGAACAAGACGTAGTGGAAGTGGGCGACTATGTAGTACGTGTCCTGCTGCTGGGCGTCGGTAGGAGGCGACGCGTGGGTGACCCCGCTCATGCCTCCGACCACGAACATCGTCACGAAGCCGATCGCGAACAGCATCGCCGTGTTAAGGCGCAGATGCCCCTTATACATCGTGCCGACCCAGTTGAAGATCTTGATGCCGGTCGGCACCGCAATCGCCATGGTCGACAGGGAGAATGCTGCGGTGGCGGCAGGGCCCAGGCCGACCGTGAACATGTGGTGGCTCCAGACGAAGAAGCCCATGAACGCGATCGACACGCCGGCAAACACCACGAACGGATAACCGAAGAGCGGCTTGCGCGAAAACGTGGGCAATACTTCGGAAACGATGCCCATCGCCGGCAGGATCAGGATGTAGACCTCGGGGTGCCCGAACAGCCAGAACATGTGCTGCCACATGACAGGGTCGCCACCAGCCTCCGGCCTGAAGAAGTTGAGGCCGTACAGGCGGTCAAACTGAATCTGGATCAGCGCGACCGTGATGATCGGGAAGGCGAAGATGATCAGCACACCAACGACCAGAGTCATCCAGACGAACACGGGGAGCTTCATGAAGCTCATGCCCGGGGCGCGCAGGTTAACGATCGTGATGATGAAGTTGAACGAAGCTGCGAGGGAGGCCACCCCGAGCACCTGCAGGCCCAGGATCCAGTAGGTCACCCCGTGCCCGATTGAGTACGGCTTTTCGGTCAGGTTGGCATAGCTGAACCAGCCGGCGTTGGGCGCCTCTCCGGTCAGCCAGCCGACGTTGAGAAGGATGCCGCCAAACAGGAAGAGCCAGTAGCTGAACGCGTTCAAACGGGGGAATGCGACGTCGCGGGCGCCGATTTGCAGCGGTATTAACCAGTTAAAGAAGGCGGCCGACAACGGCATGATCACGAGGAACACCATCGTGGTGCCGTGCATCGTGAACAGCTGGTTGTAGACCTCCGGAGAGACGAAGTCGTTCTCGGGACTCATCAACTGCGTACGCATGATCAGCGCTTCGACGCCGCCGATGAGGAAGAAGACAAAGGCGGTCACCCCGTACAGGGTGCCTATGCGCTTGTGGTCTATGGTGGTGATCCAGCTCCACAGGCCGTGCTCGGCGCGCGGCCGTGCAATGAATGTCGGGAACTTAACCGCTGTAGATGTCATTTCGCGCCTCTCGCGGTCCGGATCAAGGCAGGGTCTCCAGGTAAGCGACAAGTGCGTCGATGTCGGCTGCGGTCAGTGTCTGACCAAAGTTGCCAGGCATAACGGGGGAGAAGCCCTGAACGATGTATGCCGTGGGGTTAACGATCGATTCGTGTAAGTAATCACTGGCGCTCATGCCAGACTTGCGGTTGGCGGCGCGCTGGGCGATCCCACCCAGACCCGGACCAAGGATCGCGTCCGAGCCTGTCGAGTGGCACCCGGAACAGCCGGCGGACGCGAAGATCTGTTTGCCCCTCGCAACCGGGTCAGCGGATGGCGCGGGCGGCAGGCTGCTCTCGCCCGGGGGCGCCGGCTTCAAGGTCATCAGGTAGGCGACGACCGCCTTGATCTGGTCATCTGACAGTCCGCCGGCCCGATAAACCTGCGCAAGGGCCTCCATCCGGTTGCCTGGCTTGACGCTGCCGGGATCCTTTATCCAGGCCGTCAACTCTGCCTCATTGAAGTCAACCAGCCCTGCGCCCAGCGTGAGGCGCGTCGCGAGGTGGGTCAGGTTGGGCGCAGAGATGATCCGGGTCCCCTTGGGATCTGCGAGAAACGCCGCCTGGCGCGTATGCTGAACGGAACGTTCGGCGCGCGCCGAACGAGCATCGGCAGTGCTGGCTGAGTGGCACATGCTGCAGTTACCGGCGAAAATGCCCTGCCCGGTCGCGGCCAGGCTGCCCGGCTCAGGCGCCAGCGCGGGCCGCCGCATGCCGTCGAGCCAGGCCCGGAAGTCGTCGGGCTGGTGAGCAACGACCCGGAAGCGCATCAGGGCGTGCGCTTCGCCACAGAACTCGGCGCACTGGCCGAAAAATACCCCTGGTTCGGACGCCTCCATCACGAGCTGATTGGTCCGGGTTGGGATCAGGTCGACCTTGCCCGCAAGCTTGGGGACCCAGAAGCTGTGGATGACATCATCGGACTCGAGGACTACCCGGACCGGGACTCCGACCGGGATGTGGACCTCGTTGGCGCTAACCACGTCCTCACCGGTGTACTGGACCTCCCACCACCACTGGTGGCCGGTCACGACCACTTCGAGGTTACCGGCTGCCGACGTGGCCTCCCTGTCGAGGCTGAAGATCATGCTGACCGTCGGGATGGCGATCACGGCGAGGATGAGCGCCGGGGCGATCGTCCACGCGATTTCCAGCCGCTGGTTACCGTGTGTCTGCTCGGGCACTCCGGTGGTAGAGGCGCGGCGACGGAACTTCAAAGTCAGGACGATGATCACCGCTTCAACGACGACCAGCACCGCCATGGCGACCCAGAAGATAAGGACGAAGAGGTCCTTTTGCCGTTCGGCGATCGGACCGGCTGGGCCAAACGTCGACTGGCCATGGTGCGGGGTGCACGCCGCGAGCGCCGTCATGACGGCGCCGAATATGGCAAGTAGCAGTAACGGACGAACGCGTTTCAAATTGCGCATTGGCATTACTGTGCCCAGCTGTGCTACCGCGCTGCCGGAGGCGGTGCTCTGTGGAGTGCCCGGCTAACCCTTAACAAGCACGCGCGCCAGCAAAGGCGCGCACCATTAGTGCAATCTGTAACAATCCGAATTTGAAGCATAACATCACCGTTTCGACAGGCGCAACCTGAGCAGATAGACCAACACGTCGACTACCTTGAAGCACCACAGGCTGGTCATCGCGACCCACAACAAGGGCAAGATCCGTGAGTTCCGGAGGCTTCTCTCGGCTCTGCCTGCCGACCTGTTCTCGTTGGACCAGGTCGGGGTGACAGTCACGGTCGCCGAGACCGGCACAACCTATGAGGAGAACGCGTCTGTGAAGGCAACGTCGTACGCCCGCGCTTCGGGCATCACGACGATCGCCGATGACTCAGGCATCGAGGTTGATGCGCTCGACGGCGCGCCCGGCGTTCAATCGGCGGTGTTCACGGGACCAGGCCAGACAGATGAGCAGCGGACCGGCCGGCTGCTCGAGCTGGTCGACCACGTCTCCGACCCCCACCGAACCGCGCGCTACCGCGCGATCCTGGCCGTGGCCCGGCCGGGTGGCGACTGCCGCACCTTCGAGGGCGTCTGCGAGGGTCGCATCATCCGCAGGCCGCGCGGCGAGGGCGGCTTCGGCTACGACCCGATCTTCCTGATTCCGGAACTCAGCAAGACGATGGCGGAACTGACTGGCGAAGAGAAGGACCGGATCAGCCACCGCGGCATGGCCGCCCGGGCTGCACTGCCCTACTTGCAGTCGCTGCTGAAGTAGCGGGGCCACATCAGGCACCCCGTCCCCGGTACACGGTCGCCGATACAATACGAACATGGCTGTCGCCGCGCCTTCCACAATCGACGACGTCTTCGGACGGCCGCTCCGCGACCTCCGGATCTCGGTAACCGACCGCTGTAACTTCCGTTGCCCGTACTGCATGCCGGCCGAGATCTACGGCGAGCGCTACCAGTTCCTCCCCAAAGATCAGATCCTCAGTTTCGAGGAGATCGCCCGGTTGGCCGGGATCTTCGCGAGCCTCGGGGTCGTCAAGCTTCGACTTACTGGCGGGGAACCGACGATCCGGGCCGAACTGCCGACGCTCATTGAGATGTTGTCGGGGATCGAAGGGGTCGAAGATCTGACCCTGACCACCAATGGGTATCTGCTCGCCAGGATGGCTGATGCCTTGAAGAAGGCGGGCTTGCAGCGGATCACCGTGAGCCTGGACAGCCTGGACGAAGAGACCTTCAAGAAGATGAACGGCAGGAACTTTGGGACACGGCCTGTCCTGGACGGTATCGCCGCGGCAGAGAAGGCCGGGCTCAGTCCGATCAAGATCAATTGCGTCGTCCAGCGGGGGGTCAACGACCACACCATCCCCGACCTGGCCGCGCACTTCAGGGGCACAGGTCATATCGTGCGATTCATCGAGTTCATGGACGTTGGCACGCTGAACCGCTGGGACATGAAGCAGGTCGTGACGGCCGAGGAGATCGTGGCGCGGATCGGGAGCGTCTTCCCGCTCGAGGCAGTGACGCCCGCCTACCGGGGCGAGACCGCGCTCAGGTACCGCTATGCAGATGGCAAGGGTGAGATCGGCGTCATCGCATCAGTCTCGAAACCGTTCTGTGGCGACTGCACGCGCGCGCGCCTGTCTACTGATGGGCGTCTCGTTACCTGCCTCTTCGCCGCGGGAGGCAAGGACCTGCGGGCGCCGCTAAGGACGGGGGCGTCCGATGACGAGCTCCGGTCGATCATCCGAGGGGTCTGGTCAAAGCGTCGCGACCGGTATTCGGAGGAACGGGCCGGTATCTCGGGTTCAGGCACCGGCAAGCGCGGGCGACGCAAGATCGAGATGTACCAGATCGGCGGCTAGCCGGGCCATTTTCTGGCGTCGGGCGGGAAGCTGGAGTGGTACCCCGGACGGGATTCGAACCCGTGATCTTCACCTTGAAAGGGTGACGTGCTAGGCCGCTACACCACCGGGGCGCACGCTGCGGGCGGGCAGGCTCCCAGCTTATCAGGCCACTTATCGGAACCGGCCGGCGCGCATGAGCCCTACGGGTAGATTGCCAGCTGTTCGAGGCCCATCGTCTCTGGCAAGCCCATCATTACGTTCATGTTCTGCACGCCCGACCCTGCCGCACCCTTGACCAGGTTGTCGAGCGCAGTGACCACGACCAGCCGCTTCTTGCGTTCGTTGACCGTGGGGTAGATCAGGCAATCGTTACTGCCCCATGTCTGTTTAGTGGACGGTGATTTACCGGCGATCGACACGAACGGGGCATCCCGGTAGAACTCCCGGAACAGCCCAACAACCTCCTGCTGGGAGTGCGACCCGGTCAACGTCGCGTAGCAGGTGCCCAGGATTCCACGCGTCATCGGGACCAGGTGGGGTACGAATGTGACTGAGACTTCGCCGCGCGGGGCCAGGGCACTCAGCTCCTGTGTCATCTCCGGCTCATGACGGTGCCCGCCAAGGCCGTAGGCGGAGGAGTTGTCGTTCAACTCCGAGAAGCCGTAGGCGGCGTCAGAGGTTCGCCCGGCGCCGGAAATCCCGGTCTTGGAATCGACGATCACCGCCGGCTCAACCCACCCGGCCTTGACCACCGGGGCGAGCCCCAGAATCGCTCCCATTGGAAAGCAGCCCGGATTGGCCACGAGCCGGGTCTTTGCGATCTTGTCTTTATGCAGCTCGGTGATGCCGAACACGGCCTCTTCGATCAACTCCGGGTGCGGATGTTTGACCTTGTACCAGGATTCGAAGTCGGTGACGCTCTTGAGCCGGAAGTCGGCGCTGATGTCAACCGCCTTGACCCCGCCCTTGACCAGGGGGCCGAGCGCCTCAGCGCTGGCCGCGTGCGGGAGCGCTGAGAACACGACATCGACCGAACCGTCGATTTCCGGAGTAATAGTCAGATCGAGCGAGCGCAGGTGCGGAAAGGCATCGCCCAGCTTCTGACCCGCCAGGGAGCGACCGGTCACCGTAGTCAGGCGCGCCTCCGGGTGACGGTGGAGGATTCTCGCCAGCTCCATCCCTGCGTACCCGGTGACGTTGATGATGCCGACTTTCAACACGGCCAAACTCCTGGAGTGCTCCGCTCGCTGTGGCGGGGGTCCGAAACGAAAATCTTACTACGGTGGACTCGCCGACCAGAGTTACGACTTGAATGACCTGCGGGCGGGGCAGCGCGCACTCAGCGCGCAGGATCCGCACAACGGCGACCGCGCCCGGCAGGTCTTGCGGCCATGCTGAATCAACAGAACGTGGAAGCGGAAGACGTCACCGGGCGGAACCATCCGTTCAAGGACGTCGTGCGCGTCGTCGACGGATGTCTTCTTTCTGATCAGGCCGAGCCGCCCCGCCACACGGTAGATGTGGGTGTCAACAGGCATTGCGGGCATGCCGAGCGAGAAGGCAAGGGTCACCGCCGCGGTCTTGGGTCCGACTCCGGGCAGTGCGGTCAGCCACGCCTTGGCCTTCGGCAAAGGCATCAACCCCAGGAACCGGAGGTCGAAACCGCCCGCCTTCGCGCGAATTTCAAAGAGAATTTGCTGGATTCGAACCGACTTCTGGTTCGCCAGCCCGCCGGTACGAATGACTTCCGCCAGCTCTTCCGGCCTGGCGGCCATCACCTCTTCCCAGCTTCGATAGCGCCCCCTCATCTTCTGGAACGCCCTTTCGGCGTTGAGGTCGGAGGTGTGCTGAGTCAGAACGGTGAAAATGAGCTCGTCAATCGGCTCCAGGCGCGGCGACCAGACGACCGGGCCATACGCCGCTGAAAGCTGCTCGATCACGAACGACGGGTCGGCCTTCACTTCACTCCATCTCTTGGGGGCGGTGGCCGGGTATTCTAGCCATTCGATGGACGGTGAGCGGCTGATTCTAGAATGTGTCCGGATCGCGCGGCCCGGCCTGCCGCCGCTGGAAGGCACCGTCGTGCTCGAAGACGGGCTAATCTCCGCGGTGCAGCATGGGCGGCTCAGAGACCGGGTCTCGAACGCCGAACGCGTCGACTGCCGGGGGGGCGTGCTCTTCCCGGGCTTTGAGGATCCTCACTGCCACCCGCTTGCGCTTGGCTCGGCCCTCCTCTCGGCGGACTGTCGGCCATCTGCGGTGCCGGACATCGCAGGGCTGCGGCGGGCCCTCACCAACTGGTCCGCCGAGAACCCCGGCGAACCCATCGTGCGCGGGTCTGGCTATGACGAGCTCGCTCTGCGGGAAGGACGACATCCCGACCGTGGCGATCTCGATGCCGCGGTTGCCGATCGACCGGTCGTGCTAACGCATTCGAGCGGCCATGCTCACGTCCTCAACACCGCCGCGCTTCGCCTGGCAGGCATAACTGCCGCCACCGACGAGCCTGACGGTGGATACATCGACCGTGAACCCGGTTCCGGGGAGCCATCCGGCCTGTTGCTGGAGATGTCGCAATGGCTCGATGAGCACCTCACAGATTCAGTAGCGGGCAAGGCGGATCGGTACGCCCGCGCGGCGAGCACGGAGTTTCTGCGCAACGGTGTGACATCGGTCACGGACGCCGGCCATCTCAACGACGTCAGAACGCCCGCCATCTGGGAGCGACTCGCCAGCTCGCAGGTCTTTGTGCCGCGGGTTACGGCCATGATCGGTTACCGCGCGGGAGCTCCATCGCGCAGGACCGGGGAAGCCTCCGAACACGGAACAGTGAAGGTGATGTTGACTCTGACGGGGGGCCGCCTGGAGCCCGGCATGGAGACACTCGCCGAGATCATTGCCGGTGCGTCGAAGGCAGGCTCCGAAGTAGCGGTACATGCGGTCGAGCGCGAGGCGATCATGGCCGTGTGTGAGACGGTCCGTTCGGCACGAGGCCGGGGGCTGGGCCTGCCGGCCGTGAGAATCGAGCATGCATCGGAATGCCCGGCCGAAGTCTCCAGGGCGCTCAAGGCCGCGGGAGTCAAAGTCGTGACCCAGCCGGGGTTCATTTTTGCGAGGGGGGATCGCTATTTAACTGCACGCACGCGTGGGCACGGCGTCCCGGCACGGTACCTCTACCCGTTCCGGCGTTGGCAATCGGACGGTGTGCCGGTGGTCGCCAGTTCGGACGCGCCGTTCGGGCCGGTCTCGCCCTTGGTCGGCATCGGCGCTGCGGCAACGCGACGGACCACCACGGGCAAGACGCTGGCGCCGTCAGAGCGGATTCCGGTCGCCGACGCGATGAAGCTATACCTTCGCGCCTCCGGATCGCCAGAGGGTGGCCCGGCATGGCTGGGTCTAAACGCCGGCCAGCCTGCAGATCTTGCGTTGCTGGACTCGGACCCACAGGAGGTGGCAGCAACCGCGATCGGAAGGATCAAGTGCCTGATGACCGTGGTGAGCGGGCAGGTCGCGTGGACGGGCCTGTGATGCCGGATCCCCGGTCTAGCTCTGGCGGGTCCCGGCGAACTCGGCGAGGGCCGTGAGCGACTCCAGTTCGGCCGATGGGGCAAAAGTCGATAGCGAAGCCTGGGCGGCCCGAACGTAGCCTTCCACGACGCTGCGGCATTCGTCCAGGATCCCTCTGCTGCGGATCTCTCGGATCGCTCGCTCCATTTCGAGTTTGCGGTCGTCCGGGCTGGAGGCGAGGAACTTCGCGATCGGATTCTCAGGACCGATCCGTTCCATGAGGATGATCGCGGGCAGAGTAAGCACACCGTTAGCCAGGTCGTGCCCCGCCGGCTTGCCAAGCTGTTCGCGCGTCGAGTCGAAGTCGAGGAGGTCGTCCATGACCTGGTACGCCATGCCCAGGTTGTACCCGAACTCTCGGAGGTGTTTGGCTCTTTCCGGGTCGGCGCCGCCAAGGACGGCGCCGCTTTCTGAGGCGGTCATGAACAGCGATGCCGTCTTGTTGAAGATCCGGTCCAGGTAGGCTGCTCGGCCGACCCCAGGGTTGCCGGCATCGAGCAACTCGGTCAGCTCACCCTTGGAAAGTTCCATGATGGTTGCCGCGAAGCGGTCGACCACCTGGACGTTGCCGGTGGCACACACGAACCTTGCGGATGCGGCGAACAGGTAATCACCGAGCAGTATCGCCACGTTGCGACCCCAGAGGTTGCTTGCGGTCGCCCTGCCCCGACGGAGATCGGCACTATCCACCGTGTCGTCGTGCACCAGCGTCGCGATGTGCAGCAGTTCGACTGCGGTCGCCATCGTGATCGCCTTCGGGGGGTCCTGGTTTCCGCTGACGCGCGCGCTCAGAAGAGTGATTGCGGGCCGGACGCGCTTGCCCGGAACCCCGAGGATGTGCTCGATCTGAGCCGCCAGAGCGTCCGATCCTGCCGAGCGCGCAACTGATTCGTCCGTACTGGCGACCATGCCGAGCGTGGCGATCACCTGGGTCAGTTCATCCTCGACCGGTGTAAAAAGCGAGGAATAGGAGATCGGACGTGGGATCATGAGTTGGCCGGGATCCCTTCGCCGCTCATCCTGGACACCTCTTCATCGACGATCGTAGGTTCGAGCTTCTTAAAGAGCGCCAACGGCGCTGGCATCTTCCGGCCCACTTCCGGCTCTACACGCCGCCAGCCGGTTTCGAGGACGGTACCCGGTTCGGCCAGGAGGGCGTGCATCTTCTCGGATGAGAACGGAATGTACGGATAGCTTACGGTGCGGAGCGTGGCGACCATGTTAAGGCCGACCCAGAGCGTGGTCGCGGTACGGATGCGGTCCTGCTTGATCGTCTGCCACGGCGCCTTGCCGTCAACATAGCGGTTGCCGGCCTGGGCGAGCTCCATGAGCGCGCGCAGGCCATCGCGGAACCTCCGTCCGGACAGCCCTGCGGCGGCATCCTTGAGAGCCGTATCGCAGGCGGCCAGCGCCGCCCGGTCCGCGTCGTCCAGTGCTGCGGGCTCCGGCACTCGGCCGTCGAAATGCCGGGCGATGAGCGAGAGCACGCGGTGGACGAAGTTGCCGAGCGTCCCGACCAGCTCGTCGTTGTTTCGGCTGTGAAAGCCGCCCCACGTGAAATCACTGTCGGAGGTCTCTGGCATCACCGCCGCGAGGTAGTAGCGGAGAGGATCCGGATCGTAGCGAGTGAGGTAGTCGCGCAGCCATACCGCATTCTTGAGGCTCTTGGACTGCTTCTTCCGGTCGATGGTCAGCCACTCGCAGGCCGGCACGTCCCAGGGAAGATTTAGCTCCGGCTTGCCGGCGTAGCCCATTAACATGGCTGGCCACAGGATCGTGTGAAAGGTGATGTTGTCCTTGCCAAGGAAGTAGACGCTGCGTGCCGAGCGATCGTGCCACCACTTCTTCCAGGCGTCGGGATCGCCACTGGACCGCGACCACTCCTTCGAGGCTGACAGATAACCAGAGAGCGCCTCGAACCAGACGTAAATCCTTTTCTGCTCGTACCCTGGCACCGGCACGGGCACCCCGTATTCGATGTCGCGCGTGAAGGCGCGGTCGATGAGCCCCTCCCGCAGAAGTCCCAGAGACAAGTTATGGACGGTCGGTCGCCAGTGCTCCTGGGGTCCGATCCAGTCCTCAAGCTGCTTCTGGAAGTTCGTCAGTTTCAGGAAGTAGTGGGTGGTGTCCCTGAACTGCGGAGTGGAGCCGTCGCGCTTGCAGCGGATCCGCTTTAGCTCAATCGGATCAAGGGTCCGATTGCAGTTGTCGCACTGGTCGCCCCGGGCATCCGGGAACCCGCAGTGGGGGCATTCACCCTCCACGAAGCGGTCGGTCAGGAAGCGCTCTTCCCTTTCGCACCAGGGCATCTTGATCGTTCTTTCGTACAGGTGCCCGTTGCGCAGCAGCGTGTGGAAGATGTCCTGCGCGACCTCACGGTGGTTTTCGGTCGCCGTGGTCGTGTACAGGTCGTACGAGATGCCCATGCGCGTATAAGCGTCGTAATGGATCTCGTGGTAGCGCTGTGCGATGGTTGAAGGCGGGACATTTTCCTGGAGGGCGCGTAGCGCCGTCGGGGTGCCGTGCATGTCGCTTCCGGAGACCATCAGGACGTGGTCGCCGACCAGTCGGTGGTAGCGCGCGAAGATGTCGGCCGGCAGACAGTTCCCGGCGAGGTGTCCGAGGTGCGGTTCGTCGTTTACGTAGGGCCAGGCGACCGCTACGAGAATGTGTTCGGGCAAGGCTCGGTCCGGTCGTCGCTTGGTAAGCGCCGCCCGGAGAAGGTCAGAACAAGGGGCTGCGCAGGAAAAAGTCTATCACGCAAGCGGCCGAAACCAGGTTGGAAAGAGCGGTGTCACTACGGTGATCCGGTTGACGGTCCGGATACCGCCAGGCGATATACCCGGCTGCGTGGAGCGCCAGTTTCCTCACGGGCAGCATCGACCAGGCGGCGGCCGGCGAGTCCGGTGCCGCGCAACCTGGCCAGGACCTCGGCGATGCGCTCGTCCGATACCCGGCCCGCGCCGGTGGCGCCTTCGACGACGATCACGAACTCGCCGCGGGGTTCAGTGAAGTATTTCTCAGCGGCCGAGAGTGTCCCGCGAAATGTCTCCTCATAGACCTTGGTCAGCTCCCGGCAAACCGCGACCCTGCGGTCGCCCAGCGCGGCCCGCATCGCAGCCAGCGACTCGAGGAGGCGGTGTGGGGCTTCAAACGCGACCAGGGTGTGCCCGAGCCCGGCCGCTTCTTCCAGCGCGGCCAGGCGCTCGCCTGCTTTGCGCGGAAGGAAACCCAGAAAGGTGAAGGTGTCACCGCTGAACCCCGACACCGCGAGGGCGCTGGCAACGGCAGACGGCCCCGGAACTGAAAGGACCTCGTGTCCGGCGCTGGTTGCCGCGCCCACCAGGTGCATGCCGGGATCGCTGATGCCCGGCGTTCCTGCGTCGGTTACGTACGCCACATCCCCGTCGTCGAGCAGCCTGGCCAACCTTTCGAGATCGCTCTGGCTGCTGTGGGCGTGATAGCTGTGCACCGGAGTGGAGGCGCCGAGATGGTTCAGCAACTTTCTGGTTTCGCGGGTGTCCTCGCAGACGACCGCCTTCACTTCCCGCAGGACGCGCGCTGCCCTGACGGAGATGTCCTCAAGGTTCCCGATCGGAGTGGCAACGATGTACAGGCGTCCCATTGCCCGAGAGTTTAGCCCCCGTAGTAGGATTCGGTGAGTCGGTGCCATCTCCATGGCGGTCGACGCGGATCTGAATCAGCGCCCGCGGGGGTCCTGACAAGACCAATGCCTGGCATTCCAACCGGTACAAAATTCTTCTGCACCGTGTGCAAGTCGGAGTTCATCGCCACTAAGGGTGGCGATGCGAAGCTCAGTTGCTGCGGGAAGCCCGTCGAAAAGAAGTGACGGGGGCGTGATTGGCTAACGAACTCGGCAAGCGATACGAGTGTTCCATTTGCGGGCTAAACGTACTGTGCACGCGGCCCGGAACCGGCCAGGTCACGTGCCACGATCGCCCGATGGACCTGCAGGCGCCGCGGAAACTGCCGTCTTCCGACTAGCTGCGGACTCCTTTCCAGATACGAGCGCGCGCGCGTTCAGACAGTTCGGCAAGGGGCCGCCCCGCGACCCGTTCGGCCTCGTTAAGCCGATCCCGTAGCCGGTAGGCGGCGGACCGCAGCGCCGTTTCTGCGTCTACACCTGCCTCCCTCAACTCTGTAACCGCGTCCTCGAGGATCTGGCCGGCGAGCCGTTCCTTCGTATCCCGGTCATTCTCCTTCGCCAGCGCCGCGAGCCGTTCCGGCCTGATCGCCGGAGCCTGATCCTGGGACTTGATACCCGCTGCCGCGGCCCGTTTCTGGAGTGAGGCGGTCAGCGAGAGGGCAGGCAGCGTGCCAGGCACGCCGTCCGTGACGCCCCTGGCCCCTCTCTCGGCGGTCTTCAGGGCCTCCCACTGCCCCACGACCTCCTCAGCTGATGCCATCTGGGGGCCGTCGGTGAAGACGTGCGGGTGCCTTCGTACGAGCTTCAGTGCGCTCCGCCGGACCAGGTCCGCAGCCGTCCAGCTACCGGCGCGCGACGCGATGTCGGCGTGGAATGCGATATGGACGAGCAGGTCGCCTAGTTCCTCCACCAGGGACTCACCCTCGCGACGATCGATCGCTTCGAGTGCCTCGTGGCACTCTTCCAGCAGGTACTGTCTCAGCGACACGTGCGACTGCGCACGGTCCCAGGGGCAGCCGCCGGGGTCCCGCAGCAGTCGGACGATTTCGAGGAGGTCTTCAAAGCGATCGGTCCGGCCGGGAGGTGACTTCGGCATCGAGGACTACTCCGTTCGATGTTTTGACCATGGACAAGCCCAGACGTACGATAGACCACCGTGACCACCGGCAAGCCGCTCGACCTGCGCGCACGACTCCTCGTTGCAGCTTTCGCGGCCGCCTTGCCGGTCCTGCTGATCGCCGGGAGCGTGCGGGTCATCTCGACGACCGCCACCCTGTACGACTACGGCTGGTGGCGCTACGACATCTCGGGTCGCACCGGTCTCCCGGCCGACCAGCTCGACCGCGTGTCGCTCCAGTTCCGCGACTACTTCACCAACGACGCCGAACTACTCGACCTGGAGGTAGTCGCCGGAGGCAGGACTGAAACGTTGCTCACCGAGCGCGAGGTCCGTCACATGCGCGACGTGAAGGTCCTGATCAGGAACGTCTTCCTTGCCGAATGGATCGCCGCGGCGGTCGTGATCGGCAGCATCCTCTTGGGATTTGCCTGGCTCAAGAGCTGGTTCTGGAGGGCGCTGCGGGCCGGCACAAGGTACTCCGCCTACGGGACGCTGGCGGCGGTAGCCGTGATTGCCGTGGCCGCGATCGTGGACTTCGACGGCGCGTTCACACTGTTCCACCGGATCAGTTTTCGGAACGACCTCTGGCAGCTGAATCCGTACGAAGACTACCTGCTGCTGCTCTTCCCGGAGTCGTTCTTTTTCGATGCCACGATGGCGATTGCGATCATGACGACGCTCGAATTCGCAGCCGTGTGGCTGGGCACGTCGTGGTTCGAGCGGAAGTTCGGCGCAGGCCGCCTCGCGGCGTAGCCCGACAGGTGACGCCGGGGCAGGCCCAGGAGCTCGTCAGGGGAAGGCGGACAGCCTAACCCGCCCCGCAGGAGCCCCCGCAGCACGCGGCGCCACCGCCGCAGCCCCCGCCCGCTGCCGGCAGGGCGCTGGATTCGCCGGTCTGGCCATCCTTGCGGAACGCCGCGAACACAGAGAGCACCTTCTTCGACGGCTGACTGCAGGACGGGCAAGGAGCATCCCGGTCGGAGAACTCCATCGGGCGCAATTGTTCAAAGCGTCGCTTGCAGGACTTGCAGTGGTACTCGTAGATCGGCATTGGTCAGGTCTCCTGCACCCGGGCCGGCGCGGCATGTCCGGATGCCTTCAAGTCTAAGGAGGACTATCGAATGAATCAATCTCGCCGGGCCTTGCGCCACTGCCTGACGACGCCCGGCAGCTCGACCAGTTCGTCAATGACGAAATCAGGCGGCGTGCGGGGTTCGCCCTGCCGCCCCGACCTGACCCAGACAGTGGACAGTCCGGCGGCGTGGGCGCCATCGACGTCGTGGTGTCCGCTGTCCCCAACGTGGAGCGCTTCCGCCGGGGCCACACCCATGGCGGAAAGGGTCGTCTCGAAGATCCTCCTGGTCGGCTTGGCGACCGCCAGGTCATTGGAGAAGCTCGTCACATCGAAAAAGGCGAGCCAGCCCAGCCTCTCGAGCCAGGTCCGGTAGACGGCCGCGGAGGTGAATCCTGTATTGGAGATCAGGGCGATGGCATGCCCGCGGTTCCTCAGCTGGACCAGCACTGCGCGCGCGCCTTTCACAGGCTTCGGGGGGTGCATTAAAAAGGGCTGGTCCACCGCCGCAAGGACGCTGGCAAACTGCCTGTCGTCGAGCTGATCAGGCAACTCTGGACTGACGTACGCCAGCATGTGACGTACGCGCTCCCCAAACGATATATCCAGCCCACGGTCGTGGTCTGAATCGAAGTCGGAGCGTACCTTCAGCAGGGCCGCATCGACGCGTTCAGCGGCGATTGGATGCCCGAACGACGCGAGTTCAGATCGGACCCCCGCCACGCGTGCGTGGTGACGGGCGTGCCCGGGCCAGCCCTGGCCCTCTGTGATCAGCGTCTGCCAGAGGTCGAGCGTTATCGCGCGCACGCACCAGCTCCCGGGGTTCGCCGAGCCAGATCGGTGCCGCTCAATACTGCACCAGGGAACTGACGCTCAGGTTGCCGAGCGCGGCCCGACCGTTCAGAAATGTGAGCTCGACGACGAACGCAGCCCCGGCCGCACGGGCCCCGCGCCCCTCGATGAGGCGGAGGGCCGCGGCCGCCGTGCCGCCAGTCGCCAGCAGGTCGTCAACGATGAGGACCCGCTGATCGGGCACGAGCGCGCCCGCGATCATCTCAATGCGGGCCTTGCCGTACTCGAGCATGTAGTCGACTCCCACCGTTTCAGGCGGCAGCTTGTTCGCTTTCCTAAGCGGTATCAAGGGCACTCCGAGGGCCAGCGCCACGGGTGCCCCGAACAGGAAGCCGCGCGCGTCGATGGCGGCGACCGCATCGATCGACTGGTCGCGGTAGGTGCCGGTGATCCGCTCGACTGCGTCGCGAAAGGCGGGCGGGTGGGCGAGCAGCGGGGTCAGATCTCTGAAAAGGATCCCCTTCTTAGGGAAGTCCGGTATGTCCCTGATCCAGTCCTTCAGATTCAAATCAGGACTCCGTTTTCGGCGGTCGTTCCGCGACCGGGCCGGTCGCCGCGCGGTAGACATACGATAACCGCGCGCGCAGATGCGCCAGAGCCGCGTCGGGAGCGCAGGACTGCGCGACTTCTGGGCGCCCGTGCAATTGGGTGGCTCGCAACTGCCGGGCCAGCTGGCCACCCGTCAGATATACGATGGAAAGCAGAAACTGTATCTCGCGATGCTAGAATCCCCGCACTCACTGCCGATCCCCTCCACACGACGCCACCGGGCCGCGGCGATCGACCGGCGCCAGGAAACCCCGCGCGGGGCCAACTCCCAGCCCGGCGCCCTATTAGGTTCGGCTTCAGGAGCAGACCGATCCACCTCGCGAAACTCACACTCCTGAATTTCCGGAACCTCGCGGATACGGCCGTGGAGCTTAGTCCTGGCCTCACGATAATTCAGGGTTCCAATGGGCAAGGGAAGTCGAATCTGCTCGAAGCAGCCTTCCTGCTCTCGGTGGCCAAGTCGCCCCGCGCCGGAGTCGATCGAGAGCTCATTCGGTGGGATCTGCTGCAGACCGGTGGGCATGCCCAGGTAGGCGGATTCGCCCGGCAGGCGGATAACACGATCCACGCGCAGATCGATTTCGAGGTCGCGGCCCAGGGCGATCTGCAGGCGGCGCCCAACCTGGTTCGCAAGTCGTTGCGGGTCAACGGCGTGGTCACGCCGGCGGCCGACTTCGTGGGAACGATAAATGTGATCGCGTTCGCCGCCGAGGACATCAGCCTGGTCGTCGGCGCGCCGGGCGAGCGCCGGCGGTACCTCGATATCCTGATCTCGCAGACGGATCCGGCTTACCTGAGGACTCTCCAGCGCTACGGAAGAGTAGTGACTCAGCGCAACCACCTCCTGCGTCAGGTCAGGGAACGCCGCGCCTCCGACGAGGAGCTTGAGTTCTGGGACCAGCGCCTGGCAGCAGAAGGCGCCGCCATCGTCGACCGCCGCCGCCGGGCGGTCGAGCGCCTGCTGATCTACGCGGTCCCAGCGCACCAGGAACTCGCGGGCGTCGGACAGCCGCTTGGAGTCGAATATCTGCCCAAGTTGGACGACCAGAATCGTGCGATTCAACCCCTGCCCGTTCGCGAACTGGCGGATCGATTGCTCAAGGCCATGCGGTCGATGCGGTCGCGTGAGCTCGGCCAGGGGGTGTCGGTTGTCGGTCCACATCGAGACGAGCTGGTGATTACGCTGGGCGGCCAGCCTGCGGGGACGTTCGCATCACGCGGTCAGGCCCGGACTATCGCGCTGGCGCTCCGCATCGCAGAGGCGTCATTCGTCGAACAGGCGACCGGCCGGAAGCCTGTCCTGGCGCTGGACGACGTGCTTTCGGAACTGGACGAGGACCGGCGTAACCGGGTACTGGAAACGAGCCGTCGCTACGACCAGACGCTGCTGACGACGACGGACGAAGAATTCGTCGGAGAGCCTTTTCGACGCGCGGCTTCTCACCTGTCGATATCTTCGGGCGTCGTCAAGCGTTCCAATGGCTGAGGCCCGGGGCGCGATCGATCAGGCGGTCGAACTGATCCTTGCCAGCCGCAATGTGATCGCGATGACCGGCGCGGGTATGTCCGTGGAGAGCGGGATCCCGCCGTTTCGCGGCGAAGGTGGGCTCTGGACGCAATTCGGCGGGCCGGACGCCAACCAGTATCAGCGATTCCTGGCCGACCCCGACGCGTTCTGGGCACGTGAGCTGCAACAGGCGAACGAGCCCTACATCGTCGAACTCAGAAAAACGATCTCGGTTGCCGCTCCGAATCCGGGGCACGTTGCCCTGGCGTCGCTGGAATCGGAGGGGGTACTGACGACAGTCGTGACCCAGAACATCGATGGGCTGCACCAGGCTGCCGGAAGCAAGTCAGTGATCGAGATGCATGGCAGCCGGCACAAGATGCGTTGCGTCGATTGTGGCGACCGTTCGCCCAGAGAAGCGATGTTTCTGCAGGTGCGACCAGCGCCGTGCGTTCGGTGCGGCGGACGGGTGAAGTACGACTCCGTGCTGTTTGGCGAGCCGATTCCCAGGAGCGTTTTGGAGGAGGCCCGCGCCGCGACCGACCGAGCGGACTGTGTACTGGTCGTCGGTACCTCCGCGACCGTTCGCCCTGCCGGCGGCCTTCCACGGATCGCGAAGTCGAACGGGGCTCGCCTGATCGAGGTGAATCCTGATTCCACGGCTATCACCGAAACCTGCGATGTGGTGCTGCGTGGCCGCGCGGCCGCGATCCTGCCGGAGCTAGTCGCCGAGATCGGTCTCGTGCGTCCCGGTCACACGCCTCGGCAGCGGTGAACACCCCGCGCCGTGCGGGGTAAGATTGGCGCACAACCGCCTGAAGACGACACGGAGCTCGTTGATGTCGAACATCTTGAAGGCCGCGCTCGACCGTGAGATCGAACGGTATGTTGCGGAGAACCCGAAATCCCGCGCCATCCAGGAGCGCGCCGAGCGTTCCCTGCCCGGAGGCGACTCCCGGAACAGCATCTGGTGGGCACCGTTCCCTACCTACGTGACCCGCGGTGAGGGCTCTCGCCTGCACGACGTCGACGGTCACGCCAGGGTCGACCTCATCAACAACATGACGACCCTGATCCTCGGGCACTCCCATCCGGCCGTCGTGAAGGCGGTGACCGAGCAGGCGGCCCGAGGGCTGTCCTTCCCCGCACCATCGGAGCTGGTGGTCAGGTGGGGGGAGATCATCGTCGATCGAATCCCCTCGATCGACAAGGTCCGCTTCGTGAACTCGGGTACCGAGGGGACGCTGAACGCCATCCGGGCGGCCAGGGCGTTCACCGGCAAGGACAAGATCGGCAAATTCGAGGGCGGGTACCACGGAGCCCACGACGACGTTGCGGTGAGCGTTGACCCGCCTATCACAAAGGCGGGCGAAGCACGCGCTCCGACGCCGGTGGCCGACTACCTCGGCGTTCCCAGGAAGTCGCCTGCCGAAACGATCGTGATGCCCTACAACGACCTTGAAGCTTCAGCTGCGATCATCGAGCGTCACAAGTCGGACCTTGCCGCGGTGATCGTGGAACCGGTCATCGGGCGGCTGGGAATGGTCCCGGCCGACGTCGAGTTCCTGAAAGGGCTGCGTGACCTGACGCAGCGCCTGGGCATCGTCCTTATCTTTGACGAAGTGATCGCGCTGCGCGTCGCTCGCGGCGGCGCCCAGGAACGCTTCGGAGTCATCCCCGACATGACCGCCATGGGCAAGATTATCGGGGGGGGCATGCCGGTTGGAGGATTCGGCGGCCGCGCGGACATCATGGAACTGTTCAATCCCAAGTCCGGTCCGAAGGTCAAGCACGCCGGTACCTTCAACGGCAACCCGATGACCGCCGCCGCCGGGGTGGCCACACTGGAAGCTCTGACGCCAGCGGTCTATCAGCGGCTCGAACAGCTGGGCGAGTCGGTCCGCAAGAAACTGTCTGCGCTCATCAAGGAACGCGAGACGCCGATGGGCGTGACCGGGATCGCGTCCCTTTTCTCGCTGCAGTTCACGTCGGAGACGATTCGCGACTACCGCTCAGTGCAGTCCAACGACAAGACATTCCAGCGCTTGATGTTCATCGGCCTGCTGAACGAGGGCTTCGCCCTGTCGCCATCTTGCGCTGGGAACGTCTCCGCGGCGATCAACGAAAAGGACATCGACGCGTTTGTCGCAGCGGTAGGACGCGTTATGGAGCGGGCCGGCTACGGTTAGTTGCCGGGGCCCATGGCTGGCCTTGCGCTGAACGGCGGCGCCAGCTAACGGTCCTCGAACGGCAGCCCCACGGCCTGCTCCAGGTCGGGTGTGGCGGCCACAAGGCTTCGCTCCTCCACGGCTGGCTTCCCGCGCGGGTTGTCCTCTTCGTCGAACTCACCGACGACGTCGCGTCGCAATGCGCGCCGGTCCAGGAACAACTCCGGGCGGACCTCGTCTTCTAGAGAAGCGTCTTCCGTCCGGTTGTCGCCGAAGATCGCGGGCGGGAAGGAAGTGATATTCGCCTGGGCCTGCGATCGGTAGCTCTCCCGAACGAATACGGAAACCGATTGGTTGGCGAATCCGGCCACGGTGGCTTCATACCGGTTGCCGCCTCCGGTCAGGCGCGTTACTCGCCGCGCGATGCGAGCGTCAAGGAGCCCGAGGTAATCGCCTGACGGGCTGGTGACGGTTACGTCGGTGCCCCTGGATTCGAGGGTTACCCGGTCCCCTGCGGTCACCTTCGCGAGGATCCTGGGCGGCGCGGATTTCTTGAGCTCGCTCAGAACGGCGCTACCACGGGCGGCCATGAAGACCGCCGGATTTGCCTTGGCAGTGCGATTGACGATGGCGACGGTGGAGTCTGCGTTCTCGAGCTGCTTGAGTCGCTCGAGGTTGCGGGTCGCGATCGGGTTGCCGGGCCGAAGGTCCATGCTCCGCTGGAAAGCGCTGATGGCTTCCTTGACCTTGCCGACCTCGGAAAGAGCCTTGCCGAGGCGGTTGTGCGCTTCGACGTCGCCGGGGGACTGCGCAATGAGCTCGCGATTCGTGTGAATCGCGTCGTCCCATTGCCCCGTTCGTGCATGGGAAACGGCGCGATTTGCCAGTTCCGCGAGGGGATTCGTAGCTATCAGGGTCTTGTGTTGCTGCATTCCTGTACTCTCGGGCTCAAGTTCTGTGGCCGGCAACTGATCCGTCCGGCGCCCGGATGTTAGGTAGCGGGGCTTGCCCTTGCAAGGTGATTTCACTGAGTCTTCGGGTGGATTTACACGGAAACGGAACATGTGTGTTTCACGCCAGCATCCTGCCTCAGGCTGCATGACGGGAGTCTTACGGGATGCGTGGAGCGGTTGGTCGCGCTCAGGTCCGGCGGTGGCGACGGTGGAAGCGCAGCGGGAGCAGGGTCCAGATCGCCTCGATCACGATTCCACCGGACATCTTGGACTTGCCCGAGCGCCGTTCAGCGAATGCGTAGGCGTGCTCGACGATCGTCATTCGATGGAACTCACACCAGTGCGCCACCTCGGCCTGGAACCCGTACCCGGACGTTTGGAAGCGGGTAAAGTCCAGCCTCGCCAGCGCCTCCCGGCGGAACACCTTGAATCCTGAGGTAGCGTCGTGGACCTTGAGCCCGACCAGCCACTTGATGCCCAGGTTGCCGACGCGGCTGAGGGCTCGACGCCCGATGTTCCAGCCGGGATCTACCGCGCCGCCCTTGATGTACCGCGAGCCGGCCACGACGTCGGCCGACCGGGCCCTGGCCAGCATCAGCGGCACCTGCGCCGGCGGGTGCGAAAGGTCGGCATCCATCTCGACGATGTAGGCGGCGCCCGAGTCCAGTGCGGCCTTGAACCCGACGGCATACGCCTTGCCGAGGCCTTCCTTCCTGGTCCGGTGAATCACGGTGAAGTGGCCTGGATACGTCTTCTTCATGGATTCGGCGACCTCACCCGTGCCGTCCGGGGAACCGTCGTCGACGATGATGAAGCCGAGACCGTCGATGCCCAGCGCGATCAGTTCGCTCACAACGGCAGGCAGGTTTTCAGCCTCGTTGTAGGTGGGGATGACCACCACAACGGTCGGTCGTTCGGCCACCTCAGCGTGCACCCTTGTCGGGTGGAGCCGAAGCGGGCGCGTTGATGCCCCGGTAGCGCCTCGCAAGGTCGTTCAAACGGACCCGCACGATGTCGATAAAGGCGAGGCCGCCCTTTCGGAAGGTCATCGAACTTCCGCCGTGGAAGTACCAGTCGATCGGGATCTCCACCAGCTTCATTCGGCTTTTCCTGGCGAGGAAAAGCACTTCGACGTCGAATCCGAATCCGTGCAGCCGTTGGACCTTGAAGATCCGATCCGCCGCGGCCCCGCTGAACATCTTGAAGCCGCACTGAGTGTCGTCGAGGCCCCTGACCGCCAGGATCCTCACCGCGCGATTGAAGAGCCGGCCGAACAGGTGGCGACGGAAAGGCTCGTTGAAGCGGCGAGCGCCCGGGGCCTCGCGCGAGCCCAGCCCCACGTCGTATCCGTACTGGGCAGCCGGTATCAGGAACCGATCGATCTGCTCGGGGGGCATCGACAGATCGGCGTCACATAGAAACCGCCAGGGGGCCTGCGAGGCGAGCATGCCACGGCTGACCGCCCATCCCTTCCCGCCATGCTTCAGGTCGAGCATGCGGACCCTCGGCTCGGCGATCGCGACCCTTCGCACGGCCTCGATAGTCCCGTCCGAGCTTCCGTCGTTGGCGACGATGATCTCCCAGGCAAAGGGTTTCGTGGACAGGTGGCGGATGACCCGTCCGAGCGAGTCGGTGATCCGCGCTTCTTCGTTGTAAGCCGGGATCACGACCGTTAGGTATGGCCCGTTGCTTGCCAACGATCAGCCGGCCGATGCCTCGTGCAGGCCGAAGGCCCGGTGGAGTGAGCGGGCGGCTTTTTCTACCAGGGGGGCATCGATGATGCAGGTGATTCGAATCTCGGAAGTCGTGATCATGTCAATGTTGACACCGGCGGCAGAGAGCGCGCGAAACATGCGTGCGGCGTAGCCCGGGCTGTTAGTCATCCCGGTGCCGACAATGCTGACTTTCGAAAACCCTCGCCCGCCGGTCACGCCGCCTGCCGAGCACGACTGGCATCGCTCGGTGATGGCCAGCGCACGGTCCAGGTCGCCTTCGGCCACAGTAAACGAAATGTCGGCTTTACCATCGGCGCCGGCGTTCTGGACGATCACGTCCACGCTGATTCCCGCCTCGGCGAGCGGTTCAAAGATCTCCGCAGCCACGCCTGGCCGGTCTTCGACGCCCCGAACCATGATCTTGCCCACGTTTCGAGTGACGGCAACGCCTGTCACCGCCTTGCGAACTTCCATCATGCGCGACTCTCCATGAATCAGCGTACCCGGCTTGTCTTCAAAGGTTGAGGCGACCAGGATCTCGACGTCGTACACAGCGCCCAGCTCGATCGACCGGGGGTTCATCTTGGCGCCCAGGCTTGCCAGCTCGAGCATCTCCTCGTACCCGATCTCGCGCAGCTTTCGGGCATCCGGGACGAGCCTTGGGTCGGTTGTGTAGATACCATCGACATCGGTGAAGATTTCGCAGCGGGACGCCTTCAGCCCGGCCGCAATCGCTACCGCCGTGGTATCGGAACCACCGCGGCCCAGCGTAGTGACGTCCTCAGTTTCCGCCAGGCCCTGGAACCCGGCTACGATCACGATTTTTCCTGAGCCGAGCTCCCGTTTCAGCCGAGTCGTGTCGATGTCGGCAATGCGGGCGGAGCCGTGCCGGGAATCGGTCCTCACCCCTGCTTGCGGACCGCTCAGGCTTACGACGTCGTGGCCCATCGAGCGGATTGCGATCGCCATCAAGGTCGCGGTCACCAGTTCGCCCGTCGAGAGAAGGGTGTCCATTTCGCGCGGGTCGGGTACATGCGAGGGTCCCGAGGCCAGGCGCGCCAGAGCTATCAAGTCATCGGTCGTGTCCCCCATGGCCGAAACGACGACGACAAGGTCGACACCCGATGACCGCCGCGCGCATATCTTCCCGGCTACGACTCGGATCTTCTCGGCGGTGGCGAGAGACGAACCTCCGTACTTCTGAACAACTACTGGCATTACGCCTTCACCACGTGGGCACCCTTGATTGTCGGCATGACGACGCGCGTCTTCCCGGCGACGCCGAAGAGCCGCGCCGCCTCCGTCATCTCGTAAGCAACGGTCATCTCACGCGCGCTCGCCAGCGCGATGACAGAAGGCCCGGCCCCGGAGAGAAACCCGCCGTGGGCACCGGCAGCGAGCGCGGCCTTGATCACGTGGTTTAGATAAGGAAACAGGCTGCTGCGCGCCGGCTGGTGCAGGCGATCTTCCGTGGCCACCTTCAGGGCGTCGAAGTTCCGGTTCGCAAGCGCGTTCACGAGCAGCGCGGCGCGTCCGATGTTGTAGACGGCGTCTGATCGAGACACCTCGGCGGGCAGGGCCAGCCGGGTCTCCATGGTGCTGCCCTTCGACGACTGATCGGGCACGAAGATCACTGCTTTCAACTCGGGCGGGAGGCTGACCGGATCGGTGTACCAGTGCGCCCCGTGCTTGACGCCGATCTGGCAGCCGCCGAGGAGGGCTGGCGCCACGTTGTCCGGGTGACCCTCGATAGAGGCCGCGAGGTCAAGCAGCTCCCTCATCTCGAACCGCCTGTCGAGGAACGAGGCGCCCGCCAGGATCCCGGCCACGATGGCTGCGGAGCTGCTCCCGAGTCCACTGGCTACAGGGACCGAATTCCTGCAGCGGTAGGCGAACTCGTCTGGCTTGACGCCGGCCGCGCGGAAGGCTGACATGAGCCCGGTGATGACCAGATTGCGCGAGTCGCGCGGAAGCGAGGCCTCGCCCTCGCCTTCGATCTGAAAACCGAAAGGCGCGCGCTCGACCGTGGTTTCATTCCAGATGTCGAGAGCGAAGCCTATGCAGTCGAATCCGGGACCGATGTTGGCAGTAGTCGCCGGGACCCGGACAGTGACGCGGCGGACCGAATTCATCTTTACCGGTGCCGTAGCAGTGAAAAGCCCAACCGTAAAAGTATAATCCCGCGGCAGCGCAAAGCCACCGCATCGCGGATCGGAAACAGAAGGGCGTGACCATGCCGGGTGTTCAAGTTGTTGTGCTGGGACCAGCTTCAGACAAGCGCACTCAGGCTTCCGTCGAGCGGTATGGGCGGCTGGCTGCCCAGCAAGGCGGCGTAGTTTCGATCAAATTCATAGACTCGGCTCTGCCGGAGGAGAAGGTCGCAGCTGAGGCCAGGGACGCGATCGCGCTCATACCTGCCTCGACCAGGGTCTTCAAGACCAGCCTGATCAAGCGGCTTCCAAAGTTGAAGCTGGTGCAGGTCACGAGTGCCGGTACGGACTGGATCGACAAGGCGGCCCTGGGTGAGCTGGGGGTCAGGGTAGCCAACAACGGAGGCGGCAATGCTCCCGCGGTGGCCGAGCACACCATCGCACTTATCTTCTCCGTCTACCGCAAATACGAGCACCAATTGAATAGCGCGCGCGGCCGCAAGTGGGCGACTGACATTCCTGGCGAACTGGAAGAGTTCCACACCCTGGTCGGAAAGACGGTGGGAATCGTTGGCCTCGGCCGGATCGGCTCAAGAGTCGCGGCGCGACTTGCCGGCTGGGAGTGCGATCTGATCTATCACGACGTGGCTCGCATTTCACGCGAGACCGAAAAGGCCCTGAAGGTAACGCGTGTACCTCTCGATGAGCTATTGAGGACCTCGGATGTCGTTACGCTCCACGTGCCCCTCGAGCGCACCACGTATCACATGATCGGTGCCAGAGAACTGAAGCTGATGAAGCCAACGGCGATCCTGATCAACGCCTGCCGGGGGCCGGTGGTTGACGAGACCGCCCTCATCCAGGCGCTCAAAGACCGGGTCATCTTTGGCGCAGGCCTGGACGTGGTGGAAGTCGAACCAACGCCCGACGACAACCCCCTGTTCGACCTTCCGAATGTGACGATCACGCCACACACGGCGTCGCGCTCTGTCGAGTCGAGCCTTGCCAGCACCGAATTCGCGATCCAGAACGTGACCCGGCTGGCGAAGGGCCAGGAGCCGGAGTCGATCGTTCCGCCGGTTTGAGGTTCGCGGGCGAGCCCTTTCGGGCGCATCCTGCGGCAGCTTCGCCCGTATAATGCGAAGGTTGTGCCGTCGGGGAGTAGCGCAGCTGGTAGCGCGCAGCGTTCGGGACGCTGAGGTCCCGGGTTCGAATCCCGGCTCCCCGACCAATCTATGCCAGATTCGGCCGATCGCTGCCTGACAAAACGTTTTGACAGCAATTGGCTTCCGAACCGGATGTCAGCAGATTCTGTAGCAACCGGGCGGATGCTGACGACAGCCGAGCCGAGTGAGTCGGCGAAATGCCATACCGAGCCGATGTCGTGCGTCATTCATGGGCGGACCACGAAGGTTCTTTATCTACGGAGAATCTTTTCGCTCTCTCTGGCTACCTTGAAGAGCGACTCAACGTCTTGCCGGCAATAGGCTTCCAGCAGCGCGCTATCCTCATCGGTACCGTCCCCGGTCCGCAACCTTTTCAGCAGTTCAAGGATTTTCATATTTCCAGTGGCCTGGTCGGCGTAGGTGCAGTCATGACCGCGCAAATCGGGACAACGGCGTATTCCGAACTCCCACTCAAGGGCTTCCAGCGAATAGTGCGCCATCTGCCTGCCGATTTTTCGCACGTAGCGGTGATCCCTGACAGACCTTTTCATTTCGCTCGATTTCCGTAAGACCACATGCATGTTCACCCACGTCTTCTGAGCCAGAACGTGGTTCTTGCCGAACACCTCCCTGAACCGATGAAGTTCATCACTCTCGATTTCGCCGCCCGAGAAGACGACGACCGAGTTCACTTCTGAGCAGGCGCAATGCAGATCTTCCAGTGCGTATTTGAGGCCGGTCGCACTAAGCGGACGGTCATCATCGCCACTGAGCAAGAGCCGGAAACGCTCGGTTCCCTTACGTTGCGGCCAATACAGACCAAGAGCGGCCTCATGGCCAGCACCACTTCCTTCGAAATCCAGGTACAGCGATTTGGTGGGTCTGAAGCCGTCGTGCAGATCGAACAGCTTGCTGGCGAACTGTAGTTTGGCTGACTCGGAGGCCGGCGGGAATTGACGTCTTGACCCTCGGAATTTCATCGGCAGATCTCGTATGACTAGTTGCAAGAACTGTCAGAACATCCGGAGTGCCGTGAATAGCCTCGAGAATACGCTCGTCGACATGCGACGCCATTGACATCTCCCGTCGGAGAGGCTTTCGGGCGTTACTCTACGGCATTGTCACCCCGCGGAGGGTTGCCCCACGACTTCGACCTGGGACTTCATACGCTCAAAATATGAGCAACGGATCAGCTCC